>Ga0097621_100000027_pt1 | contig 71873 bp, 53 predicted proteins | sample KBSMisM72_FD_73165 | JGI IMG/M metagenome (GOLD analysis project Ga0097621, IMG submission 73165) | Miscanthus rhizosphere microbial communities from Kellogg Biological Station, Michigan, USA - KBS Miscanthus M7-2 (version 2) (version 2) | ecosystem: Host-associated > Plants > Roots >... | reverse complement strand
ACGGGCGCAAATGCCCTGATTGCCTCGACCTGCTCTTTCGAATTCTCTTCCTTATTGGCAAGCACCAGGTCGGGCGACAAACCCGCCAGCGCTCCCAGGTTGACATTCTTTGTCCCCCCAATCCGGTTCTTTGAGCGGAACCAGCGTTCAGGATGTAGACAGAATTTGGTGATCGCGATGACCTCATGTTCAAGGCCAAGATCAGCCAGCAATTCAGTTTGGGAAGGCACAAGAGAGGCAATGCGAATGGGTTTTCGGTCTAGCGAGATACTGTATCCGGTTTGATCGGTGAATGCAGGCATGTCCAAAAATAGGACGTAAGGAATAAAAAAAACCCCACCTACGGGATGGGGTTAATTTCTTTTGAGAGCCAACTAAGAATATGCCGGCTTTTTCAGGATTGGATTTAATAATCGTCTGTGTAAAAATCTTTTTCCATGATTGTGTTCCTGGTTTCAGTTTGGTTTTTCTTCGATAGGAGCTGGATTCGGTTTGGGTTTTTCAGACGTTGGATCTTTGGCTTTCTTCAGGATACCGGATTACAAATTGGTTTCGGACTTAAGGATTTGGACGGTGTGGCTTGCCACTAGGAAATTGGATCGATGGTGGTTTTCTTAGTTACTGGATTTCGGTTTTTCTGGATACAGGACGGATAGTGGATGATGGATTCTCAGGATTTGGATTCAAAAACGGCTTTTCAGGATTTAGAGAAAAATGAAGTTGACTGATACTGGATTTTAACACTACTTTTCAATGGATTTGGATTTGAATTTTTTTTGGACGGTTTTGGGACATTGGACGGTTGAGGCGTAGTATGCTCCTCATCAATCAACTTCTGTAACAAAAATACCTTCTTGACTCTTAGTGCACAAGAGCAAATTAACTCGTTTTTAATCGTATGGTAAATACTGCTGGGGTAGTATAACTTCAATCGACCCGGGTAGTAAGCTTTCGAAAAATTGCTCGTAGATCTACGAATTTGCCCTATGATTTGGAAAATTTAATTGAGAAGACGTTTGTTAATTATTTGATAAACAATAATTTGTGAAAAAAATCACAAATTTAAATAGATGAGCAAATCGGGGGGAATTCTTACTTCGAAAGACTCTGCAGGATGTCATATTTTGTAACAATGTGGTAATTCCCGGTTTCATCTTTACCAAGCACCGCACCATTCTCGCGTGTAATCAAGGCGCTTAATCTTTCAACCGGCGTATCAAACGGAACAATCGGGTATGGTTTTTCCATTACGGTAGACACACTTTGTGTCTTGATAGAAGGATTGCTGAGCAGCTTATCAAACAAACCGCTTTCACTGATTGCGCCCACCACATCGCCATTCATTACAGGTATATTTTCTATCTCAAATTTTTTCATCAACTCGATGGCGTCAGCAACTGTTTTTGAAGGATCTATCGTAATTAATCTTTTGCTTCCGCGACCGCTGACCAGGTCTTTAAATGTCTTTACATCAAGGAAACCGCGTTCCATCATCCACTGGTCATTATAGATCTTTGCCACATACCGGCTGCCGTGATCGTGAAGTATACAAACCACCAGGTCATCTTTCTTCAATTTGTCTTTCAGCTGCATCAAACCCTGTAGACAACTGCCCGCGCTATAACCACAAAACAGCCCTTCTTCTTTCGCCAATCTCCTCGCCATGATTGCGCCATCTTTATCAGTTACCTGTTCGAAGTGATCGATCACTTTCATATCATAGTTATCGGGTACAAAGTCCTCACCGAATCCTTCAGAAAAATAGGGATGAACTTCATCCATGTCAATTTTTCCCGAATTGAAATATTTTGTGAGCAACGATCCAAAAACGTCGATCGCCCAAACCTGGATTGCGGGATTTTTTTCTTTGAGGAACATGGCCGTTCCCGTTACCGTTCCTCCGGTGCCCGCCGTACAAACGAGATGCGTGATCCTGCCATCGGTTTGTTGCCAAATTTCAGGGCCGGTACTCTCATAATGCGCGAGGCGGTTCGCGAGATTATCATATTGATTACAGTGGAAAGAATTCGGAATTTCCTGGGCAAGCCTCCGGGCAACGGAGTAATAACTTCTGGGATCATCTGGTTCTACATTAGTTGGGCACACGATTACCTCTGCGCCTACAGCTTTAAGAATATCCATTTTTTCTTTGGACTGTTTATCCGTCGTTGTGAAAATGCATTTATAACCCTTCACACAGGCAACCAGTGCGAGTCCCATTCCTGTATTGCCACTGGTGCATTCGATGATGGTCCCGCCAGGCTTAAGCCTGCCTTCTTTTTCTGCAACTTCTATCATCTTTACGGCCATCCGGTCTTTGATTGAATTTCCCGGATTGAAATAGTCAACCTTAGCAAGCACGGTTGCAGGGATTTGCCGGGTTATTTTGTTAAGCCGAATCAAAGGTGTATTTCCAATTGTTTCCAAGATGTTCTGCCTGATATCCATTTTCAAATTTTTGCTTTTCTAAAGTTACGATTTACGTAGGTACATGAATGAAAGCTCCCCCTGTAAAGGAGGAGCCCGCCTGCCGGTAGGCAGACTATACCGGACCTGGTGATCGTGATTCACCAAGCGTCTTTAGTAGAAGGTTGAATTGTTGAGGTTATCTCACAGACCATTCCCAGGTGCGGGTGTACATCGTCTTTTTGGCTTCAAACCTCAATTGTTTTTCATTTAGCAGAACGACCTTGAATTTTGAAGTTTTTTTTCCGTCTTCGTTTTGCAGATAAATCATATCCCTGTCAATGCTCCATTTTCCTTTTTTCGCCCCTTCGAGCATTTCCGAACAAGTCCATGTTCCATCCTTCCCAAACTCGAGGGAACTGCCTTCCGGAAATGCCTTATGCGTACCGATTCCCGATTGCTTGTCCTCGGTAATTGTCCATTTTTTGGCGCTGAGCATTTCCGGTTTAACCACGACTTCCTGCCAGGGTAATGTGCACAGGGCAGTGATAAGGAAGAAAAGGAGCTTCATGTTTTATTTTAGGTATCGATGGTTAGGTCAATATTGTTAGACACTGTGCCCAGTCATCCGCTCGGCCCGTTTCCTGGACAGGTAGCGATCGAGAAGGTAAAGGAAGAGGACGATGTTAACCATCATAAAAATATTTACGTAAGTATTCGTTACGATTTTTGATGGTTCCCATTTTTTAATATCAATGGGTATGATTGATGTCCCAGGCGTGGCGTGCCAATTAACCAGGCTGAAGCCATAAACCAACATCGCACCAATCATGATGAAGAAAAATGCGGCAATACCCCAGATGATTCGTTTATTGATGTATTTGCCAGTAGCTTTTGCAACGCCGTATTTCGCCACTTCCTCCATAACATTCAGGGTAAATCGCATGGAAGGCTCTTCCAGTTCTACCTTTCCAAGAAGTTGGTGCAGACCCAATAACTCCTGGTACTTTGCCCTGAAAGCCGCGTCGGACGCCAATAGCTTTTCGATCAGGCTTTTTTCATCTTCACTGCTAACGCCGTCGATATAATTCCAAAGGCGTTCTTCCATTTGCTGATTTGTATTCATAACTCAATCCTTTGCGACCCGCCATGGCGGGTCAATTTAATCGGCCTGCATGCTTTTTACTTCTTCCGGGAAGTGTTTTTCCATTTTTTCCCTCAATCGTTGACGGGCCCTGTGTAACCTTACCTTCAGGGTATTTGGATCTGTATGCAGGATTTGGCCAATTTCTTCCAAAGTCTGTTCCGCCTTATAAAAAAGCGTGATGATCTGGGCATCGTCAGTCGACAACAAATTTATGGCTTCATTCAAGACCTTTTGCTTCGATTTTCCTTCAATCGTATTCGCACGTAAGCCAGAGTCCAGGGTATCTGCCGATGCAAAAACCCGTTCATCATCCAGCGACTGCAGATTCACTTTCTTCTTTCTAAGAAACGACAGGCAGGTGCTGGTAACGATGGTATATAACCAGGTACTGAATTTTGCCGTTTCGCCATGAAAATCCGAAAGAAACCTGAAGGCTTTCACAAATACATCCTGTGCCACTTCTTCTGCGTCTTCCCGGCTCGGGATATACCTCAATGTTATGGTAAAGACGTAATTCTGGTAACGCTTTACCAATCCGGCAAATGCCTGTTGGTCACCACCAAGCACTTTGCTAATGATTTCATTATCACTAAGTCCGGTATTCATTGACGATAATAATACGACAAGGCGGTGGCAGAGGTTACAGGAAGATACAAAATAAGGTATTGGGTATTGGGTATACGGTATAAGGTATACGGTAAACGGAATACGGAATACGATCTTTAGCTTTCATTTCTTTCCTTTTACCTTATACCTTATACCGTATACCCAATACCCAATACCCGCGATTTTTTTCCTTTTCCCTGTAACCAACGATTTCCAAGCGTAGTATAAGATGATGTACAGACACTGAAGATTCTCAATCCTGTAACCCGGAAACGGAACCTGTAGTCTGATACGGAAATCAATTCAAAACATTAAAAACACATAAAATGGAAGGCGCAGAAGTTTTAATACCTATACTGGTTCCACTCGGCGGTTGCGCGATGATCTTTGGAATCATATATCTCAAAAGCAGGGAAAACATGGCTATGATTGAAAAGGGAATGAACCCGAAGGAATTTGCAAACCGCCCGGCACCTTACCGGAATCTTAAGAATGGTTTGCTCTTGTTGGGCGCTGGTTTGGGTCTTGCAGTTGCCTATCTGCTCACACAATATGTAACACGTGATGACGACAATCCCGCACTTTGGTTTGCATTGCTCGCAATTGGCGGCGGCCTTGGCCTGATCAGCTCTTACAAGATTGAAAAAAGGGAGTTATTGGATAAACACGAATAGAAAATCAATCAATCATACAAACCTCCGGAAATCCTCCGGAGGTTTTTTATTTTATTCAAAATGCTGAAATCCTAAGGGGTAATGAGCGTGAGCGCTTTCTTCACCATCGGATCGTTCACGTTATTCACTTCATAAAAACCTTCACTGCGCCAAAGCTGGCGTGCCATCAAAGTTTTTACGCGATCCTTAAGAAACTGTTTTTCGCGGTTAGACAATACCTTAAGATCGATCCCATCTACCAATGCGAATTGGGTGAGGCTGTTCATGAGGTCATCGCCAGGATGAAACCCATTCTGAAATTCCTCGGGCGATTTAAATGCCTGGAAAGTTGACAGGTGATCTATATAATAGCGGTACACAAAATTGCCAATCGTATTCCGGTCGTACAGGCGCCCTATCGCGGGATTCAGCGCCGTGGTGTCTAAAGCAACAAAAACGTCGGGCGTGATACCTCCGCCACCATATACGGTTTTACCATTTTTGGTCTTGTAGGCCTTCCCGGTTTCATGCTTGTTTGAATCGGCATTTGCAAGGCTTCCATTGTGATACCTGTCGATCACTTCATGGTAATATTCCTGAGAACCATGATCGTAAGGCTTCTGAATACTTCTGCCGAGCGGTGTATAATACCTCGCAACGGTGAGGCGAAGTGCCGAGCCATCACTTAAATTATATTGCTCCTGCACCAGCCCTTTTCCAAAGCTGCGCCTACCCACAATGGTTGCACGATCCCAATCCTGCAAGGCTCCCGCCAACACCTCACTCGCAGATGCTGACCCTTCATCCACCAATAGAACCAGCTCACCCTTTTCAAATAGTCCGGGACGTTTTGCCTTGTATTCCTGCTTGGGCATGCTCTTACCTTCAGTATACACAATCATTTTATCGCCATCCAGGAATTCATCGGCAATCTGAACCGACTCCTCCAATATGCCTCCACCATTGTCACGCAAGTCGAGAATCAGTTTTTGAATGCCTTTTTTCTGCAGCTCTTCCAATGCTGCCATGAACTCCTCGTAGGTGCTTTCTGAAAATTTATTGAGTTTGATATACCCGGTGTTGGGTGCAATCACATATGCGGCGTCGAGCGATTTGATGGGAATGACGCCTCGCGTAATCGTAACGGGCTTTTGCTCCCCTGCGCGCATGATCGTTACCGTTACCTGCGAACCGCGGGGTCCGCGCAGCAGGCGCTTAATTTTCTCGGTGCTGATATTGACACCGGCAATAACGCTGTCGCCCACCTTGATGAGACGGTCGCCCGAACGAAGTCCGGCCTTATCGGAGGGACCTTCGGGCAGCACATTCAGCACATGAATCGTGTCGCTGAAAATATTGAACTCAACACCAATGCCTTCAAAGCGACCGGCGAGGTCTTCATTTACTTCCTGCAAATTCCGGGAAGGGATGAACATGGAGTGAGGATCGAGATGGCCCAGCATTTCTTCGATGGCGTTGTCACCAAGCGTATCCGTGCCCACGGGGTCCACGTAACGGTTTTGAATCAGGTTCAAAACTTCCTGCACGGGACTCCTTTTCTCGTAGGCGAAAAAGTTTCGCTTGGCCGGAATGTTTTCACTCATCCTGTATCCGAGGTACATTCCTGCAATCATCACGAGGGCAACGAACAGGGGTAACCAAATCTGTAATTTTTTATTCTTCATCTTGTAATTACCTTAGATCAATATATAAACGCAATTTCACGAAATATGTTGAATTTATCATGCCTACCATCAAATTGATAGCAGACAGCGGTTCCACCAAGGCTGAGTGGTGCCTGCTCGAAGGAGGCAAAAAAAAGATCATATTCACCCAGGGGATTAGTCCCTATTTCCTCAATACGAATCAGATCGCTGAATTGCTGGCAAGAGAATTGGTGCCGAACCTTGACCGGAAAAAGCCGGCAGAACTGTACTATTATGGTACAGGATGCATGGATCCTAAGAACGTGCGGCTGGTAAAAAAGGCGATTCAACAAGTTTTCCCAAATGCTTACACAGAAGTTACCCACGATTTGATGGCCGCTGCGAGGGCACTTTGCGGCAATGGAAAGGGCATTGCGTGCATCCTTGGCACCGGGGCAAACTCCTGTTATTACAACGGAAAAAAAATTGTTAAAAATAGTCCGGGCCTCGGATTCATACTAGGTGATGAGGGTAGTGGCGCCTACCTGGGCAGACGTGTAATACAATATTACCTCTACAAAACTTTCGATGATGAACTGACAGCGAGATTTGAATCGAAATATGGAGAAACACAGGCATCGATTTTAGAATCCGTGTATAAAAAACCACTTCCAAACAGGTATCTCGCATCATTTAGTTTATTCCTCACAGAAAACAGGGGTCACTACATGATTGAAAATATTATTGAGGATGGATTGAATGATTTTTTTTTCGTTCATATTTGCAAATACCGGGAAAGTTGGACCCTGCCAATTCATTTTACAGGCGGGGTCGCATTCGCATATCGCGATGTTATTACCGAACTTTGCAAGGGATATGAGTTGGAACTCGGAAAAATTATCCGGAATCCGATGGAAGGATTGATTCAATACCATTATAAATGAGTTTTATGAGCTTTACCAGAATTACTGAACAACCCTCACTATATCGTCACCTTGAAAAAATGTCGGTGATTGAAATTGTGACCTCGATCAACAATGAAGACAAGAAAGTTCCGCTTGCCATAGAGAAGGTGCTACCTCAGATTGAAAAGCTGATTTCTGCGATTTGCGATAAAATGCTGGCCGGAGGCCGGCTTTTTTACGTTGGCGCCGGTACCAGTGGCAGACTGGGAATTGTGGACGCCAGTGAATGTCCACCTACCTATGGTGTGCCTGCCGACCTGGTTGTTGGAATCATTGCCGGAGGCCAACTTGCCATCACCACTTCTGTTGAAGAGGCAGAAGACAGCCCAACCCAGGGTTGGCTGGATCTGCAAAGCCACAATATTAGCGACAAGGATGCCGTGGTTGGCATCGCAGCAAGTGGAACCACACCGTATGTGATCGCCGCCCTCGCCGAATGTCAGAAGAATGGAATCATTACAGGATGCATTACCAACAATCCCGGCTCGCCGCTGACCAGGGTTGCAGATTTTCCAGTTGAAGTAGGAGTAGGACCTGAATTTGTTACAGGCAGCACGAGGATGAAAAGTGGAACTTCCCAAAAACTCATTTTGAATATGATTTCAACTACCGTGATGATTCAGTTGGGCAGGGTAGAGGATAACAAGATGGTGAATATGCAACTCAACAACGAAAAACTTGTTGATCGCGGTATTCGCATGCTGATGGAGAAACTTCAAATGCAGGACTACGAAAAAGCAAAATCCCTTTTGCTGAAATATAAAAGTGTCAAGAAAGCCGTTGATGCTGAATTGCATTCCTGATTTGAGCTAATCACTTTTTCCTCAACAGTACTTTTACATTCGTAAAATCATTTGCTGCATCCATGAAGGCGAGAATCTTGTTCCAATTGGCGGCCGGATCAAAATTGTGACTGTATTGTTTGGTAACCTCGATGAATAATTTATCACCCTGCAGTGTGGCCTTGGCTTTGAAATAACCCGTTTCATTGTTAACGTCTCTCTGCAGGGCTTCAAGGCCTTCAACCGAATAACCGGCTGGAATATTGACCACGATATTGTGCGCAAGCGTCCTCGCAAAGGGCATATAGATGTCTGCATTGCGCTTTCTTTCTGTTTCGTTAACACTGGATTGGACACCAACTAACTTCCCGATTTCAAAAATATAATTGTTGCCGGCCTTTTTTAGCCAATCTGCAATCGTAAACTCAGTAGTGAATTCCATCATGGGTGTCTCCGGCAAATCACCCATGCTGTCGATTTTATAAGAAAGAATTTCCTTGGGATCGATCCCATACTTATTCTTCAATTCTGTTTGATAGTAATCTTTTTCATTTGATTTTGCTTTAATAAATGCCGTTCGGTACTCGTCTGCGAGCGACTTTCCCTTCTTCTTGTCTTCGAATTCCTCCAGAAAAGATTTGTTCTCGCCCAGCCAGTTCTTCAGGGAATTATAATAGTCTTCAAAATAAAGGAATGCTGTCTGGTCGTCTTTCTTATACAAGCCTGTCGAGCTCACGTTCCGCTTTATTTTAAGAATCGGAGAATTCTCCAGTTTAATGTCAACCAGCAACTTTTCCAGCCTGACATTTGCAGCCGCTTTTGAAATTGGTAACACCACGCTGCCTTCCTCAAGGCCGCCCTTTTTTGATCCGAGCTTCAAGGTATAGGCCTTTTCTCCTTCATATTCACCCGGCAATAAACCGAAATTGGTGAGGATCCCGTCGTCGGCCAGGAACAGATTGTTGTCTCCCGTTGTATGCACGAGGTATTCCGGCTCATCTGTGGAAATATAGTCCTTCAAAAGAGGGCTATAGCGGCCCGATACGATGATGAGCTCATTGGGGACGTCGAAGTTTTTCAATAGCAAACTAAGTGAGTAAGCAAAGTATTTGTCATTTGCCTTGAATGAGTTTCGATCTTTGTCAACCACAATGGCATCGGTGGGAGTAGGGCTGAAGTAGATCTTATACCTGAGGTAGCTGTAGATGAAAGCAATTTTCTTTTTTTCATCCATCTCAGCCTTGCTCTTTTTTTCATACTCCTTGAAAAGATCGTTCAATCCGGACCTGACTTCATTATACATTGGAATCTGCTTCATACTTACAAACAGACTGTATTGCGAAAAATCGCTTTTGATATCCTCGAACAATTCTGCCTCCGTAAGTCCTTTGCTGATTTCGCCACGCTTGAATCTTTCCCTCGAACTCTTTTTCTCGCCCAGGAAAATGTGCAGCTTAATATAGGGGAGCTGCCGGTATCCACTGTACCATTGGCTGGCTGTAATTTTGGGCAAATTGAGTTTGTTGAGAAGAAAAACAAAATCGTCGTCATCGTCCCGGCTGATTTTAAAATCAGGAGCCATGTTTGCATTCCGGTATTCGATGGCGTATTTCTTTGAGACATTTCCCTTGATCGTGTAGTTCAGTATGGGATAATCAGACGCAAGTAGAAATTCAAATGGATCCAGGGGCGTGAGCTCAAGTTGGGCTTCTGTTTGGATGTAGAAATCCAGGATATCGCCTACCTGCAAATCCGGGATCGCCAGCTTGTTTTCTTTACTGTCTTTTTCATTTTTGATTGCGACGGATTCATCCATTCTCACTTCCCTGGTGCTGCCATCCGTCTTGTGAATCCGGGCACCAATAAATGTCACCTGCTTATCGCGCATCTTGATCAGCATAAAACTATTACTGCGCTTATTGAGTCGCTGGTAGTTGATCTCGCTGAAATCTTCGAGTGCTACCTTGTCCTGGATCTTCACCTTTTCACGAAGGCAATATCTGTAGACGATTTCTTTGTTCGTGCCCATCGTGAGGATGCCCACCTTGAACTTTGAACGGGACGCAGCATCTATGTCATATTTCTTGGCAAGGATTACGGCCGATTCGTTCTTGAATTCATCCGGAATTAAGTTGTTTTGGAATGCGGGATCCTTTTCGCCCCAGACTTCCTGTGCTATCTGTTCGGCTCGTTTCAGGTATTCATCCTTTTGTGCGGAAAGGGAGAGGGGCTGCAAAATGATAAGGGCCATCATGGCGCGGACTAGCATTCTCATGGGTGTTTATTTGGTAAGCGTTACCTGGGCATTATAAAAATTATTGAGTCCCTCGATGGCTTCGTTGAGCTTGCCAAATTCTTTCTTAGAAATCTTTACGCGCATGAAATCTATTTCTTTTCGATAAACGAGTTTTCCCTTGTCGGTATTATAATTCAGGCTCATTTCAAAAGCCGGGTGTTTATAATGAAATGCCGAAGGCAAATTGGCGGCGTGGTAGCCTTCGGGGATGTCAAGTATCGTCTCGGTTACCAGGTGCATTTTATAGGACATCACATAATCCTGTTTTCTTTCTGCCGTATCCAGTTTCAGATTCGACAATTCTTTTCTGAAATCCATGTCAATATACAATTCATTGCCAAATTGGCTCACGGCATTCTGATGAATGATGTCATAGTTTAATTCAAGCGGTTTGTTGTCCTGTTCCTTGTTTTTGATGGTAAGATTAGAAAGCTGGTAATCCTTGTTGTTTTCGCTCAGGTATTGTTTGAGCGCAGGCTCAAGATTGTCTTTCTTGATCGATTCTATACCAGAAAGTATTTCTTCTTTGCTCTCCCCGGCATAACTGTGCTCCACTACACCCTTAAGTGCGGTCCCTTCAATTTTCAATTTCCGGGTTTCCATCTCCGTGTTCTGCAAAAAATCTGTTGCGGGAACCCGGTCAATAATACAATGATCCCCGTCTTCAATCATCACCTGTCTGCCCTGTATTCTTTCCGCATATTGGGAAAAACCGATATTTTTTTCGGTCGCATCCAAAAAATATCTTTTCCCCTTATAAAATAGCGCACATATCATGTGATTGTGCACGCAGAGAGAGGGGGTGGATGAATCATAGGCTATATGGCTCGTGCCAATCCAGCATAGCCTGGCATCAAATCCTTGCGAAACCAGTAGTTCCTTGGTGAGGTTGGCCATACCTTTGCAGTCGCCATATTTTTTCTGCAATACGGTCTGGGCCGGACTAGGTTTGAATCCGGCAATCCCATTTTCAAAAGCGATATAACGAACGTTGTCCTGCACCCAAAAATAAATGGCCATGATTTTTTCCATATCGTCGCTAAGGCCCTTTGTAATTTCCGTTGCCTTCGCCTTGATCGATGCTGGATCGTTGCCCACAGCCAGAACAAGCGAACGATACCATTTGTATTGTTCGGTAAAATTGCTGAAGTAGGTTAATTTCTGGTCGCCAAGGTCGGCCGACCTGCTAAGCACTAACAGGTGGGGGTAAACGAAGGTCGGACCGGGTGCATCGTTTTCATCCTTCCGCGCCTTCAGGTTTTTTGCGGTGTACGTATAAACTGTCTTTTCAGGATTGCCACGATCGATCTTGATATCAACATTGAGGCCTTCAAAATTGAATTCTTTCAAATCTGTTTTCATCCACGATGGGATGGTAATCTTCACTTCCTTTAAGCCGATATCATAACTGTCAGTGAAAAAAACCTGGGTAAAAAATCTGGGATCCTTAACGGTCTTCGTAATGACCACTTTGCCAATGCTGCCTTTTTTGTCCATTGGCATATTGAAATAAATCAACCTGGCGTCGCTGTAAAAGATGTCGGCCACCGAATAATAATCTGATTTCGGAACAATGGATCTGTTCCGGTCGCCATTGGTGTAGATAGCAATATCGTCAATCGATTCCTGGTCATTATAAACATCAACCACCGTAAAATTCGTTCGGTAGGAATTGCAGATATAATTCGTTTCAATGATCCTCCTTACTTTAACAGGATTGCTTCGGTCACCTTTGATGAATTCAATCTCTTCTTTCTGACTGTTTATGGAAATATTGGTGTTGGCATCGGTCGATTGAGACCAAAGGCGAGCGGAGAGAAGCAACAGGCAAGACACAATGGTTGAAAACCGTTTCATGGGGCTGAAATTTACCTTTCCTTTACATTCTTAAGAAACCTTTCCCGGATAATTTGCTGCACGGGCACGCCTTCAACTTTGCTCTTTAGCCAGGAAATAACATCAAGATACATATACGCACGGGTTTCATATTTGTTGTCCTGATATTTTTCCAGCCTTTTTTCCAATTCCATGAAAGACTTGCGTATCTGCGACCTTGACAAACGAAAAGATTTCCTCAGGAAGCTGAATATTTCCTCTTCAACACCGCTCAGGTTGTCCATTTTGGACATAAAGCGATAAACTGATTTGATGAGGTATTCTATTAAGTCATAGTTCCCGAGTTCATAATGAGCAATTAAGTGTAGCAGTCGGGAATAGCATTGCAGATCTGTCCTCAAATCCACTTTCCAATTGATGATGCTGTTCAGGTATTCAATTGCTTTTTCGTTGTTGCCACTTCCGAAATAAAGTGAAGCGATCTTATAATAAAACACAAGGATACGGTGCCGGTCCATGTACAACTCATACTCCTTCAGCTTTTCTTCAATTTCCGGCACGATCTTCAAACCCTCTGTGAACGTACCTTCCATAAAGTGCTTGTTGAGCTTACTGATGTAGAGATAGATGAAAGTCTGGATCTTATTGTTAATATTTCCCTGGACCAGGTCTGAGTGATAAAATTTATCAAAGGCGTTCAACGCTTCGTTAAATTTCCTGTAGTTCTGCAAATCAAAATGGGCGCCAAGTAAATTGTGCGTGCCCTTGATATAATGTGCAGTTTCTACGGCAATCATGCCTTTGTCTTCCTCAAACAGGTCGACCCATTTTTGCGCGTAGCGGTAATAGAGGAGCAGGTCCTGGCAGATAAATGCGTACCAGCAATAACTTTGGTACAGATAAAGTCGTTCGTAAAATCCGGTCAGCGTTTCAACCATTGACGGGAGATTCACCTCGAAGTATTGTTTTACGAGGCTCGCATCCTTTTCACTTCGGGCATGGCCGTTCCTGATATACCAACTGTATAATTGAAGAGAGAGGTTTGAAAGCTTGCTAATTAATCCCAACCGCTCATTTACCTTGTTGGCCTCTATCGCCAACTGATCCGCGCGATCCTGCATGCTTCGGGTGATGTGCAGGGCTTCGATTTTCTTTTCAAAAAACAGCGCCTGCAACAAAAACGTAAGCTGGTTATGCTCCTTGGCATATTCCTTTAATTTCTCAAGGGTCCTCAGGCTTTGTATGTATAGCCCCTTACTATAAAGTATGCTGGCGTGGTCCATCATTTCATGCAGGTGAATGTCGATTCCTTCTTCAGATCCCAGGAGGCGCAGGCTGGTGAGGATCTGGCGGTATAAGTGAGCCTTAAGATTAGGTAACTGCTGTTTTGTGACTCCCTGCGTCTTTCTCAGGAGGTTGTCTTCATTATACTCCGTCATTTTATCGAGGGCGTCAAAAACCGTTATGATTTTGAGGTCCTCGGAGGCGGAATTGCGCTTAACAAATAGCTTGAAATTGCGCTTTTCTGACTTTTCCAGCGATTTAACCAATTGAAACACGGAATCTGCTGAACGGTTGGGCATCGTAATTGCTTTGAGCTAAACCCATTGATTTTCAATGGGTAAAATGGTATTTGGGCTATTTGCAAAAGGTAGAACCAAGCTGATTTTGAGTTCTTTGTGCAAAATCCAAACATTAATTTCGTCGACAGCCCTTTCATGAAAAAAGTCTGGGCCTTCTGCAAAAATAACCCGTTTGAGAATTTTTACTCACTGATCCTCAAAATTATATGGCGCAAAAGCAAATCCATATTTTCGACACAACGCTCCGAGACGGAGAACAGGTACCTGGTTGTAAATTAAATACGACGGAAAAGATAGAGCTCGCGCTGGCCCTGGAAGACCTGGGTGTTGATATCATAGAAGCCGGATTTCCAATCTCGAGTCCGGGCGACTTCAAATCTGTCCAGGAGATTTCAAAGGTAATCAGGAATGCAACAGTTTGCGGGCTGAGCCGCGCTGTTGAGAAGGACATTGAAAGTGCAGCAGCGGCTTTGAAATATGCCAGGAAGCCCCGCATCCATACAGGAATAGGCACGTCCGACTTTCATATTCAATCAAAATTTAATTCAACCCGTGAAGAAATCTTGCGCCGTGCGGTGCAGGCGGTCAAGTGGGCTCGTCAATTTACGGATGACGTTGAATTTTATGCCGAAGATGCCGGCAGAACCGACAATGACTACCTGGCAAAGGTGGTTGAGGCAGTTATTAAGGCGGGGGCCACAGTTGTGAATATTCCGGATACAACGGGATATTGCCTGCCTCATCAATACGGCGAAAAAATCGCCTACCTCGTGAATCATGTTTCAAATATTGACAAGGCGGTAATTTCCTGTCATTGCCATAATGATCTTGGACTGGCGACTGCTAACTCAATTTCTGGGGTTATCAGCGGCGCAGGTCAAATTGAATGTACCATTAATGGTCTGGGTGAGCGGGCGGGCAATACTTCACTCGAAGAAGTGGTGATGGTGATTAAGCAACATAAGCACCTGGGTCTTTACACGGGCATCAAGGCTGAAAAGCTGAATCCGATAAGCCGAATGGTTTCTGAAACCATGCGCATGCCTGTTCAGCCGAACAAAGCGATCGTCGGTAGCAATGCTTTCGCGCACTCATCCGGTATTCACCAGGATGGATTTCTTAAAGACTCTCTTACTTATGAAATTATTAATCCGGAAGAAGTGGGGGCTGATGGTTCCAAAATCGTGCTGACTGCCAGGAGTGGTAGAAGTGCACTTGCTCACCGCTTTCAAAAACTCGGATATCAATTTACGCGCAACGATATAGATGTATTGTATGAGAAATTCCTGGTCATTGCGGATAGCAAGAAGGAAGTGGATGACACCGATCTTGCAGCGATGGCCAATCAGTACCAACCCGAGGTAATTCCTTTTGATTAATAGCGATTGTTTCTCATGTTTTGATTATAGAAGGCGTAGGGTTAGCCCTACGTCTTTATTTAAAAAGAAAAATGGGCAAAACACTTTTTGAAAAGATTTGGGACAGGCACGTGGTCAGGCAGATTGATGGCGGCCCTTCTATCCTTTTCATCGACAAGCATTTTATTCACGAAGTCACCAGTCCACAGGCGTTTAAAGGTCTGGCCGCGCGCGGCCTTCCCGTATTTCGCCCCGAGCGGGTGGTGGCCACTGCCGATCATAATGTTCCGACGCTTAACCAGCACCTGCCAATTAAAGATGAATTGTCCAGGATCCAGGTGGACGAGTTGAAGCGCAACTGCAAAGACTTTAATATTGAATTGTACGGACTGGGACATCCTTTCCAGGGAATCGTGCATGTGATTGGACCTGAGCTCGGACTCACTCAGCCAGGCATGACCATCGTTTGCGGAGACAGTCATACTTCTACGCACGGTGCATTCGGGACCATTGCATTCGGAATTGGAACCAGTGAAGTTGAAATGGTGCTGGCAACACAATGCCTTATGCAAACAAAGCCGAAATTAATGCGCATCAACGTGGATGGCATGTTGAACAGGGGTGTTGTTTCGAAAGACATCATTCTTTATATCATTTCTCAAATTTCTGCAAGTGGTGCAACCGGCTATTTTGTTGAATACGCCGGCTCTGCAATTCGGAGCTTATCGATGGAAGCGAGGATGACGATCTGCAACATGAGCATTGAGATGGGTGCAAGGGGGGGAATGATCGCTCCGGATGAAAATACATTTGATTATTTAAAAGGGAAATTGTTTGCTCCGAAAGACCAGGAATGGGAGAAGTCGCTGAATTACTGGCGAACGCTTTATTCTGACTCCGACGCAAAATTCGACAAAGAAATTTTTATCAAGGCTGAAGAGATCGAACCCATGATCACGTACGGGACCAACCCGGGCATGGGTGTTGGTGTGACCGGCAAAATTCCATCTGAAAGTGAAATCGACGAAAAGGAGAAACAGTCGTTTCTGAAATCGCTCAACTATATGGGCCTTGAGGCGGGAAGTCGGATCAAGGGAAGAAAAGTGGACTACGTATTCATTGGCAGCTGTACCAATTCGAGGATCGAAGACCTGCGAATGGTTGCATCTTTCGTGAAAGGGAAGAAGAAGGCGAATGATGTTGAGGTTTGGATTGTGCCTGGAAGTAAGCAGGTAGAGAAGCAGGCCATCGAAGAAGGAATCGACAAGGTATTTCAGGAAGCGGGCTTTGTGCTTCGTCAACCGGGCTGCTCAGCATGCCTGGGCATGAATGAAGACAAGATTCCTGCTGGCAAATATTGCATTTCTACTTCCAATAGAAATTTTGAAGGAAGACAGGGGCCGAATGCAAGAACATTTTTGGCAAGTCCATTAACTGCAGCGCTGGCGGCCATCACGGGCGAAGTTGCTGATGTCAGAGAATATCTATAATCAAGAAATGTCAAAGAAAGCAATAAATAGGATCCATTCTACTACAGTGCCAATGAATATCGAGAATATCGATACGGACCAGATTATTCCAGCCCGATTCCTGAAAGCGACGAACAGGGAAGGTTTTGGAAAGAACCTGTTTCGTGATTGGCGGTACCATAATGATAGCGAAAACCATCCCAAAGAAGGCTTCGTTCTGAACAATCCAAAATTTGGAGGCAAGATCCTGGTTGCGGGCAAGAACTTTGGTTGTGGTTCCAGTAGGGAACACGCGGCATGGGCTATCAAGGACCACGGATTTGATGCTGTAGTCAGTAGTTTTTTTGCGGATATCTTTAAGAACAATGCACTCAACAATTTCCTGTTGCCTGTGCAGGTGACTGATGCTTTTATGCAAAAAATCTTCGATGCAATTGACCATGATCCGGCCGTGGAGATCAGCATTAACCTTCAGGAACAGACCATTTCGCTGCCGCATACCGGGGATCAGGAAAAATTCGAGATCAACAGTTACAAGAAAACCTGCCTGCTGAATGGATATGATGATATCGACTACCTGCTCGACATGCGCACTGAAATTGAAAAATTCGAAAAGACTTTAACGACATAAATCCTAAACCCGAATTTTTATTATGGAAAAGAACATTGTTGTCATAGAAGGAGACGGAATTGGTCCGGAAGTAACCAGGCAGGCCGTCAAAGCATTGAATTCAATCGGCGAACGATTCGGACACCATTTTCATTACACTTATTGCCTGATGGGTGCAGATGCCATCGACAAGACGGGCAGTCCCTTGCCGGACCAGACTATCGAGAAATGCCTCGAAAGCGATGCCATCTTATTTGGCGCCATTGGGCACCCCAAATATGACAATGACCCTTCCGCGAAAGTGAGGCCTGAACAGGGTTTGCTGAAATTGCGCAAATCCCTTCAGTTGTTTGCCAATATTCGCCCTATTACTACTTATGCTGCGCTTCATCATCTCTCGCCGCTGAAGAGTGATAATGTGGCAGGCGTTGATTTTACCATTTTCAGGGAGCTGACTGGCGGCATTTATTTCGGGAAAAAAGAATTGAGTGAAGCGGGCGATCGTGCGTCGGACGATTGCGTATACACGAAGGAAGAAATCAGCCGGGTGTCACACCTGGCATTTCAATATGCACAAAAGCGCCGCAAAAAATTGACCCTGGTTGACAAGGCGAACGTGCTGGAAACATCGAGGTTGTGGAGAAGGCTGGTGCAGGAGATTGCGGCTGAATATAAAGATGTGAAAGTCGATTTTCTTTTTGTAGATAATGCAGCCATGCAGATCATTCTGAATCCTCGTCAATTTGATGTCATCCTTACCGAAAATATGTTTGGAGATATTATCAGTGATGAAGCAAGTGTGATTACGGGTTCATTAGGGTTGTTGCCATCTGCTTCGGTAGGAAAGGGTGCGGCTTTATTTGAGCCCATCCATGGTTCCTATCCGCAGGCTGCCGGAAAAGATATCGCGAACCCGCTGGGCTCCATTCTTTCAGCAGCGATGTTGCTGGATCATCTCGGGATGAAGGCGGAAGCGGACCTCCTGAGAGAGGCCGTCAACTGGACCCTCATGAATGGTTTCGTTACGAAAGATATTGATCCGATCAATTTTTATTTCACCACTACAGTGGGTGAACTTATTAGTGATTATATAGGGAATCGTTTTCCGAGCGAGGTCAATCAGGCAAATATTGAACTCAGGAAGAGCACGATCATTTAATATTTATTTAAAAAGTTCTTTGTTTATCCGTAAGACGGAGTTAACTTCGATGCATACCTGAATTCATGCAAACGAATCAACTCCTTAATGTCAATCGCACCGTCAAGCTGGTCTTGAATGTGTTTGTCATTATTATTGACTTCATGCATGGAGGAGGGAATTCAATTTGACGAAATTCGATCAAAAAATATGAAACCCGCCTCCAGATGAGGCGGGTTTTTTTTTACGGGTATTAAACAGAAATCTATGCAATATTATAACGAACAAACGGTGCTTTACCTGGACGGGGAATACGTTCGGGCAGCAGAAGCGAAAATGGATTTATACAGCCAGTCGCTACATTATGGATATTCCGTGTTTGAAGGGATCCGCTCATACAAAACGACGGACGGTCGCACGAAGATTTTCAAAGCCCGGGAGCATTACGACCGGCTGGAGAATTCTGCGCTCGCCGTGAACATGCCATACAATTATGAAACGAAGGAACTCATCGCTATTACTTACGAAGTCCTGGCAAAAAATAATTTACAGGACGCCTATATCCGCCCGCTCATTTTCGCTCCGGCAAATATGAGTTTTGCCCCGAATACAGAATCACACATTGTGATTCAGGTTTGGGAAATGCAACCCTTTCTTGGAGAGAAGTTGCTCCGCATTATGACTTCATCGTACCAACGGCCAAATCCCAAAGGATTCAAAATTCACGCAAAGGCCGGCGGACATTATGTGAATTCAATTCTAGCCAGCCAGGAAGCAAAGGCGAAAGGGTTTGACGAGGCATTGCTGACGGATTTGAACGGATTTGTGGCAGAAGGACCCGGAGCCAATGTGTTTTTTGAAAAAGACGGCAAACTGTTCACACCCGCGCTGGGCAACATTTTGCCAGGCATTACCCGTGCAACGGTATTGGAGATTTGTGAAGACCTGGGGATTGATGTAGAAGAAAAATTCTTCACAACCGATGAACTGAAAAAGGCCGATGCTGCATTTTTCTGTGGCACCGCTGCCGAAGTCATCGGATGGGAATCGCTCGACGATTTCCCGTTTGCCAAACCCTGGAATGAAACCTTGGGAAGACAAGTGCAATTGGCGTATATGGATTTGGTGAAAGAGAAATCAAGAAAATTACAAGAAGTATGATTCAAGATTCAGGATTCAGGATTCAGGATTCAGGAATCTTGAATCCTGAATCCTGAATCTTGTACCAATTATGACGTCTAAAATGGAACTGAACAAATACAGCAAAACAATCACACAAGACGAAACGCAGCCTGCTGCGCAGGCCATGCTTTACGGCATTGGACTTACAGACGAAGATTTAAAAAAGGCGCAGGTGGGTGTAGTGAGTATGGGATACGACGGGAACACCTGCAACATGCACCTGAATGATCTTGCAAAATTGATTAAACAGGGTGTTTGGGACAATGACCTCGTGGGACTCATTTTTCACACCATTGGTGTGAGTGACGGCATCAGCAATGGGACAGATGGGATGAGGTATTCGCTTGTGAGCCGTGATATAATTGCTGATTCTATTGAAGCCGTTTGCGGTGCCCAGTACTATGATGCAATAATCGCGCTGCCGGGTTGCGACAAGAACATGCCCGGTTCCGTCATGGCAATGGGTCGACTCAATCGCCCCGCGATCATGGTGTATGGAGGAACCATCGCACCCGGACATTATAAAGGTCAGGATCTGAATATTGTGTCTGCATTTGAAGCCCTGGGGCAAAAAATTGCGGGGAAGTTGAGTGAAGCAGATTTCAAGGGAATCGTAATGAATTCATGTCCTGGCGCGGGCGCCTGTGGGGGCATGTATACGGCCAACACCATGGCTGCTGCCATTGAAGCGTTGGGAATGAGTTTGCCTTATTCCTCTTCTAATCCGGCGCTGAGTGAAGAAAAGAAACTGGAATGTCTTGCGGCCGGTAGTGCCATCAGGCTGTTGATGGAAAAAGACATTAAGCCACGCGACATCATGACGCGTGCTGCTTTCGAGAATGCAATCAAAGTGATTATGGTATTGGGTGGAAGTACCAATGCAGTGTTGCATTTGATTGCGATGGCCCGGACCGTGGGCATTGCATTGACGCAGGATGATTTCCAGGTCATCAGTGATAAAGTTCCGGTGCTTGCTGATTTCAAACCAAGTGGAAAATACCTCATGCAGGACCTTCACCAACACGGAGGCGTACCTGCAGTGATGAAATATTTGTTGAAGATGGGATTGCTTGATGGCAGCTGCCTCACTGTAACAGGTAAGACCCTGGCAGAAAATCTTGCAACGGTTCCTGATCTCGATTTCAACAGCCAGGATATCATCCGCCCTTTAGAGAACCCGATCAAGTCAACGGGACATCTTCAAATTCTCTATGGCAACCTTGCAGAGAAGGGGAGCGTGGCAAAGATCAGTGGTAAAGAAGGAGAAAGATTTGAAGGGCCTGCACGCGTATTCGATGGTGAACACGAACTGATAAAAGGAATCAATACTGGAAAAATAAAATCGGGTGATGTGGTTGTGATCAGATATGTAGGTCCGCGTGGAGCACCGGGTATGCCGGAAATGCTGAAGCCTACTTCGGCCATTATTGGTGCGGGACTTGGAAAGACGGTGGCTTTGATTACCGACGGAAGATTCAGCGGCGGCACGCATGGTTTTGTCGTCGGACACATTACGCCAGAAGCCTTCGACGGAGGGTTGATTGCCTTGGTGGAGGATGACGATCCAATTGTGTTAGACGCAACCACCAATAAAATTACCCTGAATCTGCCGGAATCCGCGATTGCAACGCGTAGGGCGGCGTGGAAACAACCCTCGCTGAAAGTTAAAAACGGCATCCTTTATAAATATGCCAGGCAGGTGAAAGACGCATCAGAAGGATGCGTAACGGATGAATCTTAAAATCAAACTTTTTCAAATAAGAATTATGGAAACCATTGCGATAAAAAAACAAAAGGCTGAATCGAATAAGGAGGTTCTAAACATCTCCGGCTCGGAAGCGCTTTTGAAGGGTTTTTTGGCAGAGGGCGTTGACACCATCTTCGGATATCCCGGAGGTGCGATCATGCCCATTTATGACGCCTTGTATGACTACCAGGATCAACTTCATCACATCCTGGTGAGGCACGAGCAGGGCGCTATTCATGCAGCGCAGGGTTATGCAAGAACTTCCGGTAAAGTGGGCGTTGTGTTCGCAACGAGCGGTCCGGGTGCTACCAACCTGGTGACCGGATTGGCCGATGCGCAAATAGACAGTACCCCGCTTGTTTGCATTACCGGCCAGGTATATGCGCACTTGTTGGGTACAGACGCATTCCAGGAAACAGATGTCATTAATATCACCACGCCCGTTACAAAATGGAATTATCAGGTAACGGATGCCAGCGAAATTCCTTCTGTTTTGGCAAAAGCTTTCTACATCGCCAAGAGTGGAAGGCCGGGTCCTGTGCTGATTGACATTACGAAAAATGCACAGCTTCAGAAAATCGATTTCCAGGGTTACGAGTTTTGCGATCATATCCGCAGTTATCGTCCCAAGCCGATTGTTCGCAAAGAATATGTTCAGGAAGCCGCAAAGTTGATCAACGAGGCTGAAAAGCCCTTCGTGATTTTCGGACAGGGAGTAATTCTCGGCAGGGCCGAGAATGAATTCAAGGCTTTCATCGAAAAGGCAGGAATTCCCGCAGCCTGGACGATCCTTGGCATGAGTGCTATTCCAACAGATCACCCGCTGGCAGTGGGTATGTTGGGTATGCACGGAAATTATGGTCCAAACGTATTGACAAATGAATGCGATGTACTGATTGCGGTGGGCATGCGTTTCGACGATCGCGTCACCGGCAGGCTCGACAAATATGCAAAACAGGCCAAGGTGATTCATCTTGATATTGATCCCGCTGAAATTGACAAGAACGTAAAGACTACTGTTCCAGTTTGGGGCGATTGCAAAGAGACCCTGCCCATGCTTACTTCACTCATTCAATCTAAAGTATACCCACAATGGTTGAAGCGGTTCAAGGATTTTGCAGATGAAGAGACAACCACATGCATTGAACCCGAATTGAATCCCACAAGCGCTTCGCTCACCATGGGTGAGGTGATCAAATATTTGAACGAATTAACCCATGGAGATGCGGTGATCGTCACTGACGTGGGTCAACACCAAATGGTAGCATGCAGGTATGCACAATTCAATCAATCGAAGAGTAATATTACGTCTGGCGGGTTAGGTACGATGGGTTTTGCGTTGCCTGCCGCGATCGGTGCAAAATTTGGTGCACCAGACCGGCCGGTTGTTGCGATTATTGGAGATGGAGGAATTCAGATGACGATCCAGGAACTGGGAACGATCATGCAAAGCGACGTTAACGTAAAGATTATGATTTTGAATAACCAGTTTCTCGGCATGGTGCGCCAATGGCAGCAACTCTTCCATGATAAGCGCTATTCGTTTGTAGATATCACGAGTCCGGATTATGTGACCGTGGCGAAGGGATATTACATCGAAGGAAAACGTGTATCCGAAAGGGCTGATCTGAGATCAGCGCTGAAGGAAATGCTTGATCATAAGGGCGCCTACCTGCTTGAAGTGATGGTGGGCAAGGAGAACAATGTATTTCCCATGGTACCCCAGGGATGCAGCGTTTCAGAGATCAGGCTTAAATAATTTTGACAATTCCAAAAAAGGGAAACATGCAAAAACAGGAATTTACGGTAACAGTATATACCGAAAACCAAATTGGTTTATTGAACCGGATCGCGATTATTTTTTCGCGACGGAAAATCAACATTGACAGTTTGAATACCTCGCCTTCGGAAGTGGAGGGAATTCATCGGTTTACCATCGTCATCAATGAGGCAGAAGATGTGGTAAAGAAACTCGTGCGTCAAATTGAGAAGCAGGTGGAGGTGTTGAAAGCCTATTTCAATACAATGGACGAAATCGTTTGGCAGGAACTTGCTTTATATAAAGTGTCTACCGAAGAGATCACAGAGAAAGTGAAAGTGGAAAGATTGCTCCGTCAGTACGGCGCGCGTGCCATTGCGATTCGCAAGGACTATATCGTTTTTGAAACCACAGGCCACCGCGAAGAAACGGAGAGGTTGGTAGAGGTATTGGAGCCTTATGGTCTTATTGAATTTGTGAGAAGCGCACGCGTTGCCATCATCAAGGACAGCAAGGGCTTCCATGAAAAAATTAAAGAATTCGAGCGTAAGGAACCCAGTGAAGAAGTGGTAGAGAATGAGTACCTCGACAAACAAGATGAAGTCTTTTCAATGTAAAATGTTTTGAATGGCGCAAGTACGCAAAAAAATACACCAACAAATAACAACCAATCATTATGGCAAAATTAAATTTCGGCGGAGTTGAGGAAAACGTGGTGACTCGCGAAGAATTTCCACTCGCCAAGGCGCAGCAGATTTTGAAAGATGAGGTCATCGCCGTGATCGGCTATGGCGTTCAGGGGCCCGGACAGGCGCTGAATCAAAAAGACAACGGAGTGAACGTAATCGTAGGACAAAGGAAAAATTCAAAAAGCTGGGATAAGGCAGTTCGGGATGGATTCGTACCCGGAGAATCTTTATTTGATATAGAGGAGGCGCTGGAGCGTGGCACCATCATTTGCTATTTGCTAAGTGATGCTGCACAGATCCAGCTCTGGCCTACCGTGAAGAAACACCTCACTAAAGGGAAGGCCCTTTATTTTTCTCACGGATTCGGAATTACCTACAGCGATCAAACGGGAATCATTCCGCCAGCTGACGTGGATGTTTTCCTCGTAGCTCCTAAGGGATCGGGCACCTCGCTGCGCCGCATGTTCCTGCAGGGACGCGGTTTGAACAGCAGTTATGCCATCTTCCAGGACGCAACGGGTCGCGCGTTTGAAAGAGTAGTAGCGCTCGGTATAGCCATTGGAAGCGGTTACCTGTTTGAAACCGATTTCAAACGTGAAGTATTTTCTGATCTCACGGGCGAGAGAGGTACGTTGATGGGTGCCATCCAGGGAATCTTTGCTGCACAGTATGAAGTATTGCGCAAGAAAGGACACACACCTTCCGAAGCATTCAATGAAACCGTAGAAGAATTGACCCAGTCCCTGATGCCACTCGTGGCAGAAAACGGAATGGATTGGATGTATGCGAATTGCTCTACGACGGCCCAGCGTGGCGCGCTCGACTGGTGGAAGAAATTTCGCGACGCAACCCTGCCTGTTTTCACTGAATTGTATGAAAGTGTTGCAGCAGGCAAAGAAGCCGCGAGATCAATCGCGTCTAACAGCCAACCAGATTATCGCGAGAAGTTGGAAGCTGAGTTGAAGGAATTGCGTGAAAGTGAATTGTGGCAGTCTGGAAAGACGGTTCGCGGTCTTCGTCCGGAAAACCAGAAACCTGCGGAGCTGAAGAAAGAAAGCAAAGCCGCAGCAACGGCATAAACAACTTCAAGTTCCCGGCCCTCGCCGGGGACTTGAGCATAAAAATTCAATATGGTCCCACAGGCAACCAGCACACGATTCGATTTTGGTGCAGCCCACGAACGACTTAAAAAAGTTGTCCGTAGAACGCCACTTACCTTCAGCGCAAATCTTTCGAGGAGGTATAACTGCAACGTATACCTGAAAAGGGAAGACATGCAGGTGGTTCGCTCCTATAAGCTTCGAGGCGCCTTTAACATGATGAGCAGTTTACCGCACGAGCAGCTTGAGCGGGGTGTAGTATGCGCCAGCGCGGGTAACCATGCCCAGGGCTTCGCCTATTCCTGCAAGAAACTCAATGTGGAGGGTGTGGTTTTCATGCCCATTATTACGCCTATGCAGAAGGTGAATCAAACGCAAATGTTCGGCGAATCCAATATCCAGATCAAACTGGTAGGGGACACCTATGATGATTGTGCTATCGCCGCAAAAAAATACACGCAGGAAAATGGGATGACCTTCATACCCCCCTTTGATGATTACAGGATCATTGAAGGACAGGGTACAGTGGCTTTGGAGATCTGTGAAGACCTTTCTCATATCGATTATCTATTCGTGCCCGTGGGCGGCGGAGGATTGAGTGCCGGTGTTGGCACGTATATGCGAACCTTCAGCCCGCAAACCCGCATCATTGGGCTCGAACCCGAAGGAGCACCTTCGATGAAGGAAGCATTCAAAGCCGGCCACCCGGTCACACTGGATTGCATCGAGCGTTTCGTTGATGGCGCAGCGGTAAAAAGGGTAGGAGAGCTTACCTATCCCATTTGCAGGGAAGTTTTGGATGAGATGCACCTGGTTCCTGAAGGAAGGATTTGTTCAACCATCCTGAAATTATACAATGAAGACGCGATTGTGGTGGAACCGGCAGGAGCCATGTCTATAGCGGCTTTGGACGATTTTGCAGAGCAGATTGAAGGTAAGAATGTGGTTTGTATAGTGAGCGGAAGCAACAATGATATCGACCGTATGCAGGAGATCAAAGAGCGCTCCTTGCAATATGAAGGGCTGAAACATTATTTTCTCATTCGCTTCGCACAGCGGCCAGGTGCGTTGAAAGAGTTTGTAAATCATGTATTGGGGCCATCAGATGATATCACGAGGTTTGAATACATGCAAAAGCACAATAAGGAAACGGGTCCGGCATTGGTTGGAATAGAATTGAAATCGAAAGAGGATTACCAGGCTTTGCTCGAAAACCTAAAGAGTTTTCATATCAACTATACCGAGTTGAATAAGAATGATAATTTGTTTGGGTATCTGGTTTAGGGTAATGTCGCGAGCTTAAGCTCGTGCCAGTGAAGGGTATCTGGTATCCGGTATCTGGTATCGTCTTCTGGTATCCGGGATCTGGAATATTCACAAAGTGTGCATTATTTCTTGCCTCAATTATCCAACATTTGCGTAGAATTTAGTAACTTACAACCGTTGCTTGCGCTAGTTGTTAGATTTTATCTAATTCTATATATTTTTTTTAAATATTTTTCATTTCCTGAAGCTGTATGGCAAGCAATTACGGTTTATACTCCCCTGATTTTGAGCGCGATGCGTGTGGTATCGGCTTTGTGGCAAACATCAAAGGCAGCAAGTCCCACCAAATTGTTTCGGATGCACTGACCGTGCTGGAAAACATGGAACACCGTGGTGCCTGTGGGTGCGAAAGCAATACCGGCGACGGCGCGGGTATCATGATTCAGACACCCCACGAATTCTTCTTTGATGAAGGCATTCGCCTGGGCATCCACCTGCCCGCATTTGGCAAATATGGCGTTGGCGTGATTTTCTTTCCCCGCGAAATCAGGCTGAGGGAAGAATGCCGCGACATTTTTAACCGCTGCGCAGAAAAGCTCGGACTTGAAGTACTCGCTTACCGCAAGGTACCCGTAAATCCGGATGGAATTGGTCCGACTGCACTTTCCGTTGAGCCTGAAATGGAGCAGGTGTTTATCGCTTGCCCAGACCATATCACCAATCCTGACGATTTCGAACGCAGGCTTTTCGTGTTGAGGAACTATGCAAGTCACACGATTAATAATACCACTAAAAAAGATGCGATCGGTTTTTATATCGCGTCTCTCTCTTACAAAACTGTTGTCTACAAAGGTCAGCTGACCAGCATGCAGGTGAGGCATTATTTTCCTGACCTCAGCAACAAGCGAATTGTGTCTGCATTCGGACTGGTTCACTCCCGCTTTGCAACCAATACTTTCCCTTCCTGGAAGCTGGCGCAACCCTTCCGTTACATTGCACATAACGGAGAGATCAACACATTGCAGGGAAATCTCAACTGGCTGAAGACAAGCGAAAAAGGATTTGAGTCAGCATATTTCACGAAGGAAGAAATGGACATGTTGCTGCCCATCGTGACCGATGGCCAATCGGATTCAGCATGTCTTGACAATGTGATTGAATTGCTCACGATGACGGGACGCTCGCTTCCGCAGGTTATGATGATGTTGATCCCCGAAGCCTGGGATGGCAACGATCAGATGGATCCGGTTAAGAAAGCATTTTACGAATTCCATGCATCGATGATGGAACCCTGGGATGGCCCGGCTTCTATCTCATTCACGGATGGAAAGGTGATTGGTGCAACGCTTGACAGGAATGGACTTCGTCCTTCCAGGTATTGTGTTACCACGGATGACCGCGTAATCATGGCCTCCGAAACCGGTGTGTTGCCCCTTGATCCCAAAATCATTAAAGAGAAAGGTCGTCTGCAGCCGGGTAAGATGTTTGTGGTTGATATGGAGCAGGGCCGAATCATCAGCGACGAAGAGTTGAAGCAAACCATTTGTTCAGAAAAGCCTTATGGCGAGTGGCTGAATAAATACAAAATCAGGCTGGAAGAATTGCCTGAACCAAGAGTGATGTTCACGCACCTGGAACACGACCAGGTTTTCAAATATCAAAAGGCATTTGGTTATTCAACCGAAGACATCGAGTCCATTATTGCGCCGATGTGCATTGAGGCGAAAGAACCCGTTGGATCCATGGGAACTGACATTCCCCTGGCGGTTTTGAGCGATCAACCGCAGCACCTGAGCAGCTATTTCAAGCAGCTTTTTGCACAGGTTACGAATCCGCCCATCGATCCCATTCGTGAAAGGATGGTGATGTCGCTAGCGGCTTTCGTAGGTAATAATGGCAATCTCCTGTTGGAAGATCCATTAAGCTGCCATACGGTTGCACTGAAACATCCGGTGTTGAATAATCATGAGCTGGAGAAGATCAGGAGTATTGATACGGGAATCTTCCAGGCAAAAACCCTGCAATGTTATTTCCGGGCCGACGGTAAGCCGGGATCACTGAAAGCGGCACTGGACAGGCTTTGCCGATATGCGGTAGACGCTGTTGATGACGGATTTGAAGTACTCATCCTTACGGACAGGGCCATAGATTCAGAGCATGCACCCATTCCCTCACTGTTAAGCGTAGCCGCAGTTCATCACCACCTCATTCGCAAGGGATGCAGGGGTCAGGTAGGGATCGTGGTAGAAGCGGGAGACGTTTGGGAAGTGCATCATTTTGCATGCCTCATCGGATTTGGTGCCACGGCCATCAATCCTTATCTCGCGCTTTCCACCATTCGCGACATGAAGCTCACGGGTAAATTGCCGACTGACATCGATGTTGAGCAACTCAAGCGCAACTACGTGAAAGCGGTAAATGAGGGATTGCTCAAGGTATTCTCCAAGATGGGAATTTCCACGTTGCAGTCTTACCAGGGAGCGCAAATTTTTGAAATCATCGGCCTGAACAGAGAGGTCGTCGATAAATACTTTACGGGTGCCACTTCACGCATTGAAGGAATGGGTCTGGATGAAATTGCAAGGGAAACCCTGGCAAAACATTTCCTCGCCTTCAGCAGGAAGGATATTCCGGTTGATCGTTTGCCCGTGGGCGGTATCTACCAGTGGAAACGCAAGGGTGAATTCCATCTTTTCAATCCGCAGACCGTTCACCTGCTTCAGTATTCAACCCGGATGAATGATTATAATTCGTTTAAAAAATATTCAAAACTGGTCAATGACCAGAGTGAGAAGGCGTGCACGTTGCGCAGCCTGTTTCAAATCTCCCGCCAGCGTCCTTCTATTCCTATTGACCAGGTTGAACCCGCAGAAAATATTCTGAAAAGGTTCGCGACGGGTGCCATGTCTTTTGGCTCCATCTCCTGGGAGGCGCACACAACGCTCGCCATTGCGATGAACCGTATTGGAGCCAAGAGTAACACGGGTGAGGGCGGTGAAGATGAGCGGAGATACCAGCGCCTGCCAAATGGAGATCTCATGCGTAGTGCGATCAAGCAGGTGGCATCCGCGAGATTTGGCGTAACGAGCTATTATCTCTCAGAAGCGGATGAACTGCAGATCAAAATGGCTCAGGGTGCAAAACCCGGAGAAGGCGGGCAATTGCCTGGTCATAAGGTTGACGAATGGATTGGAAAGACAAGACACTCAACACCGGGTGTGGGATTGATCTCTCCGCCTCCGCATCATGATATTTATTCCATCGAAGATCTGGCACAATTGATCTTCGATTTGAAAAATGCAAACCGCGCCGCGCGCATCAACGTAAAACTTGTTTCGAAGGCCGGGGTTGGAACAATCGCTGCCGGTGTGGCAAAGGCCAAAGCTGATGTGATCCTGATTTCAGGCCACGACGGTGGAACCGGAGCTTCTCCCATCAGTTCAATCAAACACGCGGGATTGCCCTGGGAACTTGGCTTGGCTGAGTCGCACCAGACACTCGTAAAAAATAAACTGAGGAGCCGGGTGGTGCTCCAGGCCGATGGCCAGATGAAGACGGGAAGGGATATTGCAATTGCTGCGCTGCTGGGTGCGGAAGAATGGGGCGTGGCGACTGCTGCACTGGTCGTAGAAGGGTGTATTCTTATGCGCAAGTGTCATTTGAATACCTGCCCGGTTGGCGTTGCTACGCAGGATCCGGAATTGCGAAAAAGATTTTCCGGCAACGCAGATCACGTGGTGAATTTCTTCCAGTTCCTGGTTCAGGAATTGAGAGAGATCATGGCCGATCTTGGATACCGTACGGTGGAAGAAATGATCGGACAGGTAGAATGCCTCGAAGTGAAACCAAACATCAGTCATTGGAAATTCAGCAAGCTTGATCTTTCACCCATCCTGTACAAAGAGCCGGCTTCTCCATTTACAGGTCTTTATCATATGGAAGACCAGGATCATGGCCTGGAAAATGTGCTCGACTGGCAATTGGTGAAGGTAGCGCAACCCGCGCTGGAGAAAAAAGAGAGGGTAGAAGCTGAATTTAAAATAAAAAATACAGATCGAACGGTTGGAACAATTCTTTCCAACGAGATCACGAAGAAATATAAAGGCGAAGGTTTGCCTGATGAAACCCTGCACTTCAGGTTCAATGGCACAGCCGGACAAAGTTTCGGGGCATTCAACACCCATGGTGTGACGCTTGAGTTGGAGGGTGATGCAAACGACTACTTTGGAAAAGGATTGAGTGGAGCAAGATTAATTATCTATCCCCCGCACCAATCCACATTTGTTCCTGAAGAAAACAGCATCATCGGAAACGTTGCATTTTATGGGGCTACTTCAGGCGAAGCCTATATCAGGGGTAAGGCCGGCGAAAGATTTGGCGTAAGAAACTCAGGCGCACAGGTAGTAGTTGAAGGTGTGGGTGATCATGGTTGTGAATACATGACCGGAGGTAAAGTGATCATCCTGGGTGGAACCGGCAGAAATTTCGCTGCGGGTATGAGTGGTGGAATTGCCTATGTGTATGACGTGAAAGGTAAATTCGATTCTCTTTGCAATAAAGAAATGGTTGATTTGGATCCTTTGGATGCATCAGATAGCGCATACCTGCAGCAGATGATTCTCAATCATTATGCTTACACCGGTAGCAGTGTTGCCAAATTCGTGCTTGATGATTTCGAAAACCAGCTAAAGAATTTTTTCAAGGTATTTCCAAGAGATTACAAGAAGGCCTTGCTTTCCAAAAAAGAAGATCCTTCAGAAGTAAAGGAACGTGCCGAAGTTCAGGTACCCGTTTCCGTTACCAAGAAGGCATCGTAAAAAAGATTGTGGATTGTGGATTGTAGATCAAATCCACAATCCACAATCCACAATCTACAACCAGTAACATTTCGTTTAACAACATAAAATTCACAATGGGCAAACCCACCGGATTTTTGGAATTTACGAGAGAGATGCCCCGCAAGCGGCCGGTGCAGGAGAGGCTGCAGGACTACAGCGAGTTTGTATCGCCTTATGAACCGGAAAAGCTGAACCAGCAGGCTGCGAGGTGCATGAACTGTGGAATACCTTTTTGCCATCATGGCTGTCCCCTGGGAAATGTGATTCCTGAATTTAATGACGCCGTGTACCGCCAGAGCTGGAAAGAGGCATATGAAATCCTGAATTCAACCAATAATTTTCCTGAATTCACTGGCAGGATTTGTCCGGCCCCCTGCGAAAGCGCGTGCGTGCTGGGCATCAACCAACCTGCGGTAACGATTGAGGAAATTGAAAAGCATATTATTGAAATTGCTTTTGAAAAGGGATTTGTGCAACCCCACAGGCCACATATGCGCACGGGTAAGAAGGTAGCAGTGGTAGGCTCTGGTCCTGCTGGAATGGCGGCAGCTGCACAGTTGAATTATGCGGGGCATACCGTAACCGTGTTTGAGCGCGATGAGCACGTTGGTGGATTGCTGCGTTATGGAATTCCAGATTTTAAATTAGAGAAGTGGGTTGTGGAGAGAAGGGTAAAGCTCTTGGAAGAAGAGGGCGTGGTGTTTAAGTGCAATGCAAATGTTGGCGTAAATATCAGCATCAACGATCTGCTGCGCGAGTTTCACGCCATCGTTCTTGCCGGCGGTTCAACAATTCCGCGCAATCTCGATATACCCGGAAGAGACTTGAAGGGTGTACATTTTGCAATGGATTTTCTCACCCAGCAAAACAGGCGTTTATCTGCAACTGAATTTAATGAGGAAGATATTCTGGCTGTTGGCAAGAACGTAGTGGTCATTGGCGGTGGTGATACCGGCAGCGACTGCGTAGGAACTTCCAATCGTCAGGGCGCCCGTTCAGTAACCCAGTTCGAACTTCTGCCGAAGCCGCCTGATTCGCGCACGGCTTTTATGCCCTGGCCCACTTACCCGATGGTGTTGAAAACTTCTTCGTCTCATGAAGAGGGTGTAGAGCGCCAATGGGCCATTGCTACAAAAGCGTTTATTGGTAACGGTGAAGGTAAGCTGAAGGCTTTGCAGGTGGTGAACCTGGAATGGAAAACGACGGAAGATGGCAAGCCTGCCCAATTCGTTGAAGTGGCTGGCTCTGAAAAGGAAATTCCCTGTGAGCTGGCTTTGCTGGCCATGGGCTTTGTTCATCCCCAGCATGAGGGTCTTATTAATGAACTCGAAGTGGAACTGGATGAAAGGGGTAACGTAAAAGCTACTGAGAAAGCCTATCAAACGAATATCCAGAAGATATTTACGGCGGGGGATATGCGAAGGGGACAATCATTGGTGGTTTGGGCTATTAGTGAGGGGAGGGAATGTGCTGCGCAGGTTGATATCTTCCTGTCGGGCTCGACGGTATTGGAAAGAAAAGATCACCGGTCAGCAGTTATGTAGCTAATTTCAGTACAAATATTTTAAAGTCATATATTATTAAATTGTATATGGCTTTTTTTATTGTAATTATTCAAGCACATTTTTTCGTTTTGTTCAAGTTGGCTCATGTATATGGTTGAAAATCAATGATAAAATTTCTTATTGCACTTTTATGAGTAGATATTAGAATTTATAATATGTGTGTAATTTCAGGTAAACGAAGCATTTTTTGATGTATTTTAGCTCCGGAATTGATTTTCGAGATGTAATTTAATTTTTCAACCAAAACATTTCACATGAGCAAACTAAGTTTAAGGAGTTCTCTTCCTTTTCTGTTGCTGGCCGCAATTTCAATTGCCGCCATTTTCTTTCCGACCGCGAATAACTTCGACGGCAGCAAGGTTTACAACAGTGGTGATATGGCCTGGATAATTGTAGCCACATCCCTGGTGTTCCTAATGACCCCTGGTCTTTCGTTCTTCTATGGCGGTATGGTTAGCCGCAAGAATGTGCTGAGCACAATGATCCAAAGCTTCATCGCCACCGGCGTCATTAGTCTGCTTTGGGTAGTGGTTGGATTCAGCTTAGCCTTTGGAAAATCAATCAACGGTTTTATTGGAGATCCTTCTTCGTTTGCCTTTTTTAAAAATGTGAACAGCAGTGCGCCCTGGACATTTGGTCCTACCATCCCACTGATGCTGTTTGCCCTTTTCCAATTGAAATTTGCCATCATTACCCCCGCTCTTGTGGTGGGTGCCCTGGCAGAAAGAATTAAGTTCACTTCTTACCTGGTCTTCATCGTACTGTTCAGCCTCTTCATTTATGCACCCATTGCGCATTGGACCTGGCATCCCGACGGATTCCTGGCCAAAATGGGAGTACTTGACTTTGCTGGCGGTACAGTAGTACATATTTCCGCAGGCTGCGCGGCATTGGCCGGAGCCCTGGTATTGAAACGCAGAAAGGCCCACCGCGAGAAAACGGAAGTACTGCCCGCCAACATTCCTTATGTTGTATTGGGTACAGGTTTGCTGTGGTTTGGCTGGTTCGGTTTCAACGCCGGTTCTGCACTGGCTGCGAACGACCTGGCTGTTTCAGCCTTCGCTGCAACAAATACCGCTTCAGCCGTTGCTGGTTTGTCATGGATTTTCTTCGACTACATCCGTGGTAAGAAGCCAACCGTACTTGGTTTCTGTATCGGTGCAGTGGTAGGACTTGTAGCCATCACACCCGCAGCCGGTTTCGTAGCCGTACCACAAAGTATATTTATTGGCTTCATCGCCGCCATCGTATCTAACATCGCCGCACACTGGAGGTCTAAATCAGCGCTCGATGATACGCTCGACGTATTTCCCTGCCATGGTATTGGCGGTATGAGCGGAATGGTCCTCACCGGCTTGTTCGCTTCCAAAGCAGTTAACGCTGCGGGCGCAAACGGTTTGTTTTACGGAGACACTGCACTTTTCCTCAATCAGCTAAAAGGACTTGCCATCGTTGTTACATATAGCTTCGTGATGGGATTCATCATCTTCAAATTGATCGACATGATCAGCCCGCTGAGAGTGTCTGCAGTTGAAGAAGAAAAAGGTTTGGACGAATCTCAGCATGGAGAAAAGTATGTTCAGGGAACATTACTTGTTTCCACGAACGGACATATTGAAGAAAAAGAAAGAGGTACAGTAGAGACCAACTTCTAGTAAAAGACGTCTCTCCGCACCTCCCTCATTTTACACTAAAACAGATAACAATGATACGAAAATTTCTCGTAGCCGTTATCGGCATGGCAGCCTTTGTCCCGGGATTTTCACAATCCACCTCAGAAGTAAAGGCCGATACGACAGCAAGTACCACTGAAACAAAACCCGCACCCGAAGAAGTAAAGCCCACAACAACGATTAATGGTGGAATTGACTTCTACTGGCGTTACGATTTCGCAAAAACTAAAGCAAATAACCTCACGAGTTTTACCAATTCTCACAACACATTTGAATTGGGCATGGCAACCGTGAAACTGGAACACAAGACCGCCAAGTTCGACATCGTGGTAGATCTGGGTTTCGGCAAGCGTGCACAGGAATTCGCCTATACGGACGAAGGAATACTGGCTGCCATCAAACAGGCCTATGTAAGTTATTCACCCAACAGCTGGTTGAAACTTACTGCAGGTAGCTGGGCAACGCATGTAGGATATGAAGTGCTGGACGCTCAGTTGAACCGTAACTACAGCATGAGTTACATGTTCACGAATGGCCCCTTCAGTCACACTGGCGTAAGAGCCGATATCACGAGTGGCAAGAGCGGTTTTATGATTGGAATTGCAAATCCCACCGACTACAGATATGTTCCAGCAGGGGCGCTCAACAAGAAAGCCGTGCTGGCGCAGTATAGCTATGCGGCCAGCGACAATTTCAAGTTGTACCTGAATTTTGTGGGTGCGGAAGCGTTGGATAGTTCGAAGTCAAACCAGCTTGACCTGGTATTGCTCACGAAACTTTCCAGCAAATTCGGTATCGGATTTAACGGCACTTATAATTCGACTAAGCTTCGCGAAGATGGTAAATACCTCTCAGCGAAACCCTGGTGGGGTTCTGCGGTTTACCTGAACCTGGATCCCTCATCATGGTTTGGTCTCACCTTACGCGGTGAATATTTTAGCGACGAGAACCAGTTAAAGGTTTATGCCGCTCAGCCCTTCGGAGGATCTGTGTTTGCAACGACATTATCTGCCAATTTCAAGGTTGAAGGATTTACATTCATCCCGGAATTCAGGCTTGACAATGCCAGCAAAAACATTTTCGTTAAGAGCGACGGCTCAGCCACAAAATCTGCCAGCAGTTTTCTGTTGTCGGTGATGTACTGGTTCTAACCAAGGGGTTTCATTCGTTGTTTGCGGTTAGTCGATATGGTTAGATCAACTACAGCAAACACCGCAAACAGAATTAGAATAAGAGCGTACCCATCATATAGGTATAAGACGCTACAATTTCTACGCTGACTCCCGGATAGCGAACCCGGTCTGGCTACGCAACCAGCGTAACCAGGCCGGGGGATTCGGGAAGGAAACCAGACCCAATCCGAAGATTTCTGCCCGGTATTTCCAATTGCCGGCAGTTGCCAGATTGCAGGAGATGTACACTCCATTTTTGCCAGCCATATATCAAGAGATTAATTGCGCCCTGGAATTCAGAACGAATTCAGGCCATCAACTTTTAGTCAGTTTCAGAGTCATAATGCGGGGCGCCTTTTCCAGGGTGCCTCTTTTTTTGCGTTGATCGTTTTTCGTTGATCGTTTATCGTTTACCGAAGTATTCAAGCTAACGAACAACGAACAACGATTTACGCCGAATTCCTCCCCGCATTAATAATCCCAAACGAACACCTGATAACCATCTTCTCAAAAACGTCTTTTAATGGAGAATTGGAAAGACTCTCATCCATTTCGCGGATCCTGGTAATAGCAAATTGTTGTATCGTAGTAAGGGGAAGTACAATACGTTCGCGCATTAGAATCGACAATTGCTCCACGGGGTAATCACTCATCAGCTCATTTTTGCCCGAAAGCTTGCACAAATATTTTTCTGTGAGTAGATATTCGTTGTGAATGCTATTCCACATTTCGCCATAGCGAGGATGCTCGGCAAGAAATGCAGTGAGCGGGAAAAAGCATTTTTTCATCGCCATTTCACAATTGTCCATCAGTGTTTTGAAGAAAAGTGAATTGTCGTAGAGTGCTTTCAGCTCTGTCCAGCGCCCATTATCATCGAGCGTTTTCAATGCTGTTCCCACGCCATAGTATCCTGTTACATTTTGCTTGATCTGGCTCCACGCACCGACGAATGGAATGGCGCGAAGGTCTTTCAGGCTGAGACGGGACGAGGATCCGCGCTTGGATGGACGACTTCCAATATTGGTTTCACTGTAAAAGCGCAGCGGACTAACATGTCCCAGGTAATCCATGAAATAGGGATGGTTCTTCAATGCTGCATAATGCTTAAGACTTTCAACAGCCAGTTCCTGCAATAAGGATTCCTCATTCTTTTCCAAGGTTAGCGATCGGGTGGAAAACAGGTCGTTTGAAATTCCCGCGTGGATCAACTGCTCAATATTGAATTGGGCAGCATCGATGGTGCCGAAATTTGAACTGACCGTCTGTCCCTGGATGGTGAGCTGAATTTCCTGGTTGGCAATATTCTTTCCCATGGATGCATAAAATTTGTGCGTCTTGCCGCCACCCCGTGCAGGAGGACCACCGCGACCGTCAAAGAAAATCACATCAATTTTATACCTCCTGCTCAAACTTGTGAGCTCCTCCTTGGCTTTATAGATACCCCAGTTCGCCATCAGGTAGCCGCCGTCTTTCGTGCCATCAGAGAATCCAAGCATAATCGTTTGCTTGTTGCTCCTTCTTTCCAAGTGTGATTTGTAAGCGGGCAGCGTATAAAGCGCCTCCATCACGGCTGCGGCATTTTGAAGATCATCCACCGTTTCAAACAATGGCACAATGTCCACTTTCATTTCGCCCGGCTTCCAGCCACCCAATACAAATAACGCAAATACTTCCATGGCATTGAGTGCGCTGTTGCACTGGCTGATGATGTAACGGTTACAACCTTCCTCGCCATTGTATTGCTGAATCAATCTTACCGCGCCAACGGTTTCAAGTGTGTCCTTCACCAGTTCGTCGTCAAATTCGGTTGTGTTTAGCGACTCGTTGATCGAGGCCAGTACTTTCATTTTTTCATGCGCGCCAAGTCCGGGATATTCCTTTGGCAGTATCTTTCCCGCTTCAGCGATCTTGTCCAAAATCTTACTATGCACTGAACTTTCCTGTCGTATGTCAATAGATGCAAAATGCAATCCAAAGACGTGCACTTTATTGATGAGTGAGTTCACCAGGTTTACAAAGAGACCATTATGCTGAAAGATCAGGGTTTCCCGGATTTGTTCAAGGGTTTGCAAAATCTCGCTTCTCGACAGATCAGTGCGTTGCCCCGGAATAAAAATGTTGTTATATAGTTTTTTCTCCAATTCGGTTAACGCCGTTTCAACTCCCTTGAAAGTGAGGCGACGCCTGAGTTTGCGCACTTCCAGATAATAGCATTTGATGATGGAACCGCGCAGGGAGTCGGCCACTTGTAATGTAGTGTCCGCGTGTACAAAGGGATTGCCATCACGGTCGCCGCCGGGCCAGAATCCCATTTTGATCACGGGATTTTGACTGACCTGCGTGTCTGGAAACTGGGATTTGAGATTCGAAATGATCCTGCCGGCGGAAGGATAAAATACATTCTCCAGGTACCAGATCAGGCTGATCGCTTCATCAAAAGGCGTTGGCTTTTGCTTCTTGAAGAAGGGTGTCTTGCCTAACTGTTGCAGATACATATTGATCTGCGTCGTATTATTTTCTCCAACGGCTTTGGAAAGATCGTTAATGATGCCCAATACGGCACCCGGATAAAATTGAGTAGGATGGGCAGTCAGCACTAACCGTATCGCATAATCGTTGAGTTTCTCCATCAGCTCATCCTGCTTGTGTTGCTGGATCACTTCAGATTCCAGGTTCTTCAAAGTGCCGGGACCATTCATGTCATTGACGGAGCGAAACGCCGCATCTTCGAGTGCGTCAAACAAAACCACCTGCCGTTCTACATACTGAACAAAGCGGAACAACATGTCGAGTTTTTCGCGGTCAAGCGTAATCGAAGTATGTTTCTGAAAAAATTCTTCAACAATGGTGGCGGGACTTTGCCTCTTCTTATAACCCTCTTCACAAAACGTAAGAAAAAGCGAAAGGAGGATACCGGTCTTTTCTATCCGATGAAAAGGGAGTGAGGTGAACAGGCTGTTATAAAGCTGGAATTTGATGCCCACCTCATTCTTAAACTGCTGCAGGCCCTGTGCAGATGAACGGCTCATAATAATTTAAATTTTAGGCGAATTCTTTAGCAATGGTGGCAGCAATCAAATTGGGGATTGAAAATACTCTAAAAAATTGACACAATTTTTTTTTAACGTCAAAGTTTTGATATTGAATATTTGACTACCTTCGGCGTCCTAACTTATAATGGTTTTTTTCGCTTCACATATCACCCGTCTTCCTACCGCGGCCGCTCTGGCAACGGCTTCTACCATGATTACGACAACAACCCGTTGAGGGTTGTATTTACACATATTACCATGCCGGGCCATTGGCTTCACACCGCACAGCGGTTGTTTTCAAAATTAAATCCATTCACTAATTATAGCTCTATATGCAGGTTTTAAAATTCGGAGGTACATCTGTAGCCAACGCTGAGAATATGAACAAGGTCGCCTCCATTATTCGTGACTCGATCAAAAAAGAGGCAACCGCCGTTGTTGCTTCGGCGCTGGGTGGAATCACCGATACATTGATTCAGTGTGGCACACTCGCTGCAGCCGGTGACGAAGGATTTCGCGAAAAATTGCAGTACCTGGAAGAACGCCATCTTGACACGGCGAAATCACTGATACCCGTCACACAGCAAAGCAGTATTTTAAGTTTGATCAAACAGCTTTGCAATGAGCTTGAAGACATTTGCAACGGCGTGTTTTTATTGGGAGAGCTTTCCCTGCGTACGCAGGATCGGATTGTGAGTTATGGCGAACTGATGTCCAGCAGAATCCTTTCTGCCAGCCTGAACGCAGCTCATGTGCCGAACACCTGGCTCGACTCACGTCAAATTATTCAAACTGACTCTACCTTCGGATATGCTTCGGTCGATTTTGACCGCACGCGTCAAAAAATTGCGAGTTACTTTTCAAAGGCGCATGATTCCCTGTACGTGTTTCCGGGTTTTATTGCTTCTGATGAAAAGGGCGCTACGACAACACTTGGAAGGGGAGGGTCTGACTATACGGCAGCTATCCTGGCAGACGCGTTAAACGCGACCCGTCTTGAGATCTGGACCGATGTCAGTGGCATGATGACCGCCGATCCCCGCGTCGTGTCAAACGCCAAAGTGATTCCGGCAATATCATACCAGGAAGCCATGGAGCTCTCGCATTTTGGTGCGAAAGTGATCTATCCGCCAACCATCCAGCCCGTGATGAATAAAAGTATTCCGGTCTGGATCAAGAATACATTCGCTCCCTCAGACCCCGGCACCCTGATTGAAAATACCGTGGCAAAGAATGGCAATACCATCAGGGGCATTTCCAGCATCGGCGGGATAGCCCTCCTAAGCCTCGAAGGAAGTGGCATGGTGGGCATCCCCGGATTTTCCCGCCGGCTTTTCGAGGCCTTATCCAATGAAAGAATTAATGTCATCCTGATCACACAGGGTTCATCTGAACATTCCATTTGCGTGGGTATTGACGAAAAGAGTGCAGAGAAAGCACGCGCTGCCATTGATCGCACATTCGACTTTGAAATATCAGTAAAGAAAGTTGATCCACTGGTCGTGGAGAAAGACCTCTCGATCCTGGCCCTGGTTGGTGAAAACATGAAAAGTCACCCCGGTATCAGTGGAAAGATGTTTGGTGCACTGGGCAGGAATGGCGTTAACGTTCGTGCGATCGCGCAAGGTTCTTCAGAGAAAAATATTTCTGCGGTTATTGCTACCCGTGATGTGAAGAAGGCGCTGAACGTTCTGCACGAAGAATTCTTCGAGACTGCTTATAAGCAGGTCAATCTTTTTGTTGTGGGTACCGGAAATGTGGGCGGTAAATTGTTGGCGCAGCTGAAGCAGCAGGAACGTTATTTACAGGAACATCTTCGTTTGCAGGTAAGGGTGGTGGGATTGGCCAACAGCCGGAAGATGATCTTCAGTGATGATGGCATAGACCTGAACCGGTGGTCGGAATTGTTGAACGAAGGCTCAGCGATGGACGTCGAAGTCTTTGTTCGCGCCGCACAGTCGAAGAACCTTCGCAACGCAGTATTTGCCGATGTTACCGCAAATGAAAAAGTGGCATCTGTTTACGATAAACTGTTGCAGAAAAGCATGGCGGTGGTAGCCTGCAACAAAATTGCCTGCTCTTCTGCCTACTCGTCTTACAAGCGATTGAAAGACCTTGCCCGGGAATACAATAGCCAGTTCCTCTTTGAAACCAATGTGGGTGCTGGTTTGCCAGTCATTGGGACGTTGAACGATTTAATGCGGAGTGGGGACCAGGTGAATCGCATCGAAGCGGTATTAAGCGGTACGCTGAACTACGTGTTCAATCATTATAATGGTGAAAAGACTTTCTCAAGCGTGGTTCGCGATGCACAGCGTGAAGGCTATACAGAACCTGACCCGAGGCTGGACCTGAGCGGAACGGATGTGATGAGAAAGATCATGATCCTGGTAAGAGAATCGGGCAGGGAGTTAGAAATGGACGATATCAGCAACAGTGGATTTTTGCCGGAGTCTTGCATGAAAGGAAGCGTTGAGGATTTTTATGCCGAAATGGAAAAGTACGAAAGTCATTTTAAGGAATTATACCTGACTGCTGCAAAGGCGGGCAACAAACTGAAATTTGTAGCACGATACCAGGATGGCAAAGCGTCCGTGGGATTGGAGCAGGTTCAATCTCAGCAGGATTTCTTTCACCTCTATGGAAAAGACAATGTGGTTTTATTCTATACCGACAGGTATACCGAGCAACCACTTGTTGTGAAAGGAGCGGGCGCAGGTTCCGATGTGACCGCGTCGGGTGTTTTTGCAGATATTATCAGGGCATCGCAATCGTAGGGGTAGAACGGTATATGATATACGGTATACGGTATACGGTAAACGGTATACGGTAAACGATCAACGATCAAGAATGAATAATAAGAATAGAGTAACAATCAAATCACCGGCAACCGTGGCCAACCTCGTGTGCGGATTTGACGTGCTGGGACTGGCACTTGAAGAGCCCGGAGACCGGATGGAAATGCGACTATTGGATGAACCCAAAGTTGTGATCACCAGCAGGGATGGATTTCCACTCCCCACCGATCCGGCGCAAAATACAGCCGGGGCACCGCTTTTGGCGATGATGGAAGAAATGGATGAGCCTGTTGGATTTGAAGTGATCATCGATAAACTGATTAAGCCCGGCAGTGGAATCGGCTCCAGTGCAGCGAGTGCTGCCGGTTCCGTTGTCGGCGCGAATTACCTCCTGGGCAATCGGTTCTCCAATGAGGACCTGGTTCGCTTTGCCATGTTTGGGGAAAAGGTGGCAAGTGGCGTGAAGCATGCCGACAATATCGCACCCTGTATTTATGGAGGCGTCACACTCATCAGGAGCATCTTTCCTCTTGATATCGTCCGCATTTCCTCTCCACCCCTATACGTCACCGTTGTCCATCCACAAATTGAAGTGAAGACGGCAGACGCGCGGCAAATTTTGAAAAAACAGGTTTTGCTCAAAGATGCCATCAGGCAGTGGGGAAATATCGCGGGTCTCGTCGCCGGATTGATCACGAGTGATTACGATCTCATTGGAAGATCGCTGGAAGATGTGATCATTGAGCCGGTGAGAAGTATTTTGATACCCGGATTTCATGAAGTAAAATCTGTCTGCAAGGAAGCCGGGGCGCTTGGTGGTGGAATTTCAGGCTCCGGCCCATCCATTTTTATGCTGAGCCGAGATGAGGCAACATCCAAACGGGTGGAAGCGGCTATGTCTGCAGTTTACTCTCGAATCGGAATTGATTTTCACACGTATGCCACCACCATCAACCAGCAGGGCGCAAAAATATTGGTGGGTTAGTCAAAAAATTGAATGATGTTTTTCTTTAGTACGAATAAGCGGTCACCGGAAGTAGATTTCAAGACCGCTACCATATTGGGCCAGGCTCCGGACCGGGGTTTATATTTTCCCGAACGAATTCCGGTATTACCCACTGAATTCCTAACAAAACTCAAATCCTTATCCAAAGAAGAAATTGCATTCCAGGTCATTCATCCCTATGTTGGAAATACCATTCCCGAAGTTGAATTGAGGAGAATTGTTGATGCAACAGTAAATTTCGATTTTCCACTGGTAAGGGTAACCGAAAATTGTTATGCGCTGGAACTTTTTCACGGACCCACACTGGCTTTCAAAGATGTGGGGGCGAGGTTCATGAGCCGTTGCCTCGGTTTTTTTTCAAAGGGTAGGGAGCGGGGCGTTACCGTGCTGGTGGCCACTTCCGGCGACACGGGCGGTGCAGTTGCCAACGGATTTGACAGCGTGCCTGGTGTTCGCGTGGTGATCCTTTATCCCAAGGGAAAAGTGAGCCCCGTGCAGGAATGGCAACTTACAACCGGCGGTGAAAACATCAGCGCGCTGGAGGTAAACGGAGATTTCGACGACTGTCAGCGCCTGGTGAAACAGGCTTTCAGTGACGAATTGTTAAGAGAACAGATCTTCCTTACTTCTGCCAACTCCATCAACGTGGCAAGATGGTTACCCCAGCAATTCTATTATTTTTTTGCACTCCAGCAGTGGCCACACGATGAAGCCCCGGTGTTTTGCGTGCCTAGCGGTAATTTTGGAAACATCGGAGCAGGGCTGCTTGCTCATCGGTCAGGCCTTCCCGTTAGTCATTTCCTGGCGGCTTGCAATGCCAACGACACCGTACCCCGCTATTTCCAAACAGGCGGTTACCAGCCACATGCTTCGATCGCTACCATTTCAAATGCGATGGACGTGAGTGATCCAAGCAATTTTGTGCGCATACAGGAGATGATGGGTCATGATGATAAAATGCTTAAGGAAAATTTGAGCGCAGTCTCTATCACCGATGACGAAACCCGTGACACCATACGCAAAGTTTATATCGACACGGGATATTTGCTCGATCCGCACGGCGCTGTGGGTTGGATGGCATTGAACCAGTGGCTTTCAGATCATCCGGGTCAACGTGGTATATTCCTGGAAACGGCTCACCCGGTAAAATTTCCGGAAGCCGTGGAATCTGCCACGGGAAAGGCTCTTGAGCTTCCTTATTCCATTGCTGATCTGGCCAATCAACCAAAGCGCAAACGAAATATGGACGCCAGTTACGATGCGTTGAAGGAAATCTTACTGAATGAGGGAGACAGGTAACCCTTTCTCCTATCTTTGTCGTGCGACCAAATGCACGACATCGAACCATATTATAATTGGCGCCATTTGTATACGGCTGAAAACGATGAGCGATCCCCGTTTTACGGTCGCGAATACAGCGAATTTGAATTTTCAAAAACCGTTTACAATTATTATATCCATCCGCAATGGGATGATTTCGGTTCCAAAACACTTTATTTGAAAATTCTGTTTGTCGACTATGATCAGCACTATGCCATCATTGAACTCATCGGCGAATGGAACGACGCGATTGAGAATGATATTATGGAACTACGGCGGGAGGTTACTGACCTGCTGTTTGAGGAAGGAATTCACAAATTCATTTTGATAGCAGAAAATGTACTGAACTTTCACAGTAGTGATGATAGCTATTATGAAGAATGGAATGAGCAGGTAAGCGAATACGGAGGGTGGGTAGTCATCATCGATATGCCCGAACAGACCCAATATGACTTCAAGAAGGCCCATCTCAACCAGTTCATAGGACTCCTGAATTATCACGGCTGGCGAGCCAACCAGCCACAGCATTTATTTTCTGCGATTGATAATTTAATTATCAGGACGCTTGACCGATGATCGTGGGCCTAAAATTCCTGCCTGCCGGAAAGCATGCAAAATCCAGCGTCTCAATTTTTATCTAAAATCCCAAATCCCCGTCCGTTCCGAACGAAACGTTCGGGCGGGCACAATCCACAATCCAGCTTATTCGTTACCTTTCTGCCTAAATCCCCAACGATCCATGCCAAACGCGACAGTTGCTGTACAAAGTCCCAAGACATCTGCAAGCACAACCTACCAGATTTTCATTATTGGTTTTTTCTTTTTCATTTTCGGATTTGTTACCTGGTTGAATGGTATTCTGATTCCCTACCTCCGCATCGCTTGCGAATTAGAAGTATGGCAATCCTATCTCGTGACGGTTGCGTTTTATATTGCCTATGCCGTTATGGCGTTACCCTCAGGTGCTGTCCTAAGAAGGACGGGAATGATCGGAGGCATGAAACTGGGACTGTATATTATGGCGGTGGGCTGTCTCTGTTTTATTCCTGCAGCGATGACCCGTACTTACGGACTTTTTCTGCTTGGATTGTTTATCATGGGCACCGGACTTACCATTTTACAAACAGCTTCGAATCCTTATATCACCATTTTGGGTCCTCGGGAGAGTGCTGCCAAACGAATCAGCATCATGGGCATCTGCAACAAGACTGCGGGTGGACTCGCTCCATTCATTATGGGTGCGGTTATTCTTAATAATGCTGATGCGATGATGGTTGAATTGAGTCACATGGACGCCGCTGCAAAAGCAATCAGGTTGGACGACCTGGCGCGAAAAGTGATCTTCCCTTATTCAGTGATGGCGGTGATTTTATTTGTGTTGGGTTTTCTTGCAAAATATTCCAGGTTACCCGAAATCAAACCCGAAGTAGACGAAAGGCACAAGCTTGCTGACCCCTCGCTCAAGCGCACCATTTGGCAATATCCTCATCTGTTACTGGGATTCGTGGCCATTTTTTGCAGCGTGGCAACTGAAGTGGTGGCGGGAGATACCATTAGTAACTATGGACTTTACCATGGGATGTTGCTGGATAAAGCCAAACACCTCACCTCATACACACTCGCGTGTATGATCATCGGATATTTATTTGGCGCAATAGCAATTCCAAAATATATTTCACAGGAAAAAACTTTTCGGGGCGTTACCATTCTTGGCATCATCATTACGCTGGTGGCCATGTTTGTTCCAGGTCAAAATTCAGTGTATTTTATCGCGCTGTTGGGATTGGCGAACGCAATGATATGGCCCGGCATCTGGCCGCTTGCAATCAGGGGTCTCGGCGACCTCACCAGCCTTGGTTCATCCATTCTCATCATGGGCATCATCGGCGGAGCAGTGGCTCCCCTGTTATATGGATTGGTGGCAAAGGCACAGAATGCACAAATCGCATATTGGATATTGATACCCTTTTACCTATATAATTTTTACTACGCATTGAGAGGTCACAAGGTTCCTCCCCGAATCCCGTCTTCAAAGGCAAGCTGATTCATTCAACCATTCGATCCCGATCATGTTATACAATGGGATCATTTAAAAAAAATCAGGGATTGTATTATTCTGCCTTTCCTGTGTTATTTTTGCGCCTGATCACAATAATCGATTCCTGTTATGACCTGGAAACATATTTTCACCAGTTCCATCGGTAAGAAATTTACAATGGGTTTTACGGGCTTGTTCCTGATCAGTTTCCTCGTCGTTCACTGCGTTTTAAACAGCCTCGTTTTTTTCCCCGACAATGGCGAACAATTTAACGACTGGGCTCATTTCATGGGTTCCAACTGGATCGTTCGTGCTTTGGAAATTGGGCTATTCGCTGGCTTCATACTACACATTGTTCAGGGCCTTGTGCTTTACAGTCAAAACAAAGCCAAAAGGCCAATTGGCTACGCCGTAAAGCCAAAGTCGGGTCAACAAACCAGCACCTGGTATTCGAGATCCATGACGCTCCTGGGAACACTCATCCTCATTTTCTTAATCATTCATCTTTATCATTTCTGGGTGCCTTCAAGATTCGGTGATGCGCTGGGCGGAAGTATGGGTGTGACGCAACTCGAAGAAGCCAGCCTGAGCAACGGCAAAGTCGTTCACAACTTATACGCTGAAATGCTGGTAGTATTCCAGCATGGGTGGGTGGTTGTCTTGTATTGCCTGGCCATGGTGTCCTTGGCTTATCACCTGCTGCACGGCTTCCAGAGTGCATTTCAGACTTTCGGCATCAACCATAAAAAATATACGCCCATCATCAAAGCGATGGGTGCGGGATTCTCAATTATCGTCTCACTGATTTTCGCGCTTATGCCAATTGTATTGTACATGCGCGGAATGCAATAAAAGAGAACTGGCTGAATAAAATCTCATTAACATCGAATTTCTTTGCTATGCTCAATTCTAAAATTCCCGCTGGCCCGATTGAAGAAATGTGGAAGGAGTATAAGGCTCACTGCAAACTGGTGAACCCCGCGAATAAGAGGAAATTGGAAATTATCATTGTGGGCACGGGTCTGGCAGGCGCTTCTGCTGCGTCATCGTTGGGTGAATTGGGTTATAAAGTGAAAGCATTTTGTTTCCAGGACTCGCCTCGACGTGCACATAGCATCGCGGCGCAGGGGGGTATCAACGCAGCCAAGAATTATCAGAATGATGGCGATTCTGTCTTCAGACTGTTTTACGACACGGTAAAGGGAGGCGACTATCGCGCAAGAGAAGGAAATGTTTATCGCCTCGCAGAAGTTAGCGCAAATATTATTGATCAGTGTGTGGCGCAGGGTGTTCCCTTTGCCCGCGAATATGGCGGACTGCTTAGCAACCGCTCATTCGGCGGAACCCAGGTACAGCGTACCTTTTATGCGGCAGGACAAACCGGGCAACAATTATTGATTGGTGCTTACCAGTCTCTGGAAAGACAGGTTGCACTGGGTAATGTGAAAATGTATTCCCGTCACGAAATGCTGGAAGTGGTGATCATCGACGGAAAGGCGAGGGGCATCATCGTCCGTAACCTGGTGACCGGCGAATTGGAACGCCATTTCGGTCATGCGGTACTGTTATGTACCGGGGGTTATGGGAACGTATTTTATCTTTCCACCAATGCCATGGGCTGTAATGTTACCGCAGCATGGAAGGCGCACAAGAAAGGAGCTTATTTTGGCAATCCCTGCTTCACGCAAATTCATCCCACCTGCATACCGGTTTCAGGAGATCATCAATCAAAGCTGACGCTCATGTCTGAATCCCTTCGCAATGACGGGAGAATCTGGGTGCCGAAAGAAAAAGGAGATACGCGGAAACCGAATGAAATTCCTGAAGAGGAAAGAGATTATTATCTCGAAAGAAGATATCCTGCATTTGGAAACCTGGTGCCCCGCGACGTTGCATCGAGGGCTGCGAAAGAGCGTTGTGACGCAGGTTATGGTGTAGGTTCATCCCGCCAGGCTGTTTATCTTGACTATGCTTCGGCTATCAAGCGGTATGGCGAAATAGAGGCGGGAAAGCAAAGCATCGATAATCCCACCGAAGCATCTATTATTGAAATGGGAAAGAAAGTGGTTGAAGAAAAATATGGCAACCTCTTCGACATGTATGCGAAGATTACCGGCGAGAACCCTTATGAAACGCCGATGCGCATCTATCCTGCGGTTCACTATACCATGGGTGGGCTGTGGGTTGATTACGAACTCATGACGAGTATACCAGGACTCTATTCTCTGGGTGAGGCAAATTTTTCAGATCATGGTGCCAATCGCCTCGGTGCTTCAGCCTTGATGCAAGGACTGGCGGATGGCTATTTTGTTATTCCCTATACCATTGGCAACTACCTCGCCGACGATATCAGAACCTCAAATATTCCTACATCACATCCTGCGTTTGAAGAAGCAGAAAAACTTGTGAGTGAAAGAATCAATCGCCTGATGAATATCAAAGGGAAAAAATCAGTAGAGAGCTTTCACAAACGCCTGGGCAAGATTATGTGGGACAAATGTGGGATGGCCAGGAACGAACAGGGGTTGAGTGAAGCCATCAGGGAAATTCGGGCTTTGAAGACAGAATTCTGGACCGACGTCCGCATACCGGGTGAAATCCATGAGATCAATCCGGAATTGGATAAAGCCAATCGCGTTGCAGACTTTATTGAATTGGGAGAGTTGATGTGCCTTGACGCTTTGAACCGCAGGGAAAGCTGCGGTGGGCATTTCAGAGAAGAAAGTCAGACCGAGGATGGTGAGGCCAAGCGTGATGATGCCCAGTTCAGTTATGTGGCGGCCTGGGAATACAAAGGAGACAGTGATTGGAAACTGCAAAAAGAGGAATTACATTTTGATATTGTAAAACCAAGCCAAAGGAGCTATAAATAAAAGGTATAGGGTATAGGGTATAGGGTATTGGGTATTGGGATAAAAGACTACACATGCAACACTACACGATGAATCTTACGCTCCAGGTTTGGAGACAAAAAAACAGCCGGGAGACGGGCAGATTTGAAACATACGCGGTGAAAGATATTTCTTCCGAAATGTCTTTCCTGGAATTGTTCGACGTATTAAACGAAAGGCTGATCGAAGAAGGCAAGGAGCCGATCGCCTTTGATCATGATTGTCGTGAAGGAATCTGTGGTATGTGTTCGATGTATATCAATGGTCGGGCTCATGGTCCCTGGAAAGGGACAACCACCTGTCAGCTGCATATGCGCGAGTTCAAGGACGGTGATACCATCGTGGTAGAACCCTGGAGGGCCGCGGCTTTCCCCGTCATCAAGGATCTGATGGTTGACCGCACTGCATTTGACAGGATCATACAGGCGGGTGGTTTTATTAGTGTAAATACTGGAAATGCGGTTGACGCCAATGCAATACCTATTGAAAAGCAAAAGGCCGACGATTCGTTTATGGCCGCTGCCTGTATCGGGTGCGGCGCCTGCGTCGCGGCCTGCAAGAATAGTTCTGCCATGCTCTTCGTTTCTGCAAAAGTTTCCCACCTTGCCCTTCTTCCACAGGGAGAGCCTGAGCGTAAACAAAGGGCTTTAAACATGATCGCCCAAATGGACAAAGAGGGCTTCGGATCCTGCACCAATACCTACGCTTGCGAGGCGGAATGTCCCAAAGAGATTTCGGTTTCAAATATTGCCCGTCTCAATAGGGAGTTTTTGAATGCGTCCCTGTCAAGTGACTGATTGGGTGATTTCCTGCCGTCATGCAAGGTAAAATCCACAATCTATCGATTGATATACAATAAATTCTAACTTTAAGCATTCTTTGTAAAAACCCGGTATTGACGGCCCGAATTATACTATTGATGCTTTCCCTGGTGTTGGCAGGAGTGGTCTTTGCTCAAAAAAATCCTTCACTCTCCAACCTTCGCCAAAAAAAATTCGCGGTCGCGTCAGATACGCTTCACCTGGATTCTCTCAGCATTGTCCCTAATTCAGTCAATATCCCCGGCATTCCGCCCGATCATTATTTGGTGGATTGGGTTAAAAGCAGGCTGGTTTGGAAACAACGACCGCTTACAGACTCGATCATTATTCATTACAGGGTATTTCCCGGGCAGCTAAATTCCAGCATGCAAAGAATGCGGTACGACAGCGTCATGAATTTTTTCATTTCACAGCCAGAAGTACTGCATAAGACACCCGGTGCCATCTCCGAGTCCATGTTCGATTTCGGTAATATCAATTACAATGGCAGCTTCGGCAGGGGTATAGCCTTCGGCAATCAACAGGACGTCGTTGTCAACAGCACCCTTAACATGCAGATCAATGGTTACATTGGAGACAGCATCCTGCTTTCTGCTGCCATAACCGATAACAATATCCCCATTCAGCCCGACGGAACCACTCAAAACTTAAACGAGTTCGACCAGGTGTACGTTCAATTCTCCAAGAAGAATTGGAAACTCAATGTTGGAGACATCGATATCAGGCAACAACAAAGTTATTTTCTAAGTTTCTTTAAACGACTGCAGGGTGGCTCCTTTGAGACTGAAACGAAAATCGGTCCTAAGGCTAAAAATAAACTGCTGGTCAGCGGCGCGGTGGCGAAGGGAAAATTCACCCGAAATGTTTTCCAGGGATTGGAAGGCAACCAGGGCCCGTATCGGCTGGTCGGCGCCAATAGCGAATTGTTCTTTATCGTGCTGGCTGGTACGGAACGTGTATTTATTGACGGTGAATTACTACAAAGGGGGGAGGATCAGGATTACGTGATCAACTATAACACCGCGGAGGTAACGTTTACGCCTAAGCGAATGATCACGAAGGACAAGAGAATCCAAATTGAATTTGAATATGCGGATCGAAATTACCTCAATCCGCAAATCTACCTCTCCGACGAGGCCAATTTTAATAACAAGCTTAAAATCAGGCTGAGCGCCTATTCGAATAACGATGCAAAGAATTCGCCAATCAACCAGACACTAGACAATAAACAAAAGCAATTCCTGGCTGACCTCGGGGACAGTATTCAGTTCGCATTTTATCCCTCTGCCACACTTGATACGTTTGGCACCGGCAAGATTCTTTACAAAAAAATTGACACCATATTCAACGGGTTCAATCACGATTCCATTTATGTCTATTCCACCGACGCGTCCGTGTCGAAATGGAGCCTTGGTTTTATTGATGTAGGAGTCGGTAAGGGCAATTATGTCCTGGATGGCAACAGCGCAGCAAATGGCAAAGTATATATCTGGGTACAGCCAGACACGAATGGTAATCGCCTGGGACAATATGAACCTGCGATCTACCTGGTGTCGCCCAAGAAACAGCAATTGGTGAGCCTGGGGGCTGACTATGTTTTTGACGCGCATACCAGTGTGAAGACCGAGTTTGCGTTGAGCAATTATGACGTCAACACATTTTCATCAAAAGATAAAGGAAATGATATCGGCCTTGCCGGAAGGGTTTGGGTGACGGATGTAAGAAAATTATCGGCGGCTGATAAGGGCCGACAGGTGCAGACCGATGTCAGCTATGAATTTGTGCAGGCCGAATTTCATCCGCTGGAACGCCTTCGCAATGTCGAATTCAACAGGGACTGGTTACTTCCATTTGATGCACCCTCGGCAAATGAACGCCTTTTCAATATTGGCTCGCAATTAAAAGACCTGAAAGGAAACAGCCTGTTGTACCGGTTTTCAGGCTATTTCAGAAACAATGATTACTCGGCCTTCAGAAATACGATCCTGCACCAGGCTTCAATCAAGGGCTGGCAAATCAATGACCAGTTTAACTATACCTCCATGAATCAAAGCCAGCAGAAGGGATATTTCATTCGGCCCACGATCGATGTATCGCGCGTATTCCCCAAGTTGGACAACTATCGTATTGGCGCCACCTACCTGATGGAGGAAACCAAAGTGAACTACAAGTCTTTTGATTCCCTGACCGCCACCAGTTTTTCGTTTACTACCTGGCAGGCTTACCTGAAAAGCAATGAAGCAAAGCCCAATAAATGGGGCATTTCCTACTTGTCGAGATCAGATAAATATCCCGTCAAGTCCAGTCTGATAAAGACCGATCAGAGCAATAATTTCAGTGCATATACCGAACTGATGAAGAGCGAACATCACCAGTTCAGGTTTAGCGGCACCTATAGAAAACTGAATATTCTCGACAGCACCGTGACGGCTCAAAAGCCCGATGAAACCATTTTGGGAAGGGCCGAATACTTTGTCAACACCTGGAAAGGATTACTTACGGGAAATATTTTGTATGAATTGGGAACAGGGCAGGAACAGAAGCGAGACTTCTCTTATGTGGAAGTTCCGCCCGGACAGGGTGAGTACACATGGATCGATTATAATGGAGATGGGATTCCGCAATTGAATGAATTTGAAATTGCGCAGTTCCCAGACCAGGCGAAATACATTCGCATTTTTACGCCCACAAATCAATTCATCAAGGCGAATTACCTGCAATTCAACTATAGCTTCACCATTAACCCCAGGGCACATATCAACCTTGCCAAGGCAACAAGTTTTCAAAAATTCCTGTCAAGGTTATTCTTGTTGAGTTCACTGCAAATTTCCAGGAAGGAACAGGCGAAGGGGATACTTTTGTTCAATCCATTTTCTCAATCCCTGAGTGATACATCGTTGATCACGCTTGCCCAGCTTTTCAACAATTCATTTTCATTTAATCGCTTCAGTACAAAATGGGGATTCGACATCAACAATGTGCGCAATTCCGGTAAGGCTTTCCTGAGTTACGGATATGAAACGCGAACGCTAAACAACTGGAATCTTAAGGCGCGTTGGAACATGACGCGTAGTTTTTCAATTGATGCGATCAGTACGCTCGGAAAAAATGAGTTGGTGAGTCCGAAATTCGACAACCGGAATTACAGTATCAAAGAAGTCTCTACGGAGCCGCGTTTCACCTACACAAAGGGTACCAATCTCCGGGCTTCGATCAGCTATAAATACGACTACAAGAGAAATACAGACTCAGTCCAAACTGCAAGGATTAATTCGGTCAACACCGAATTCAAGTACAATATTCTTTCGAATACCTCCCTGAACGCGAAATTCACTTACAGCAATATAACCTACCAGGATCCGCCTTCAAACGTGGCCAATTCCACCGTCGGCTACATCATGCTGGATGCCTTATTGCCAGGCAAAAACTATTTGTGGAATATCGATCTCACCAAACGGCTGACCAATTTCCTGGAATTGAGTTTCCAATATGAAGGAAGGAAGGTAGGCCAATCACCCATTGTGCATGTTGGTCGAGCAGCCATCAGGGCATTGTTCTAAATAAAACAGCCGGAAGATAATCTCCCGGCTGTCTATTTGAATTAATTTTTGAGTAATTAGCTGAACAGTCCGCCTTTCTTCAAGGTAACTTCTCCGCTACCGATTTTGAAACCATTTTGATAAACGTCTACTTTGTAAACGCCTGGTTTGTACTTGTCGGCTTGCTTCAGGTCGAAGCTAACGCTCTTGCGCTGGCCTTGTTCGTATTCAACACTTATTTTGTTGGTAAAGGTCTTGTCGCCTTCTTCACGAGAAGTGAAAGTGCCAGAACCTAAGCTATCTTCGGTTACTACCTTTCCTTCAGGATTGGTAACAGAAACGTAGAGATCTTTCGGACCAGATGTTGCCAGCCTGTTTTCTACATCAAATGAAACCCTGAACAAATCAGCCCTTTTCGCAACTGAAGTAGATTTTTCTTTGCCACTTCCTTTTACGTTGATGGCGGCGATCTTGAAGTTAGATGCAACGAGGGTAGAACCTACGTCAACCTTTCCTTCCAGATCTTTCTTGGCGGTTTCTGTTGCTGCCAATGTAGTAGTCAGTGTTTCTTTTTCTGTGGTCAGTTGAGCTTTATCGGCAGTTAACTGCTTGTTTTCGCCTTGCAGCCTTTCAATTTCCTGAACATAGCCATCAATCTTACCATTTAGGTCGGCGATCAATTTCTTAGCTTCACTCAGGTCTTTCGCGGTTGCATTTTGTTTGTTGATCAAAGATTTGATCCTTGCTTTCGTGGCCTCAAGGTCTTTATCCTTGGTTTTTACCAGGCTATCCAGTTTTGAGTTGGCGCTGGTCATTGCATCCAGTCTGAGCAGGGCATCATCATATTCTTTCTGGATTGAATTCTTTGAAGAATCCAGGATCGCATATTGCGTATCTTTTTGCTGAATCACCTCTTTCGTCTTGCTCTTATCATAGATGATGTAGCCCCAAGTACCGAGAAGAAGGGCTATCAGTACACCATAGATAATACCCCTGTTATCCTTTTGCGGAGGGGTCGACTGAGGGTTTGCTGTTGGATAATTTGAAGCACTCATAGTTTGACGTTTTATTTTTTTTAGTTGGTTTAGATATTACTGTTAGTGTTATGTAGGATCCGAATCTAATTCCTTCCTTTTTGGCTGGTCCTACTTCTCAGGTTCTTCAGGCTTCTCTAATTCAGCTGCTTACCGGTCAATGGAAGTCTTCTGGGGGCCAAAATTTCCAAAACCGTGCCAGAATTTTTTTCGGGGTAGTTTTCTGCCCCGAAAGGGCTGTATAAACGTTGGATGGTGCTGAAATAGTCTGTATATCAGCGATGTTATTTAATTAGTATTTATGCATGTATTTCTGCTTAAAATCATGATAGTTACAAAGTATGATGAAGTATAATAATTAAGAGGTATTAGGTAATAGGTATTGGGTATTGGGGGAATTTCAAGCTTTTCTTGTTGATAATTGTTTTTATTGCGTACTATTCCCAATACCTATTACCCCTGCCTGCCGGCAGGCAGGCAATACCTAAATTGCATTCATGTCTGCAGAAAAGATTATATCCGACTGGAAGAAGAAATCATTTAAGCCGGTTTACTGGTTGGAAGGAGAGGAAGACTACTATATCGACCAGGTGATGAGTTTTGCTGAACACCACATTCTGCCTGAGTCGGAATCTGCCTTTAACCTGTCGGTCTTTTATGGGAAGGATGCCTCATGGCCAGATGTGATTAATGCCTGCCGGCGGTATCCCATGTTTGCTGAAAAGCAGGTCGTGTTGCTCAAGGAGGCACAACAGATGCGCGACATTGATAAACTGGAGACCTATATCGAAAATCCCCAGCCCTCGACCATTTTCGTTGTCAGCTACAAGGAGAAAAAAGTGGATGGCAGGAGCAAACTGGCAAAATTGCTAAAGCAAAAGACAGAGTTGCTCAGTACAAAAAAAATGTACGATAGTCAGCTTCCTGAGTGGACGGAGGCGTTTATTGCGCAAAAAGGATATTCAATTAGTCAGAAAGGTCTGATGCTGCTGGTGGAACATATTGGGAATGACCTCAATCGTATTGCTCACGAAGTAGATAAACTGCTTGTCAACCTTGGCGGTCGGAAATCCATTACTGAAGATGATATTGAAGCTTATGTTGGCGTGAGCAAGGAATACAATGTTTTTGAATTGCAGGATGCCTTAGGGAAGAAAGACCTCGCCAAGGCAATTCAGATCATTCAGTATTTCGAAGCCAATCCGAAGGCAGCCCCCATTCAACTGGTGCTTCCGGCCATGTACAATTTCTTCAGTAAGGCGTATATGACTTTTGGACTATCAGGCATGGACGACAAATCCATGGCGACGGCGATGGGGGTGAACCCCTTTTTCCTGAAAGACTACAAGATGGCCACGAGAAATTACTCTTATAACGGCATCGAACAAGCGCTTTTGCTCCTCCATGAATATAATCTTCGAAGCGTGGGTGTACATGATGTTGGAACCCCTGATGCTTCTTTATTGAAGGAAATGGTCGTGAAGATGATGATGGACTAGATTGTAGATTGTTGATTGTAGATTATGGATAACATAACTAAGAACTAAGAACGCTTAAAGCATGTTGCTTATCCTTTTCCAGCTGTAGTTTCAAAGCTTCGAGTCCGCTGAATTTTTCTTCGTTACGCAAACGTTTCTGAAAACTGATGATAAGATCCTTTCCGTAGAGATCACCGGAGAAATTGAATATATTAACCTCTATAACCCTGTTCTTTCCATCAATGGTAGGCCTGTTGCCAATATTCATCATTCCTTTCTTGCCCTTAATAACTTCAGTTCCTTTTACGATGCCAATGTTTACTGCATAAACGCCATTGCCTGGAATGAGTTTATCAGGATCCGATGGCTCAAGATTAGCAGTAGGAAATCCCAAAGTTCTTCCCAATTGATTGCCCATAATTACTTTTCCAGTGAGTGAATAGCTATAACCCAGGCAGGCATTGGCCGTGTCGATATCACCCTCAACCAGGGCCTTGCGAATCTTTGTGGAACTTACTGTGATCTCATTTAACACCTGCTCAGGAATTTCCTTCACGAAATAGCCGAACTCCAATCCCAATTTTTCGAGCAGTTTATAATCGCCCTCCCTTCCCTTGCCAAAGCGATGATCATAGCCGATAACAATGGTATGCGGATGAAACCTGGCGACCAGGAAATTTTTCACGTAATCTTTTGCAGATTGTGAAGCAAATTCTTCATTAAACGGCACCACTACCAGGTGATCTACGCCGGAATGTTCCAGCAGAAACAATTTTTCCGGGAAACTATTGAGGAGTTGTAATCCTGAGTCGCTTTTGACCACCATTCGTGGATGAGGGTGGAAGGTGATAATCACAGATTCTCCGCCAATGGCAGTCGCCTCAGCTTTTAATTGATCAATGATCTTTTGGTGGCCTGTGTGAACACCATCAAATGCGCCGATGGTGATTGCGGCATTCCTGAATGCAGGCAAATGGTCAATATCGTAATGGACGTTCATTTGAAGGTGCAAATGTAATCAGATACCGGATACCAGATGCCAGATACCAGATAGCGTGGGTTTGAATGAAGGTATCTGGCATCTGGTATCCGGTATCTGATATATCTTTGCTGCATGTCATTATACTCTCAGCGCGGTGTTTCAGCCCAAAAAGAAGAAGTCCACAAAGCCATTCAAAAACTGGATACCGGCCTTTACAAAAAGGCCTTCTGCAAAATATTCCCCGATTACCTGGGAGGCGATTCGCACTATGTAAACATCATGCATGCCGATGGCGCCGGCACAAAGAGCATCCTCGCGTACCTGTACTGGAAAGAAATTGGCGATATTTCTATTTGGAAGGGTATTGCCCAGGACGCGATCGTCATGAATCTCGACGACCTGCTTTGCGTTGGCGTTTATGACAACCTGATTTTTAATTCAACGATCGACCGCAATAAAAACCTGATCCCGGGAGAAGTGCTGGAACAGGTGATCAATGGCTCCCAGGAATTATTCGATGAGCTCAAGAAATTCGGCATCAATATTCACTACCTCGGAGGCGAGACGGCCGATGTGGGAGATGTGGTTAGAACAATAGCCGTAAATGGGACACTCACGGCAAGGTGGCCAAAAAACAAATTAATTACCAACGAAAGAATTGCTGCAGGCAACGTTATTGTCGGTCTTGCAAGTTATGGCCAGGCGGTATACGAACGCGAATACAATAGCGGCATTGGCAGCAACGGACTGACCAGCGCCAGGCACGATCTGCTGAAGAAAGCGTATGCGCGCGACTACCCCGAAGGATTTGATCCACGTTTGTCTGACAAGGTCGTTTACATCGGCCCTCATGGATTGACCGACAGCATTGAGATTGAAGGGAAGTCGATTGAGGTCGGAAAATTGATTCTAAGTCCTACGCGTACATTTGCGCCCGTGCTAAAAGTCCTGCTGGAAAAACATTTTGAAAAGGTAAATGGACTCATTCATTGCAGCGGGGGCGGACAAACGAAATGTTTGAAATATATTCCGGAAAACACGCGCGTCGTAAAAGACAATCTCTTTGCCCCTCCTGCCGTTTTCAAACTCATCCAGGAAGCTAGTGGATCTGATGATCGCGAGATGTACCAGGTTTTCAACATGGGTTGCAGGATGGAAGTATATACAGCTCCTGAACATACGGACGCAATTTTAGAAATTGCAAAACAATTCGGAATTGAAGGAAGGGTAATTGGAAGGGTGGAAGATAGTTCGAAAAAAGAAGTTTTGATTAAGACGGGATCAGAAGATCTTTTGTATACTGCCTGAAGCTGCAGATAATTAAACTGCCGGATCAAATAGGTTGATCCGGCAGTTTTCATTTATTGAGGTTTCACCTGGTTTGCGTCAGGTCTTGGCTTGTCGTAAGTTTGACCTCCAGCCGTTTTTCCGTCTGGCATAATTTTATAATTTTCGGCTAAATCGGGTTTCACAATCATACCGGAACTGGGCTTCCCGGATTTGGTTTTGATGATGAGTACTCCGAACTTTCCCTTCTCTCCATATTTTGAGGCAGCTTCCCAGTTTTTGAGTACACTGATTTCGGTAATGTCAGTGGGTTCAAGATTATTGACATCATATCCGGCAGGCATTTCCTTTCCGTCTACAATGATCAGCGCTTTCTTCAAATTGTTCGTTCCTTCCGAATTTGAGCGGGTGATATACCCCTTTTGAACGGTCTGCTCCAGAGTTAATTTTTCGGCCTTGCCATTATTGTACATCACGATCACATTACCATCAATGGTATATTCCATCGACTTTACACCCTTCGGCAATTTTTTGGGAACGGAAGTGTCGGCCATCGCGCTGGCTCCTTCAAGCTTTGGAACGGGTGAAGCTGCAAAATTGCTAATGGATTTGAGGATCGACAGGGCAATAGCGTCCTGGTTTTTTGTTGCGGTCATGTATTTCAGATCTTCGGGAAGACTCAGGTTGCCGCATTCAATCAGCAATGAAGGATAGTTCATGTCCGGGGCATCCAACACCCACACACCTGAGGACTCATTTTTCTTGAGTACCTGGTCAGTTTTATACGTTTTGGAAAGTTCACCGGCAACCAGGCTACCTAACAGTCTTGTATATGCGCCGTAGGTCTGTGGTTTCCGGGAAACATAGAGCTCAATTCCGGAGGGTTTATGATCGGAAGTGCCATTTACATTGGCGTGGATGGAAATGTAGGCATCGATATTTGACTTTTTCGCAAATTCCACGCGCTCTCTTACATCAATCGTTTTGTCTTCATCACGGGACAGCATAATGATGATGTTTTTGTACGGATTCAGCTTCTGAATCTTTTTAGCAATGGCGAGGTTAAAGTCTTTTTCTTTTGTTCCGTCGGGAGCCAAAGCGCCATCATCCGTCCCACCATGACCGGGATCAATCATGACAGTGATGTTTCTGTCCGTTGCGCCAACCAGAGCATTGAATGTTGTGGTTTTCGGTTTCAGGGCAAATGCTGCGAAGACAAGGGCTGCGAGTGGCAACACCATGATCCTGCTGGCATAGCCGATCTTTTGGTTTTGAATTTTTGTTAACATGAGTAAGCGTCTTTTTAAAGGTGAATAAAAGAATGCGTTGGTAAGCGGCAGCTGGTGCTGCGGGTAAGCCGATTGAAGGATCATGGCTGCGAAAGCCCTCGTGTCATTTTGTTCTACAGATTTTTGATCGGCGATAAATTCGTGAACCAATCCAAGTTCCCGCCTGATCAGCCAGAAAATGGGGTTAGCCCAGAAGGCGGTGAGAAACAGGTTCACCAGCATTTTGTCAAGGCTGTGTTTTTCCCTTACATGGGCCAATTCATGTTTGAAAATATGCTGACCCGTATTGGAATGGATATCGATTTTAGTGTTCCAGAATATGAAGTGGAAAAAAGAAAATGGCGTGCCTTCTGCTTCAGTGTTGACAAAACGAATGTCTCCCAAAATCTGCCTGGGATTTGTTTTGAACAGTCTGAGAATTTTCAAAAGAGAAAAAAGAATTCCCACCATCACTGAAATTCCTACAAGCACGTATATAAAGCTCACCAGGTCGGCCCCAGGGGCTGAATTGGAGGTCCTGCCTACCTGTTCAACAAACTCATCACCGGTGCTTACCACCTGGAGCAATTGGATCACGCCACTGTTTGCGGCTTGTGGCTCTCTCCAGATATTAATTTTGACCATCGGGAGCAGGAGGGATAGTATCAATGTCGCCAGCAGGTAAAACCGATTCCACTGGTGAAAAACTTTGTTGCGAAGTGCCATCCAATAATATCCATAAAGGATAGCCGAAGCAAGAACGACTTTCAGGAGGTAGTAGGAGAATGCGAGCATAGTTTGGATTGTGGATTGTAGATTGTGGATTGTAGATGTTAATTGCTCACTTTTTATTTTTACTTTTTCCTTTTTAATTCTGCCAGCAACAATTCCAACTCTTCAAGACTCAGTGTGTTTTCCTTCACCATAAAGGATACAGCATTACTGAATGAACCCTCGAAGTATCCTTTCACCAGGCTCTTCATGGATGCTTTCGAATAAGTGTCTTTTGAAATCAACGGATAATATTGGTGTGTCCTTCCAAATACTGTAATGCCTACAAATTCTTTTTCAACGAGGATCTTCAAAATGGTAGCTACGGTATTGGAATGTGGTTTGGGGTTGGGAAGTTCATCCAGGATCTCCCTGAGAAATGCTTTATCAAGTTTCCAGATCAGCTGCATGATCTGCTCTTCCGCTTTAGTTAAATTTTTCATTTGGTATAAATTCGAAACAAACGTAAAACTATTTTCTTAGTTATACAACTATTTTTTTAGTTTTACAAGAATTTAACAGCTTTTATCTTCGCAATAAATTTATCAGAAGGGGGTTTTTAACATGGGTGAACAAATTAAAACCCGACAACTGTTTTAAAATGCTGATATCAGCTAACTTTGGCGCTTAGAAACCTGAAATCCAGAATCTATCCATACCATGGCCGAAACGATACTCGAGCTTAGAAACGTAAATATCTATCAGTCCAGTTCCCTCATCCTCCAGGATGTGAACATCACCGTACACCGGGGAGAATTTGTTTACCTGGTGGGAAAAACGGGAACCGGGAAATCAAGTCTGTTGAAAACGCTTTACGGTGAACTACCCCTCAAGGAGGGTGAGGGCACGGTGGTAGGGCACAACCTTCGTCAAACAGACTGGAAAAAAATTCCTTACCTGCGCCGCAATCTCGGCATCGTTTTCCAGGACTTTCAATTGCTCACCGATAGGAACGTGCACGACAATTTGAAATTCGTATTAAAAGCCACGGGATGGAAGGACGAGAAGCTTATGGAAGAGAAGATCAATGACGTGCTGGACAAGGTGGGATTAAGAACGAAGGGCTTTAAATTTCCGTTCGAACTCTCCGGCGGTGAACAACAAAGGGTGGACGTAGCGCGCGCGCTGCTTAATTCGCCGAAATTGATCCTTGCCGACGAACCTACCGGAAACCTTGACCCCGAAACCTCCGATGAAATCATGCACCTGTTGTTTCATATTTCCCGAGATTACGGTGCTGCTATTGTGATGGCCACGCACGATTACATGGTGATTAATAAATTCCCTGCACGCACCATCAAAACCGAACGGGGAAGGGTACACGATAATGCTACCATATCGATGCTATAAGACGCCTTGCATTTTTTTCATTGTCATATTTACTCATTAACAATCGTTCTCTCGAATTGATTTGTTCTTTCGTAAAAGGCGTCTGAAACAATTCACTCACGGCCGATCGAAATTCTTCCGCGTCTGCGGCAATCCGGCATGTTTCCTCAAGCCCGGTTCCCTCAACCATATTCGGGTTCACCACACAGTGCCTGCCGCGAAAAAGCGCGTGCAATAATTTCAATTTGATGCCGGTATTGTTGAAGGAAGGCAAAATATGAACCTGGGCTTTCTCAATCAGATCGCCCAATTCTGAATCGGATGGATCGGCCACCAGGCATGCATTCTTTGTATTAGCCACAAGTTTTGTGATCCATGCCGAGGGTCGTTTGCCCGCAATGACAAAGGGAATTTCTGTTTTGCTGAAAATCTCATGAATCAGCCATTCCACTGCTTTTTCATTTTCTGCCACGGAAAGATTGCCGTGATACAAACAAAAACTTCCCATCCCTTCTTTGCTGGTTACCCGGTCCCAGGGAATGAATACCGGCAGGTAATCAGCCTTCGCACCGACTGCCAGGCTGCGATAAGTTGCGGCGTCGGCCTCAGAAACAGCCAGCGTTTGAACCAGGGGAGCGATTTCCTTTTCATATTTTTTCAGCAGCATAGTCTCGGCTGCGAAATACAGCTTTTTGGGAAGCGATCTCGTGGTCTTTCTCAATTCACTGTAATATTTCCATTCAACGTTGTGCAATCTTAAGATGACTTTTCGCTTCGAAAGTGCTCCGTTGTATAAAAAGTAACTTGTATGAATGCCTTCCAATAAGATGGGATGCCGATCCCTCTTCAGGGTATTCAATAATTCCGGCTCCGCGCGTGAAGCAACGATATATGGAATTTTGAATGACACTCCATTCAACCCTGATTTCCTTGGATAGTAGTGAACCCAATAGCAATATCTTTCAAGTTCAGGCTGTCTGCCTCTCCCATATTCAAAACAGTGCAGGTGAATTTTCACCCCCAGCTGGCTCAACCATTTCAATGTGTAAAAGGTATCAAAAGCACCTCCGTAATCGGTTGGATAGGGCGTATCCAGGCAAACGATATGAAGATACTTGTCGATCATTTCAGGATTTTTGAATAAAACGCAAGCAATTTTTTTTCTTCAGATTCCCAATTCAGATTCTCTCTTGCGAGCACGCAATTGTTTTTCAAGCGCTGGTAAAGGGCCTGATCTGTCAATAATCTGTTCATCGCTTCGGAAATCGTGTGTGGCGCAAGATCGTCGATTAAAACGGCAACCTCATATTCGCGATTAATGGCTGCATATTCCGGGAAATTCATTGTGACCTGGGGTATGCCTGCCTGGATATAATCGAAAAACTTATTGGCCAATGAATAGTATTGATTGAGACCAAATGGCTCAACCAGGTTGAGTCCGGCATAAAAAACCGGGCATATCTTTTTCAACTCTCCTGGTCTGAGCTTCCCTTTCATCACCATTCTATTCTCTAAACCCATTTGTGTGATCAAAAGTTCTAGAGTCTGCCGGAAATTTCCATCACCATACAACCAAATCGGCGCAGGAATCTCTGGTGCAGCGTTTAAAAGATACTCCAGGCCACGTCCCTCATTGATGCTTCCCTGGTAAATGAAGACTTTCTGTTTGGGTTCAACAATGGGTTCAACAGAGATCCATGGCAGATTTCTAATGACCTCGTATTTGGCTCCATATTGCTGCGCAAACGCATCTGCAATGCTTTCACTTACGGTGTAGCCAAACTTGAATCGCGGCACGGAAAATGATTCGATTCTTTTCCAAAAGCGTCGGATCGCAGGTCGTTGAAGAACTTCTTTCTGTTCGGTAAAAAATTCGTGCGCATCGTAAATCCGTTCACAGGATTTAATCCTGGAAATCCAATATGCCGTCACGATCGTGTCTAAATCAACTGCACAAATGCAATGCATGCGTTGAAAAAGCAGGAAGAAGAAGAGCTTTACATTAAATTCGAAGTAGTAGATTTTACCTGTTGAAAATATACAGGATATCCTCCTCTGTTTATAAGCGGCATCGAGAAGTGGGAGAGAGCCTCTCACTTTTTTCCCGACCAGCAACACGTCATAACCCCCAGCTTTGAGTGAGCTTGCGATGCGCGTCATTCGCTGATCGTGCGCCAGGTCACTAAGGGCTACCAGGACTATTCTTTTCAAGCCGCTTTTTCGGTCAAGATAGATGAATAATGTAAAATCTGATCGTGAGTGGCCGGATTATGACTTTCTGATTTATTTTATTATGATTGTGTCCATAAACCAAAATCTACTCAGATGGAAAATGTACAAACTGGAACTGTAAGCGCACCAACACCTTCGGGCCCTGCCCGGCCTACCTTCCTGACGGTTTTGTGTATCCTGACTTTTATAGGTAGCACCTGGGGTATTATTAGCGGTATCACCGGTTATCTTACTGCCAATACGATGTCGCAAATGGTTTCGGCAGCAACCGAGGAGAGTCGCCAGGAAATTCAAAAATCCGGCGACGAAGGCTCCAAGGTAGCCAACTCAATTCTCGACAGCGTAAATGCCATGATGAATCCCGCCGCGAAGAAAAAGGCAGCATTATTTGGCATTGTAGCCTCAGTATTAACTTTGCTTGGAGGGTTTTTAATGTTTCAACTTAAGAAGACCGGATTTTACACCTATGCACTGGGTACCTTGGTGGGAATTATCGGGCCTTTCGTGGCTTTTTCGGGCGCCGGTTTCATGGGTATCGTAACAAGTTCCGTTATGGCCTTTTTTGGTATTCTCTTTGTCGTACTTTATGGTTTGAATCTCAAGTATTTAAAATAGAAGCAAAGGTTAGTTTGAACCATAGCCGCCTCCCTTGGGGGCGGTTTTTCTTTTTTTAATGCTCAAATGCCCTGAAATCCAGCGTTTCCACTTTGGTATTAAAGGATTTTGCCCTACCTTTGCAGCCTATTTTGAGATGAAAATTTGGATGAATTCTAAAAAAAATTTGAGATGTCTTATTTAACAACTGAAAAAAAGTCAAAGATCTTCACTGATTTTGGTGGAAAAGCAACGAATACGGGCTCCATCGAAGGTCAAATCGCCCTGCTCACTGAACGTATCAATCAGATCTCCGAGCACCTGCAAGCCAACAAAAAAGATTTCAGCACCCATCGCGGACTCATGCAGATGGTAGGTAAAAGGAAGCGCCTGCTGAACTACCTGAGTAAGCATAACCTCCAGGGATATCGCGCGCTGATTGAAAAGCTCGGAATCAGAAAATAATCCTGCAATTGATCATTCCCAACAGAACAGTTGGGAATTGTTTTTTATTCCGCAAGTCAGATTTCAGCTGGACCTTTTCCAGGGAGTTTTGAGCTGCACCCCATTGAGTTTTATCTTTCAAAAATCGATTTATGTTACAACAACCTATTAATACAAGTTTTGATATAGGTGGTGGCCGCACGGTCACCATCGGTACGGGTAAGCTTGCCCGTCAGGCCGACGGAGCCGTGACCATTACGCAAGGTAATTGCACCCTTCTGGCTACCGTGGTCGCAAATAAAGAACCCAAAGAGGGTCAGGAATATTTCCCGTTAGTCGTGGACTACATGGAGAAATTCGCTAGTGCGGGTAGAATCCCCGGTTCCTTCTTCAAACGCGAAGGAAAATTGAACGATTATGAAGTTTTGATCAGCCGTTTGATTGACCGCGCCTTGAGGCCCCTTTTTCCCGAAGATTATTTCTGCGACGTTCAGGTACTGGTGACGTTGATTTCAAGTGATCCCGAGGTTTTACCCGATTCCATGGCCTGCCTGGCTGCATCTGCTGCACTTGCAGTTTCAGATATTCCAATTAAAGAAATCATCTCTGAGGTAAGGATTGGCCGTGTTGATGGAAAATTCATCGTGAATCCCACTCGCAGCGAACTCGCGAAGGCTGATATGGATTTCATGATCGGCGCTACCAGCAAGAACCTGATGATGGTGGAAGGAGAGGCGGGTCAATGCAGTGAGGAAGAGCTGGTGAAGGCTCTGGAAGTGGCTCACGATGCCATTCGCATTCAAATCGAAGCACAGGAAAAACTCAGGGAAGCCGTTGGCGTAAAAGGGAAACGCGATTACACCAAGCCCGCGACCAACGACGAGATCAGGCAGAAAGTAGACGCTTTTGCAAAAACAAAAGTGTACGAAATCTCACGCGCCGGAAGCACCAAGTCGCAGCGTTCTGAAGCCTTCGACCAACTGAAAGACGAACTGGTCGCAAGTTTTGGCGAAGAACCGGCTGAAGGAGATGTGAAGCTTGCAAAAAAATATTATGAAGACCTGAAGTGGGAAGTGGTTCGCAGTATGATCCTCGATGATCGCATCAGGCTTGACGGCAGAAAGTTGGATGAAGTTCGTGCGCTGAGCATGGAAGTTGATCTGCTTCCTTCCCCTCACGGAGCAGCCCTCTTTACGCGTGGTGAAACGCAATCGCTTACCACTGTAACACTGGGTACACCGCTCAACGAATTGCTGATTGAAACGGCAGCAACTTCTGACTATTCCAAGTTTATTCTACATTATAATTTCCCTCCGTTCTCAACGGGTGAAGTGAAGATGATGCGTGGTCCTGGCCGCAGGGAAGTGGGACATGGAAACCTGGCTTTGCGTTCACTGAAACAAATGATGCCGGGCAACGACTATCCTTATACAGTTCGCGTGGTGAGTGATATTCTTGAGTCAAATGGGTCGTCTTCCATGGCTACCGTTTGCGCTGGTTCACTTGCACTCATGGATGCCGGTGTTCCTATCCCGAAGCACATCGGTGGCGTGGCCATGGGTTTGATCACCCGCTCTACAGATGGCAAATACGCTATTCTTACAGATATCCTGGGTGATGAAGATCACCTCGGTGATATGGACTTTAAAGTAACGGGAACGCGTGAAGGCATTTGCGCCGTTCAGATGGATATCAAAGTCGACGGATTGAGCATGCAAACCATGCGCGAAGCGCTGGAACAAGCCCGCAGGGGAAGGCTTCATATTCTTGATGCGATGTATGAAACAATTCCGCAGGCTCGTCCGGAAGTGAAGCCGCACGCGCCAAGGATGGAAAAGTTGTTCATTGACAAGGAATTCATTGGTGCTGTGATTGGACCGCAAGGAAAGGTGATCCAGGAAATTCAACGCAGTACAGGTGCTACGATTAATATTGAAGAAGTAGGAAACTTCGGAGAGGTGAGCATTTTCTCACCGGCGAAGGAAGGATTGGACAAAGCAGTTACCTGGATCAAGGGCATTACAGCCATGCCTGTTGTGGGTGATGTATATGAAGCCACGGTGAAGAGCATTAAGGAATTCGGAGCATTTGTAGAATTCCTGCCGGGTAAGCAGGGATTGCTGCACATCAGTGAAATCAGCTGGAAACGACTTGAATCAATGGATGGCGTGTTGAAAGAAGGGGATACGGTGAAAGTGAAGTTGATCGGCATAGATCACAAAACCGGCAAATTCAAACTGAGCCGCAAGATACTGATGCCAAAACCGGAACATGCCCCGAGGCCACGTACCGAAGAAGGTCATCAATGAAAAAATTAAAAGAACCAAAAGCTCCTGCACACCAGGAGCTTTTTTTATCGAACCACATGTACCAGGAAGTCATACTAACGGTGAGGGATACTGCAGAAGCAGAACAACTTATCGCAGAGTTGATGATGCTCGGCTATGATGGTGTCGAAGAAAGGGAATCCATGCTTGCGGCTTATATTGCCAAAGCAACTTATGATGCAGGTGCAGTGCAGGAACTAGCAAACAGGCACAACGCCTCGCTGACCGTAAATGAAATTCCTGATCAGAACTGGAATCAGGTTTGGGAAAACAATTACAAACCGGTACAGGTTGGAAATTTTGCCGGCATTCGCGCGCAATTTCATCAACCACTTGCCGACGTAAAATTCGAGTTGCTGATCACGCCCAAAATGAGTTTCGGCACGGGTCATCATGCCACTACCTACATGATGCTGGATTGGATGCGCGAATTTGAATTCAGTGGAAAAACGGTACTCGATATGGGAACCGGAACGGGCGTGCTTGCAATAATGGCTGAAAAACTGGGTGCTTCAAGAATCATTGCGATTGACATTGACGACTGGAGCATCGAAAATGCAAAAGAAAATATTGAAGCCAATGGTTGCCACAGAATTCAATTGTTGCAATCTGACAAACTCAATACCAGCGAATTATATGATATCATCCTGGCTAATATCAATCTAAATGTCATTCTTGAATTGTTACCGGCCTTTCGGAATCACTTGTCGCACAGCGGATTGCTGATCCTGAGCGGGTTATTGACGGACGATGAATCTCGTGTGAAAGCTGCTGGAATTGAGACTGGTATTGATTTTATTGCACAAAAGGAGAAAAATAATTGGCTGAGTATGACGTTTAAGAAGTAGGATTTATCCAATATTCAGACAATGTTCATGTTATCAGGGAAATGCATAACTATGGAATTCGTATATTTGCTATCCCATCTTCAACCTGATATTGAATGAAAGAAACCGCATTCATCTTACTGGCTTATCTTATCGGTTCTATCCCAACTTCGGTTTGGATCAGTCGGGCATTTTTCAACATCGATATCAGGGACTATGGTAGTGGTAATGCCGGCGCAACCAACACGTACCGTGTTTTAGGCCCAAAATGGGGGACAATCGTCATGGTTGGCGACATGATTAAGGGACTCATCGCAGTAAAACTTTCTCTTCTTTTACCTTACTATCTGACGCACGAATTCGCGAGGACCAATTTGCAAATCGGATTGGGACTGGCGGCAGTGTTGGGACATATTTTCCCCATCTGGGCAGAATTCCGTGGAGGAAAGGGAGTAGCCACTTTGTTCGGAATGATTCTGGGCATTCAACCCAATGTTGCGATTTGCTGCGTTGGAATTTTTATGCTGGTGCTCTACTTAACGCGTTATGTTTCGCTCAGTTCAATACTGGCAAGTGTCGCTTTCCCTGTATTTATCCTCGTTATTTTCAATGAACCCGAGCATCTCTATCGCGTATTTGCGGTGGCGGTGGCACTCATGGTCTTATTGACACACCAAAAGAATATATCGCGATTGCTAAAGGGCAGCGAGAGCAAGGCTCCAATTTTGCGATACAGAGACAGGCGCAGGCGCAAAAGTTGATAAGTTACCCGATTAGCCGGTTAACCAATCAACTCATCAACTATTTCCCCAATCAACTTTAGTGTTTCTTTTGTTCCCCAAAAAAAGTTTGGTATGCAGATTGAATTATTATTGTGAAATGTTACACCACATGAAGAAATACATACTCATATTATCAGTCGCCATAATGGCTTTAGCCTGTACGAAAAATACTTTTGTAAACCGCAGCGAACTAAACCTATATTCTGAAGCTGAATTACAGCAGATGGCCAATACCGAATACAAAAGCACATTGGCCAAAAGCAGGGTCGTGAGTCCCTCCGTTAGCAAGGATGCCGAGATGGTAACACGGGTGGGTAACCGAATAGCTAATGCAGTCAACACTTATTTCAGAGATAAGAAAATAGACAATCCCTACAAGGACTACAAGTGGGAATTCAACCTTGTAGACGACAAACAGGTGAATGCCTGGTGTATGCCGGGAGGGAAAGTGGTTGTTTACACGGGCTTGCTGCCTGTAGCGCAAAATGAAGCCGCGCTTGCTGTAGTGATGGGTCATGAAATAACTCATGCTCTTGCTCAGCACGGTAACGAAAGAATGAGTCAGGGCATGTTGCAGCAATTGGGCGGCGTTGCACTTTCGGTTGCTGTTGCCAACAAGCCTGCAGAAACGCAGAATATTTTTATGAGTGCATACGGTATAGGAACTACGGTAGGCGGAATTCTACCATTTAGCAGAAAACAGGAATTGGAAGCCGATCATTATGGACTGATCCTTTGTGCAGTTGCTGGATACAATCCGCGGGAAGCCGTTCCTTTCTGGGAAAGAATGCAAAAAATGTCGAGTGGACAGGAACCGCCCGAATTGTTGAGTACCCACCCCAGCGACGAAACCAGGATTGAACAGGTTAAAAAATATTCAGAAGAGGCTATGAAATATTACAAGCCAATGAAGAAATAAGCCGGTTTTTTATAGAATTTGGTCATAAGAACCCCCTAAAACGTTTTTTTAGGGGGTTTTTTCTTGGCATTCTATTGTAAATGAAAAGTTAAAGAGCTAACTTTGCACACTCATTATCTTTAAATCCTTTCCGATATGTCGCAGACTTTATTCGAAAAGCTTCAATTTCAAGACGAAAAAAATCTGCTGATCCAGGGAATTCCATCAAGTATCGAGAAACAATTTGCCAAGATTGCTTTTGCTAAGAACCTTACCCCTTTACTAAAAAGCAGGAAAATTGATTTCGCCCTGGTTTTTGCGGTAAACTGCAATCAATTGAACGGAATTTTGAGGGAAGTGATTCCTTCCCTGCGTGAAGAGGGTAAATTTTGGGTAGCCTATCCCAAGAGCAGTTCAAAAATTTCCACAGATCTCAACCGCCAATGCAGTTGGGATGTTATTCGTCAACATGGTTACGAAGCTACCGAGCAGGTAGAACTTGACCATTGCTGGATAGCAACGAATTTCAAGAAGAAAGAGCTGACCGCGCTAAAGAGGGTGAAAAAGACCGAGCGTTTGGCCGTGGAAGTGGAAATCTAAAACACCAGCCTGTTTTTATTCTTATCAAGCGACATCGCATTTAACTCCAGATGCGGTATCTGATATTCCTTTGCACCTGGTGCCCGATCTCGCATCCGGAATGTAAGCGGAGGTATTATCTGAATATAACCGTTCCCCATTTCCTGGTAAGTTCCGATTCCAACTGTTTGAGATGTTGATGGGTTTGAATAAGATGAAATTGTTTTTCGGGATCGAGTTCCTTCTCCAGGTCTTTTTGGTTTTCGTCAATCATCCTCTTAATCTTTCGCATTTTCAGGTAGGTAAGCGTTGAAAAAACTTCCTCGCGATAAAGATCTTCTCTTGTAGGCATGGGACCATCATAGTGTTCTTTCCAATTCGGACTTAACTCATGTGCAGTTTCCATCAATCCTACCGCCATGCCGCTTAGCTCCAGATCTTCGCTATAGAGAAAGGACCTTGGCGTAGGCTCTAATCCTTCCTTGTACCAATTTGCATAGGTCTGGATCAACTTTAGCAATTTCTTGTTATCGACGAGTTCATTCAGTCCGTTCATCTCAATTTCCTCAAGAATATGATCCGCCACTTTTTGATTTTCGTTCCATTCTTTAAGTCCGAATTCAAGCAGCGACCTAACCATCGCCCGCTCCTGCAATTCATCTTTGAACAATAGGCTGAAACTATCGTCTTCCGCTGCAGCGCCGTTCAACTCGTCAAGGTACCTGGCCTCTTCCTGTGGAAGTTTGTTTTCCTGTTTTGAAATTTTCTCCCTGATAAATTTGTTGACAAGTGCGGTTAACCCCGTTTCGTCAATTTTCAGAATCTCTGAGCAACGCCTGATGTATTCCTGCTGCTTAGTGAAATCTTCTGCTTTATTAATGCGTGAGATTGTTTCTGCCATTTGGTTTACAACGGCAGATTTCCTGTTGGCGTCGTCACCAACACCTTCCATGGAGATTTCAAGCTGAAAGATGATAAAATCTTTCTTGTTGGCAGCTACGAATTCCCTGAATGCCGTTGGACCAATTTTATTTACATAGCTGTCTGGATCTTCATTGTCCGGGATCAGGATCAACTTTACATTCAGACCTTCTTCCAGTGCGAGATCGAGTCCGCGCAACGCAGCTTTCACGCCCGCTGAATCGCCATCATAAATAATGGTCAGATTATTTGTGTATTTCCTGATCAGTCTTAACTGATCGGGCGTGAGCGAAGTGCCTCCGCTAGCCACTACGTTTTCTATGCCAGCCTGGTGAAGTGAAACGACGTCAGTATAACCTTCCACCAGCAGACATTCGTCGGCTTTATCGATGGCCTGTCTTGCGAAATAGGAACCGTAAAGAATTTTGCTCTTGATGTAGATTTCGTTCTCCGGTGAATTGATGTATTTGGGACCCTTGTCGGCCTTACCCACCACCCTGGCCCCGAAGCCAATGATTTTCCCGGTGTGATTGTGAACGGGAAATATAATGCGGCCTCTATAATTGTCAAAGGTCCGGTCTTCGCGAACGATCACGAGCCCGCTCTTTTGCAAAAGTTCCGGATTGAATTGTGCTTTGAGTGCCTCTTTGGTAAAGGCGTCCCATTCATTGAGGCTGTAACCCAGTTGAAATTTCAGAATGATCTCTTCGCGAAAGCCGCGCTCCTTAAGATAACTTAGTCCAACATCCTGGCCTTCTGCTTCATTGAAAAGTACACTTGAAAAATACCTTTGTGCAAAACTGTTGATGATATAAAGGCTGTCGGCGGTTTGTTGCTGGCGTTTAAATTCCGGACTGGTTTCCGTTTCTTCAACATCCACATTGTATTTTGAGGCGAGCCAGCGAAGCGCTTCCACATAAGAATATTTCTCATGTTCCATCAGGAAGCTGATGGTGTTGCCGCTTCTGCCGCAACCGAAACATTTATAAATTTCCTTGGAGGGAGAGACGGTAAATGAAGGCGTCTTTTCGTTGTGGAAGGGACAGAGGCCGAGGTAATTGGCGCCTCGCTTCTTCAATTTCACAAAACCGCCTATGATCTCGATGATATCGATACGGCTGAGAATTTGCTGAACGGTTTCTTGTTTGATCATTGAGCACAAATTAAGGAATATTGGAAACCAGATACC
>Ga0097621_100000026_pt1 | contig 73891 bp, 54 predicted proteins | sample KBSMisM72_FD_73165 | JGI IMG/M metagenome (GOLD analysis project Ga0097621, IMG submission 73165) | Miscanthus rhizosphere microbial communities from Kellogg Biological Station, Michigan, USA - KBS Miscanthus M7-2 (version 2) (version 2) | ecosystem: Host-associated > Plants > Roots >... | reverse complement strand
ATTGCCCGCTCGGATGGGCTTATTCTTGTTTCTAGTCTATCGGTTTGATGCGTCCGGTTGACGGACGGCACGGAAATGGTAACGCTAACTCGCAAGCTCGCAAAGACAAATTAAAGGAGCAGCTTATGGAGGAAGTGACACGCCGCAATCTCGCGGGTTTGGCCGTATTGGGCGCCGCGGCCGCTGGTCTGGCCGCGAACCCGGCCCAGGCCGCCACCGGGGCCGATTCCCTCGATGCCCTGGCAAAGGCCAAGGGATTTGTCGGCTTCGGAAGCTCGATGGGCGGCGGGGCCGAGGACTTCGCTTCCTCGTTCTACGATACGGGGGTGCGCGCCATTCAGCAGCGCGATTGCGGGATACTGGTCTGCGAGAATGAGACCAAATGGGTGGCGCTGAGGCCCAATCCCAAGGAATATTCCTTTTATCTCGCCGACCAGATGGTGGATTACGCGGCTGCCAACAATATGGCGATGCGCGGCCATACGCTGTTGTGGCAGAAGACCCAATATTTTCCCAAATGGCTGGTGAATCACGATTTCGGCACCCGGCCCGCCAGTGAGGCGGAGCGCATCCTGCGTGAACACATCACCACGGTGTGCAGCCATTTCGGCAGGCGCATCTTCACCTATGACGTGGTGAACGAAACCGTGGACGAGGTCACCGGCGAAATCCGCCAGACACCGTTCACGCGCTATCTCGGCGACAACGCCATCGACATCTGTTTCGATGCCGCGGCCAAGGCCGCGCCTCATGCCAAGCTGGTCTATAACGATTATATGGGCTGGGGCCCCAACAGCGCCCGCCATCGCGATGGGGTTTTGAAATTGCTGGCGCGACTCAAGGCCAACAAGGCGCCGGTGCATCTGTTGGGGGTGCAGAGCCATATCGGTCCCGGCACCAATCCCGAATCCCAGGGCCCCAATACATTTGGCGCCGCCGACCAGGCGGCGTGGAAACAGTTCCTGGATGCGGTGGTGGCGATGGACCTGCGGCTGTGCCTGACCGAGTTCGATGTCAGCGAACGCGGCACGCCGTCCGATATCCCGGCGCGCGACCGCTTCATGGCCGATCTGGCCAAACGCTACCTGGATTTCATGTTCGCCTATCGCCAGACCGACTATCTGATGGCCTGGGGCATGCTGGACAATTATTCCTGGTTGCAGCAGTTCGGCGGCAAGCGCCCGGACGGCATGATCAAGCGTCCGTCGCTGTATGACGGCAACTATCAGCCCAAGCCGATGCGCCAGGCTATCGCGGACGCTTTCCGCAACGCGCCACCGCGCGCCTGAGGAGAGGCTCATGTCCCGCTTTCTCGCCGCCGCGTTCTTGTTGCTGCTGGCGATTCCGGCGCGGGCGGAGGATGGCTATGACCTCTGGCTGCGCTATCGCCCGATGGAGGCCGCGGCCCAGGCGCGGTATCGCCCGCTGGCGACAGCCATCGTATCGCAAGGCAATTCGCCGTCCTTGAACGTGGCAAAAAGTGAGTTGATCCAAGGTTTCAGCGGTCTGCTGGGCAAGCCGGTCGGCGCGGGCGGTGTGATGGATGGCGCGGTGGTTATCGGCACCCCGGCCGGATCGCCTCTGATCGCAGGATTGCAACTGCCGCTCGGCAAGCTTGGCAGGGAAGGCTATCTGATCCGCAGCACGGTGCTGAGCGGCCATGCCGTCACTGTCATCGCCGCCAACAGCGACATCGGCGTGCTCTATGGCAGTTTCGCCTTTCTGCGCCAGATCCAGACGCGTCAGCCTGCCGATCATCTCGACTTGGCAAATGTCCCACGCATCAAGCTTCGCCTTCTCAATCATTGGGACAATCTCGACGGTACCATCGAACGCGGCTATGCCGGCCATTCCATCTTCGACTGGCAGAAAATACCGGATTACATGGACCCGCGTTATACCGTCATGGCGCGCGCCAACGCTTCGGTGGGCATCAATGGGATTTCGGTGAACAATGTCTCGGCCGATGTCTGGATGCTGTCGTCCATGTATATCGACAAGCTGGCGGCGCTGGCCGATGTGTTGCGTCCTTATGGCATTCGGGTCTATGTCGCGGCGCGATTCAGCGCCCCTATCGAGCTGGGCAAGCTCAAGACCGCCGATCCCGCCGATCCGACAGTAGCGGCCTGGTGGAAGAAAGAAGTCGACGGTATCTATCGCCGCATTCCGGATTTCGGCGGCTTTGTCGTCAAGGCCAATTCGGAAGGCCAACCCGGACCGCGCGATTATGATCGCACACAGGCGGAAGGCGCCAACGTCATCGCCGATGCCTTGGCGCCTCATGGCGGCATCGTGTTCTGGCGGGCCTTTGTCTACAGCGAGAAGGACCCCACCGACCGCGCCAAGCAGGCCTATAACGAGTTCAAGCCGCTGGACGGCAAGTTCCGCGACAATGTTTTCGTCCAGACCAAGAACGGCGCGATCGATTTTCAGCCGCGCGAACCTGCCCATCCCCTGTTCGGGGCGATGCCCAAAACCAACCTGGCTCTGGAAGTACAGCTATCCAAGGAATATCTGGGCCAGACCACGCATCTGGTCTATTTGCCGGTTCTGTTCAAGGAAGTGCTGGACTGGGACACCTTTGCCAAAGGCAAGGGCTCGACCGTGACCAAAGTGATCGACGGCTCCCTGGAAGGCCACGACCAGTCCGCCATGGTCGGAGTGTCCAATATCGGCGAAGACCGCAACTGGACCGGGGCGCAATTCTCGCAAGCGGATTGGTACGGCTTCGGCCGTCTGGCCTGGAATCCGGATCTCAGCGCCGACGCAATCGCGCGCGAGTGGCTGGGCATGACGTTTACCATCCATCCCGCCTTCGTGAATCAAACCGTGCCGATGATGATCGCCAGCCGCGAGGTGGTGGTGGACTATATGACGCCGCTGGGCCTGCACCATCAGATGGCTACCGGGCATCACTTTGGACCCGGTCCCTGGGTCAGCGATCTCGCTCGTCCGGAATGGAACCCCGTCTACTACAACCGCGCCGATGCGAAAGGCCTGGGTTTTGATCGCACGCCGTCAGGCAGCGATGCCACCTCGCAATATGCACCGCCTGTCGCCAAATTGTTCTCCGGCGCCGATATTCCCGATCGTTATCTGTTGTGGTTTCAGCATGTCGCCTGGGATCATAAAATGAAGTCGGGACATACCCTGTGGGACGAGCTTGTCGTGCATTATGACGCCGGCATCGCGGCGGTGGGGGAGATGCGCAAGACCTGGGCCGCGATGAAGCCCTATGTGGACGGCGAGCGCTGGTCGCAGACTGCCGCTTTCCTGGCGATCCAGCAAAAGGAAGCGCAATGGTGGCGCGACGCTTCAATCGCCTATTTTGAAACTTTCTCCCATATGCCGATGCCCGCCGGACATGCGTCGCCGCCGCACGACCTGGCCTATTACGAGGCCATCTATTTTCCTTATGCGCCGGGACGGCCCGACTATACGGCCGCCCCCTTTCGCAACAAACCCAAAGACCCGAGCGAGTAAGCTAGCGTCCGATCACCAGCAGCCGGAAGGTGCCCGGTACCGGAACGGGCCGCGGCTTCGGCCGGTCGGCGGTGGGCGTGCCGGGTTTGCGGTCGGCTGTCACGACATAGACGCGGTGGGATTTCGGATCCAGTTCCATGGTGCGGGCGCCTTCCGCCGTCGCGAGATTCTGCAGTACGGTGAATTTGTTGGGACTGTCTTCGTGCGCGATGGTCAAGGTGCCTGATTCTCCGTTGGAGCTGAACACCAGACCGGTTGCGGGATCGAAGCGGTTGGCGTCCACGCCCTCGCCAATCGGAATTTGCGCGACGACCTTGCCGTTTTTCATGTCCGTGACCGCGATCATCTTGTTGTCGCAGCCGGAGAAAACACGGCCATGCGCCAGGTCCGCCGCGCCGCCGGATGGTTCCTCGCAAGGGGCGAGCGGATAGCGCTGCTTCACCGCCAAAGTCTCGGCGTCGAAGGCGACCAATTCGCTTTTGTCTTCGATATTGACGAAAATCGTGCCCGCGCCGTCACTGACCGCCGCCTCCGGCTTGCCGCCCAGCGCGACCGTGCCGACCGACTGGCCGCTGACCGGATCGACCGCGGTTGCATCCTTGCTGGTGCTGTTGAAGGTGAAGATGCGTTTCGAAAAGCCATCATACAAGATGCCGTCAGGCCGCTGCCCCACCGCGATCTGGCCGATTTTTGAAAAAGTCTTGGCATCGATCACGGCGATGCGGTTGGCGCCGCCTTCGCTGACATAGGCGCGGTTGCCGATAAAGACGGTGCCGTGAATGCCTTCCAGACCGGTTATATCGCCAAGCAGCTTGCCCGTGGCGGGGTCAACCACCATCACATGGCTGCCCCGGGTGATGAAAAGATTGCCGGTGGCGGGATCGAGATTGAGATAGTCCCAGCCGCCTTCGCCGCCCAAGGTATAGCTGTTCAGAATGCGATAGTCGCCTTGGGACAACGCCGGCACCGTCAAAGCCATGCAGAAAGCCGCAGCCAGGCAAAACGCCAATCTATTGGTCATCTCATCCTCCCTTTTCCGGCGACTGTCCCATGGTGGACTGCGCCGGCCCATGGGCGATTGCGGCCCCAGGGGATAAATTTCCCCAACATTGATTCTGTGTAATGGCGCGATGCCGCGGCTGAATTGGCTTTTCGTATAGCCAGCGTCACCGGACCGTCATCGCTCCGTGTCATTTCCGCTCGTGAAGACGGGAACAATCAATTCCAAATTGTGCATGTGCTTTCGCGGATATGCGATGGCGCAAACACGGTTGCTTGGCCCCGCGTAATTTGAATTTCGGGGTTTTCAAAATGTCCACCAAATCCGTTTTGTACTGCCGCTGTGCCGTCGTTGCCATTTTTGCGGGAGGGCTGTTGCAGGGTGGGGCCCAGGCCCAGCAAGTGGCGGCGAACACCTCGCAAGCGGCAGCGGCCGAGAGCGCCGGTGGTATTGAGACCGTGGTGGTCACCGGCACCGCTTTTGATCCGGAAACAGCGCCCGCCAAGGCGTCGCTGGAGACAATGGAGCCCCAGACCATTATCAACAAATCCTATATTGAGGATTCGGTGGCGGAGACGGGCACCTATACCAGCGTGCTTGCCATCGCCCCCAGCATGACGGGCACCGATCTGAATGGTCCGGGCCTTTCCGACAATGGCGTGAAAAATACCCTGCGCGGCCTTCCCGATGGCAGCTTCGGCCTGAGCTATGATGGCATTCCCTTCGGCGATACCAACGGTCCCACCCATCATTCCGAATCCTATTTCCCCGCCAGCACCATCGGCGCCATTGCCATCGACCGCGGTCCGGGCAATGCTGGCACCATAGGACCATCCACCTATGGCGGCACGGTCAGCCTGTTCTCCGAGGCGCTGACCACGAGCAGCAGTGCGCGGGTGCAGGCGACGGCCGGCAGCTGGGGTACCAGTCTTTTTAACGCCAACTACCAGACCGGCGATTTCAGCCTGGCCGGTATTAACAACCGCCTGTTGCTGAACTACCAGGACACCAACACCGCGGGCTACCTGACGCACAATTCCAGCGCGGCACAGAATTATACCGTCAAGTTCCAGAGCGATATCGCGCCGGGTTGGACCGCAACCTTGTTCGGCAGCTACAATGGTCTGTTCCAGCAGCTTGAAGATAATGCCGGCGTGACCGCGGCCCAGATCACCACCTATGGCAAGAATTTTGCGCTGCAGATAGACAATCCCAAGGCCGGCACCTACGCGCCCTACAACCATGTCCACAAAAAGACCGACCTGGATTACCTGCGCCTGCAGGGCGATCTGGGCAATGGCTTCGCCATCGACAACACGTCTTACACTTACGCCTATACCAACAAGACCTTGAGCACCCTGGATGTCCTGCAGACTGCGGCGGATATCAAGGCGGGAATCACCGAAACCAACGGCACCATCACCGGCGGCACCAAAAACGCCAGCAACATACCGGGCTATACCAAGCAGAATGCCTATCGCGTCTGGGGCAATGTTTTCCGCGCCAGTAAGGATTTTGAATTCGGCTGGCTCAAGGGGCAGTTGCGGGCCGGGGTGTGGTGGGAAAGTTCGGTGTCCCAGCGCGCCCGTTCGGATTTTGACGCCACCCAGTGCTTCGCCCAGACCGCTGCGAACTGCAATCCCTTCAAGGGACCGCAATTTCCCGACGCCAGCAATCTGGCGGGCACCAAATCGGCGGCGTTCGGCGGCGGCTTTTTCGAATATCAGGAACATTCCGGCTGGAATCAGTATGAACCTTTTGTCGAGCTGGAACTGCGTCCCACCGAAGAGCTGACCATCACGCCGGGCTTCAAATATGTTTCGTGGGATCACTATGTGAACGCGCCGCTGGAACAGAAGCGCGTGCCGGTCGGCCCCGCCAATGCCCAGTTCACCACCACGCGCGATTTGCCGTTCCTGATGGCGAATTACAAGATCGAGCCCAGCTGGAGCGTTTATGCCCAGTATGCCCAGGGCATTTATGTCCCCGACATCAGTTCCTTTGAACAGAAGACGGTGGCCACCAGCTTTCCCAAGGCGCAGACCACCACCAATTACCAGTTCGGCACAGTCTATTATGCCGACAATTTCACCTTCGATGCCGACATCTATTACATCGGCGTGAACAACAACATCGTCTTCCAGGCCTGCAACCTGCCGCCCAACAGCGGATCGGCCAGTGAAACCTGCGGCGTCAACACGGGGGTCGCGACCTATAAGGGCATCGAAGGCGAGGGCACCTATGCCTTTGGCGGCGATCTGGAAGGCCTGTCGGTGTTCCTGAACGGATCGCTGAATTCCTCCAAGACCGGCGGCAAGTGGGTAAAGCAGGCGCCGATGTGGACCTCGGCCAGCGGCATTTTCTACAAGTCCGGGATCTGGAAGTTCTCATTGATCGACAAGGTGATCGGACAGCAATACTCCGACGCCACCAATACGACTTTTTACAAGCTGGGTGCGTTCAACAACATGGACGCCAAGGGAAGCGTCTCCTGGAACAATCTGGAGTTCGGCCTGGGAATTTTCAATTTGCTGAATTCGCGCAGCCTTGCCTCGGTCGGCATCAATGACAAGGCCTTGATCGGCGGCAATGTTGAAGATATCGCCAATCGCCAATCGAGCCTGGATCAGTATTATTTCCAGCCGTCGCGCAGCTTTCAGTTCACCGTCAAGGCGCGCTTCTGATGCGGTACGCGGCGGCGATATTTGCTCTTGTCCTGTGCCCGATGGCCGCCAATGCCGGCTTGCTGGAGCCTTCGCAGGTGGATGCTTCGCGGCTTTTGCCGCCGCCGCCGGCTGTCGGATCGACGGAGGAAAAAGCCGAGTTTGATGAGTTGAGGGCCATTGCCGCCCGCAGCACGGCGGAACAACGCGCCGTTGCCAAGCACGACGCCGAAGACGAAACGCCCGACATCTTCAATGCTGCCATCGGCTTTGATATCGCCACCCGGCCTCAGACCTTCAAACTGCTCGATATGGTCGTGAAGGAAGAGGACGGCGACACCAAGCCCGCCAAGGAGTTCTTTCATCGCGACCGCCCTTATTCGGCCGATCCCAGCCTGAAGACCTGCACGCCCGTCAAGCCCGGCAAGGCGCCCACATCCTATCCCAGCGGTCATTCGTCCCTGGCTTTTTCGATGGGCGTGGTCTTGGCATCCTTGCTGCCGGAAAAGTCCCAGGCGATCCTGGCAAGATCGGCGGAGTATGCCGAACACCGGCTGGTCTGCGGCGTGCATTTCCGCAGCGACATTGTCGCCGGCCAGCAGTTCGGGACGGTGCTGGCCCTGCGCCTGATGCAGAACGCCCAGTTCCAGGCCCAGATGAATCTTGCCCGGGCCGAACTGGCAACCCGCTGACCGCAGCCCTGCGGAACTTCGCCTCAGGCATTTGATATGCTAGTCCACCGCGATGGACCAAGATCAGATGCGCGCGGCCTGCGGACTGCTGTACCGGCACTGGTCGGAAGGCTCCCGGCTGGAAAAGCTTCCGGTGGAATTGCAGCCCGGTGACCGGGCCGAAGCCTATCGTGTCCAGGCCCATATCGAGGAATTCAGCGCCCAACCGCTCTTCGGCTGGAAGATTGCCGCGACCAGCATGGCGGGTCAGCGTCATATCGGCGTGGACGGGCCCTTGGCGGGCCGCCTGTTGGCCGAGCGTGTTATCGCTAATGGCGGCGCCTTTGTGCTGGGCAGCAATCTGATGCGGGTGGCCGAATTGGAATTTGCTTTCCGCATGGGCGGCGACCTTGTGCCGCGCGAGACGCCCTATTCGCAGGAGGAGGTGCTGGCCTGTGTCGCCAGCCTGCACCCGGCAATTGAACTGCCGGATTCACGTTTTGCGCATTTTGAGAGCGCCGGCCTGGCGCAGCTGATCGCCGACAATGCCTGCGCTCACTATTTTGTGCTGGGCCCCGCGGCGGACCAGGAATGGCGGGCGCTGGATCTTGCGGCCCATCGGGGCCAGCTATTCCGCAATGGCGAATTGGCGGAACAAGGCCAGGGCGCCAATGTGCTGGGCGATCCCCGCATTGCCTTGACCTGGCTTGCCAATGAGCTTTCCGGCCATGGCATGAGCTTGAGAGCAGGCCAGGTGGTCACCACCGGAACCTGCGTCAAGCCGCTGGCGATTGCCGTGGGTGAGCATATCGAGGGCGACCTGGGGATTTTGGGACGGGTATCGGTCACCATCGCCTGAACAGTACTTGACGGCCTTCCCCAAGACATTGTCGAGTGCCGCAAAAGGCTGCCCATGCAGGCTGCTCCGGGGACGATATGACCAGGAAATTGCGCGTCATTGGCGGAGCCTTGCTGTTGGTCGCGGCACCGGCGCTATCCTCGGCCACGCAAGCGCTGGAAGAATGGCCGGCCTATGGTCACGATTATGGCGATTCGCGTTACTCGCCTTTGACACAAATCACACCGGCGAATGTGGCGCGGCTGATACCGGTCTGGACCTATCACATGCGACCGCCGGACCGCACCGCGCGCGGCTTTGCCGCGTCGGAAAACACCCCGATTGTGGTCAAGGGCGTCATGTATGTCTCGACCCCTTACGGCCGCGTAGTGGCGCTCGACGCCGAAACCGGCCGGCAGCGCTGGGCCTATCAGGTGCCGGATGGCGATCAGCCTGCCACACGTGGGGTTTCCTATTGGCCCGGTCGCGGCAAGAGCAGGCCGCAGATTGTGTTCGGCACCCGCGCCGGCCTGCTGATCGCGCTGCAGGCCGAAAGCGGCGCGCCGGTCGAAAGTTTCGGCAAGGGCGGCATGCTGGACCTGCACAGCGATGCGGTGATGCAAGGTTTTCCCAAGGCGGCGCTCGGTATCACTTCCGCGCCGGTGATCTATAAGGATTTGATCATCACCGGATCGCGCAACCAGGAAATGCCGCAACAGGGTGCATCGGGCCAGGTGCGGGCCTTCGATGTGCGAACCGGACGCGAGGTCTGGCATTTCAACGGCGTGCCGCAGCCGGGCGAGAAATTCCATGACACATGGGAAGGCGACAGTTGGGTCAAACGCTCCGGCGTGAATGTCTGGGCCGGGCTGACCCTGGATGCCAAACGCGGCATTGCTTATCTGCCGTTCGGGGCCCCGACTTTCGACCAGTCAGGCAATGACCGCAAAGGTGCGTCATTGTTTTCCAATTCCCTGGTGGCGGTGGACGCCGCGACCGGAAAATATCTTTGGCACTTCCAGGCGCTGCATCATGACCTATGGGATTACGATCTGCCGCTGACCACCCTGGTGGACGTCAAAAAGAACGGCCGCACCATCCCCGCCATTGCGGTGATAAGCAAGGCCAGCCTGCTGTTCCTGCTGGATCGCGTCACCGGAAAACCGGTTTATGAGATCAAGGAAGTTCCGGTCCCTACCCAAACCGACATGATCGGCGAGGCGCCATCTCCCACCCAGCCCATGTCCGTGACCCCGCCTTTGGGACGCACTTCGTTCGACATATCCGAGCTTGCCAATCTGACACCGCAGCAAAAGGCCGGTTGCGACAAGATCGTCGAATCCATGAACATCACCGGCGCGAAATTCCTCCAGCCGCCGCGGGTGGATTCCGGTTTCGCCCGCTTTCCCGGCTCCTGGGGCGGCATCGACTGGAGTCATGCCGCTTTCGATTCCAAATCCGGTACCTACATCCTCAACATCTCCAACATGGCTTCGCCGCAGGTGATGGTCCGCAAGGCTGACGGCACTTATGACATGCGCGACGGCTATCAATGGTTTTGGGATAAAATCTCGCACATGCCTTGCCAGGTCCCGCCCTGGGGTGAACTCTATGCCGTCAATGTGAACAGCGGCGCGATCCTCTGGCACAGCATTTTGGGGGTGACGGATGGTTTGCCTGATCCCAATACCGGCCGCCCCAATGTCGGTGGTCCCATCGTCACCGCCGCCGGACTGATCTTCATCGGCGGCACCGACGACAAGCGGCTGCGCGCGTTTGATACCAAGACTGGTAAAGAGTTGTGGACCTTCAAGCTGTCTGCCTCGCTCTACGGGACACCCCTGACCTATCGCGGCAAAAGCGGCAAACAGTATCTCGCCGCCGTCACCACCGGTGGTTTCTGGGGAGAGGCGGCTAGCTCCGACGAGGTGACGGCCTTTGCCTTGCAATAAGGGTGCTGGCCTGTAAATCTGCAAAAAAGACGTAGCGGGGAGCCCAATGTCGCGATCCATTTTCCGTGTTTGTGTGATGACCGCCGGGCTTTTGGGCGGCGGCGTTCTGGCGGCGAATTTGGCTTTTGCGGCGCAGGGCGAGGACTGGCCCAATTACGGCAACGACCGTGGCGCCATGCGCTATTCGCCCTTGACCCAGATTACCCCGGCCAATGTCGCTTCGCTGAAGGTAGCCTGGACCTATCACATGAAACCGGCGGACGCGACGCGGGTGGCGACTTCGGAAACCACCCCGCTGGTGGTGGGCAACATGATGTATCTGGGATCGCCCTATGGCCGCATTGTCGCGCTGGACGCGACCACCGGCAAGGAATTGTGGGTCTACAAGATGGCGGGCAATCAGCGCCCCGCCCCGCGCGGTATGGCCTACTGGCCGGGCGAGGGCAAATATGCGCCCGAGCTTTTGTTCGGCACCAACGACGGCAAGATGCTGGCGGTCAATGTCAAGACCGGTAAACTGGCCGAGGAATTCGGCGATCACGGCGTGGTCAATCTGAAAACGCCGGAGATCATGCGCGGCTATGACAAGAACTATGCGCTGACCTCGCCGCCGGGTATCTACAAGAATCTGGTGATCACCGGCGGCTCCGGGCCGGAGGAATCGCGCAGCATCTCGGGCGATGAACGCGCCTGGGATGTGCGTACCGGCAAGCTGGTCTGGACTTTTCATGGCGTACCGCATGACGGAGAGTTCGGCGCCGATACCTGGGCGGGCGACAGCCGCCGGGACCGCGCTGGCACCAACATCTGGAATATGATCACGGTGGACGACAAGCGCGGCATCGCTTTTTTGCCGTTCACGGGACCGGGGCCGGACCGCTGGGGCGGCGATCGCCATGGCATGAATTTGTTCGGCAACACGCTGGTGGCGGTGGATGCCAATACTGGCAAGCGGCTATGGCATTTCCAGTTGCTGCATCATGAAATCTGGGATTGGGACCAGCCGACTCCGCCCATGCTGTTCGACGTGAAAAAGGACGGCAAGACCATTCCCGCCGTGGCGGCGATGAACAAGTCTGGATACCTGTTCATCCTGAACCGCCTGACCGGCAAACCGCTTTATGACGTCAAGGAAGTGCCGGTGCCCAAGAGCACGGTCACCGACGAGGAGTCCTGGCCCACCCAGCCGGTTCCGGTGACCCCGCCGCCATTGGCAAGACAAAGTTTCAGCGCCGCCACCGACGTGACCAACATTACGCCGGAGCTGGAAAGCTTCTGCAAGAAAATGATCGCCGACAAAAAGCTGCATGACAGCGTGGCCTTCTCGCCCATCACCATGGATTCGCAGATCGCCCGCTTCCCCGGAAGCGGCGGTGGGCCGGAATGGGGCGGCGGCGCCTTTGATCCAAAGCTGGGCTATTTCATCGTCAACACCCAGGAGTTGGGCTCGATCGAGCAGCTGGAGAAGAAAAAGGAAGGCTTTTGGCATTCCACCACCGGCCCGGACAGCTACTTCCAGCAGGAGGTACCGGGCCATGGCTATTATCCCTGCCAAAACCCGCCCTGGGGCGATCTGTGGGCGGTGAACGTCAACACCGGCCAAGTCGCCTGGCGCGTCAATCTCGGCGTGAGCGACATCATGCCGGAAGGAAAGCGCAATACCGGCCGGCCAAACCTGGGCGCGCCGCTTACTACCGCCAGCGGGCTGATCTTCATCGGCGCTACCGACGACAGCCGTTTCCGCGCCTTCGAAACCAGGACGGGCGAGGAGATCTGGACCACCAAGCTGGAGGCTTCGGCCCATGCTTCGCCCGTCACCTATCGCGGCAAGGACGGCAAGCAATATGTTGCGGTGGTGGCGACGGGCGGGGCATTCATACACAGCCCGCCGGTCGGGGACAGTTTGGTGGCCTACGCGCTGCCCTAACGCGTTAATCGGATAACAAAAAGGGCGCGGTTGTTTCACGCCGCGCCCTTTTCTTTTTAGTTCGAGGCGCTCTTGGTGTGGGCGTCCAGCTTCTGTGCCATGGACAGATGCATCTTCACATCCTTGTCCGTGGCGGCAGCAAAGTCCTTAATCGCCGCATTGTCACCGTCCCTGGCGTAACCGCGCATCAGGATGTCGGCTTCCTTATGAGCGGCTATCTGCTGGGAGATATAGCGATGGTCGAAATCGGCGGCTTTGGCGCCGCGCAGGTCATCCAGCATACCCTGGCGGCGATTGTCGACATGCGCCGGCGGCGTTACCTGGATGTTGTTGCTGGCGATGATGCCCTTGAGTTTGGTGGTGGTCTCGGTGTGCGCGTCCACCATCTTTTGGGCGAACTCTTTCACCTCGGGCGACTGAGCCCTTTGCAGCGCGATTTTTCCGGCCGTGACCTCATACATGTCGCTGGTGGCCGCGGCGGTGACAAAGCCCTGCGTGGTGCTTGTAAGACTGGCGGATACTTTGCCGACCATACCGGCGGTACTGTCCTTGACCGCGCTCATGGTCTCGGAATTGCTGCCGGGCTTTGGACTTTCATGACCCGGCTGATCCGCGGGGGCGGCCAAGGCGCCTGCGGACATCAGGACCAAAGCAGAGGCGGCACCAAGAAAAGCATGTTTCATGAAAACCTCCTTAAAAATAACCGCCGCGGGAACGCTCGGAGAAACCAGAGGTTGCCTTTCCGATGCCTTGCGTTGGAAGTTCCGTGCCCAAAATGCTGGAAGGTTCCTGTCGGTGCGGCTCCGTACATTTTGCGGTGCAAAGTCACGCGCCGTATCCCTACCAGCTTTGCTATTGTTCCATCTGCCGCAAAACGGCGGGTGGCGGCGGGTTTGCGATCAATCTCAGCGCCGATATCCGGAGTTTGAAAGCGCGGGGCCGCAAGGCCATTGGCCTGTTCCGTGCCCGGATCGAAAAAGAAGGCGGGCATTGCCACACCAGCACCGGCCAGCGCAATTTCTGCAAGAAATGCGGCTCGGCTTTGTGGCTCTTCGACCCTGAATGGCCCGAGCTGGTGCATCCTTTCGCCTCTGCCATCGATACCAAGCTGCCGGTGCCGCCATCCAAAGTGCATCTGATGCTGAAATTCAAGGCGCCGTGGGTGAAGCCGGATTTCGGGCGTGGCGACGCCAAATTCCAGGAATATCCCAAGCTGTCGATTGAGGAATGGCACCGCAAACGCGGTTTGTGGATTGAGTAGGAGAGACCATGCAAAGCAAACTGGTGAGCAAACCAGGCGAGACACGGGTCTGGATCGCCGTTCTGGAAATGGGGGAGGAAGCCAAGCAATCCTTATTGGCGCTGGCGAAGAAAGAAGGCATCGACGCCGCGTCGTTCGTGGCGCTGGGTGCCTTCGAGGAGGCCGTCATCGGCTATTTCGACTGGCAAAAGAAAACCTATCAACCGATTCCCATCGGCGAACAGGTGGAAGTCATTACCCTGGTGGGCGATATCGTGCCCGACGAAAATGGCAAACCAAGCCTGCATGCCCATATCGTGCTGGGCCGTAGCGACGGCAGCACTCGCGGCGGCCATCTGATTGAGGGCCGCATCCGGCCCACTCTGGAAATCACCATCACCGAGACGCCGGCCCACCTGACCCGGCGCAAGCATCCGGAGCTGAGCGTGGCGCTGATCGAGGCGGACTGAAGGTTAGGGCTGCGCCAGCTTGGTGCGCGCCGCCATGGCGCATTCGCCGGTCATGGTGAAATAACGCTGCACGGCATCGTCGCCGATTTCGTAGGGATGCGCTTCGCCCGCGCGGCGCAGCCGCACCAGCCGCCCGCGCTCCCAGGCATCGTCGAACTCCGAATGGTTCGACATCAGGATCGACGCGCCCGCCGCCTTGGCGGCTGCGGCCATCTTCTGTTGCGAGGCGATATAGGTGTCGTAGCGGGCCACATCCTTGGGAAAATTGAAAGCGGTGCCGCCGGAATAGGCCACGGTCAGCGACCGGCCGCGATCCTTGACCGTGAAGATCATCGACAGGGTACCGAACGTGTGGCCCGGCGTGGCAACAAGGGTAACGGTGGTATCGCCCAGGGTGATCTTCTGTCCGTCGGTGCCCGCGATATCGCGCTTGGGCACGCCGCCGGGAATGTTGACGTTCTTTTCGATCAGGTCCCAGTCCGGTGCGCCCATCACCACATGGGCGCCGTAGCGATCCTGCAGCAGCTTGGCGCCTTCATCATGATCGCCATGGGCGTGGGTGATGATGACATATTTGATCGAGGCGGGATTGAGACCCAGCTTCTTGAGCCCGTCGACGATTTCCGGTTCCACCGCATAATTGTACAGCGTGTCGATCAGGATGATGCCTTCGCTGGTCTGCAGCGCCCAGGCGGAATGGATTTTGGTCCCGACCCAATAAAGATTGTCGAACATCTTGGCAGGTTCGGCGTACCAGGTGGCACGGTCGGGGATGGGACGCAGTCCGGCTGCTGCGCCGCCCGCTCCACCACCCACCGGGGCGTCCGGCACGATGCACAGCCGGGAAATGGTGCCGGGGAAATCGGTGCCTTCGGCTTTTTTCGCGGCAGCCAGATGCGCGTCCACCGCCGGTTGGGCCCAAGCCGGCCAATTCGGGGTAAGGCAGCTGGCTGCCAACAGCAGCGCGGTCAGGGGTTTCTTCATTTCAGCGATGCGCGGCATTGAACGCCTCCAGGCCCTTGCTGCCGGGGCAGAGCTCTTTTTCCGATAAGCGGTTGAGCGGCACCGGCACGGTGTTGAGATTGGCATGCATATCACTGGCGCTGGCGTCCATATAGATCAGCCCGGTCACCAGCTCACCCTTTGCGGCGCGGCTCTGCAGATAATTCATCGCCCCGATCCGGTCGAAAGGATCGTAATCGGCGGCGAGCTTTGCCAGCCTTAAGGTAGAGCCGTCATGCAGCGCCACGTCCTCGGTGGTCCCGGGGGCATATTCGACCTTGATGGCTTCGCGCGGTTCCACGATATCCAGCCGGTTCACCGCTTCATTATGGGCACGGACAAAGTCATAGGCCTTGGTCGAGCCGGCATGGTTGTTGAATGCGACGCAGGGACTGACAATGTCGATAAAGGCGGGGCCGGGATGGCTCATCGCCGCCATGATCAGGGGCACCATCTGTTCCTTGTCGCCCGAAAAGCTGCGGCCGACAAAAGTCGCGCCCACCATCAGCGCCATGCTGACCAAGTCGAGCGGCGAATCCATGTTGCTGCCGCCCGCCTTGCTCTTGGAGCCCTTGTCGGCGGTAGCGGAAAACTGACCCTTGGTCAGGCCGTACACGCCGTTATTCTCGGTGATATAGACCATGTTGACGCCGCGCCGCACGCAATGCACGAACTGGCCCAGCCCGATGGAAGCGGAGTCGCCGTCGCCGGACACGCCCAGATAGAGCAGGTCGCGATTGGCCAGGTTGGCGCCGGTCAGGACCGAGGGCATGCGCCCATGCACCGAATTGAAGCCGTGGCTCTGGCCCAGCAAGTAGTCCGGGGTTTTGGAGGAACAGCCGATACCCGACAATTTGGCGACGCGGTGCGGCTCGATGTTCAGCTCGAAACAGGCCTGGATGATGGCGAAGGAAATCGAGTCATGGCCGCAACCGGCGCAAAGAGTGGAGACCGAGCCTTCATAATCGCGGTGGGTAAAGCCAAGTTTGTTCATGGCAATGCCGGGATGGCGCAGCTTGGGCTTGGCGATATAGGTCACTCCGCGGCCTCCTTGGATTTCAGTCCGATGCGCTCGGCGATGGCCGCGATGATGAAACGGGCGGTGATGGGTGTGCCGTCATAATGCAGGATGGAAATGAACCGGGCCGGATCGATGCCCAATTCATTGACCAGCAGCGAGCGCATCTGGGCATCGCGATTCTGTTCCACCAGGAAAATCTGGTCGTGGGTGTTGATGAAGTCCAGCACGGCATCGCTGAAGGGAAAGGCGCGCAGGCGCAGCGTGTCCAGATGGATGCCATCGGCTTCGAGCGCGGCAAATGCTTCGTTCATCGCCGGGCTGGTCGATCCGAAATAAATAACGCCATTCTTGGCTCTTTCCTTCGCCCGGCGAACGACAGGGGCCGGCACCAGCGACTTGGCGGTTTCGAACTTGCGCAGCAACCGCTGCATATTGTCCTGATAGACCGCGCCTTCCTCGCTGTATTTGGCAAAACGGTCGCGGCTGGTGCCGCGGGTGAAATAGGCGCCCTTGCTGGGATGGGTGCCGGGCAAAGTGCGGTAGGGGATGGCATCCCCGTCCACGTCCAGGTAGCGGCCAAAGGTCTTGCCCGCTTCCAGTTCCTCGGCGGTCATCACCTTGCCGCGGTCAAAGCAGCGCCGGTCGTCCCAGGCGAAGGGTTCGCACAGCCAATCGTTCATGCCGATGTCCAGGTCTTCCAGCACAAAGACCGGGGTCTGCAGCCGTTCCGCCAGGTCGAAGGACAAAGCGCTGAATTCGAACAGCTCGCGCGGGTCTTCCGGCAGCAGCAGCACATGCTTGGTGTCGCCATGGCTGGCATAGGCGCAGATCATCAGATCGGACTGCTGGGTGCGGGTCGGCATGCCGGTGGAAGGTCCGCCACGCTGCACATCGATGATGACCGCGGGAATTTCCGCGAAGTAGGCCAAGCCCAGGAATTCCTGCATCAGGGAAATGCCGGGACCGGAGGTGGCGGTAAAAGAGCGCGCCCCATTCCAGCCGGCGCCGATGACCGTGCCGATGGCGGAGATTTCGTCCTCCGACTGCACAATGGCAAACTTGTTCTTGCCGGTTTGGGGATCGGTCCGGTATTTGCGGCAATGCTTGGCAAAGGCTTCCGCCACCGAGGTCGAGGGCGTGATGGGATACCAGGCCGCCACCGTGGCGCCGCCATAGACGCAGCCCAACCCGGCGGCGTCATTGCCGCTGACGAAAATGCGGTCGCCAACTTCATTGGCCCGCTCGATTTTCAATCCGCAGATGCCGGCAAGATGGTCGCGGGCATAATCATGGCCCATGCGCAGCGCCTGCTGGTTGGGCGCGATCAGCGCGTCCTTGCCCTTATATTGCTCGCCGATCAGCTGCTCCAGCACCGCCAGCTCGATGCCCAAAAGCTGGGCCAGGGCGCCGACATAGATGATGTTCTTGAACAGCTGGCGCTGGCGCGGGTCCTTGTAAGCTGCGTTGCTGATTTCGGTCAGCGGCATCCGCACGATGGTAATGTCGTCGCGGAACTTGGAGAGCGGAATGGGACGAGAAGAGTCATAGAACAGATAGCCGCCCGGATCGATGGAGGCGATATCCTTGTCCCAGGTCTGGGGGTTCATCGCCACCATCAGGTCGACGCCGCCGCGCCGCCCCAGCCATCCTTTGCCGGACACGCGCACTTCATACCAGGTCGGCAGCCCCTGAATGTTGGAGGGGAAGATGTTGCGCGAGGTTACCGGCACGCCCATGCGCAGGATGGAACGGGCGAACATCTCATTGGCGGAAGCCGAGCCTGAACCATTGACGTTGGCGAACTTCACCACAAAGTCGTTGATGGATTTTACCGGTGGCATGCATACCCCGTCTTGGGCGCGTTCAGCAGGAACTTCTGCATGTCCCAGGCGCCGGTGGGGCAGCGCTCGGCGCACAGCCCGCAATGCAGGCAGAGGTCTTCATCCTTGGCCATAACCCGGCCGGTCTTGAGCGCGCCGGAGATATAAAGGTCTTGGTCGGCATGCAGCGCAGGCGCGGTCAGCCGCGTGCGCAGCTCGCTTTCTTCGCCGTTGGCGGTGAAGGTGATGCAGTCCATCGGGCAAATATCGACACAGGCATCGCACTCGATGCATTTGGGCGTGTCGAACACGGTCTGCACATCGCAGTTCAGGCAGCGCTCGGCTTCGGCAAATGCCTGCTGGATGTCAAAGCCCAGTTCTACTTCCAGCTTCACGTCCTTCAGGGTTTTTTCGATGGGCGCATGGGGCACCTTAAAGCGATGGTCGTTGGAGATATCATTGTCATAGCTCCACTCGTGAATGCCCATTTTCTGGCTGCTGAGATTGACCATCGGCGGCGGGCGCTGGCCGACATCCTTGCCCTGGCATAGAAGATCGATGGAGATGGCGGCGTCATGGCCATGCGCCACCGCCCAGATGATGTTCTTGGGACCGAAGGCGGCGTCGCCGCCGAAAAATACTTTGGGATTGGTGGATTGCATGGTCACGGGACCGACCTTGGGCATGTCCCATTTGTCGAATTCCAGACCGATGTCGCGTTCGATCCAGGGGAACGCATTCTCCTGGCCCACTGCCACCAGGACATCGTCGCATTCCATCACCACATCCGGCTCGCCGGAGGGCACCAGGCTGCGGCGGCCCTTGGCGTCGAACTCGGCTTTCACTTTCTCGAATTTTACGCCGGTCAGCTTGCCGCTGCTGTGCAGGAATTCCTTGGGCACCAGGAAATTGTGGATCGGGATGCCTTCATGCATCGCGTCTTCCTTTTCCCAGGGCGAGGCCTTCATCTCCTCGAAGCCGGAGCGCACCACGACATTGACCTGATCGCCTCCCAAGCGGCGGGAGGTACGGCAGCAATCCATCGCGGTGTTGCCGCCGCCCAGCACGATCACCCGCTTGCCGATGCTGGTGGTATGGCCGAAGGAGACCGAGGACAGCCAGTCGATGCCGATATGGATATTGGCGCCCGCTTCCTTGCGGCCGGGGATCTCCAGTTCGCGGCCGCGCGGCGCGCCGCAGCCGACAAAAATGGCATCGTAATTTTCCGCCAGCAAGGACTTCAGCGAGCCGATCTTCTGGCCCAGCCTTAGTTCGGGCTGCAGATCCAGGATGTAATTGACTTCCTCATCCAGCACTCGCTCCGGCAGGCGGAATTTTGGAATTTGGGTGCGCATCATGCCCCCGGCCGAGGCGTCGCCGTCATACAGCACCACTTCGTAGCCCAAAGGCAGAAGGTCGCGCGCCACGGTCAGCGAGGCGGGACCGGCCCCGATCAACGCCACCCGCTTGCCGTTCTTCTGCGAGGGCGGTACGGGCATGCGCGTTTTCACATCGTCCTTGTTGTCGGCGGCGACGCGCTTGAGGCGGCAGATGGCGACCGGCTCGGCTTTCTTGGTGACTTCCTCGACCCGGCTACGGCGGCAGGCCGGTTCGCAGGGGCGGTCGCAGGTGCGGCCCAACACACCGGGAAAAACATTGGAATGCCAGTTGACCATATAAGCGTCGGAATAACGTCCCGCCGCGATCATGCGGATATATTCCGGCACAGGCGTATGGGCGGGGCAGGCCCACTGGCAGTCCACCACCTTGTGAAAATAATCGGGGTTGGCGATGTCGGTGGGTTTCATTCCACCGGCAGGTTGGCCATTCGACGCGCCCGACACAGGCCGGGACGGTTCACTCACAGATGCACTGCTCATGATGCTGACTGCTTCCCCAATGACATGCCCCATACGGACCAACGTCTGACGGATATTCAGCTAAGTGCGGCGTTGCTGGTCCTTGTGCTCTTGTTCTGCAGCATGTCCGGGGGTTGTGCCGGCTGCTTCCTGTTTCCCTGTCCGGGGATACTAGCGGGGGCGAAAGGCGGGCAAAAGGGCCAGTTGGCCTCGTCGTTAGCGGGGGGCAAAAAACATTCTATTACAGCACGTTGCCGCAACCGCGTTACGGTCAGGCAATGTCGAGCCTTTGCGCAGGCCGCATGAAGAAAGTCAGCGCCATGCCGACCAGCATCAGCACCATGCTGCCCAGGAAAGGCAATTGCCAATTGCCGGTCTGGTCGATCAGGTAGCCGCCCACCACCGGGCTGATGATCGCCGCCAGTGCCGAACCGGAATTCATGATGCCGCTGGCGGTACCCGAGGCGTGCGGTGCAATATCCATCGGCACCGCCCACATCGGCCCGATGGTCATCTCGGCAAAGAAAAATCCGGCCGACAAGCACAATAGTGAGACCATCAAGTCGTGCGTGAACATCAGGGGCAGCAATGACAGGCAGGTTGCGCCCATGCACACCGCCACCATCTGGCTGCGTGCGCGATTGAGGTTTCCGGTGCGCGCATAAATGCGGTCGGTGACGATCCCGCCCAGCGTGTCGCCGATCACGCCGGCCAGGAAGACGCTGGAGGAAAAGACCGCCATCTTGCTCAGGTTCAAATTCTGGCTGTGCAGGAAATATTGCGGGATCCAGCTGAGGAACAGCCACAGAGTCCAGCCATAGCAAAAATAAACGATGGTGACCGGCGCCATGCGCTGAAACAGTCGGCCCCAGGGAATCGGTTGGCCTTTGGGCTTGGGCGGCGGCAGTGCATCGCGCTCTTCCTGCGTCAGGCCCGGATGGTCCGCCGGATTTTCGCGAAAGATCAGCGCCCATGCGCCCAGCCAGACAAAACTGATGGCGGCGCAGACAAAGAAAGACGCGCGCCAGCCATAGGCCGCCATCACCGCCACAATCAGGCCCGGCGCCAGCGCATTGCCGAGTCGCGCCGCGGCGTGGGTGATGCCTTGCGCAAAACCGCGATCCGCGGGCGCAACCCAGCGCGCCATTGCCGCAGTGGCGGCGGGAAAAGTCGCGCCCTCGCCCAGGCCGAGCAGTACCCGCGCCACAATCAACGAAATCAGCCCGCCCGCGAAGCCGATAAGGACAGTCGCCGAGGCCCAGATCAGGCTGCAGGCAATCAAAGTCCGGCGGGTACCGAACCGGTCGCTGACCCAGCCGCCAATGATCTGAAAGACCAGGTAAGGATAGGCAAAGGCCGAAAAAACCAGGCCGATCTGTGTCTTGGTAAGATCAAAGTCCTTGGCGAAGCCGGCGGAGGCGGTGCTGACATTGACCCGGTCGATATAGGTGATCAGGTACATCAGCGACAGCATCACCAGCACAATGCCGGTGGGACGAAAGATCTTCATGTCCATTCCCTCCCGCGCGCCTTGAACGGCGCTCCGCGATTATGATGCTTTGTGACACCGCTTTATGACGGATGGCTCGGTGATGGATGATTGGCAAAATATTCCATCGCTGCTTCGACGCCCCGGCCCGCCAGATTGACGCCCGCCAGCTTCAGGCCCATCTCGCAGCCCGCCAGGGTGGCGAGCAAGGTCAGGTCATTGCTATTGCCCAGATGGCCGATGCGGAAGGTGCGCCCTTTGAGCTTGCCAAGTCCCGCGCCTAGCGAAAGATCGAAGCGCTGCAGGATGGTTTTGCGCAGGGCATCGGCATCGACCCCGGCGGGAATGATGATGCCGGTCAGGACCGGGGAATGCAGCTCCTTGTCGGCGCATTGCACCGGCAGGCCCCAAGCTTCCACCGCGCGGCGCACGCCCGCCGACCATCTTTTGTGACGGGCAAAGACCGTGTCCAATCCTTCGGCCTCAATCATCTCCAGCGCTTCATGCAGGCCATAGAGAAGATTTGTGTTGGGCGTATAGGGGTAATAGCCCGTCTTGTTCATCTCCACGATTTCGTCCCAGGCCCAGTAGGAGCGGGGCAGCTTCGCCGTCTTGGATGCTTCGATGGCGCGGGGCGACAAGGCGTTGAACCCCAGGCCCGGGGGCAGCATCAAGCCCTTTTGCGAGCCGCTGATGGTGACATCCACGCCCCATTCGTCGTGGCGGTAATCGGCGCTCGCCAGTCCCGAGATACTGTCCACGATCAGCAGTGCGGGATGTTTGGCGGCATCGATTGCTTTGCGGACGGCGGCAATGTCGGAGGTCACGCCGGTAGAGGTTTCGTTATGGACCACGCAAACCGCCTTGATGCGATGCTCCTTGTCTTTTTCCAGGCGCTCCTGGATGCGTGCGGCCTGGATGCCATGCCGCCAACCAGGCGCTTCCGGCAGATCGGGATCGGTGCCTTGCCATTCCAAAATTTCGGTCGAGAGTCCGAGGCGCTTGGCCAGCCGCGCCCATAGCGCGGCGAACTGCCCGGTCTCGTACATCACCACATGATCGCCGGGGCTCAAGAGATTGACCAAGGCCGCTTCCCAGGCGCCGGTCCCCGAGGAAGGATAGATCATCACCGGATGCTGAGTCTTGAAAATGCGCTTGATGCCCGCCGTCAACTTGAGGCCCAGGGCGCCGAATTCAGGTCCGCGATGATCGATGGTGGGAAGGCTCAGCGCGCGCAGAATGCGATCCGGCACCGGGCTGGGACCGGGGATTTGGAGGAAATGATGACCGGTGGGATGAAAGTCGAGCGTGAGCATGCGCGTCCCTGCAAACTTTGTGTTCTTTGGCCAAAATGCTATGGTTGTTGCAACAGAATTGCAAACTTCGGAAATTGGGCCGCGCCAAGGCCGTGCCCCTTTTAAGGCCTGATTTTTCGTGCTGATCAAAAGCCTCTCCGGCACGGTCTCCAACGAAACCAGCACATTGTTGTCGCGCCGCCTGCATGCCGAGACGCAAGGCGAGGTGTTGTTCAGCAAAGGTGCGCGGGGCCGTTATGCCACCGATGCCTCGATCTATCAGGTGATACCGGTGGGCGCGTTCGTGCCGCGCACCTCCCGCGACGTTCAGGTGGCGATCGACATTGCGCGCGACCTCAAGGTGCCGGTGCTGCCGCGCGGGGCCGGCACCAGCCAATGCGGCCAGACGGTGGGCGCGGCGTTGGTCATCGACAACAGCAAGTATCTTCGCGCCATTCTGGAGGTGGATGCTGAAAATCGCACCGCCCGGGTCGAGCCCGGCTTGGTGTTGGATCATCTCAATGCCGCCCTGAAGAAGCACGGTCTGTGGCATCCGGTGGATGTTTCCACCAGCGCGCAAGCGACCTTGGGCGGCATGGCGGGCAACAACAGCTGCGGCTCGCGCTCTATCGCCTATGGCAATATGGTGCACAACGTCCTGGGTGCGACCGCCTGGCTGTCGGACGGCACCGAGGCAATGTTCGGCCCAGTGCAGGGTTTGAGCGGCCGTGCGGCGAAGATTGCATCCTTTGTACGCGATCTTGCCGCGCAAAATCGCGACGAAATCGAAGCCAATTGGCCCAAGGTGCTGCGGCGGGTGGCAGGCTACAATCTCGACATTTTCGACAATCAGAATGAGCGGCCCTACACCGGCGGCGGCAGCGTAAATCTGGCGCATCTGCTGGTGGGTTCGGAGGGCACCTTGGCTTTTACCAAGGACCTCACGCTCAAGCTGGTTCCCTTGCCGAAGAATAAGGTCCTGGGCGTCATCAATTTCGCCAGCTTCCACACCGCGATGGATTCAGCGCAGCATATCGTCAAGTTGGGTCCCAGCGCGGTGGAGCTGGTCGACCGCATCATGATCGAGTTGGCGCTGTCCAACCCCGTCTTCCGCTCCACCATGGAAAGCGCGCTGATCGGCCATCCTGACGCCATCCTGTTGGTGGAATTTTCCGGCGACGACAAGCCGGCGCTGGTGCGCAAGCTTGCGGACCTTGTGACGTTGATGGGTGATCTGGGCTTGCCCGGCAGTGTGGTGGAAATGCAGGCCGATGCGCCGCAGAAGAACCTGTGGGAGGTGCGCAAGGCCGGCCTCAACATCATGATGAGCCTGAAGGGCGACGGAAAGCCGGTCAGTTTCATCGAGGACTGCGCCGTGCCGCTGGCGCATCTCGCCGAATATACCGCGGCCTTGACCGATGTGTTCAAGCGCCATGGAACGCATGGGACCTGGTATGCGCACGCGTCTGTGGGCACCCTGCATGTGCGCCCGATCCTGGACATGCGGCGCGGCGGCGCCGCGAAGATGCGCGACATTGCCGAGGAAGCCAGCGCTCTGGTGCGCAAATATAAAGGTGCCTTCAGCGGCGAGCACGGTGATGGGCTGTGCCGGGGCGAATGGGTGGCCTGGCAGTTCGGTCCCAAGCTCAATGACGCTTTTCGCGCTATCAAGCATGAGATGGACCCGGCGGGGCTGTTCAGCCCCAACCGGATCATCGATCCTCCGCGCATGGACGATACAAGCTTGTTCCGCTTTCCGCCTCCAGGGAGCGAGCAGCCTTATACGGTGCGACCCTTGAAGACGGCGCTCGACTGGTCGGAATGGGATGTCCAGAACGACCCGGTGACCGAACAGACGTCGCTGCCTGGCAGCGGCGGAGACCCGGCTCAGGGCTTCGCCAAGGCAGCGGAGATGTGCAACAACAATGGCCATTGCCGCAAATTCGATACCGGCACCATGTGTCCCAGCTATCGCGTCACAAGGGACGAGGAGCATGTCACGCGCGGCCGCGCCAATATGTTACGGCTGGCGCTGTCGGGGCAGCTGGGGCCGGGCGCCCTCACCAGCAAGGCGATGTATGACACCCTGGCTCTTTGCGTTTCCTGCAAGGGTTGCAAGCGCGAATGTCCCACCGGCGTGGACATGGCCAAGATGAAGGTGGAGTTTCTCTCCCATTATAAAAGGAAGCACGGTTTTACCGTGAAAGACCGGCTGGTCGCGCATCTTCCCGATTATGCCGATGGTGTCAGCCGGTTGTCCGGGCTGATGAACCTGCGCGACCGTGTGCCGGGACTGGCCTGGTTGAGCGAAAAACTTGCCGGCTTTACCGCCCGGCGGCCATTGCCGCACTGGCGGCGCGATACCTTCTGGGCGGCGCATGACACGGCGCTGTTCTCCAGACGCGCCGAGACCATCGCGGCCGCACCCAAGGCCGTGGCCTTGTTCGTGGATACGTTCAATGCCGCCTTTGAACGCGAAAATGCCATGGCAGCGGCGCGGGTCCTCAAGAAAGCCGGTTACACTTTATATCTGGTCCGCAAGGACCAAGGCGGCCATTGCTGCGGCCGCACGTTCCTGTCCGCAGGCATGGTCGGCCAGGCGCGGGAGAAATTGTCGGCATTGCTGAAGGATGTTTTGCCGTTGGCGCGGGCGGGTGTTGCGATTGTCGGCCTTGAGCCTTCCTGTCTTCTGACCTTGCGCGACGAGGCTCTGGCAATGGGGTTTGGCGAGATGGCCAGGATCGTGTCGAGCCAGGCGCTGTTGCTGGAGGAGTTCCTGGCGCGTGAAGCGAAGGCCGGTCGTTTCGCCTTGCCGCTGAAACCCGCATCCGCGCCTATCCTGGTGCATGGCCATTGCCACCAAAAAGCATTCGGGGCTGTCGCGCCGGTCCTGGACATCCTGCGCCTGATTCCGGGAGCCGAGCCGCAACTGATCGAGACGTCTTGTTGCGGCATGGCCGGCAGTTTCGGCTATGAAGCCGATCATTACGAAGTGTCGATGCAAATGGCCGAACTCAGCCTGCTTCCGGCGGTGCGCAACAATCCGGATGCCATCATCGTGGCGGACGGCACCAGTTGCCGGCATCAGATCGCCCATGGCGCGGGCCGGCAGGCCCGGCATGTTGCCGTCCTGCTGGACGAGCTTTCTTAGCATCTGCACATAATCTCCGGCCTTTCCCGGCATAGCCATACTGGATAAAAAACGGCATCATTGCCCAATAACCTGCGCGCTGCGCATGAAGGGGATAATGATGAAGCATCCAGCCGTTGCTTTCATGGTGATGACTGCCTGCGCGGGCGTCGCGGCGGCGCAAGCTCCCGCGCCGCTGAACGGCACCACCATCGCGCCCCATTCACTTGCCAGCTATGTCCCGGTCACGGATTTGGTGCTGCGAAATCCCGATCCCTCCGACTGGATCATGATGCGCGGCAATTATCAGGGCTGGGGCTACAGCACCCTCGACCAGATCACCAAGGCCAATGTCAAAAGGCTGCAGCTGATGTGGGCGCGCACCATGGAGCCCGGCATCAACGAGGCCACACCTATCATCTACAAAGGCGTGATGTTCCTGGGCAATCCCAATGATGTGATCCAGGCGATCGATGCCGCCAGCGGCGATCTGCTTTGGCAATATCGCCGCAACCTGCCATCGCAGGAAGCTTTCCATAACAATTTCTGGGGCCAGCGCAAGCGCAGCGTCTTTCTTTATGACGACAAGCTTTACACGGTTACGCGCGACAACTACCTGCTCGCGCTGGACGCGAAAACCGGCAAGGAATTGTGGGAGGTCAATCGCGGCGGCGACCTTTATGTCACCAACACCACCGGACCGATTGTCACCAACGGCGTGGTGATGGCCGGCAGCAATTGCCAGGAAGCGGCGCAGGGCTGTTATGTCACCGGCAATGACGCCCAGACCGGCAAGGAATTGTGGCGCAACACGTTGATCCCCAAAAAGGGTGAGCCTGGCGACGAGACCTGGGGCGGCATGCCGTTCGAACAGCGCTGGATGACGGGCGTCTGGGGTCCGATCACCTACGATCCCGAATTGAATCTGGCTTTCTACGGTTCCAGCGGTGTCGGGCCAGCGGCGGATGTGCAGCGCGGCGTGATCGGCGACGCCACCCTGGCGGGCACCAATACCCGTTATGCCGTCGATCCCAGGACCGGGAAGATTGCCTGGAAACACCAGGTGCTGCCGCGGGACAATTGGGACCAGGAATGCACCTTCGAGATGATGTCCATTACCACCCCCGTGCATCCTGATCCCAAGGCGAAAGGCATGATGGCGGTCGGCCGCCGGGCGGCCACGGCCAGCCGCAAGACCCTGACCGGCGTGCCGTGCAAAACCTCGATCATGTGGAGCTTTGACGCGGCCAAGGGCGATTTTCTCTGGGCCAAATCCACCGTCTACCAGAATTTGGTCAACAGTATCGATGCCAAGGGCAAGGTCACGGTCAATCCTGATCAGCTGATGCTGGACAAGAACAAGGCCTATCACCAGTGCCCGACCCATTCGGGCGGGCGCGACTGGCCATTTGCCGCCTACAGTCCGCAGACCAATGTGATGTATGTGCAGCTGCAGAATCTCTGCACCGATTATAAGGTGCGGGCCGACAACATCCCCAGCAAGCCGCGCGACCAGTATAATACCAGCGGCAAGCCGATGGTGGCGGACGGCTCGACCAATATCGGGCGGCTGGACGCCATCTCGGTGGAAACCGGCCAAACCCTGTGGAGCTGGGAGACGCCTGCGTCCAACTATTCTCCCGTGCTGGCGACCGCTGGCGGGGTGCTGTTCAATGGCTCGATGGATCGTTATCTGCGGGCGTTCGACCAGAGCGATGGCAAGGTGTTGTGGCAGACCCGGTTGGGATCGCAGGTATTTGGCGCTCCCGTAACCTTCCGTATCGCGGGGCGGCAGTACATCGCGGTGGTGGCCGGCGGCGGCTATAACAATGTCTCCACCCAGGTTCGGCCCGACCTGGACCAGCCCAGTGGCGGCAACATGGTGTATGTTTTCGCCTTGCCACAGTGACCCGCGCCGCGTGCGGGCGCGCCCGGATTTTCCTCTGAGATTTTTCTGTTAGCGATAACCCAACCCGCTATACTGCCGCCAATAATAAGGTGGGAGGAGCGGATGCGGGGGTCTGTTTTCGCGGGCATTTTGCTGCTCTGGGCCCAGGCCGCGGCTGCCCAGGAGTTGGGGCTGTTCGAGGGGCACTCCGATATCGGCAGCGTGACGCCAGCCGGGACTGCGAGCCGGGATACCGCGAGCGGCGATTACACCGTTACCGCCGCCGGCGCCAATGTCTGGGCCCGGGTCGATGCCCTGCATTATCTTTGGAAAAAAATGTCGGGCGACGTGGTTTTGACCGCCGATGTCACCTTTCCGCCCGCCGCCTATAGCCATCCACCGGCCGAGCATCGCAAAGGCATGCTGATGATCCGCCAGAGCCTGGATCCGGGGGGACAGCAGGTTTCAATCCATGTGCATGGCGTCGGCATGACGGCTTTGCAGCACCGCGACCGGCGCGGCGCCAATACCCAGAGCATCGAGATCAATCTCGACGCGCTGCCCAGGACGGTCCGGCTGGAAAAACGCGGCGACACCTTCACCATGTTCCTGTCGCGCAAGGGCGAGCCGTTGCATCAGGTTGGCGCCTCGATGAAGCTGCATTTTGCCGAGCCCTTTTATGTCGGCCTGGGCGTGACCTCCCATGATGCCGAAACCACCGACAAGGTGATATTCCGCAATGTGAAATTGGAGACGCCGGCACCGGCTGCCCCGCCCGCCGATCTTGTGCTGAACAGCAGCGTGCAAATTCTGCAGACCGAGGACGAGGCACGCCGCGCCGTGGTGGTGTGGAACGGGCCGGGCCGGGTGAGTTCGCCGAACTGGATGCCCGACCATAAGAATCTCTATGCCTATAAGGACGGCCAGATCGTTCGTATCCCGTTGCTCGATCCCTTGAATGGGGGCAAACCGGAAGCCGTGGATACCGCAGGGCTGGTGGACTGCGTGGGCGACTACGGCATTGCGCCGGATGGAAAATCGATTGCCTTGTCCTGCGCCGAGACCAAGGGCGGTATCCGCAATCTCTATGTGCTGCCTTTCGGCGGCACGCCGCGCAGGCTGACCGAAGGCACGCCAAGCTTCTTCCATGGCTGGTCGGCGGACGGAAGCACCCTTCTGTTCACGCGCGGCAAAGCGGCGGCGGCGGATTTCTTCTCGGTACCGGCGGCGGGCGGGCCTGAAAAGCGCTTGACCAGCGACACTTTGCACGACGGGCCGGAATTCACCCCCGATGGCAAATTCATCTATTTCGATTCTTCACGTTCCGGTTCGTCGCAAATATGGCGCATGAAGGCCGATGGCACCGCAGCCGTCCAGATCACCGATGACGGCATGGAAGATCAGTCGCCGCATGTTTCGCCCGATGGGAACTATGTCGCCTGGTTGCAGCTGAAGCCGGGTGGCGGCACGGGTGTACAGGATGCCAGCATCCAACTTCTGTCGGTCAAGGATGGCGTGATCCGGACCTTGGCGAATTTCCAGGGTAATCGCGGCAGTTTCACCATGCCGGTCTGGGGCGATAAGAACCACCTGGCGCTGGTCAGCTATCAAATGCTGCCCGCCAAAGACAATGGAGCGACACAATGAAAAAGTCTGTCTTATTTCCCTTGGCCTGCGTCTTGGCTGGCAGCGCTGCCATGGCCGCGGCGCCACCGGCGCGTCCGCCCATTACCTCGGTATCGCATCTGTCGGTTTACGCCGGCGACGCCGCCAAGACCGAACATTTCTATGTTCACGATCTGGGCGCGGTGAAAATGGCCGATCCGGAGAACGCGCAGGGCGCGCGTTATTATTTCTCGCCCACCCAGTTCGTCGAAGTGCTGCCGCTGCCGGCCACTGCCGGGCTGAACCGGATGGATCATATCGCTTTTAACACGGCCGACGCCGAAGCCATGCGCCGGTACCTGGCGTCGAAAAAGATCGTGGTGCCCAAGGCGGTGAGCAAGGGCGCCGACGGCAGTCAATGGTTCCAGGTCAAGGATCCCGAAGGCGTGACGGTGGAGTTTGTCCAGGCAGCGCCGGCCGCGGTTGCCGTCAATGCGCTGTTTCCGCATATCATCCATGTCGGCGCCATCATCAAGGATCGCGCCCTCGAAGACACGTTCTATCGCGCCATACTGGGCTTTCGTCCCTATTGGTTTGGCGGCGCCCGCGACGATGCCCCGCCCAGCTGGGTATCGCAGCAGGTTCCGGACGGCACCGACTGGCTGGAATATATGATCACCACCAATCCGGCGCTGACCCAGGCCCAGATGGGCGTGTTGAATCATTTCGCCCTGGGCGTTCCCAATATGGAAGCCTCCTTTACAAAACTGTGGAACGACGACCGGCTGCAGGGCCAGGTCGATGCGCGCGGTCAACAGACTGTTCCCAAGATCGGGCGCGACGCCAAGTGGCAGCTCAACCTGCTGGATCCCGACGGCACCCGCGCCGAGGTGATGGAGCTGCATGCCATCGGCAAACCCTGCTGCTCGCCCTTCACCGCCGCCGACCCGGAGAAATAAGATGAAGTGGATTCTTGCTGCCTTGCTGGCGCTTTGGAGCAATGTTGCGATGGCCGCGACCCCGATCAAGGTGATGATCCTGGATGGCGCCAGCGCGGCGGCCTATCACGACTGGAAGCTGGGCACCCAGATCCTAAAACGTGAATTGGAAGAGACCGGCCTGTTCGAAGTGACGGTGGTGACCGTGCCGCCCTCGGACGGGGATTTTTCCACCGTCCATCCCGATTTCGCCAAACAGCAGGTGGTGGTGCTGAATTACGACTCCCAGGATTGGCCGGCGTCGCTCAAGAGCGAATTCGAAGCCTATATGAAAAATGGCGGCGGGTTGGTGGTGGTGCACGGGGCCGACAATGCCTTCCCGGACTGGCCGGCGTTCAACGAAATGACCGGGCTTGGCGGCTGGCGCAAGCGTGACGCGCCCGCCGGTCCCAAATGGTATTATCAAAACGGCAAGCTGACATCCGATACCGCGCCGGGGCCCGCCGGGCTGCATGGCAAGCGCCGGCCGTTCCGCCTGACGGCGCGCGCGGCGCAACATCCCATCCTGCGCGGGCTGCCGCTGGAATGGATGCATGCGCCCGACGAACTTTATACGCGTCTGCGCGGTCCGGGAAAGAACATGACCGTGCTGGCCACCGCCTATGCTGATCCCGCCAACCGGGGCACCGGCTTTGACGAGCCGATGCTGATGGCGCTGCGGTGGGAAAAGGGACGCATCTTCCATACCACCATGGGGCATGACGCCCTGGCGCTCTCCTGTATCGGCTTCATGACCACATTCCAGCGCGGCACGGAATGGGCCGCAACGGGGCGGGTGACACAGAAGGTGCCCAAGAATTTTCCCACTGCCGACTCTGTGAGCTATCGCGCCGATCTGGCGGCGATGGACCCAGTGCAGGCCGAGGGCATTCTGACCACCTTGCCGCCGAAGTAGCTCTCCTATCGCGCTGGCCTCTGGCTAGCCCGCAGCCATGAAGTCTTTAAGCGGCCGTGGCCATTTTTGCCGCCAGCAGGAAAGCCTGGGTCATTGCTTCGGCATTAGCCTTGCCTTGGCCGGTAATGTCGAAGGCCGTACCGTGCGCCGGTGTGGTGATCGGCGCCGACAGGCCGCCCGCCACCGTGACGCCGCGCTCAAAGCCCATCAGCTTGACGGCGACCTGGCCCTGGTCGTGATACATGGTGACGATGCTGTCCAGCGCGCCATCGCGCGCTTTGAGGAAGATGGTGTCGGCGGGAAACGGCCCCAGGATCGGCAAGCCTTCTTCATTCAATTCCCGCGCCGCCGGTTCGATAATGTCGATTTCCTCGCGCCCGCAGGTGCCGCCATCGCCGCCGTGAGGGTTGAGCGCGGCGACCGCGACACGCGGCTCAGCGAAGCCCGCCTTCTTCAGCGTCTTGTAGGTGAGCCGCGCCGCCGCCTTGATACGGTCCTTGGTGACATATTTGGGAATATCCGCCAGCGGGATATGGCTGGAAATGCGTGAGGTCCACAGCGTGCCCAAGGTGTTGAACTCGCAGAAATAGTCTCTGACGCCGAAAAAATCGGCGAAGAAATGCAGCTCGTCCTCGAACGCCATGCCGCCTTTCTTCATTGCCTGCTTGTTGAGAGGGGCAAAACAAATGGCGTCTATCTTGCCGCTTTTGACCGCCTCCAGGCAGCTGGTCAAGGCGAGGCGCGCGCCTCGTCCTGCTGCCGCGGTGACCTGCGCCGGCACGATATCGGCCCTGGCGACGCTATCCAGTTCCAGGAACATTGGTGCGTCGCCGCCCCGCGCCGCGTCCCAACCTTGAATGGTCTTCACCTTGGGCGCGACACCGGCAATGCGCTGGCCTTCCGACCACACCCAGGCATCGCCCACCAGCACGATCCTGGCGGCTTCCAAGGCCTGCGGGCGCGCCAGCAATTTTGCCACCAGTTCAGGACCGATGCCGGAAGCATCGCCGAAGGTTATGGCCACAAGCGGTTTGGTCATCGGGCTGCTTTCATTTTTTTGCGGGCAAGGACGCGGCATAGGCCGTGAGGTTGACGATATCACCGGCTGTCAGCTTGGCGACGATAGGCTGCATCGCCGCAGCCATTTCGCCATGCCGTGTGCCTTGCTGGAAGTCGTATAATTGCCGCGCCAGATAGCTGGGCGAGCGGCCGGCAATGGCAGGCACGCTGTCATCCCCGCCGCGAAGCCCCGCGCCATGACAACCGGCGCAATCAAGCCTGGCCGCCAGGCGGCGGCCTTTCGCCACCGCACCGGGGGGCGCATAGGCGATGAACCCGGCATGGGGATCGCGCAATTGCTCGCGGTTCACATCCATCGGCGTCTCGATCACCCGGTTGCCAATCGGCTCGCGCGCCCCGCTTTCGTGCGGCAGCCACATGCCCTCTTGGCTGCGCATTCTGGGCACGGTTGCGGTTTCGATCACCTTGATCGGCACCGCGGCGGGCAGGGCGGCGTAATAGGCTGCCGCTTGCGCGATTTCGGCATCCGTCATCGCCTTGGCGAAATCCACCATCTGCTGGGCGTTGTGCTTGCGGGGTTCCGCGCTTTTGCGCAGCCCCGATTTCATCTCGTGCAATTGACGCGTCAGATAGTCCGCATTCAGTCCGGCTATGTTGGCGTTCTGCGGCCGGCCCTTGCCGTTGGGATAATGACAGCCGGCGCAGGCGGTAATGCCCCGATCGCCCGCCGCGACGATTTTCGGCATGACTGGATGGTCGCCTGGATACCAGTCGGCAGGGGCTTTCCGTCCGGCGCCGCTGACCTGGCTGCGGCTGAAGTGACCGTCGGAGCCGGGCAGACGGAACAGCGTGCCATCGTCAGGTGGCGCGGTGGCTTCGTTTTCCGGTGTTGGCACCGCATAGGCCCATTCCGGATAGGATGCCGGATAGGACTGGGGCCTCGCGGCCCCGCCGGCCGCCAAAGCGCAGAACAGCAATAGAACAAGCTTTTTCATGGCGATTCTTCCCCGCGGAAACGCTAGCATGGCGGGTAGAAATGGCGCGACAGCCGCCCATGGGAGGAATGATGAAACTTCAGGCTTTGACCTTGGCAGCTATGCTGGCCTGCGGCGGCGCGTTGGCGCAGCAAGCTCCGGTCGCCATTTCGGTGGATCTCGGCAAGACGGCCGGCCCTTACAAGCCGATCTACAGCTGGTTCGGCTATGACGAAGCCAATTTCACCACCGGCCGCGACGGCAAGAAGCTGCTGCGCGAATTGCGCGATCTCAGCCCGGTGCCGGTTTATATCCGGGCCCATCACCTGCTGACCTCGGGCGATGGCGTACCCGAACTGAAATGGAGCTCGACCAACGTCTATCGCGAAGATGCTGGCGGCAAGCCCATCTATGATTTCACCATCCTGGACGGGATATTCGACGAATATAAAGCCGCGGGCGTGGTCCCGGTGGTGGAGTTGGGCTTCATGCCCAAGGACCTGACCAGCGGCACCAATGACTACCAGGTTCATTATCCCGGACGCACCACGTCAGGCAGTGTGCAGGCGCCGCCCAAGGATTATGCCAAATGGCAGGAACTGGCGCGTGTCGTCACCGCGCATCTGGTGCAGCGTTATGGCGCACCGACGGTGCGCGGCTGGTATTTCGAAGTGTGGAATGAACCCGACATCGATTACTGGCATGGTACGCCGCAGGAATATTGGAAACTGTATGACAATGCCGTGGCGGGCGTGCGCGCCGCGCTGCCCGGCGCCAAGGTCGGCGGGCCCGCCACCACCGGGCCGGGCGAGGCCAAGGCCTATAAATTTCTGGACGATTTCCTCAGCCATGTGACCGAGGCCAAGGTGCCGCTCGATTTCATTTCCTTTCACGCCAAGGGACGGCCGCAGATCCAGAGCGGGGAAGTGGTCATGGGCCTGGCCAAGGAATTGAATGATGTGGACAAGGGTTTTGAGATCGTCGCCCGCCACAAGATGAACAAGCTGCCGATCATCCTCAGCGAGGCCGATCCGGAAGGCTGCGCCGCCTGCTCGATGAAGGTCAATCCGGCCAATGCCTATCGCAACGGTACGCTTTATCCCTCCTATACCGCCGCGGCCTATAAGGGTCTGTTCGAACTGGCGGACCGGCACAAGGTCAATCTGCTCTCGATGCTCAGCTGGTCCTTCGAATTCGAGGGCAAGGATTATTTCGAGGGGTTCCGCTCGCTTTCGACCAATGGCATCGACAAGCCGGTCTTGAATTTCTTCCGTATGGCCGCGCTGATGAGCGGCCGGCGGGTTGCTGTTTCCAGTTCCGGCCAGGTGAAGCTGGATGACATCATTGCCGGCGGCGTGCGCGGATCGGCCGATGTCGATGCCTTCGCCACGGCGGATGCGCGAGGCGCCGCAATCATGCTGTGGAATTATCATGACGCGGAAAAGGCCGGGCCTTCCGCGCCAGCCACAGTCACGGTGACCGGATTGCCAAAGACCGCGTCACGGGTGCGGCTGACCCATTACCGCATCGATGACAGCCATTCCAACGCCTATACGCTATGGAAGGCGATGGGCTCGCCGCAAAATCCCAGCGCGGCGCAGATCGCCGAGCTCAAAAGCAAGGACGGCTTGCAGTTGCTGGAATCGCCGCGTTGGCTCGATGCCAAGGGCGGCGCGGTGAGTATCACCGCCGACATGCCCCACCATTCGATTTCGCTGTTGCAGATTGGCTGGTGATCCTCAGTCGGGAACCGCGACCCAGGCATGCGCTTTATGGCTGGCCATCTCGGCTTCCAGGATTTTCATTTGCCGCAGGCCATCGGCCAGTTGGGGATAGTCTGGCGTCAGCGACGGATCGCTGATCGAGGCATAGAAACGGCGGAACAGCTGCTTGAAAGTGTCGGGATAGCCTTCGGCATGGCCGCCGGGATAGTCGGCAAAGCCGCGCGCTTTTTCCGCCATCAAGGAGGGGTCTTTCAGCAGCAGCTGGTTGGGCGCATCGCGATGTCCCAGCCACAATTCCTCCGGACATTCCTGGCGCCAGGTGGCGCCGCCCTTGGTGCCATAAATCTCAAGCACCAAGCCGTTCTTGCGGCCCGCCGAGACCTGGCTGGCGGTCATCGCGCCCCTGGCGCGGCCCATGCGAAATAAGGTCGCCCCGAAATCTTCAGTCACGATAGGCGTGTCTACCGTTTCGCCTGCAGTGCCGAGCTTGCCGCTGAAACTTTCCCCGCCGCCTTTCGGCTGTTTTCGGGTGGGATAGAAAATCTGGAAGTCGCTGCACACGGCCGAGACCTTCAGCCCCGTGACATGTTCGGCCATGTCGAAAAAATGCGAACCGATATCGGCCATCACCCGCGAGGCACCACTCACCTTTGGATCGACGCGCCAGTTCCAGTCCGTCTCGTACAGCATCCAGTCCTGGGAATAAGTGCCCTGGACCACCAATATCTCGCCGAAATCGCCGGCTTCCCGCATGCGGCGCATCTGCTGCACCATCGGATAATAGCGCAAATTGTGGCACAGCCCGCCGCGCAGCCTCTTTGCCGCCACCAGGTCGGTCAGCTGCTGCGCCTCGGCCACGCTCATCGCCAGCGGCTTTTCGCACAGCACATGCTTGCCGGCTTCCAACGCCGCCTTGACGATGGGGAAATGCGAGACATTGGGCGTCGTGACATGCACCGCATCGATCGAAGGATCGTTGATCACGTCATGCCAGTCGCCGGTGACATTGAGGACATTATAACCCGCGCCCGCGGCGCGCGCCTTGTCCAGGCTGGTGGCGGCAACCTCCACCACATCGACATTTTCGACGCGGCGCAGGGCTTCCAAATGGACACGGCCCATGAAGCCGGTGCCGATCACCGCCGTCCGGATGCGCTCCATCTCACACCCACCAGGCCGCGGCGGGTTTTTCCTTGATGATGACCTGGCTCAGCAGCGCCGCCGCCTTGCTCAGGCCTTCATCCGGCGACATCAGACTGTCTTCGTGTTCGATAGACAGGACATTGTCATAGCCATACATCCGCAAGGTGGAGATGAATTCGCTCCACCATTCCGCGCTATGGCCATAACCGACGGTGCGGAAAATCCAGGAGCGCTCACGCTCGTTGGTGTAGGTCTTGGTGTCCAGCACGCCGTTGCGCGTCACGTTGGTGGGGAAGAGCTGGGTGTCCTTGGCATGCACATAATGGATCGCATCGCCCAGCATCCGCACGGCGGCGATGGGATCGATGCCCTGCCAGAACAGGTGGCTGGGATCGAGATTGGCGCCCACCGACGGTCCGGCAATGGCGCGCAGTTTCAGCATGGTTTCGGGATTATAGACCACGAAACCGGGATGCATCTCGATGGCGATCTTCACGCCATGATCGGCGGCGAATTTGCCATGCGTCTTCCAGTAAGGCGTCACCACTTCGTCCCATTGCCAGTTCAGCACATCCAGGAAATCCGGCGGCCAGGGACAGGTCACCCAGTTGGGAAATTTCGCATTGGGGGAGTCGCCGGGACAGCCGGAGAAATCAACCACCGTGTTCACGCCCAGTTTCTCGGCCAGCAGGATGGTCTTTTTGCTGGTCTCACGATGCTTGTCTGAGATTTCCTTGTCGGGATGCAGCGGGTTGCCATGACAGGACAAAGCCGAAATCGTCATGCCGGCATCGGCAATCTTGCTTTTGAAAGTTTGCAGCTCCGCCGCATTGTCCAGCATGGACAGTTTGGCATGGGCGTCGCCGGGATAATTGCCGGTGCCGAACTCCACCGTATCGATGCCCAGCCCTTTCAGCTTTTTCAATACCGCGTCCAGCGGCAAAGCCGACAGCAAGGGCGTGAAAACTCCCACTTTCATGACGTCCTCCAATGCCCCTCAAGGGGGCTTAAGGCGCTGATTTCAGACTATTAGCCGGGCGCACGCAACGATGTTTTAAGGGCCGACGGGCCATCATTTGCCTCCAGACCCCGCCGCCGCTATCCCTTGGCCATGACAAATCCCGATTTTGTCCTTTCGCTCTCCTGTCCAGACCGCCGCGGCATCGTGGCGGAGGTGACCCGTTTCCTGTTTGAGCGCAACTGCAACATCCTGGACAGCCAGCAATTCGGCGACCGCGCCAATGGCCGCTTTTTCATGCGGGTGCACGGCCAGTCGGAAGGCGGGCTGACGATTTCGGGACTGGAAAGCGATTTCGCCGCTATCGCCCGGTCCTTCGCCATGGATGCGCAATTCTTCGACAGCGACCGAAAGACGCGGGCGCTGATTATGGTTTCGCGGTTCGGCCACGGCCTGGTCGATTTGCTCTATCGGGTTCGTATCGGCGCCATTCCGATGGAGGTGCCGCTGATCGTGTCCAATCATCGCGACTTTGAGGATGTGGCGGCGGCGCAGAATATTCCCTTTGTCCATTTGCCGGTAAGCGCGCAAAACAAGATGGAGCAGGAAGCGCGTCTGTCCGCACTGATTAAGGAACACGGGATCGATCTGGTGGTGCTGGCGCGCTATATGCAAATCCTGTCGGACGATTTCTGCAGACCCCGGCTGGGCCAGATCATCAACATCCATCATAGCTTCCTGCCCAGTTTCAAGGGCGCCAATCCCTATACCCAGGCCCATGATCGTGGGGTCAAGCTGATCGGCGCAACCGCGCATTATGTCACCGGCAATCTGGACGAAGGCCCCATCATCGAGCAGTCGGTGGAGCGCGTTACCCATGCCCTTGCAACCAGTGATTATGTTTCCGCGGGCCGCGATATCGAAAGCCGCACCTTGGCGCGCGCCGTCAAATGGCATTGCGAGCATCGCATCTTGCTCGACGGCAAGAAGACGGTGGTTTTTTCCTAATCTCGCCGCCTAGTTGGGCGTCAGCTTCAGTAGCGCCTTTTGGTCGGTCAGGACATAGACCGCGCCGTCCGGTCCCACCCGTACGTCGCGGATGCGCGTGCGCAATTCGGTGAGCAGGGGTTCTTCGGCCACGACCTTGTTGTTCTTGAGTACCAGCCGATAGACGCCAAGTCCCCGCAAAGCGCCGGCCAGCAAATTGCCGCGCCATTGCGGGAACAGCTTGCCGTCGTAAAACGCCAGGCCCGAGGGCGCGATCACCGGGTCCCAATAATAAACCGGCTGTTCCAGGCCATCGCGGGCGACAATGCCTTCGCCGATGGGGCCGCCGGGATAATCGAGGCCGTGGGTGATGATCGGCCAGCCGTAATTCTTGCCCTTCTGGATGCGGTTCAGTTCGTCGCCGCCGCGGGGGCCGTGCTCGGTTTCCCACAGGGTGCCGTCAGGCGCGAGGACCAGGCCCTGCGGACTGCGCATGCCATAGGTCCAGATTTCCGGGCGAACATCGGGCCGGTTCAGGAAAGGATTGTCTGGCGACGGGGTGCCGTCCGGCGTCAGGTGAATGACCTTGCCGACATCATTGTCCAGTTTTTGCGCCAGCGCTTCGTCATAATCATGCTTGTTGTTGCCGTCGCGGTCGCCCACCGTCATGAACAGCGAGCCATCGCGGGCAAAAACGATGCGCCCGCCCTGTTTGGACGAGAAATTCTTTTCTGGCATGGCCGGCACACCGCGATAGATCACGGTCACGTCGTGGATGGCATTGCCCGCCTGGTCCAGCACGGCGTGCGCCAGATAGGTATTGCTGTAGCCCGCCCCGAGATTTTCAAAGAAGGAAAAATAGATACGGTGGGATTTGGCGAAGCCCGGCGCCAGCACCACATCCAGCAGCCCCAATTTGCGGGCCGGCGCCAGCATGGACAGGCCGGCCAGCGGTTCTGAAAGCGTGCCGTCGCCGCTCACGATGCGCATCTGTCCGGGATATTTCTCCGTGACCAGCATCTTGCCGTCGGGCAGAAAAGCGATCGACCAGGGCAGCCGCAACTTGTCGGTGATGGTGGTGACTTTGTAGGACGCGGTCTTGTGGTACGGCGCCCTTGTTTGCTGGGGGAATAGCGGCTTGTCGTCGGCTTTTTCCGGCGGGCGCGCGTCCCAGCTCTGGCCTTCCACCAGGCGCGGCGCGGGAAAATCGCGGCTGTCGCCCGCGGTTTGCGGCGGGGCGGGCGGCGCGTCCTGCGCCATCAGCACCGCCGGGACCAGGCTGAGCAATCCCGCCAGTATCAAGTGCCGCCGCATGTTATGGTCTCCCGCAGTTTCGCCCAGTTTCCGGGCTTTGGCCTGATGACGGCGCCGCCGGTATCCCGCTAGACTAGCCGCAAAAGGGCCGGCAGAAAAAGCGCCGGCAGGGAAAAGTTGGCGTTCCATTCCACATTGGCGATGCTGCCGCTCGATTATATCGAGTTCTTCGTCTTTCTTGCGGCCTTGTGTCTGGTTGGTTTCCTATCGGGGCGGGGTGAGCGGGGGTCCGCGACCGACTATTTCCTCGCCGGACGGCGGCTGCCCTGGTACGCGGTGGGCGGCAGTTATATCGCCGCCAATGTCTCCACCGAGCATTTCATCGGTCTGGTCGGCGCCAGTTACATCATGGGCATGCCCACGGCCCTGGGGCAGTGGACGACCACCTTGGCGGAAGTGGTCATCGTCTTTCTCTTTGTGCCGTTCCTGATCCGGGCGCGGGTGGTCACCGTGCCGCAATATCTGGCGCGGCGTTTCGGGCCCGGCGTGCGGCTGGCCTTCGCGCTGCTGACCATTTTCGCAAACATCACCATCTTCATGGCGGCGGTGATGTATGCCGGTGGGTTGGCGCTGTCGGGATTTTTCGGTTGGCCCTTGTTGTGGTGCATTGTCGGCACCGGCATTTTCGCCGGCGGTTGGGCGGTCTATGGCGGCCTCAACACCGTGGCCTGGACGGGCGTGTTGACCGCGATCGTCAAGATCGGCGGCGTGACTTTGCTGACCATCCTGGCGCTCAGGGCGATGACCCCCTCGGGCGGAGTGATCGATGGCTTTGTCTATGTCATCCAGAAGAACATCGCCGATAGCGGTATTTGGCATCAGGCATTGAATGCCAGCGCGCCGCATCTGACGCATTATGGGGCCTATAACCGGCTTTCGGTGATCCAGCCGCCCGATCATCCCTTGATGCCCTGGACCGGGGCGTTTCTCGGCTTCTTTTCGGTCGGCATCTGGTATGCGGTGATGAACCAGTTCATCGTGCAGCGTGTGCTGGGCGCGCGCGATATCTGGCATGCCCGGATGGGCATGGTGATGGCGGGTTATGCCAAGTTGTTCCTGCCGCTGATCATTGTGCTTCCGGGCCTGATCCTGTTTGCGCGGCATCCGGAATTCATGCTGGGCGATTGGGCCACCGCCAATCACCGCGCCGATGGCGGCTTTGTGGTGCTGGTGCAGGAATTTTTCCCCGTCGGGTTGCGCGGCCTGCTGCTGGCAGTGCTGATCTGCGCCGTACAGGCGACAGTCAGTTCGGTAGTCAATGCCACTGCGGCGATCCTGACCTTCGATATTTATGTGCCGCTGATCGACAAAGCGGCGAGTGAAAAACAAAAGGTCCGCTTCGGCATCTGGGCCTCGCTGGCGGCGATTGCCGCCGGCATTGCCATGGCCGTCGCCATCAGCCGGATGGATGCCGGCATCTATCAATATATGCAGACCATCAATGCCTTGGTGGCGCCGCCCTTTGCCGCCATTCTGTGGGTCGGGCTGTTGTGGAAGCGGGCCAATGGCGCGGGCGCCATCGCGTCCATCATCGCGGGCTTTGGCACCGGTATCGGCCTCAAGCTGATCGGCTATATCTGGACCATGCCCGGCTGGTTCTATCCCTTCAACAACCAGGCGCCGGTCTGTCTTTTGATATCGATCCTGGCCTGCATTTTGGGAAGCCTGGCACATCCTGCGCCCACCCCAGGCACCGAGTCCGATCCGGTAACGTTCTGGAATTCCGGCGAAACCCTGTCCGAGGGCCTTGGCGACAGGTGGTACCGGAGCGTCATGCTATGGGCCGGTCTGTCGCTGGTGCTGACCCTGGCCGGCATAGTGATATTCTCTCCACTCTTCTTTCCCACGGGGACCCACCCATGAACCAGAGAAACCTGGCCGATCTGGTGATCCGGCAGTCCGAGTTCAAAGGCGAGATTGGGGTGGCGCGCGCCGACATCACGCCGCCGCCCAACATCTATGCCCGCTCCTGGGGCAGCGCCTTGCATGATGCCGCCGAGGGTATCCATCGCCCGCTGATGGCGACTTGCCTGTTCTTTCGCGGCGGCGATCCGCAACTGGAGCTTTACCTGCTCTGTTTCGATCTCGGCTGGTGGTACGACAACGCCCATGAAATTGAGATCCGCCAGCGCATTCTGGAAAAATCTGGCATCCGCAACGAGCAGCTGGTCACCCATATGGGACACACCCATGCCGGCCCCGCCTCGAACTTGCAGAATCTGGATCGCCAGGGCGGGCACCTGATTCCGGCCTATCGCGACAAGATCGTGGACGGCGCGGTGGCGGCGCTTTGCGGCGCCAAGGCGAATGCGCAGCCCGCTGTCGCCTCCTGGGCGCAAGGCCGCTGCGATCTGGCGCGCAATCGCGACCTGGTGCTGGACAGCGAAACCTTCCTTTGTGGCATCAATCCCGACGGACCAACTGACGATACGGTGCTGGTGGGCCGTGTCACCGACATCAAAGGCAAGATTGTCGCCACAATGGTGAACTATGCCTGCCACCCGGTGTCGCTCGGGGGCGGCAACAAGCTGATCTCGCCCGATTATTACGGCGCCATGCGCGAAATTGTGGAGCGCGACACCGGCGGCGCGCCTTGTCTGTTCCTGCATGGCGCGTCGGGCGATATGACGCCGCTGCGCTCTTATGAAAGCGATACCGCCATTGCCGATCAGAATGGCCGCCAGCTGGGCTATGCCGCGCTTTCCACCTTGACCGGCATGTTGCCGCCCGAACAGGAGATCGCCTTCGATCGCATCGAGGATTCCGGGGCGCGCCTTGGCCGCTGGAGCCTGAGGCCCAAACCCGCCAGCACGGCGCTGAAAGCCACGGTCTCGGACACCGAACTGCCTTATGTCGATCTGCCCACCGAGGCCGAGCTGCTCAAGGCACTGGAAAACTGCACCGATCGTCCCTTGAGGGAGCGGTTGGAGAGACGGCTGATGGTTCGCCGCGATGTCGGCGAGGGAAAATCGCGCAAGGTGCGCACCACCCTGCTGCAGATCGGCGATGCCTTCCTGGTCGGCGCTCCGGCCGAGCCCTATAGCGCCTACCAAAAGGAAATCCGCAAGCGCCACGCCCGCCATGCCGTAATGGTGTTGAATATCGTCAATGGCAATATCGGCTACCTCGCGCCGGCCGAGACCTATGACAAGCCGGGTCTCTATCAGATCAAGATTTCGCTGTTCCGGCCCGGTTGCATGGAGCAGGTGATTGAAGACACGTCTAAATCCATCAAGGCGCTTGAAGCCGCCCATGGATAAGAACCCGTCGCCAGAAACCGTGTTGCAACACAACCGCCGCTACATTCCCGGCGGGATTTCGTCCGTCAATCGCAGCATCGATCCCGCCATCACTTTTGTGAAAGGCGAGGGCGCCTATCTGTGGGATACAGCGGGCAAGCGCTACATCGATTATCATGCGGGCTTCGCGCCCTATTTTTTGGGGCATAATTTCACGCCGGTGAATCAAGCGGCGGCCGCGGCGCTGACCGGCGGCGACAGCCTGTTCGGCGCGGGTCCTTCCATCGCCGAGGGCCGCTTGGCACAGCTGATTTGTGAAAATGTTCCCGCGGCAGAGAAAGTGACCTTTCTCAATACCGGCAGCGAAGCCACGTCCCTGGCGATCCGCATCGGCCGCGCTGTTACCCGCCGCCAGCACATTATCGTGATGCAGGGCGGCTATAACGGCAATCACGATGAGCTTGCCTGCAATGTGTTCAACACTTTAGCCGAGATCGGGCCGCGGGTGTCGCCGGGGGAATATCCGCTAAGGCCGCTGGGCGCGGGCACCACCGTCACCCAAACCCATTTCACCCATGCGGTGAATTATAACGACCTGGAGTCGGTGCGTTACATCTGCCGCCGCTTTCCCGTCGCCGCCCTGATCACCGAACCGCTGTTGCAGAATATCGGCGTGGTGAAACCCAAGCCCGATTATCTGGAAGGCTTGCGCGACCTGGCCGATGAGTTCGGATTCCTGCTGGTGTTCGACGAAGTGAAAACCGGCTTCCGCCATGCCCTGGGCGGCTACAGCCAGATTTGCGGGGTCAAGCCCGACCTGGTGGTTTACGGCAAGGCTGTCGCCAACGGCTTTCCCCTGGCGGCGGTGGGCGGCAAGGCCGAATATATGGACTCCATCGTCGACCCCGACCCGGCGCGCCGGCCCTTTGTCGCGGGCACCTATAACGGCCATCCCGTCGCGGTCGCCGCGGCGATCGAAACCCTGCGCTACCTGATCGCCAACAAAAATACCCTATATCCGCGAATAGAAGAGATGGGGGCGGCGATGGAAGCAGGGATCATGGACATCTTCGCCCGGCGCAACATCACCGCCTGCGTGACGCGCCAAGGATCGGCCTTTTCCTTCTATCTGATGGAAAAGCCGCCCTCCGACCTGCACGACATCATCCAGGGGCATGATTTCGGCCGCGACCTGGCCTTGCGCCGCGCCCTGATTTTGCGGGGCGTGTTCTTTGTGCCCATTGCCACCAAGCAATGTTCGCTATCGGCGGCGCATAGTGAAGCCGACGTCAACTTCACCCTGGAGCAGTTTGAAAGCGCCGTTGCCGCAGTCTGGTAAGGCGCTATAGTCCCCGCAAATCATCTCGAAGCGATTCAGGAGAGTGTGCAATGCAACGCATCTGGCTGGCCGCCGCGGCCGTGATCCTGTCCGGATTTGTCTCGGGCGCAGCATTGGCGCAACCCGGCAGCGCTCTTGCCAACCAGGCTCTTTCGCCCACCGACATCAAAATTCCGCCCCGCAAGCTGGCGGCGCCGGTGCCGGCCCTGTTGCAGACCCGGGCGCATGAGATTTTCAGCACCACTTGCTCGGGCTGTCACGGCATCACCGCCCAGCCGGGCGCCAAAGGCCCCAGCCTGTTCGCGCCCGATTTCCTGGCCGGCCGCACCGACGCCCAAATCGTCCAGGCCATCACCGAGGGCGTTCCAGGCACAGCCATGCCCAGTTTTAAGACCTTGTTCTTTGCCGACGAAATCGCGCAGATGCCGGCTTACCTGCATATCCGCGGCAGCTTTGTGAACCGTCGGGTCGGTGCGGTCCCTGATATCAACGGCAAGGTGATCAACAGCCAGAAAGCCAACGTCAAGGTCGAGACCCTGGTGAAGGATTTGGATCAACCCTGGGGCATGGCCTTCCTGCCGGATGGACGCATGATCTTCACCGAGCGTCCTGGACGCATGCGCTTCATGAACAAGGACGGTACCATTTCGGAACCGGTCAAGGGCACGCCCGCGGTGTTCGAGCGCCAGGACGGCGGCATGTTCGATGTGGCGCTGCCTCCCGATTACAGCAAGAGCGGCTGGATTTATCTGTCCTATTCCAGCGTGCCACCGGGCGTTACGCCCGAGCCCGGCAGCGAGAAGGCGCCCAATCTGGCGCCGCTGACCATGACCTATATCGTGCGCGGCAAGGTCAATGCGAAGAATGAGTGGGTCGACCAGCAGATCCTGTTCAATCCGCCCGCCGATTCCTACCGCAACAGCGCCGACCATTACGGCTCGCGCTTCCTGTTCGACGGCAAGGGGCATTTCTTCTGGTCGATGGGCGAACGCCATGACATGCAGATGTCGCAGAATCTCGCGTCACCGCTGGGCAAGATCCACCGCCTCAATCTCGATGGCAGTGTGCCGAAGGACAATCCCTTTGTGCACACACCCGGTGCGCTGGGCAGTATCTGGAGCTATGGCCACCGCAATCCCGAAGGCTTGACCTTCGATCCCGCCACCGGCCTGTTCTGGGAATCTGAACATGGTCCCACCGGCGGAGACGAGGTCAACATCATCGAGCCCGGCAAGGATTATGGCTGGGGTGTTGCCACCATGGGTCTGGAGCCGGGGGTCAACCGTCTGCACGCCACCGGCATGACCGATCCCATCACCTTTTTTAATCCCTCGATCGGGCCGGCCGGCGTGACTTTTTATACCGGCAACCGCTATCCCGGCTGGAAGGGCAACCTGTTCCTGACCGCGATGACGGGCCAGAAGCTGATCCGGTTTGAGATCAAGGGCCGGCAGATCGTCAGCCAGGAGACGGTGTTCCAGGATTATGGGCGGGTGCGCTCGATAGCCCAAGGTCCGGACGGGCTGCTGTATCTTGAGCTGCAGAACATGAATGGCGATACCAAAGGCGGATCGATCATCCGGCTGGCGCCCGCGAACTAATACGCGCGGGATCAGACAAGCATTTTTTCCAGGGCCTGCAGTTCGTCGGCCTCGCGCGCGGGCTTGTCCCAGCGGATACGGTTGACGCGGGGAAAGCGCATCGCCACGCCGGATTTATGACGGGTGGATCGTTGCAATCCTTCAAAGGCGATCTCCAGCACCAGGCCGAAATCGCGGTCGGCGCGAACCGACCGCACCGGCCCGAAGCGCTCCACGGTATTGTCGCGCACGAACTTGTCCAGCCGCTTTAGTTCTTCATCGGTGAAGCCGAAATAGGCCTTGCCCACCGGTGTCAATTGATAATCGCCGTTGGCGTCTTCCCGCCACACCCCGAACGTGTAATCGGAATAAAAACCGCTGCGCTTGCCGTGGCCGCGCTGGGCATACATCAACACAGCATCGATCAAATGGGGATCGCGCTTCCACTTGAACCAGGGCCCCTTGGGCCGGCCTGGTTCGTAAATCGAGCCCCAACGCTTGAGCATCAGACCTTCGGCGATCTCGGGATCCCCGGGCGGCGGGTTGGCGCGCAACTGCGCCAGCGCTAGCCAGCTTTCAAACGGTTGCAGCGGGGAAAGATCGATCCGGTCGCTTTTGAGCCGTGCGACAAATACTTCCAGCCGCTTGCGGCGCTCCGCGAAAGATAGTCCGCGCAAATCCTCTTCGCCGTCCATCAAAAGATCATAGGCGCGGATGCCGGCGGGAAATTTTGCCAAAAGCTTGGTATCGGCAGTCTTGCGATTTAGCCGTTGTTGCAAGTCGCCGAACGGCGCGGCATGGCCGTCTTTGAAGATCAAAAGCTCGCCATCGATTACGCCTTCAAATCCCAAGGCTTCCATAACGTCGGGGAAAGCGGCGGCGATGTCTTCTCCTGTCCGGCTGTAAAGCCGCCGCTTTCCACCCTCATTGGCCGCTTGGACGCGGATGCCGTCCCACTTCCATTCGGCGGCGTAATCTGTCGACCGATAGCGTGCAAAGTCGCCGCTTGCCGGTTCCGGCTCGCCGTCAATCGCCTGAGCCAGCATCACCGGGCGAAACCGGGCCGGCGATCCCGCGCCCGGCTTTTCGCTGCGCTTTTCCAGCCAGGCAAATATGTCGCCATAGGGCGGATCCTGGCTGTGCCAGACTTCTTCTACGTCACTCACGGGCACCTGGCCGAACCCGGCCAGCGCCTGTTTTGCCAGCCGGGCTGAAACGCCCACCCGCAATCCACCCGTCAGCAATTTCAGCAAAGCCCAGCGCCCGGTCGCGTCGAGTGCGTCAAGCCAGCGTTCCAGCAGTTGCGGCACTTCGCGGCGTGAAGCGGCCCGCAAGCTTTCCACCACTTCCGGCAGCTCAGGCTCGCGGTTGGCCCCGGGCCGCGCCGGCCATACCAACGCCACCGTTTCCGCTAGGTCGCCGACAAAGTCATAAGAGAGGGCAAACAATTGCGGATCCAACCGTGCTTCCGCGGCCTTGCGGATGAAGCCGGGTTTGGCGGCATCGAAACTGAGCGCGCCGGTGAGAGAGGCCAATGCCCAGCCACGCTCAGGGTCCGGCGCGCTGCTCAGATAATCCCGCAACAGGGTGAGCTTGGCATTGCGCGCGGGCGTGAAGGAAAGCTGATCGAGCAGACGGGCGAAGGCCTTCATTCTTCTTCGTCCTCGTAACCCGCGATCTCCAGGCCGGTGGCCGCGACATTGTTCAATGCCGCCCAGCGCAACAGGGCTTCCTCATTGCCGTGGGTAATCCACAATTCTTCCGGCTTCAGTTGCTGGGCGGTCAGGGTCAGCTCGTCCCAATCGGCATGATCCGATATCACCAGCGGCAGTTCGACATGGCGCTGGCGGGCACGGGCCCGTACCATCATCCAGCCAGAGGCGAACGCCGGGATGGGATCGGCGAAGCGCCGCGCCCATTTGTCGGCGATGGCCGATGGCGGCGCGATGACGATTTCGCCGGGCAGGGCGTTGCGTGCGGCATCGGTAGCGGCCGCGACCCGGCCCAGGTCCACACCATGCGCCTGATAGAGCGTGTTCATGCTCGCCAATGCGCCATGCATGTAAAGCGTTTTGTCGTAGCCCGCTTCGCGCAACAGCCGGATAATGCGCTGGGCCTTGCCCAGGGCATAAGCGCCTACTAGATGGGTACGGTCGGGAAACAGCGTCACCGACTTGAGCAGTTTGGCGACTTCGTCTTTGGACGGAGGAAACCTGAATATCGGCAGGCCGAAGGTTGCCTCGCTGACAAACAGGTTGCAGGCCACCGGTTCGAAGGGCGGGCAGGTGGGATCGCGGCGGCGTTTATAATCGCCGCTGACGACAGCGGTGATGCCTTTCCAGCGCAACACTGCCTGGGCCGATCCCAGAACATGGCCGGCGGGTATCAGGCTCACACTGACCCCATTACGCGGAATCAGCTCGCCATAGTGTGCGGCCTGGCTGCTGGCGGCGAAGTCTGCGCCGTAACGCGCCGCCATGATCGCCAGGGTTTCGGGGGTGGCTAACACCGTGCCGTGGCCGCTGCGGGCATGGTCGGAATGGCCGTGGGTTATCACGGCACGTGCGGCGGGCTGTACCGGATCGATGTGAAAATCGCCCGGGGGGCAATAAAGGCCTTGGGGGGTGTTACGAAGAAGTTGGCGAAATCCGGCCATCTGATGGGAACGTGCCAATTCCGGCTTTGGACCGCAACAAAATCCCCAAATCAAGCCATTGAATTACATAGGGTAAAGTCGCTACCTACCATCTTTGCGAATGAAGTTGCAAGTCACTTGCAAATAAAGGGGGCGTGTGTTTGATAGTCCCTCGCAAGTGAGGGACAGCATGCCGCCGGTCAGAAAGCCGATGCCTATCGCCAAGCCGGCCAAACGGATCGCGGTCCGCGATCTGCTCGATGGCGGGCGTGAAGCCGTCCTGCTGCATGAGGGCGACGAGTACCGTCTGCGCCTCACGAGCAACGGCAAGCTGATCCTCACCAAGTGAGTCCGCTTACGCCGTCCTAGTCGCGTGCCAAGCCAGCCCCTTTCCGCATCCCGCGGTCCACAGGAAGCCAGCCAGGTCGAACAAACCAATGCTGATCTTGAAGGGGCCTCACCAATGTTCGCTTTGTCTCACAACAAAAATCTTGCCTTGTCGGGGGCCTCGCTTGGCGTGCTGGCCGCGCTGTTGCTGGCCCAACCCGCAACCGCTCAGGACGGCAGCGGCCCGGTGCAGCTCGGTCCGGTCGCGGTCAGCGACAAGGCCGACAAGAATGGGCTCAGCCACAGCCCGCCACTGGCCTCCATGCCTTCGACCAGCGTCCAGGACACGCCTCAGGCGGTCAATGTCATCGATTCCGCGATCATGAAGAGCCAGGCCACCACCACCCTGGGCGATGCGCTGCGCAATGTCCCGGGCATCACCATCGCCATCGGCGAGGGCGGCACCCTGGCCGGCGACCAGTTCAAGATCCGCGGCTTCGATGCCAAGGACGACATCTATCTCGACGGGTTGCGCGATTTCGGCGCCTATACCCGCGACAGCTTCGATTATGAAGAAGTCCAGGTCCTCAAGGGCCCGTCCGGCCTGATGTTCGGCCGGGGCACCACCGGCGGCGCCATCAATACCATCTCCAAGACGCCGTTCCTGAACGACAAATATTCCGCCGCGCTTGAAGGCGGCAATGGGGATCATGTCCGCGCCACCGCCGATCTCAACTATGCCTTCTCCGATACAGGCGCGGTGCGCTTGAATCTGATGTTCACCGACACCGGCGTGGTGGACCGCGACGTTGTTCACAATAAGCGCTGGGGCATCGCTCCCACCATCGCGCTGGGCCTTGGCACCGACACCCAATGGTCGCTGTCCTATCTGCATCAGCATTCGACCGGCATTCCCGATTACGGCATTACGGTGGCGCAGCGGCCCGGCCAGTTGATCGCCGAACCCGCCACCCAGTATGGCGTGCCGCGTAACACCTTCACCGGTTACAACACCGACCGGGATCGCAATGATACCGACATTGTCACCATGAAGCTGGCGCATCAGGCGGCGCCCTGGCTGACCCTGAGCAACGATACGCGGGCCGCGGCCTATTCGCGGTATTTCCAATATACCACCATCGACCGCTGCGATTTCACCGTCGCGACCAATTTCTGTTCCGATGTGTTGTTTGGCCAGGCCAGTCCCACCGCGGCGCCGGGTAGCGCCAATCCGGGAACCGCGCTAGGCGGTATCGGTGGCAGCGGACCTTATCAGCAGAACAGCTGGGGGGTGCAGGACGTCGCCAGCGCCAAGGCGGATTTCAATGTCGGGGTTTTTCGCAATGTAGCAATTGTGGGAATCGACGCCTCCTATCAGCGCGCCGACCGCACCCTCTATTCCTACCGGCTGCCGGCCACGGCGCAGTTCACCTACATCTTGAACGGCGGCGCCCAGAGCCGCGCCAATATCGGACGTTCCCTGTTCAATCCCGATCCCAATCCGCCGCCCAATTACACTGTGATATTCCCCACGGCCGCAACCATCGCCGGCACCAGCGCAACCGCGACGACGGTTACCAATTCCAGCGGCGATTCCACTGATTTTGCCTTCTTCGCCACCGACCGCTTCTATTTCACGCCGGAGATTTCAGTGATCGGCGGCGTGCGCGTGGACCGCTATAATGCCAAGTTCCTTTCCACCCAGGTCGGCACTGTCGCGACAGGACCGCAGACCACCACCGCCCGGTCGCCCTCGACTATTGTCAATCCCCGCGCCAGCCTGGTTTACGAGCCCGACGAAACGGAGACCTATTACTTCTCTTATGGCAAATCGGCGGTACCCCAGGGCACATCTATCGTGGGGTCGCCGACGCCCATCACCACCACCAATCAGAGTCTGGACCCCGAGCGCAGCGAGACTCTGGAGATCGGCGCCAAGAAAAGCTTCTTCGGCGGCGTCCTGGGTCTTTCCGGTTCGGTCTTCAAGGTGCTCAAGAGTAACGCCCTGATTGTCGATCCCGTCAGCGGTACTGCCAGCGCCCAGTCAGGGGAACGCGATCAGGTGCAAGGCTTCGAACTCTCCGCCACCGGCCAGATCACCGACCAGTGGAATATACTGGGTGCCTATACTTTCCTGGATTCCAAGGTGACGGCGGACAATAGCTGCACGACAGCGCCGCCGCTGGCCTGCAATCCAAACCCCTATACCATCGGCACGCAGGTGATCTTCGTTCCCAAAAATGCCTTCTCGCTGTGGTCATCCTACAAGCTTGACGAATTCGTGCCGGGTCTGGGCATTGGCGGCGGGGCTCTCTATCAGTCAAAATTGTATGTACGCAACACGATTGCCGGTACCGCGCCCAATCCCACCGGGCTGAGCCGCATTGCCGTCATTCCGCGCACCCTGGAATTCGACGCGGTAGCCACCTACGACATCCGGAATTTCCACTTCCAGTTCAACGTCAATAACATTGCCGACGAGTTGAACTACACCCAGTCCTTCGGCAATCGCGGCACGCCGTCGGCGGGACGCACCTTCATCGTCTCGGCGGGAGTTGATCTGTAACCATGCTGGTCCATGTCCCCAATTTGCTTTCCGGTGAACAGGTCGCGCATATCCGCAGCGTGCTGTCGGGAAGCGATTGGGTGGACGGCAAGGCGACGGCGGGGGTACAGTCCGCGGCCGCCAAGCACAATCTCCAGGTGCCGGAAAACGCGCCCGCCGCCCGCGCCCTGGGTGACCTTATCCTGACCGCGCTGGGCCAGAATGAGCGTTTCACCTCTTGCGCCCTGGCGCTGCGCGTCTTTCCGCCATTGTTCAACCGCTATGACCAGGGAATGGAGTTCGGCACCCATATCGACAATGCCATTCGCTTTGTGAAGGGCGCGAGCCAGCCGATCCGGGTGCGTACCGACCTGTCTGCGACCTTGTTTCTCACCGATCCGGGGGATTATGACGGCGGCGAGCTGGTGATCCAGGACACTTTCGGCAGTCACAAGGTCAAGCTGGCGGCCGGCGATCTGGTGGTCTATTCGGCCACCAGCCGCCACCATGTCACGCCGGTGACGCGCGGCAGCCGCTGGGCGTCTTTTTTCTGGATTCAAAGTATGGTGCGGGACGAAGCCGCGCGTGCCATGCTGTTTGAACTCGACAACGCCATCCAAGGCCTGCGCCAGCGGGTGGGCGATGGCGAGGAGGTCGTCAGCCTGACCGGCCTATATAATAATCTCGTCCGCCGCTGGGCGGAGGCATGAGGATATCATGAAAGATTTTCGCCACGCGCTTTTCACCGTGCATTTGTGGATCGGACTGACCTTGGGCGTGCTGCTGGCGGCGCTTGGCCTGTCGGGCAGCCTGTTGGTCTATGATGAGGCGATCTCTGATTTTCTGGCGCCGCCGCCGCGCGCGGCCACCGCCGGCCCGCCCTTGCCTCTGTCCATGCTGTCGGGCATCGCGCGCGATGCCGCGGCGTCCCAGGGCGTCGATGCCGGGCAATTGCAGCTTATCCTGCCGGAAAAAAAGACCGACGCGCTGGTGATTCGTGTCGGCGGGATTTCGCCCATGGGCAATGTCCCGGCAGCCGGCGGCGAACGCCGCCGCCAGAATACAGAGCGACCCGCCCGGCCGCGCGGACTGCAGATATATCTGGATCCCGTTTCGGGAGAGGTGTTGGGGGTCCGCTCTTTTGCGCAGCCGCCGCTGCTGACTTTCGCGCACCAGCTGCATGGCAATTTTCTGATGAGCCGCGAAACCGGACGGCCGATTGTCGGTTGGCTTGGGGCGGCGATGTGCCTGCTGGGTGTCAGCGGCCTGGTCCTGTGGTGGCCCAAGCGCGGACAGTGGAAATACGCCTTCAAGGTCCGGCGCAGCGCGACCGGCCTGCGCTTCCATCGCGAATTGCACGCCGCGACCGGCATCTGGATTTTCCTTGTTTTCATGGCGGTAAGTTTTTCCGGCATGGTGATCGCCTGGCCTCAGACCCTGGGGTTGAACGGCCCGCGCTCCGGTCCTGGCGCCATGCCGATGGCCGGACCCATGGAAGGCAAGCGGCTGGGCGCGACCGAGGCCGTGATCGCCGCAACCAGCGCCGTGCCGGATATCAAGCCGCGCAGCATCACCATTCCGGCGCGGCCCGGCCAGCCCATCAGCGTGAATTATCTCAGTCATGATGCCGTCAATGCCGCGGTGCTGGTCGACCCCCATAGCGGCAAAGTGCTTGCGGTGCGCGACGATTCCGAACGCTTCCAGGCCTGGATGCGGCCGGTGCATGACGGCACCCTGGGCTTCGTCTGGCGGTTCCTGGTGTTCCTCTCTGGTCTTGTGCCCACGCTGTTCATCGTCACTGGCCTGATCATGTGGTGGAAAAAGCGCCAGCGCCACGTGCCCATGACCGCGATGGCCGATGATCTGGCAGAGGAGACGGCATGACCGTTTCTTATCCGCTTGGCGCCTTTGAGAGGGCACGGCCGGTAAGGCGAAGCCGCGTCTCCCGAATCCATCGCGACAAGCTGACCGGCATCGGCATCACCGTCGCCGTTCATGTCGTGATTCTGGCCATGGCGCTGACGGCAGTGCACATCGCCCCGCCCAGAGCGATGCAGGAATTGTCGGTGCATATCACGCCGGAAAAGACCCAGAAACTCGAAGACCTGAAACCCCTGCCCAAGCTGGCGACGGCGCCCGCCAACATTACCGTGCCGCCGCCGGCATTCACGGTTCGCACGATTGCGCCGCCTGTTGCGGCACAAATCCCAATGACTGTTCCGGCGCCGGCGGCAATTCCCGCGCCGCAGAAATCCGCCGGGGAAACGCGTGACTCATATCTCGGCCGCGCGCTGGCCCAGCTCAACCGTTTCAAGCAATATCCGCGTGCCGCCCGCCAGGCCCATATCGAAGGCGTGGTGATGCTGCATTTCCTGATGGACGCGGACGGCAAGGTGCAGAGCTTTGATATCGCCAAGAGCAGCGGTCGCCCGATGCTGGATGCCGAGGTCCTCGCTTTGATCCAGCGCGCCCAACCCCTGCCGGCCTTGCCGGCGGACTATCCCACGCGCAGCCTGGATGCGGTGGTACCGATCGAATTCTCGCTCAACCGTTAGGCCGCGAGCAGCCCAGCTTGGTTGGCCTTCTTGCGGACCTTGGCCATGAAACGTTCGGTATCGATCACCGTGCGTTCATGGAAGCCGGACCCGACAAGATCGCATTCGTCATAGCAATCCACCCGGAAGCGCAGGATGCGGCCCTTGACTTCCACCAGCTCGACATTGGCGGTGACCTTCATCCCCATCGGCGTGGGCGCAACATGGCTGAGATAGACATGGGTGCCCAAGGTATTTTGGCCATCGTCCAGATAAGGCTTGAGCGCCTCGATGCAGGCCCATTCCATGAACCCCACCATGAAGGCAGTGGCAAAAACCGGCGGTAGGCCGGCGAAACCGGAAAAATCCGGCGCGAAAGCGGTGACCAGAAGGCGGTCATTGACCTGAAGCGACAATGTGTGGGCGATGCCGGGCACGATATCGGTGTTCATGTTGCATTTCTCCTTTTGCATTCAGTGTCCACCGGCCGAGGCTGGGTCTATGGCGCGGCTGGGCCGGGGCGCCAGCCAGATGGCGCAGGCGGCAACGGCAAAGGCGACGGCCACCACGAACATCAGCTGATTGGTGGCGATCATCACGCTCTGGCTCTGTACCAGGTTGTTCAACTGGCTCACCGCCGCGTCCTGGCTCATGCCCGATGCCGCCAGGGTGCGCAGCGTGTCGCCGCTGCGATCCGCCACCCCCGCCAATTCGGCATGGGCGGCAACGGTCTTGTCGTCCCAGGCCGTGGTCACCAACGAAGTGGTAATGGCGCCGGACATGGTGCGCAGGAAGTTCTGCAGTCCGGCGCCCGATGCGGTCTCATGCTCCTCCACGCTGCCCAGCGACAGGGCGGTCAGCGGCACGAAGAACAGCGGCAGGCCGAAACCCATCAGGATCAGGGGCACCGCGATCTGCCAGTAGGTGACATCCATGGTGACATAGGTGCGCAGCAGCATCACGGCGGCGATCCACATCAGGCCAAAGAAGACGATGCGGCGGGGGTCCAGCTTCCTGGCCATCATCATGCCGGCGATGGGCGCCATCAAAACGGCGGTGGTGCCGCTCCAGGCCGTGGTCATGCCGGCCCAGGTGGAGGTGTAGCCCATATAGCTTTGCAGCCACAGCGGCGTCAGGACATTGGCGCCGAACATCGAGCCATAGCCCAGGCTCAAGGTGAAAACCGCCGCCGTGAAACCGCGATGGCGGAACACCCGAAGGTCCACGATGGGATTGTTGTCGGTCAATTCCCAGGCCAAGAAGGCCAGGAAGCCGATGACGGCGATGGCAGCCAGCGCGCGGATCTCCACTGCGGCGAACCAGTCATGATCCTTGCCGATGTCCAGCATGATCTGCAACGCGCCGACAAAGACCACCAGCAGCACCAGCCCGACAATGTCGATCGGCGCCTTGATTTTCGCGGATTCAAAACACTTGAGCATGCGGGTGATCAATGGGGCGCAGCCCAGCGCGATGGGCACATTGATGAAGAAGATGAAGGGCCAGGAAAGATTATCGCAGATCGAGCCGCCCAGGATCGGGCCCAGCACCGGCGCGACCAGGGTGGTCATCGCCCAGAGCGCCATGGCGGCGGGCGCCCGTTCCTTGGGGAAAATCCGCGACAACAGGGTCTGGGACAGCGGCATCAGGCAGCCGCCGGAAAGGCCCTGCATGATGCGGCCGAACACCAACATTTCCAGCGAGTGCGAGAGACCGCACAAGGCCGAGAAGGCACCGAACAGCATCATGGCGGTGGTAAAGACCCGCACCGCGCCAAACCGAGCCGCCAGCCAACCGGTCAGCGGCACCACAATTGCCTCGGCCACCGAATAAGAGGTGATCACCCAGGTGCCCTGACTGCTGCTGATGCCAAGGCTGCCGGCGATACTGGCCATGGAGACATTGGCGATGGTCATGTCCAGCACGGCGATGAAGTTGGCCATCGCCAGCATGACGGCGGTCAGCCACAGCATCGCGCCTTGCAGCGGAGCGTCCTTGGTCGCGGACATGGTCAGCTGCTCTTTACGGTCGCGCCGGTAGGCCCTTCGGGTTGCCGGTCGCTCCCATTGCGTGTGTCGATGGTCGCGGTCATGGACAGGCCGACGCGCAACGGGCGTGCCGCCAATTCCTTGCCATCCAGGGCGATACGCACCGGAACGCGCTGAACCACCTTGATCCAGTTGCCGGTGGCGTTTTGCGCCGGGATCACGGCGAAAGCCGATCCCGTGCCGCCGCCCATGCCGATGACCTTGCCGTGATAGACGATTTTGCCGCCATACAGGTCTGAGGTCAGCTCGACCGGTTGGCCGACGCGCACTTCGCCAAGCTGGCCTTCCTTGAAATTGGCGTCGACATAGGCCTGGGCCAGCGGAGTCACAGTCATCAAAGTTTGGCCGGGCTGAACGCTTTGTCCCACCTGCGCCTTGCGTTGCGCCACCACGCCGTCGATCGGCGCGCGGATCACGGTGCGGGACAAATCGAGCCGCGCCTTGTCCAATGCCGCGCGGGCGGCAACGGTTTCGGGGTGGTTGGCGATGCTGACGCCTTTCACCATCTCACTTTGGGCCTGAAGGTTTTCGCGGGCCGCGATCAGATTGGCTTGCGCGGCCTCGGCGGCGCTGCGGGCGTTGGAAAGCTGCTCGCGCGAGATGGCGCCGCTTTCCGCCAGGTTTTGGCGGCGGCCATAGTCTTCATTGGTGCGCGTCGCGTCGCTGAGGCGGGCCTGGACGGTGGCGGCCGCGCCGGCGCGCTGGGCATAATATTGCGACACGCGCTGCAGGGTGTGCTGATAGTCCGCTTGCGCGCGCGCCACGGCCAGCTTGGCGTCGCTGTCATCGATCACCACCAGCACATCGCCCTTGCGAACCTGTTTGGTGTCGTCCACCGGGACGCTGGCGATAGGGCCGCTGACCTGGGAATTGATCTGGGCCACCGAGGCGCCGACATAGGCATTGTCGGTGGTGACATAGTTGGAAGCCTCATAGGCATAATAGGCGCCATAGGCGAGGCCGACCTTGGCCACGCCCAGCCCCAACCCGATCAGCAGCCGCTTGCGCAGCTTGCTCGTCTTGGTGGGCGCCTTGGACTCGGCGGATACAAAATCGGCATTCTCGGCGGTGATGTCGGTCATCTCAGTCCCCTCATTCAAAGAAAAGAAACCGTTCCTTTTCCTTTATCGACGGGGAAAGAAACAGTTTCTTTTCTTTCCGTCAAGCGCTAATCTGCCCAAATCAGCAGATTTTTTGTAAGGGTTTGAAATGTTGAAGAAAAAATCGACAAAATCCCGTGGCGGGCCCGGCCGTTTGTCAGCCGAGGATACCGCCAAGCTGCCGGACAGGCTGCTGGACGCCGCCCTCGAGCTGTTCAATGAGCGGACATTTGCCGACACCACCATGGAGCAGATCGCACGCCGCGCAGGGGCCTCCACCAAGACGCTTTATGCGCGCTATTCCGACAAGGCCGCACTGGTCGAAGCCGTGGTGAACCGAATCATCGAGCGCTCGCTGGCGGCCCATGCGGCGGCGACCTCGATCGACCCGCGCGGGGTTGATCCCCGCAGCTTCATCGTCAGCCTGGGAACCCAGATCGTGTACGGAATCAGCGGCGAAGGCACCGGCCTGATCAATATCGCTTTGTCCGAGGCGCGGCGGTTCCCGGTGATCACCAAGCTGTACAATGCGACCTTGTCGCGTGGCCGGGGTATCGTCCGCAACGCGCTGGAGCTGTGGCACCAGGACGGACTGTTGCCGGAACTGGCGAACCCGGAAATGGCCTCCATGCTGCTGATCAGCATGCTGACCGACATGGCGCGTATCCGCACGGCGATGGGGCAGCCCATGACCAAGGGGGAAATCGATGCCTTCATTCCCTATGCCTCTGACATGTTCCTGCGGGGATGCGGCTATAGGCCAAAAGCGTAGACGGCTGACCTGCGATTTTCCTCAATTTAAAAATGCCGCCATTTCAGCATGCGGGCCCTCAATCCCCGCTTCACGCGATAATATTTTCAGGGGGGGGCGCTTTGCGCGCCCGGGCGGTGCTGTGTTTAGATGCGTCCAACAACCACAATCAAGCGCACAAGAAAATCGGGGAAAACATCATGGAAAAGAACTCCAGGCGCGGTCTGCTGAAGAACGGCGCCACCGTAGCGGCCGCCGCTGCCGGCGCCGGGTTGCTCGGTAAAAGCGCCGAGGCTCAGCCCAAGTTGGAAAAACGCTCGCCGTTCCCGCCCAATCCAGCCACGGGTAGGCCGATGTATTCGGGTGCCGTCGCCTATGGCAACCTGCTGTTCCTGTCGGGAGTGGGTTATCACAAGCCGGGCACGATTGAGGATCATACCCGCGGCGTGCTGGATGAAATCAAAAAGAATCTGGAAAATGCCGGCTCTTCTCTGCAGAACTGCCTCAAGGTCACGGTCTTCCTCGCCGATCTAAAGGACTATGACGCCATGAATGCGGTGTATCGCACATACGATTGGGGTTCGCTGCCGCCGGTGCGTACCACCACGGCCGCCGCAGGTGTTCCTGGCAATTCGCTGATCGAAATAGACGTCATCGCCTATATCTAGACGCGGGGAGCAGCATGGCTTTGTTCAGCAAATGGTCGCGGCGCGACCTGTTGAAGACTTCCGGTGCGGTGGCGGGGGCAATGACGCCGGTTGCGGTTGTGTCATCGCCGGCGGCGGCGCAAGGTGGCGCTGCGCCAGCACTGCCGGCCTATCATCCCAATCAAACGGACAATATCTTCACCCATATCGGGGTGCGTCCGCTAATCAATGGCCGCGGTACCTATACCATCATCAGCGGCTCCCGCTCGCTGCCTGAGGTCAAGCAGGCGATGTTCGAGGCCTCGCATTATTATGTCCAGATGGACGAAATGATGGACGGCATCGGCGCCGAGCTGGGCAAGCTGATGGGAGGAGAGTGGGGCATTGTGACCAATGGCGCGGAAGCCGCAATTTGCCTGGCCACCATCGCCTGTATTGCCGGCGCCAATGTCGAGAAATGCCAGGCCCTGCCTTACATCAAGGCCAAGGATCAGGTCATCATCCCCAAATATTCGCGCAACCCCTATGATCTGGGCGTGCGCATGGCGAACGTGGAAATCGTCGAAGTTGAAACGATGGAAGAGCTGCATGCCAGGATATCGGCCCGCACCGCCATGATCTATGTGATGAGCGGGCCGGAGGCGGAGAAGGGTCCGCTCAACATCGCCAGTCTCTGCGCCGTCGCCAAGACGAACAAGATTCCTATTCTGGTCGACGCCGCCGCCGAAGAGCCGCTCAATCCCAATATCCATCTCGCCAGGGGCGCCACCCTGGTGTGCTATTCGGGCGGCAAGTGCCTGCGCGGGCCGCAATCCTCCGGCATCCTGCTGGGCGACAAGGGACTGTGCAAGGCAGCCTATTATCAGGCCGCGCCGCATCACTGCTATGGCCGCGCACTCAAATGCAGCAAGGAAGAATCCATGGGCCTGCTGGCGGCGGTCCGGCAATGGTACAAGCGCGACCATGGCGCCGAACAGCGGATGTGGCGCGGCTGGATGCAGACCATCGAGGCACGGCTGAAAGTTCTGCCCTCCACCAGTTTCGAATATCTGGAGCCCGAGGATCTTTCCAACAAAGCGGTGCGGCTGCGCGTAAAGTGGGACGCCAACGTGCTGGGGATCACCGGCCCCGAGCTGGTCGCCAGGCTGGATGCCGGAACACCGCGCATCCTGATCGATGCTGGCGCGGGACGCCGTCCAGACCAGATGGCCAGTTCGGTCACTGTCATGCCTTACATGATGCATCCGGGCGAAGACCGCATCATCGCCGACGCCATGCATGCGGTCCTGACCAATCCGGGGCATTTTGAAAATCCCGTGGTTCCTGGCGGCACCCCGGCCGCGATTGCCGGGAACTGGGCGGTCACGGTTCAGTATATGCAGGGCCGTGGCGAGCAGAAGTTCACCATCGAGCAATCCGGCGGCGGGGTCACCGGCATGCATCATGGCGAAATCTACAGCGGCAAGCTCAAGGGCCGGGTGCGGGGCGACCAGGTCGAACTGGGCACGGCGATGGAAGTTCCGGGCAATCCCATCCATTGGACCTTCACCGGGACGGTGCACGGCAACTCCATGTCAGGGTCGGCGAATATGGGCGAATATGGTCCCGCCAGTTGGACGGCGGTGCGGGCATGAGGCGGCTACTGACCGGCGCCGCGCTGGCGCTAATGACAGGGGGCGCCCTGGCGCAGCCGTTGCCGGCCTTTGATCTGCTGTTGCGCGGCGGCCATGTCATTGACGCCAAAAACCATATCGATGCGGTAATGGACGTCGCCATCAAGGACGGCCATATCGCGAAAGTCGCACCAGGCCTGTCGCCCGCCGATGCCATAAAGACCATCGATGTGCGCGGCCTGTATGTCACGCCTGGCCTGATCGACCTGCATGTCCACGTCAATTACGGCAGCGGCGAGCGCAATTCCTATTCGGGGGATCACAGCATACCGCCGGACGGTTTCACCTTTCGCGCCGGCGTCACCACGGTGGTCGATGCGGGCAGTTCGGGCTGGCGCAATTTCGAGGACTTCAAGGACCGCATCATCGACCGGTCCAAGACAAGGGTGCTCGCGATGCTCAACATCGTCGGCGCGGGCATGCGCGGCGATCATTATGAGCAGAACATCTTCGACATGGACGGCGAGGCCACGGCCAAGATGGCGGCGCGCTATCCCGGTGTAATCGTCGGCATCAAGACCGCCCATTTCAACGGCCCGGAATGGATTCCGGTGGAGCAGGCAGTGATCGCGGGCACCAAGGTCAACGTCCCGGTGATGGTGGATTTCGGCGGCGACCGCCCGACCCGCCCGCTCTATGACCTGCTGACCAAAAAGCTGCGGCCCGGCGACATTTACACCCATATGTATTCCGGCCTGCGCCATGAGCAGGACCCGGTGACCAAGGGCCCCCAGAAGGGCATGATCGAGGGGCGCGCCCGCGGTATCATTTTCGACACCGGCACGGGCGGCGGCAGCTTTAAATGGTCCTTGGCGGTGCCGTTCATCCAGCAGGGATTCAAGCCGGACTCCTTGTCCACCGACCTCCATATCGACAGCATGAACAGCGGCACCAAGGATATGCTGAATGTCGCCAGCAAGTTCATGGCGATCGGTCTTAGCGTGCAGGAAGTGGTTGCCGACATGACGGCGCATCCGGCGCATGAAATTCGCCATGACGAACTGGGCAATCTGTCGGCGGGAAGCGTGGCCGATGTCGCGGTTCTCAGCCTTCAGAAAGGCCGCTTCGGTTTCACCGACATGGTCAATGGCCGGGTCGAGGGGACGCAGAAGCTGGTTGCGGAACTGACCATCAAGGACGGCAAGATCGTATATGACCTGAACGGGTTGGAAGCCTTGCCCTGGAACGCGCCGCAAGGCGATATCTCGCAGGACAAGCGCTGGACATCTTGGCCGCGCCCGGTCCCGTCGCCCAATGACGGCGTCATCCTTCACTAGGACGCATTGGCCGTTGCCTGAAGAGACCGGCAACGGCCTAACTCAAAAACAGGGCAAAAACAAAAACGGCGGGGACCGGCTTTCGCCTATCCTCGCCGTTCTTTGTGATTTGCGTCTCTTGCGATCAGCTCTTCACAGGACAGATATTAGCACAGCGCCGATTGTGTTCCAGCGAATCCGGATGGCTTCCTATTTGAGGCTGTGGATAATAGGCTTTGTATCGATACAGGCAGTAGGGGCTGGTTCGTGCCTTTTCCCAATATAAAGCGGGTACGCGCTTTCGTTGTATGTAGTGGCGCGGATTACCGCGACGGCCCCGCGCGGAATTTCGGGTGATGGCGCCCAAGACCGACGGATTTGGTTCCCGCTGATGCTCGATGGCGACTATGACTATATCGTGGTGGGCGCCGGCTCGGCGGGTTGCGTCGTGGCCAACCGGCTGTCAGCCGATCCCAAAAACCGCGTGCTGCTGCTGGAGGCCGGCGGGCATGACGACTGGATCTGGTTTCATATTCCGGTCGGCTATCTGTTCCTGATCGGCAATCCCCGCAGCGACTGGATGTTCGAGACTGTGGCGGAACCGGGCCTCAATGGCCGCAAGCTCAATTATCCGCGCGGCAAGGCAATCGGTGGCTCGTCCTCCATCAACGCCATGCTCTCCATGCGCGGCCAGGCCGGCGACTATGATCATTGGCGGCAATTGGGCTTGACCGGATGGGGCTGGGACGATGTGCGGCCGATGTTCCGGCAGCTGGACCGTCATTTCCTGGGCGATACCGAGCATCATCGCGCTGACGGAGAACTTTCGGTGGAGCTGCCCAGGGTGCACTGGGAGATATTGGATCGGATTATCGACGCCGGGGAGGAGATCGGCATCCCCAGGAGCGCCGATCCCAATACTGGCGATAATGAGGGCAGCTATTATTTCCACGTCAACCAGAAGCGTGGCCGGCGCTGGTCGGCCGCGCGCGGCTTTCTCAAGCCGGTCCTGCATCGTCCCAATCTGCGGCTGGTGACCGACGTGCAGGTGGAGCGGGTGATGTTTGACGGCAAGCGTGCGGTCGGCGTCCGCTATCGCCAGGGCAAGCAGACATTCGAGGCCCGGGCCAAGGGCGAAGTGATATTGTCGGCCGGTGCCGTCGGTTCGGTGCAGATACTGCAGCGTTCCGGCGTTGGACCCGGTGGATGGTTGAACCAGGCCGGGGTTCCCGTTCTGCATGCGCTGGACGGCTTGGGCCAGAATTTGCAAGACCATCTGCAACTGCGCGCCATGTACCGGGTCAGCGGGGTGAAGACCTTGAATGAGGTTTATTACTCATTGCTGGGCCGGCCGCTGATGGGATTGCAATATGCCTTGCTGCGGCGCGGCCCCATGACCATGGCAGCGTCGCAACTGTGCATCGTCACCCGCTCCGATCCGTCACAGGAGCGCGCCAATGTCCAGTTCCACATTCAACCCTTGTCGCTGGACCGGTTCGGCACCCCGCTGCACCGGTTCCCGGCCATCACCGTCAGCCCCTGCAACCTGCGTCCGACCTCGCGCGGCACGGTGCGGATCACCTCGGCGGCGGTCGATGCGAAGCCTGAGATCGCACCCAAATATCTCTCCACCGACGAAGACCGCCGCATCGCCGCCGACTGCATCCGCCTGACGCGGCGGCTGATGCGCCAACCCGGATTGGCGCAATACCGGCCGGAGGAATTCCGCCCCGGTCCGGATGTCGGCGATAGCGATGCCGAGCTGGTTCGCGCGGCGGGGGATATCGGCACCACCATTTTCCATCCTGTCGGTACCGCGAAAATGGGGCTGGCCAGCGATCCGCTGGCGGTGGTGGATGAACGGCTCAGGGTTCGCGGCCTGTCAGGCCTGCGGGTTATCGATGCCTCGGTGATGCCGACGATTACCTCGGGCAACACCAACACGCCCACAATCATGATCGCCGCCAAGGGGGCTCAGATGGTGCTGGAAGATGCAAAGCGTTAGGCGATGAGGAACAGAAGAGCGTTTCTGAAATCGGCAGGGGCTGCGGCGCTCATGGCGCCAACGGCTTCTTTCAGCGCCAGCGCTCTGGAGGCTGTGGGCCCGGGAGCGACGCGTCGGTCCAGTCTTGTTCAGACCGTATTGGGGCCGCTGGATGCATCGAAGCTCGGTGTCACGCTGCCGCATGAACATATTGCCGATGGACCGGACGTTTTGAACAGGTGGCCGAAGGCCTGGGGTGGCAGGGCGGAGTTCGTCGCCAAGGCTGCGGAAAAATTCCAGCTGGTAAAGGCCGCGGGGGTCAGCACCATCGTTGACCTGACCACCTATGATGTCGGACGTGACATCCGGTTTCTGGAAGAGGTCTCGCGCAGATCCGGTCTTAATATTATCGCCTGCACCGGTCAGCGATTTTTTCCCCCGCAAGACCCGCATATCTCCATGCCGGCCCGCACGATTGCGGGTCTGACCGAATTTTTCGTGAAGGAGATAGAACAGGGCATTGACGGCACCGCCATCAAGGCCGGCGTGATCAAGATAGGCATCATCACAAACCGTCCAACCGCCCTGGAGGAGGCCGGTTTGCGGGCGGCGGCCAAGGCCAGCAAAGCGACAGGCGTGCCGATACGCACCCACACCGATGCCGGCCATCGCGCCGGCGAAAGTCATGCCGCCATCTTGGAGGATGAGGGTGTCAATCCTGCACGCGTGTCTTTCGACCACAGCGATGGCAGTGGCGATATGGATTACTTTCTGGGGCTTGTGAAGCGGGGTTATTCGCTGGGCATGGACCATGTCCATCGCGGTACGGCTGCGGATTCCCAGCCCTCCTTTGCAAGGCGTGCGGAATGCATCAAGCTGCTGATCGACGCAGGTTTTGCGGGGAAAATATTTCTCTCACAGGACGCGGAGTTCGGCGGCGCGTTGCTTCCGCAGGATGCGAGAAACTGGAGAGAAAATATCGATCCTGCCGAGGGATTGTTGTTCACCACCCAGCGCCTTGTGCCCTCTCTCAAGCGGATTGGCGTATCGGACCGTGATATTCAGACCATGACGGTGGAAAATCCCCGATCTTTTTTCGGTCAGATCTAGCGCAGGCAGGCTGCAAGCGCCTGTCAGGTGACCGGCGCCGGATTGAACAGCGTCAGGTCATTGTGCAGGCCCCAGCGGTCGGCCCAGACCTGCTTTCTGCCGCTGGCGACATCCAGCATCAGCTGGAACAATTCCCAGCCCACCTGCTCGATGGTCTTTTCGCCGGTGGCGATGGGCCCTGCATCCAGGTCGATCAAATCGTTCCAGCGCTTGGCCAACTCGCTGCGGGTCGAAACCTTGATCACCGGCACCGCCGCCAGGCCATAGGGCGTACCGCGCCCGGTGGTGAAGACATGCAGGTTCATGCCTGAAGCCAGTTGCAAAGTGCCGCAGACGAAATCGCTGGCCGGGGTGGCGGCGAACACCAGCCCGCGCTGGCGCACTTTCTCGCCCGGCGACAGCACGGCATTGATGGCGCTGGTGCCGGACTTGGCGACCGACCCCAGCGACTTCTCGATGATGTTGGACAGACCGCCCTTCTTGTTGCCGGGGGTGGTATTGGCGCCGCGATCCACTTCGCCCTTGGCGAGATAGTCGTCATACCAGCGCATTTCCCGCACCAAAGCTTCGGCCACATCTTTGGTGGCGGCGCGCGGCGTCAAAAGATGAATCGCGTCGCGCACCTCGGTGACTTCCGAGAACATCACCGTGGCGCCGGCCCGCACCAACAGATCGGCGCAGAAGCCCAGCGCCGGATTTGCGGTGAGGCCGGAAAAAGCGTCGCTGCCGCCGCATTGCATGCCGACGATCAGTTCGGAGGCGGGCACCGTCTCGCGTTTGCGCGCATTCAGGATTTTCAACCGCTCTTCGACTTTTTCCATGATGCCATCGATCATGGCGCCGAAGCCGACATAGGCTTCGTCCTGCAATCGCAAAGTTCCGGTCTCCTGGCCTTTAGGAAGAAGCCTCTCCGGCGCCAGCTTTTCGCAGCCCAGCCCGACCACCAGCACTTCACCGCCGAAATTGGGATTGCTGGCCAGGTTCTGCAGGGTGCGGATCGGCACCACCGCGCCGGGCGCATTGATCGCCACGCCGCAGCCATAAGCATGGGTCAAGGCCACCACATCGTCGACATTGGGATATTTGGGCAGCAGCTCGCTTTTGATGCGTTTCAACGCAAATTCCATGGTGCCGGAAACACATTGCACGCTGGTGGAAACCGCCAGAATATTCTTGGTCCCCACCGTGCCGTCGGCATTGCGATAGCCTTCGAAACCATAGCCGGTCAGCGGTTCGGGTTTTGGCGGTGGCCTTGTCGCCATCGCCAACTGGTCCAGCGGCGGGGCGGTGCCCATCACCACATTGTCTTCATTAATCCAGTCGCCGCGTTTTATTGCGCCCTTGGCCGTGCCGATCACTTCGTTATAGCGGATGATGTTCGCGCCATCGGCGATGTCGGCCAGCGCCACCTTGTGCCCCTGGGGCACGAAATGGTTCAGCACCAACCCATCGGGAAAAGCCGTGCCGGCGGGAAGACCCAGGCCATTGACGACAATCGCGACATTGTCGCCCGGTGCGACCTGGATGCGGCGCGGCGGCTCATGCGGCGGCTTGTGTTGGACGTTCATGGCGGCACTATACCATCGGTCCGCGACTTTGTTAGCGAACCAGGCACGGCCGTTTGGGGTCGAATTTCCAGCCTGGAATCAGGAATTGCATGGCCGCGGCGTCATCGCGGGCGCCGTCGCCCAGTTTCTTGTAGAGGGCGTTGGCCTTTTCCACTTCGGCCATGTCGATGTCCACGCCCAGCCCGCCGCGCTTGGGAACCGCGACCAGCCCGCCCTTGATCTGGAACGGTTCTTTGGTCAGGCGTTGGCCGTCCTGCCAGATCCAGTGGGTATCGATGGCTGTGATGTTGCCCGGCGCCGCGGCGGCAACATGGGTAAACATCGCCAGTGAGACGTCGAAATGATTGTTGGAATGGCTGCCCCAGCGCAGGCTGCGGTCGGCGCATATCTGGGCGACGCGCACGCTGCCGCGCATGGTCCAGAAATGCGGATCGGCGAGGGGAATATCGACCGAGCCCAGATCGATGGCATGCACCATCTGGCGCCAGTCGGTGGCGATCATGTTGGTGGCGGTGGGAAGGCCGGTGGCGCGGCGGAATTCTGCCATGATCTCGCGGCCCGAATAGCCGGCTTCCGCGCCGCACGGGTCCTCGGCATAGGCCAGGATGTCGCCGCGTCCCTTGCACAGGCCGATGGCTTCCTTCAGCGACCAGGCGCCGTTAGGGTCAAGGGTGATGCGCGCCTTGGGGAAGCGCTTGGCAAGCGCCTCGATCGCTTTCATTTCCTCGGCACCGGCCAGGACGCCGCCCTTGAGCTTGAAATCATTGAAGCCGTAGCGCTCATAGGCCGCTTCCGCCGTGCGCAGGATGGCATCCGGCGTCAAGGCTTCTTCGTCACGCAATCTGGTCCAGTCGTCGCCTTTTTGGTCATGGCGGTAGGGCAGGTTGGTTTTTCTGCGGTCGCCGATATAGAAAAGATATCCCAGCATCTCCACCTGGTCGCGCTGCTGGCCTTCGCCCAAAAGTGCGGCCACCGGCACATTCAGGTGCTGGCCCAGCAGATCCAGGAGGGCGCATTCCAGCGCCGCCTGGCAATGGACCGTGATCCGCAAGTCGAAGGTTTGCAGTCCGCGCCCGCCTGAATCACGGTCGGCGAAACGGCGGCCGACCTCGCTCAAAACATTGTTCCAGGCTCCCAAACCCACGCCGATCACCAGATCGCTTGCGTCTTCCAGGGTCTGGCGGATTTTCTCCCCGCCGGGCACCTCGCCGACACCGGTGTTGCCGGCGCTATCGGTCAGGATCACCAGATTGCGGGTGAAATATGGGGCGTGGGCACCCGACAGGTTCAGCAACATGCTGTCCTGCCCCGCGACAGGAATGACCTTCATACCCGTGACGCGCGGCGCACCGGTCACATTTGCCGACATCGAAATTCCTCAAAAAGTTTGTTCAGACGGGTTTCAGCACCACGCGCTTGATCTCGCCTGCGATCACGCCATAACCGATCATGGCGACGATGGAATGAGCGAACAGGAAGACCAAGGCCAGGTCCCAGCTTTGATGCGTTGCCTTCAGAATGTAGCCGATGACGATCGGCGTGAAGATGCCGGCCGCATTGCCGAACAGGTTGAACACACTGCCCGCCAGCCCGGTGGCTTCGCGCGGTGCGGCATCCGACATCACCGCCCAGCCCAATGCCGCCACGCCCTTGCCGAAGAAGGCGACCGACATGAACAGCATGATCATGGCCTGGCTGTCGGTATAGTTGCAGAGCAGAATGGCGCAGGAAATCACCAGCCCAGCCAGGATCACGCTCTTGCGGGCCTTGGAGAGGGCGACGCCGCGCTTGAGCATATAGTCGGAGACAACTCCGCCCAGCACGCCACCCACGAAACCGGCAATGGCGGGGCCCGCCGACATCAATCCCGCCTTGGCCACACCCATGTGCCGGGCCTCCATCAGATAGATGGCGAACCAGGTCGAATAGAAATAGGTCAGCGCCGTGATGCAATACTGGGCCAGATAGATTCCCCACAGCATGCGGTTGGACAAAAGCTGCTTGAGGATACTCCAGCGGATCGGCTGCGCCGGGGCAGCCGCCTGGTCCAGCTTCACCAGCGCGCCGCCCTGTTCGATATAATCATATTCGCGCTTGCTGATGTATTTGTGGCGCGACGGTGAGTCCACGATCATCCAGAACAGGCCTGCGCCGAGCAATCCGATCACGCCCATCCAGAAGAACACCGATTGCCAGCCGTGATACTGCGCCAGCCAGCCCATCAGCGGATTGAAGGCCACCACCGAGAAATATTGCGAGGCGTTGAAGATGGCGCTGGCAGTGCCGCGCTCCGACTTGGGAAACCAGTTGGCCACGATGCGGGCATTGGCGGGAAAGCTGGGGCATTCGGCCACGCCCAGCGCCAGGCGCAAAATGAACAGGCTGATCATCACCGGCAAGAAGGAAAGATAGGGAACGAAGGCCTGCAGCCCGGTGAAGAGGGCCCATAGGGTGATGGACCACAGGTAGACCACCCGCGAACCATAACGGTCCAGCAATGCGCCGCCGGGAATCTGGGCGATGGCATAGGACCAGGCGAAGGCCGAGAAAAGATAGCCCAGCTGCACGCTGTCCAGATGAAATTCACCGGCCAGCGGTTTGCCCGCCATCTGCAAGGTGGCGCGGCTGGCATAATTGATCGACGAGATGATGAACAGGACTGCGATGATCCAGAAACGGATGTGGCTGTTGCGCGTGTCCGTTGTGGTTTGCGTCATGCTTGTTCTCATCCCTGGTGGCCGCTTGCGGGCCTTATTGGCCAAAAACAGGCATTTAAATGTTATGGGCGGCAGCTTGGCGCGTCCAAGCCAAAGGTTCAAGCGATCAATGCGTCCTTTGCATTGATCCTCCCCTTTCGCGCGAAGCGCATGGAAAGGGAGGTGCCCGTAGCTGGCTCTCGAGCCAGCGAAGGGCGGAGGGGTTTAACTAAACTTCATCCAGATCCTGGGCCGACTCCGGCCGGAGCAGATCCAGAAAGGCCGCCAGCGCGGGATTGTCGTTCTCGTTGCGCCAGGCGGCGAACAGCTCGACCGGCGCGGCGGGCCGGGTTTCGACAGGGCGAAAATGCACATCATCGAAATGCAGCGACATGGCCGCTTCGGGCACCAGCGCCGCCCCGATACCGGCACGCACCAGGGCCAGCATGGAATGGATCTGGCTCAGCGACTGGATGGTGACAGGCGCCGCCCCCTCGACCTCGAACAGCGCCGACAGCATGTCGTGAAAATAGCGTGCTCCATCCGCGGCATACATGATCAGGGGCTGGCGGTCGAAATCTTTCAAGGTCAGCCTGGCCTCGGCGAGGCGCGGGTCGCCGACAGGCAGCGCGGCCACAAGCCGCTCGCTCGCCACCTTGAGCGTGGAAAATTCCTTGCGGGCAACCGGTGGCCGCAGCAGGCCGACATCGATACGGCCGGTGAGCAGGCTTTCCACTTGTTCGCTCGAGACCATTTCCTTCAGCGCCACATCGATATTGGGCGCATGCGAGGCGCGCTGCAGCAGCAGGCGCGGCAGGAAGCTGTAGCCGCTGGCGGCGGTGAACCCCAAGGTGACGGTACCGGCTTCGCCGCTGGCGATGCGGCGGGTCGCCAAGGCCGCGCTTTCTGTCAAGCGCAGGATGCGCCGCGCCTCGAGTAGAAACACCCGGCCCGCCGGGGTGAGCTTGACGGCGCGGCTGGTGCGGTCCAGCAGTTTGACCCCCAGCACATGTTCCAGCAGCTGAATCTGCCGCGACAGCGGCGGCTGGGTCATGTTCATGCGCGCCGCGGCGCGGCCGAAATGCAGTTCTTCGGCAGCGGCGACAAAGCAGCGAAGTTGCCGAAGCTCGAATTGGGACCAGAAGGCTGCGCCCGTCATGGTGCACCCTATAGCTGGAAAAACCGCTTTCTTAAACCGGTTTGGCGGTGTCGATCAGTCTTTTCAGCCGCGAGAATTGATCCGGGGTCAATTCCGTCAGGGGCGTGCGCACCGGTCCGGCGCTGCGGCCGATGGCGGTCATGCCTGCCTTGACGATGGAGACGGCATAGCCCCGATTCTCGTTGCGGATGGCGATATAGGGCAGCACGAATTCCTTAAGGCCCTTCATGACTTTGGCATGATCCTTGGCGCGCACTGCGTCATAGAAGCTCAGCGCCCATTCCGGCAGGAAATTATAGATAGCCGAAGAATAGGTGGTGACGCCCATCTCCAGATAGGGAAGAGCGAAGGTTTCCGCTGTCGGCAGTCCGCCGACATAGGTCAGGCGGTCGCCCATTTTGGCATAGACGCGCATCATCAGTTCGATATCGCCGACCCCGTCCTTGAATCCCACCAGATTGGGATTGCCGTCGCACAATTTTGCCAGACTGTCTTCGGTCAAAATCGCATTGTCGCGGTTATAGACGATCACGCCTATCGAAGTCGCTTGGCAAACCGCGTCGATATGGGCCATCAGCCCTTCCTGCGAAGGCGTCATCAGATAGGGCGGCAAAAGCAGCAAGCCATCCGCGCCCGCCCGTTCCGCCGACTTGGCCAGTTCCACCGCGATTGCCGTGCCATAGCCGCAACCGGCGATCACGGGGGTCTGGCCGCCCGTCTCCTTCACCGCCGCCGTCACAACCGTCGCCACTTCGGCGGGCGTCAGGGAGAAAAACTCACCGGTGCCGCCCGCCGCAAAAAGCCCCGTCAGGCGCTTGAAGCTCAAGAGCCAGGCACAGTGTTCGCGGTAGCGGCCTTCTTGGAACTGGAAATTCTTGTCGAAATGCGTGACGGGAAAAGACAACAGTCCCTTCGCCAGGATTTTCGCCATCTCCTGCGGCGACATCTTGCTCATGCATCTCTCCGAAATTGCGCGATTTCCGTCAAAGGCCGAACCTAGGGGCAGGCTCTTGGGGCGTCCAACCCAAACACGCTATCGACCGATGCGGATTTTGCATGGCCTGATGAACCGGGCGGGCCTGGCTTTGGATCTGCCGTCCGGCGTGGGGGCGCCAGGGTCCGGTACTATCGGCGCGGCACCGTATGGGGCAGCGGTGGGGCCGCATCCGGTGAATATGGTGTCCGACCCGGTTGCCCAAGCTGTTACCAAAAGCTGAACGGAAGTTCCTGCCTATTCCGTAGGCGGAGCAATGTTATCGTTACCGTATATTAAGTGCCCCCGCATAAAGTGCGATTTCTTCCGGGAGGAAAAATTGCGCGATGAACGACGCGATTTTGATTGATGTCGGGCAAGGACAGTGTCGCGTATCGCTCATGCAGCGCAGCCGGGGCGAACGGCCGCGCTTTGCGCATAATTTCCAATTCGACAACGGCCAGTTTGGCGGTGTGGGCGATGTGCTGGAGCATTATCGCAAGCTTCTGGGCCTGGAAAAACTGCCATCCATGTTGGGCGTGTCCTTTGGCGGGCCGGTGCGCGGCCGCGCCAGTTTTTTCAACGGCACCTGGACACTGTCGCTCTCCGAAATCAAGCGTCAGTTCGGTTTCGACAAGGCGTTTGTGATCAATGACGTCGCGGCGCTGGCGGCGGCGCTGCCCTGGCTGGGCGCCAAGGATGTCTCGCGTTTTGGCGAACAGGAAGGCCAGATTGCGCCGGTGATCGGCGACGGCCGCTATGCGGTGATCTATGCCAATCACGGCCTTTGCGCGGCTGCCCTGACCCACACCCACCATGGCTATGAAGTGGTCGACACCGAAGCGGGTCATACCGCCTTTGCGCCCTCCACGCCGCTGGAGGGCGAAATCCTGCGGCACATGCGCAAAACCTTCGGCCGCGTTTCCAATGAACGTCTGATCTGCGATCCGGGCCTGGTCAATATTCACAAGGCAATCTGCGAAATCCATGACTTGCCGCATTCGGAAATGACGCCGCTGGAAATCCTGCTTTACGCGCGCACCAATACCGACGCAGCCTGCACCAAGACGCTGGATGTGTTCTTTTCCGCGCTGGGCGCTTTCGCCGGCGACGTGGCGCTCAGCCTTTGCGCCGAAGGCGGCATCTACTTTTTCTCCAACGCCCTGGTGGAAGCCGGCACGGACGCCTTCCGCGCCCGCCTGCGCGAGACGTTCGAGGAAAAGGGCCAGTTCCGCAATTTCGTCAGCGCCATTCCCACTCTTGCCATCACCAATACCAGCGCCCGCTTGGTGGGCCTCTCCTGGTTCGCCAGCGATATCCTCAAGGACGAGGAAGAAAAGAAAGTCAGCGCCCCCGGCGTGGTTCAGGCATTTTCCGGCGCGATGCAGACCGTGGACCAGACAGTCATTGTTCTGGATTCAGAGGGCAAGGTGGTCAGCGTCTCCGGTTCGGTGTGGGATGATCCCACCCTGAGAGACGAATTGCTCGCGACCGGCGCGGATTTCGCCGAGGGCCTGAAGCAGATGAACGCCCTTGGCCTGCTTGGTCTGTCCGACGATCAGGATATCGACAGCCTGCTTGACAAGCTGAAGCGGCGCGAGGACTTCACGGTCGAACATCGCCTGTTCGGCGGCCGTGTGAGCGAGATGCGGGCGAGGCCCTTGGCGGATGGCTATGCCATTATCGACCGCGACGTTACCGAATTGCGCAAGCGGACCTCGGATCTGGAAACCCTGGCGCGCGATCTGCGCGCCGCCAGCATCACGGCGGAAGCCGCCAGCCGCGCCAAATCCCAGTTCCTGGCCAATATGAGTCACGAGATTCGCACGCCCTTGAATGGCGTGCTGGGCATGGCCGACATTCTGGGCCGCACCCGGCTCTCCTCGGAACAGAAGGACATGCTGGACACGGTGATCTCCTCCGGCAACAGCCTGCTGGGGGTGATCAATGACGTGCTGGATTTCTCCAAGATCGAAGCCGGCAAGATGCGGCTGGTCAGCCAGCCCTTCAATCTGCGCACCTGCATAGAGGATGCGGTGGCCGCGCTGGCTCCGCCCGCCGAGGCCAAGGGGCTTGAGCTGATCGTCCGCCTGGATCCGGCCTTGTGCGGCGCGGTGATCGGCGATGAAGGACGTGTGCGCCAGATTCTCACCAACATCCTGGGCAATGCCATTAAATTTACCGACAAGGGCCATGTCCTGGTGGACGTCGGCGCCAGCAGGCGGGGCGGCGATGTCGCCGTGAGCATGAGCGTAAGCGATACCGGCTGCGGCATTCCCAAGGACAAGCTGGAACGCGTGTTCGAGATGTTCGAGCAGGTGGACGGCTCGGCCTCCCGCCATCACGACGGCACCGGCTTGGGACTGGCTATTACCCGCCGCCTGCTGGGCCTGATGCAAGGCCAGGTGCGGGTGGAAAGCGAGATGGGCAAGGGCACGACCTTCTCCATGACTTTCAGCCTGGATTACGACGCCAATGCCGACACCGGCCGCGTCATCAGCCATGTCGACATTTCCGGCAGCGCCATCCTGATCGTCGATGACAATGAAGTGAATCGCCGCATTCTGGAGGAACAATCGCGCAGCTGGGGCCTGATCCCCACTTCGGTCGAGGGTGGCGCACAGGCGCTGGCGCTGTTGGAGTCCGGTGCCACCTTCGCCATGGCGATTCTGGACTACCAGATGCCGGGCATGAACGGGTTTGAACTGGCGACACGGCTGAAGAACAACCATGCCACCAAAGCGCTGCCCTTATTGTTGCTGACATCGGTCGGCCAGTTGGGCGACCTGGATGAAAAAATATCGGCGCATTTCGCCGCCATGATCGTCAAGCCCGCGCGCAGCGGCCAGTTGGCCGACAAAGTGCGCGCGATCATCTCCCGTTCGGCGCAGGACTCGGTGGAGATTTCGGTAAAGGCGCCGCGCGTCAAGGCTGTGCTTCCAGAGGCGCCCAAGGCCGTCCCGGACACCGTGGTGGCCGCAGTCGCCGCCGCGCCCGAGGCCGAGCCTGTTGTGCCAGCCGCAACCGCCGCGCCTGTTCCCGATGCCGCGTCCGACAAGATCACCATCCTCGTCGCCGAAGACAATGAAGTGAACCGCCGTGTCATCGGCGCCATGCTGGCCGATGGCGGCTACGATATCCATTTTGCGCATGACGGGATGCAGGCGGTCGAGGCTTACCGCAAGCTCCAGCCCGACATCGTACTGATGGATGTCTCCATGCCGCATCTGGACGGGCTTCAGGCCACTTCGAAAATCCGCCAGCTTGAGGTGGGCACGCAACACACCGCCAGGGTGATCGGCCTCACCGCCCATGCCATGCCGGACGACCGCAAGATCTGCCTGGACAGCGGCATGGACGA
>Ga0097621_100000025_pt1 | contig 80843 bp, 69 predicted proteins | sample KBSMisM72_FD_73165 | JGI IMG/M metagenome (GOLD analysis project Ga0097621, IMG submission 73165) | Miscanthus rhizosphere microbial communities from Kellogg Biological Station, Michigan, USA - KBS Miscanthus M7-2 (version 2) (version 2) | ecosystem: Host-associated > Plants > Roots >... | reverse complement strand
CGGAGTAACTCAGTTTGCTTTGTTCAAAATCTTTTTCGGTGAGATAAATCCCTTTATCCCGGTCTTGAGCAAACCCGGTCGCCGATACCAATAGAACGATAGCGGCAAACAACATGTTTCTCATGTCATTAGCTTTTATATGGCAATCAAAAAATCCGGCAAAGAATAATCAGTTCCCTGCTCTTACTAAGATACTGAAAAGCTAATTCAATTCCAGAACAACCACAGAGAGGGGAGGTAATTTAACATTAAGATTTTTCCCGCTCAAACTTGCTCCGTTAAATGGAGCTGGTTTGACCTTATCGGGTGTTTCGAATGAATTGTAGTCCTGCAGGCCACCGGTGAGTATCCGTCCTTTCACGCTTTTGAAATTTGCTGCTGAAAAATTGACGGTCACAGTTTGTGAAACCTTTGGATCAATGTTCACGATCGTCACATGCGTTAAACCGGAGCTATCACGAGAAGCGGAAACCGACACAGCAGGTAGTTTCGATCCGTTGAAATTATAATCCGGACTGGTAACACTCACCGGTAACAGGGTTGCATTCTGGTGTACATTGTACATCTCCATCACGTGGTAGGTGGGTGTCAAAATCATTTTTTCCTTGTTGGTCAGGATCACGGCCTGCAGCACGTTTACGCACTGGGCAAGGTTCGCCACCCGCACACGGTCTGCATGGTTATTGAAAATATTCAGCGTCACACCGGCAATCATTGCATCGCGAATCGTATTCTGTTGATAAAGGAATGCAGGATTGGTACCTGGCTCCACGTCATACCATCCTCCCCACTCGTCCACCACCAATGCCACTTTTTTGTCTGGATCGTACTTATCCATGATCGCCGCATGTTTGGTAACCAATTCTTCCATCAGGATCGCACTCTTCATGATGAGGAAATATTGCTCCTCGGTGAAACCGGTTGCGGGCCCTTTTTTATTCCATTCAATCACGGAATAGTGATGCATGGCCATTCCGCCGAGCATTTGCCTCGGAATATTCTTCATCAGGGTTTCAGTCCAATTGTAGTCTGCATCGCTAGCCCCGGAGGCGATGCGCACAAGCCCCCCCGAATTTGACCAATCGCTCATAAACGTCGCATATTTGCGATATTCATCCGCATAGTACTCGGGGCGCATATTGCCGCCGCAACCCCAGGCCTCATTGCCGATGCCCCAAAATTTTACCTGCCAGGGTTTTTCCCTTCCATTCGTTTTGCGTAAATCACTCATGGGACTCTTTCCATCGAAGTTTACATACTGCACCCAATCAGCAAGTTCCTGCGAACTGCCACTGCCTACATTCCCCGTGAGATAAGGCTCAGCGCCGAGTGCCTCGCACATATTCAGGAAATCATGCGTGCCGAAACTATTATCCTCTGTGACGCCACCCCACCATTTATTGACCATGGTAGGGCGCTTGTCCTTAGCGCCAATCCCATCTTTCCAATGATAGGTGTCTGCGAAACAGCCTCCCGGCCAACGCAGGTTAGGAATTTTCAATTTTCGCAGGGCGTCAATGATATCCTTTCGCACACCATTTAAATTGGGAATTGTCTTCTCATTTTCTCCCACGTAGAAGCCACCGTAGATGCAATGGCCCAGGTGCTCCGCAAAATGGCCATAAATGTGCTTACTAATCGTCACCTTCTTAGCGGGTTCACTAACGGACACGCTTGCCTGCTGGGCAAGGACAAGCGAAGAAGAGAAAATCAAAGCGATCGGAACAAGGAGCCTGCGCATGATCTTTGGAGTTGTTGTTGAGCTATTAAATTAATACAGGGAACCCATTAAAGCATGGAAATTCCACTGAAAATGAGGCATCGGGATAAAATCCCTGATTTTTTTTGGATTTTGAATTTCCTTTGTATATTTATGTAACCAGTTACGTAATTACTTTTATTATGGAATTCTTCAACCACGTGGGCAAGAAAGCCATCGGCAGCCGGCTGAGGATGCTGAACGATAAGATCACCGAAGACGCTTCCCAGCTTTATAAATTGTACGGAGTGGACCTTCAGCCCAAGTGGTTCCCCGTATTCTATACCCTCACCCAGGGCGAGCAAACCATCACCGGTATTGCCGGGCAAATTGGTCACTCTCACCCTTCCGTTAGTAAGATTGTCTCAGAAATGTCGAAGAAGGGCGTGGTCACCGAGAAGAAAGACAAGCAGGATGGACGGAGAAATGTGATCTGCCTTTCGGCAAAGGGTCGTCAAACCGCCAAAAAAATCAGGTCGCAATACATCGATGTCGAAAACGCCATTGAAGAGATTTTGTCGAATTCAAGATATGATTTATGGAAGGCCCTCGAAGAATGGGAATTTCTGCTGGAGGAGAAATCTTTGTTGAAGCGCGTACAGTCGCTCAAAAAGCAGCGGGAAAGTATGGACGTGAAGATTGTACCTTATGAGCCGAAGTATCGCAAAGCTTTCAAGGAGCTCAATGAAGAATGGATCTCAACCTGGTTTGAAATGGAAGAGGAAGACCGGAAAGTTTTGAATGATCCGGAAAACCAGATCATCAAAAAGGGAGGCCATATTGTGGTAGCAATTTTCAACAATGAGCCCGTAGGTGTTTGTGCGCTGCTGAAAATGAATGATCCGGTTTATGAATATGAAATGGTAAAAATGGCAGTGCGTCCAGACATGAAAGGCAAGAGTATCGGTTGGCTGTTGGGAAATGCCATTGTCGAAAAAGCGAGATCACTCGGATCCCGCTATCTTTATCTGGAAAGCAATACCATCCTGAAGCCCGCCATCAGCCTGTACCAAAAACTCGGCTTCAAAAAAGTGTTTGGTCGCGCCACCCCCTATAAGCGTTGCAATATCCAGATGGAACTGAAGTTGCGGGAACCCTAGAAAGGGTGCGCCGCAAATTCCTTTTTGTGCACTTCTGCGCTGGTGGTAGGATCTATAATGGTTCTGACTTCAGAAATCATATTGATTGGAAAATTTCCCAATTTGGCATGAGCCCTGATCACATCTGCACTCTCGGCGATGTGGATACAATACAATTTGTCATCCGTGACGAAGGTTTGCACCCAATGGTAAGGCATACCCAATTCATTGATGGCCTTGCAGGAGGCCTGTGAAATGGTACGCAATTCCTCAATGGACAGGTTTCCAGCGCCCGGTAGGTTTCTCTCCACAACGAACTTCTTCATTTGTGTAATTTTTTTGTGAACGTTTTATACAAATCTATCTCATCAAAACTTGTTCAACCTGATTTCATTCCCCATTTTGGGTGCCGCTATCCCCTATTTTAGGATCCCGCGGGTCACGGCTTCCTGAACGGCCTTTACCCTGGAATTGACATCCAGCTTGAATAAAATTGCCGAAATGTGATGATCCACGGTCTTTGCAGAGATATACAGCTTTGATGCGATTTCTTTATTCTGCAGCCCGGTTTTCAAAAGTCCGAGTATGTCCAGTTCGCGACTCGTCAGCAATGCCTGGTTGGACAAAGTCGTCTTGCGGAGGCCGCGCGGGATTTGGCGAATACCGGTCAAACGCATTTCAGACTTTAGCTTTTCATAAACAGCGTTTGCCCCGAGGGCTTGTAAAATCGTTAGCGCCTTGCGCTTGTCATTGTCTGTGCCTTCAAATAACTTCAGCGCCTTCTCATAAGGCCGACCCAGTTTTTCGAAGTCTGCTGCTGTACGCGATGATTCAGATTTCTTACTCAACATCGTCCCGGGCTTCGCATTGGCATACTTCAGCGTTTTCCCCCGTGTCTTCCGCAGCCAATATGAAAGTTCGCCCGGATCAAAATCATACTCGTGATTTTCAGGCAGGACCAGTGCACGGTTGAGGTCTGCATCCGATAAAATCACAGATCCTGTCAGCCATTCGTATTCCAGGAAAGCAGCGATCACCGGAACGATTCTATAATATTCCTCGATTTGAAAAGCCTTTATTTTTGCATTTTCCAACAAACGCAATGCGCCAGTTTCACCCCTTCTCATTTTGATGGTTGCAACTACGGTCTGGATATCCATTGTTACAACAGGCATTTGATTTTCGTCGTTCAAAATCCTTTCGGCAATTTCCATAGCTTCTTTCCATCTCCCGGTTTCCATCAACATCCGCACTTTCCATGACCAAATATAGAATGCCCAGGAACCAAGATCCCTTCCTTCGCAATAGCGGATCCCTTCTTCAACTGTTTTGGCGGCACTCTCATAATCCTCCATTCGTATTTCGTTCCAGGCCAGGTTAGCATAGGCCCTGGCAATATTTTCCTGGTACCCTCCCTTTAACGAGGCCTCTAATGCCTGCAACAATTCTTCTTTATCAAATTTTGCCGATGCTACATTGATTACCGCGTGATAATAGGTTTTGTCGTCGCCGATCTCGCGGGCCATGGCTTTTGCCTTCTCTCCCCAATAGATACATTTGTCTACTGTGCCCGGGCACAACATAAGCTGTGACATGCTGCTGTATGCCATCGCTTTCTCACAGGATGGTTTCAACGGCTCAAACAGTTTGATCGCTTCCTCCGCATAAAACTTCGCTTGTTTCCTGTCACCCATGAACCACCAAAGGCGCGACAACATTCTCATCGACTCACCGGTCTTTGCCGGCTCATTGAGTTCCTTGCGCAAGGCAAGCGCCTTACCCTGGTAGATGACCGCTTCCCTGAACTGATTGGTGAGATAACATTCAAACGCGTAAGATTCGTAAAGCTCGATTTGTTTACGGACATCATTGCCCTGGTAATACTCAATCGCCGAATACAATAGCTTGGAGGCTTCCAGGTGAGAACCTACCTGCGCTGCATGCCTGGCTGCAAGGGGCGCATACTGCACTACTATGTCATGCTCATTGGCATTCTTTGCATGGTGAACAATTCTTTCCAACTCGTTATTCTGTTCAAAGCTTTCACGAAGCGAATCCACCACCTTCCTGTTCAATCGTATCCTAAGTAATGGCGACAGCGAATTTTCAATCGTCCTTCTATACAATTCGTGTTTGAATCTAAGTGTCCGCCCTTCCTGGATCAACACCTTCATTGCAAGACAATCCTGAAGTGCCTGTTCTGCACCGGGGGCCAGTTTTTCCAGGTAAGGAATTTCAAGGCCTGTTGGAACAACCGATAACAGTTGCCAAAGACCTCTCCGCAGTTCATCACCGCGCAGGTATACTGAAAGAATGGAATCTTTGATGTTTTCGGGAATGCCGATGTTGTAGCTGGCCAAAATCTCATTGACATAAAAGGGGTTCCCTTCCGTTATGGCATATAACTCGTCCGCGGGATAACCACGCCTGAGCGCCAATTTTTGCACCGCCTCCCTGGAAAGCGGCGTAAGCCGCAATCTCGAAAATGAATCCGGCGGCAACTGGCCGGTCACATTCCCCAAGTGGGAATGAATTTCATTATCCCGATACGTGAGGATGAAAAAACAGGATATTTTTGAAATTCTCCGGGCAAGGAATTTTACAAAATCAAGCGTGGATTCATCAGCCCAATGAATGTCTTCAAACACCAGCACCACCGTCTTGCGTATGGAACCCAGTGCCAGGAAAAGATTGCTGAAAAATTCCGTCCGGTCTGCAAAATTGAATTTTGTCTCCACTCCTTCTGCCTGCAGCTGCATGGCTACATCCACAAGGGGTGCCATGGGTCTGGGCGTGAACAGGGCATCACAAAAGCCCTGGTATACGGCTGCCTCATCCGCAATCCTTTCACAAAAGACTTTCACCAGTGAAGTCTTGCCAAGACCGGCTTCTCCATTGATGAATACACAATGTCCGCCATCTTTCTTAACGGAGTCAAACTTAGATTGGAGTGTTTCAAGAAATATATCCCGTTCGAGTAAGTCCATACCATTAGCTTTTACCAGGTTCTGGTAACAGTATGACAGGGAAGATACAAATGTAGACAAAAGGAAGAGCTAACTCCCCCATCCATTAACAAAAGATGATAGTCGGTCCTTAACCTATATGTACATCCCCTTTCCCCATCCGGAAATCAACTTTCAGTCAATTAGGCCACTACTCAGATCTTAAAGAATGAACCGGATTGGCAAGAGCCGATTTGATCGACTGGTAACTAACGGTCAATAGCGTGATGAACATGACCGAGCATCCTGCAAGTACAAATACCATGGGACTGACGTCGATACGATATGCAAAACCCTGAAGCCAGGACCTCATTAACCAGAAGGAAAAAGGAAAGGCAATCAGTACGGCGATTCCAACCAGCCTCAGGAAATCCTTTGACAACATGAACGTGATATTACTGAAAGAAGCGCCAACTACTTTGCGGATACCAATCTCCTTCTGTCTTTTTTGTGCTGTAAAGGCTGCAAGGCCAAATAAGCCCAGGCAGGAAATCAAAATGGCCAACGCTGAGAAATATTTTGATAGAGACGCCACTCTCCATTCGTTTTCATATTGCTTTTGGTATGCCTCGTCCAGGAAATTATAGGTAAAAGGAAAACCGGGATTATAAGATTCATAAAGCTGCTGTATTCTATTGAGTGTTTCCCTTTGTTGACCGCCTTTTATTTTCGCAAGGATTTTATACCACGGATTAGCTTCCTGGCTTATCAGCCTGTAGTAAGCCGGTTTCACAATTTCATGAAGTGATTCGAAATGGAAGTCTTTGACAACTCCGACGATCTGCAGTGGACGATCATTGAGTTTGATGGTTTTCCCAACCGGATCCTCAAAATGCATCGCCCGCGCCGCTGCCTCATTAATAATAATTTTCGATCCTTCGTCACTGAATTGCTTCGAATAGTCTCGGCCCTCAATGACCCTGATACCCATCGTGTTCAGAAAATCATATCCTCCGCCAAAACCTTCAAAATAAACATAATCGTTGGGGCCCTTGCCTTCCCACTGAATGCCCGGTGTCCCGAAATTCCTGCCCACCATATTATTAAATGTGAAACTTGCATTCACCACACCCGGAATTTTTTTGAGCTCAGCGATAAAATTCTCCTGGTTGTTTTGCAATTTTCCGTCTGTATCAAACCTCACGATATTGTCTTTGTTGTAACCAGGATCTTTGGTTTGGATGAAATGTGTCTGCTGATAAATCACGAGCACCGATACGATCAAAATAATCGAAAGCGTGAATTGGAAAATTACGAGGCCCTTCCTAGCCAGAACCTCTCCCATGGCGGTTTTTAACTTCCCTTTGAGGATGGTCATGGGACTGAATCTCGAAAGATAAAGTGCAGGGTAGCTTCCCGAAAGCAGGCCTGTAAATAAAGTGACCGCAATGAGGCCTTCAACCAATCGCAAGTCAAAATGAATGTTGATCTGTTTACCCGTCAATGAATTAAATTGAGCCAGTAGACTCCATGTGATGAATAATGCAATGACCACCGACAACATGGTAATGAGCATAGACTCCGATAGGAATTGTATGATCAATTGAGCCCGGCCTGCACCGATCACTTTTTTAATACCCACTTCTTTCATCCGCCTGGCAGCTTTTGCAGTAGACAGGTTCATGAAATTGATACATGCGATAGCGAGAATAAATAGCGCAATCAAGGAGAACAATTTCACATATTCGGCGCGACCACCTGTTCTTGTGCCATGATTGAACGTGTGCAGCACGTAATTTGACGAAAATTTGGTTGCATAGAGGCTTCGGGTCGAATCTCCCAGGTTTTGAGTAACCACCTTAGCAATTTTCTTATTTAAAGCCGATACATCCGCACCTTCCTTCAAAAGCACGAAATTGTGGGGTCCGATATTGCTCCAGGATTTAACCCAGGATTGTACCTGGCTGTAGTAATCGAATGACAGCACGAAATCGAATTGCTGGGAGGAGTTGGCCGGCATTTTTTCAAAAACACCCGAAATAAAAAAGTCCCGTTCGTGTTGAAAGCTAATGGCCTTGCCTATCAGATCCGTTGTTCTGCCAAATAATTTTGTTGCCAGCTGGTCAGATATCACGATCGAATTTTTATCAGCTAATACTTTTCCCTTCTGTCCTTCCAACAATTTGAAGGAAAAGATGGAGAAGTAATCTTTACCGGCATACTGTCCAACGCACTTGATGTTTTTCTCGCCCACTGAAAGCGTAAAGGGTTGAAACCAGCCCGGTGGTGCTACCGGAGCAGCATACGCTATCTCAGGGGCAATAGGCATAATGGTTTCACTCACCAGTCCGGATGACTCATCAGACAATTGCAGATCACCTCCCGACTTACGCTGTTCCATGACCTGGAAGATCCTGTCACTATCCTCAAAGAACTTATCATAGCTCAGCTCGTCATAAACCCAGAAGTAAATGAGCAGCGTGCAGGCAATTCCGGCAGAGAGGCCGATAATATTCAGTATCGTGAACTGTTTGTCTTTGGTGATGTTTCTCCAGGCGATCTTAAAATAGGTTTGTAGCATGGCTAAAGGTATGATGGGGTTTCGCCGCAACGCCCATACCATTTTGTAAGTAATTGACTGTTAATGTATTTCGGGGATGCATAGGCGTTAGAACGTTCGAAAATGAACAAGCACCGTACGGTGTGGAAGTTTTTCCTCAAATCGGCTGGCATTAAAATTTACACAATTATTCCAGCTAACCCGGTTAATATGTTCACACCCCAGCGTGAGGTATTGGTGAATGCGCTGGAGATTTGCGCCAACCTGTGTAACCGCTTTGCTATTGCTTGCCTGGGTTAGCCGAATATAGGCGAACTCACAAACTGTATTGCACTGGATCACGATTGCGCAGCCATATGTACCGTGGTAGCTGGTTTGGCAAATCGGCAATCACAATTTGTTAACAGAATCCTGGGGATTTGCAGTGAAATTTGCGAGGAATGTGCGGAAAAATGCGCAAAGCATGCCATATGGAACATTGCAGGATTTGTTCCGAGGCCTGCGCGGATGATGCAGAACAATGCTCTCAATTGATCGTGAAATAAATTCCAGACAATCCGCGCCGCAAAAATTTCGATCATGCAAAACAAATTGATGCGATTCTACCGCGTGCCTTTATTGCTCCTTGATTTTCTATTTACAGAACTTCCTGTCTTAGCTCAAAATTCTCCAAAAATTGATGAACAACCCTCGAGTCCATGGACAACCAGCAATTGGTTTTGGCTGGGAGGAGCAGTTTTGGTCACCTTTACATTCGCCAGACTGACGAGGCCAAAAAAACAAAACGCCAAGCCTTCTACCGGCGCCAAGACAGCTCACTTTCCCGGCAGAGTAAAAAAAATGACCGGGCACAAAAAATCTCATCAGCTATAATTGAATTTCTACAGGATCGCGTTTCGAAAACATGAGCCCGGATAAACGGGGCTGATCAACTCCCTTGTGCTGCACCAACACCTTAATGCGATTACCCATCTCTATGATGAAATGCTGTAAGAGCCAATTTTGTTGTTTGGAGCCTGAAAACTTGTGTTGATCTTTCTCTAATTCATGTAGGAACTGGTTCAGTCCCAGCGCACGAAGAAAATTAAGCTGGCTCACGTAGCCGGTGGTTGACAGGCCGAGCTCCTCACCCCAACGCATAAACGACGTAAAGTCAACGCTTGCTGTTATATCCTGTTGGCCCATGTTAACATAGGGATTGTCGTGTACCTTATGCCGATGAAAGCAAAGCAGGGTGCCGCGGTTTCTATTGGGATGATATATCTCATTCGCGCGGCCGCCGTAATCGAAAGTGATTACGAATCCCCTCTTTAGTTTCGATTCCATGACCTTGATCCAATTGCGCAAGTCCATGTTGACTTCCGTCCGATATCCAACCGGCAATTGAATCTTCAACGCTTCAAAATGGCTAAGTAATTCCTGGGGGGCTTTCCGAAGTATTTCGATAAATTTTCCGCCCCTGAAATCAACGTGCACTTCCATCAGCACTTCATTCATTTCAACCAGGTGAACGGGGAAATTATCGACCAGTTCATTGGAAAGCACGCATCCATCGAAAGCAGGAATGGCTTCCGAAGATGCGAATCGGCTCAGTTTTACTTCCTCAGCGCAAGAAAGTGAATTTCGTTCCACCATTCCGTAGTGTAGCGAATCATAAAATTGAGGGTGTGAAGCCGAAGCTTCCAGTATGGATTTCGCGAGGGTACCGTCTCCACCACCCCATTCCATTACTGTAAACTCTTTTCTGCCCAAAACCTTCCAGGCCTCTATTAACTGGCGGGCTATCAATTTTCCGAAGATTGGAGAAATGGTCGGACTTGTAAAAAAATCGCCCTCCCCGCCGAATTTGAGGCTGGAAGACCGATAGTAACCCAACCGGTGATACAGGCATAGATCCATATAATCCCTGAAAGAGATCGGACCCTCCTTCCTGATCTTTTGAATGATGATTTCAGGCAGGCTCATGGACCAAGGAGCTAAAAACATGATGCCCGCAACGGGAAACCGGCCTGGCATGAGTTTTTTAGTAATTGCTCCATATACTCTACATATATGATGCTACGGACTATCCTGGCGATTGTAAACATCGCCAGGAAGTCCGTAGCAACTTTTTAGGGCCAGTCAAAGGAACGTCTGTTTTTTGTCATTTAGATGGGGTCGGCTTTTTGCTCGACAATAAACTACGACTACTATTTGTAATCCTCAATTCCAACAAAATGAATAAGCAAAAAAAGAGAAGTTCCATAAAAACCTTCTTCGACAAGGCCAGCAACAAAATTACCAGGGCCACAGGGTCCTCCACCGCCTTTCTGATTGCCATGGCTGTCATCATCGTGTGGGCAGCCAGTGGCCCCATATTCAAATTTTCCGATACCTGGCAATTGGTAATCAACACCGGAACAACCATCATCACATTTTTGATGGTTTTTGTGATTCAGCAGTCGCAGAACAAAGACACTATTGCGATGCAGATTAAATTAAATGAACTCATCGCCTGTAACGAAAAAGCAAGCAATAGATTGATTGACGTAGAAGACCTGACGGAGGACGAAATTAATGCGCTTAAAAAGTTTTATATCAAGCTTTCAGAGTTAGCAAAAAAGGAAGACGATATCAAGGCATCTCATTCTCTTGAAGAAGCCATGGAGATTCACAGCTCCAAAAAATCACAAAAGCTGGCAATCAAGAAAAATAAATAACATAAGGGAACAATTGCTGATTGTGAGAACATCCACAATCAGCAACTGGAAGCTTTTTTGTTAACTATAAAAAGGCCGCAAAAATTACATAGAAGCTGACTTCTTTCGCGTTGATTTCCGCCCTGCTGATTTTTTAGCACCCGCGCGGGAACGGCTACCGCTAGCAGTTTTGGCTGCAGATTTGCGCCTGCTTGCTGATTTTCCGGCTCCCGTGCTTTTCTTCGCACCTTTTTTTTGAGGAACTTTTGCGCCCTCTTCACGGGCTTCAGACAACCCAATAGCAATCGCCTGTTTGCGGCTGGTTACTTTTTTTCCGCTCCGGCCACTCTTAAGTGTACCCTGCTTTCTTTCATGCATGGCTCTTTCAACCTTATCCTGCGCTTTTTGTGAATACTTAGGCATAAATTAAAATTTTGGTGATTTTCTGGGCGATATCTGCAACTCTCATACCAGCCAACTGCTCAAGATCATTTATCAACTCCTTCCATAATATTCCGGGCCGGTATTTTGCTTAGACACTCAAAACAGAGTATATGATAGCAAGAGATGGCAATGCTGTGAGTCTTTGGCAGAGCACAACATCTGCGTTTTCGTCCACACGGCAGTTCATTAATAAAGAATTTGATGTAATCGTCGTGGGAGGCGGGATTACGGGAATGACGACGGCAGTACTGCTTCAAAAGGCAGGTATGAGCTGTGTGCTGCTTGAGGCAAAAACACTCTGCTTTGGCTCATCAGGTGGTACTACGGCGCACCTGAATACTCTGTTAGATACCCCCTACTCCGACATCATTCGGAACTTCGGCGAGGAAAACGCAAGGTTGGTTGCAAACTACACCAAGGCAGCCATCGAACTCATCGAGAATAATATCGCGGCCTATCAAATTGAATGTGATTTTTCAAGAACAAGCGCATATTTATTTGCCGAAGACAAAAAACAGGAGAAACAGCTTGACGAAATTCAGGCTTCCTGCGAAAAAGTTGGAGTGGAGACAAATTTCCTCACCAAAATACCCTGGCCCTTCCAATTTAGCAAAGCGCTTGAAATTTCAGGGCAGGCCAAATTTCATCCCACGCGATATGTAATTGCATTGGCAAAAGCCTTTGAGGAAATGGGCGGACTCATTTTGGAAAATTGCAGGGTGAGGGACGCAGACTACAAAGAAATTATCCTCATCGATACGCCCTCTGGAAAAATCTATGGGCATCATCTCGTTTATGCCACCCATATTCCGCCAGGTATCACACATCTCAATCTTCGATGCGCGCCCTATCGTTCTTATGCTATTGCCCTTCCCGTTGACGGAGAATATCCTGATAGCCTTGCGTACGATATGTACGACCCCTATCACTACTATCGCACTCAAATGATTGATGGAAAGAATTACCTAATCGTCGGGGGTGAAGATCATAAGACAGGGCACGAACGATTATCGGAAGACCCTTTCAAAACGCTGGAGGAAAAGGTAAAAAAGCATTTCAATGTGCAAACTGTTTCCAACCGCTGGTCTTCCCAATATTTTGAATCGGTGGACGGATTACCGTTCATCGGGAAATTGAATTCTTCCAAAGCCAGCATACATGCTGCCAGCGGCTTTGGTGGGAACGGAATGATCTACGGAACCATTTCGGCTTTGTTGTTTCATGACATTTTGCACGAAATTGAAAATCCATGCATTGCATTGTTTTCACCTAAGCGACACAAAATATTAGCATCTGCCAAATCTTTCATCCGGGAAAACGTGGATACCGCTTCCCAGATTGTAAACAAATTCTGGCCGGCAAAAGCACTTAAGTCCAAAGATGATTTGGAGTTGCATGAAGGGGGCATTTTCAGGGCAGATGGACAAACGCTAGCGTTTTATCGAAATGGCAAGGATAGTTTCTACGCAATAGATCCTGCGTGTTCGCACATGAAATGCCAGGTTACATGGAATGGGATTGAAAAATCCTGGGATTGCCCCTGCCATGGCGCTAGATATTCTGTAAAGGGAGAAGTCCTGACCGGACCCGCTGACACAAGTTTGAAAAGACCCGAGGCTGTGCATGTGAAAGAAAAACGCAGCAATTGAGGGGACTAGGGCCCGGCGTTTATCAGCGTCATTTTTGATCTCTGAACCAGAATCGCTCACCCGCCGGGGCGTTTTAGGCAGGTTGGCATCAAATTTTATTATTATTAAGACAGAGACTGTTTACTGAAAGGTTTTAGGAAATTATTTCCCGTTTCTAAGCCAAACCGATGCTCTGATTAAACTGAGCTAACCTTTTTTTCAGCGATCCAGTCATAGGTCTAGTTTTTCCAGAATGCCGGATTCCTCCGGCATTTTTTATTGAATTTATTTCCCCACCGGTAGAATTACTTTATGATTTCCACGGCATTGTAACCGAAGACGGCTTGGTTTCAGATAAACGTAAACGACTTATGAAACTGAGAAAACGGCACCTGATGGGTCGCTTGAGCCGGTAAAGAACCGGGTTTACTATTGTGGAACTTCGTCACCTCTGCCCCGGAAATATTTTACCCGCAATGGGGAAATCAGAATCATGCTCCCAACATCAATTTTTCCAAAGTTGACGAGAGTTTCGAAATTGAATCTGTTTTTCTTATACAGGCAGTAGCACCGGATGCTCTTGCCGAATGTTCTATTGCATCATTCATGGCTGTTGAAAAGATTACAATAGGTACATGTGACGCGGCTTTTATTTTCTTGATTTCACGAATACATTCCACCCCGTTTACAGCAGGCATATTGTAATCGACAAAAATAAAATCAGGAATAAGCGTTTCAAGAACCCGTAGCGCAGTTTTGCTACATCCTACGGTTATACATTCAACATTAAGCCGGGCTTCTGCGAGAGCCTCTTTGAAAATGGCATATTCATCCTCATCATCATCAATCAAAAGAATTCTTTTTACCATCGAGGCGAGGAGTTTAATTATGTGAACAAGAGAAAAAGCTGCATTCAACATTCTTACGAAATGTCAGAACATCCAGGCATCAGCCGGATATGAAGGCACTTTCACTAAATTTAAATCGGATTTGCTGACTAGAAACCCAGATAGGGAATGATTGTCGTGGCAGATTTGCCAGTCCTAAGCAATATAACCTAATTATTTCTATAAAAAAATTAATTAATAGGTCTCCCGCGGGGTCTCTCCCGTGCTTTTATCTCCTTCCACCATAATCGCCCTGCTTCCTTCCTGTTTCCCGCAAAATTTGTTCGCGCTCTTCCGCAGAAGGCAGGTGACCTGGCCATTTCGGTGACGCTTGTTGCTCGCTTGGTTCCATCATTTTCCTATTGTTTGCGGCGCTGAACATGTGGCCGAGCAAATCATTCAGGAAAACATGCGCTTTTGTCTTTGAACCGGAAATGACCGTCGTGTCCCCCCTCATCAGCCCCTCATAGCCATCCTGCGCAACATCTGCAGGCGAAGCAAGCTTGTGTTCTCGATAGCCTATCGTATCATCCTGGCAGGCTTTATGAAAGAAGTCGGTATCGGTAGCACCGGGAAGTAGAGTGGTGATGGTAATACCGCTCCCTTTTAATTCATTGGACAGTGCGGTTGAAAATGATATGACAAAGGCCTTAGTTGCCGAATAGGTAGCCAACAATGGTACGGGTGTTGTACCAGCTTCTGAAGCCAATTGAAGAATCTTCCCGTTTTGTGCTTCAATCATATCCTGCAAAAAAAGTTTGGTCATCCCGACCAGCGAAGCCACGTTTAATTGTATGATATCCAAATCGCGTTGTAAAGACGTTTCCGCAAATTCACCCCATTGACCCTGCCCTGCATCATTAACCAATATACTCACAGCAAGTCCGCGCGCCTTCACTTCATTGTAGGTTTCTTGCGCTGCACTGGGCCTAAAAAGATCCATTGTTATGGGCACAACAACAACTCCGTAAGCAGTGCTGAATTGATGAGCTACTTTTGCAAGCCGATCATGATTCCGGGCCACCAATATCAAATTATATCCATCTGCCGCCAATAACCTGGATAACTCGTAACCAATTCCGCTGGTTGCACCAGTGATTAATGCGTAACCCGTTCTTGATTCAGGAAATGCTTTTTCGTTTGCCATCACATTTTTTTTTAAACAGATAAATGGTCGTATCAAAGTGTGGGCCAGCAACTCCGCAATGATTTTCCATTTTTCATGAAACGGCTTAAGATCGACACCACAAAAAATAGAAATCAAGCCGTTGGTTACCATTACTATCCATAGCCAAGGCTTGATTTTCTATTGTATATCCCGTAAAATTTGGAGAAGGTTCTAACCCTTATGCATACACTTCAATATTTCCGGTGCGCTTCACGTAATTCACCATGTGCATGATTTCAATTTTCAACACCCGTTTACCACTCGAGTCGGGTTCACGTGAAAGGATGAAGTTTCCATCCCCCGCGCTGGTGCAGGAGCAGCTTCCAGGTAATAACGATGCTTTACCTAGGATTCGCACAAACCTGCCGCGCGTTTTATTTATCAACTTCAACACCCCGAACCTGTCAGTTTTTGACTCAATGTTCGTGGATACCAAATTGCACCAGATTTGGTGATGGTTATCCAACGCAATGAATTCCACAATCATGGACTCCCGCTTAGCCGCAGGGAGATCATTGAATTTAAAAATACCGTGGTTGGCTAGCGCCAGAGCTGACTTCAGCCTCTTGCTTTCAATGGAGAATTGTTTCATACGCTGATGATAAATTTATTGAAAATTCTTTTTTATACTTGATCGGATAAACAAAGGCCTCGAGTTTGCTCCACATTCTTTTCAACCAGTTTTGTGTACGAATGATAATTTTTTCCGTGTATTCAGCCCTCGACATTCTTATATTCATAAGCAGAATATTAGAAATATCACGACTGTCTTCAAGGTCAAGGAAATTTTCAATCATTTTTGGATCTGCAATAACAGATGCCATACCACCTACTCTAAGGGAAAAGGGATGACCCTTTCTGTAAAAAATCAGTTCAGCAGGGAAGCTGGTTTCATCGGGAGGAATGATTCTTCCCGCTTTGGTCATGAGGAACCAAATTACGCCATTTGAATCAACTTTTATAGCAGAAATAATACAAGTTGGAAATCTATAGGCGTTTTCTATGAGGTTTGAAAAAAGAGCACTTTTAATCTCGTCAATCTTTGATCTGATGAATTCAACATTTAGTTCATGATCTTTCATTTCTGACTTTTAACGTTTTATTTCAAAGCGCGTACCCATTCTCATCTCATATCTCACCAAAATTTTATTTGTGTTGATTTTAAGGCCATTAATACATTGGGGTCAATTGAAAACGATAAAAAAGGCCCTCGTTACTTTCGTCATTATGTAGAATAATGTGGAATCTCTTGCGCAGCTGCGCAAACTTTAGGGGAAGTGGAATAAACTTAGTCCGTTAGCTTTTGGAGAACTTTCCTCATATCAATTCCTTTTCCCAATACGCCTTTGAACAAATCGCCAGTTTCTTTGAATCGCTGTATGGCTGATTTAATATTGAAATCAGTGATCTTGAACCCCCTTTTCACCTCATCCCATGTAACGGGCGTGGAAACGGGTGCGCCGGGCTTTGGACGCAGGGCATAAGGCGCGGCTAAAGTGGCCTGTGGGCGATTTTGGAGAAAGTCAATGTAAATTTTCCCCTTTCTGTCTTTTGTGGCCCGTTCAATACTGGTGAAACGAGGAATTTGCCGATGTACAAGCGTTGCTATCAGTCTCGCAAATTCCTTTGAATGTTCATAATCATATTTACCTCCAAGAGGGATATAGATATGGATGCCGGTGGAGCCTGATGTCTTGGGATATCCTTCTATCCCCGCATGTTCCAATACTTCTCTTGTGACCAGCGCAGCCTCCAAAACTTTTTTGAAATCATTTCCGTCAGGGTCAAGATCAATCACACACCAGTCAGGGAAATCGGGTCTTGATACCTTGCTACTCCATGGATTTATCTCAATACATCCCAAATTGGCCATAAAAAGCAAACTGGCCTCGTTTGAAACGACCAGGAATTTCTTATCCCGCTCGTCCTTCTCGCTATGGTATGGAAAAGTCTCTATCCAATCCGGTATCTTGGCAGTTACATCCTTTTGATAAAAGCTTTTCCCATTGATGCCGTTGGGAAACCGGTTCAGCGACTGAGGCCGGCCTTCCAGGTAAGGCAGGATATATGGGGCCACCTGGTAGTAATAGTTGATAAGGTCTCTTTTTTCATATTTTTCTTTTGGCCAGAAAATCTTATTCAGATTTGAAAAGCTCAGTTCAACCCCATTTACCTTTTTGACCTGGGTGGTCTCATTGGGATTCAACAAGGTTTTTCGCTCTGCTTTTGAAGCGCGCGGAATAATTCTTCCTGCCTTTCTTTTCATCGTCCGAATATTTTCGACCGCAACTGGTTTTTCATCCACTACTTTCACAGCTGCTTTATCACTGCGCATCCCTTTAAACGAAGGATGGCGCATCACACCATCTGCTGTCATTTCCGTATACTCAACTTCACAAACCAGTTCAGGTCGTATCCAAACTGCTTCGGCGTGAGGTGGATTGGGGCGAAATCTTGAAGGACTATTGATGTCCGGCTCAATTACAAAAGGAGAAGTTTTTCTTATCAGTGGCTTGAATTGTTGGAGCAATTTCTTTTGCAGCGCATTTGAAAAACCGGTTCCGACCTTGCCCCTGTATTCTAATTTACCGTTCGTGAAGACCCCTACCAAAAGGGAGCTGAAAGCCTTACTGCTTCCCTCATTTGCCGTATATCCTCCAATGACCACCTCATGGCGGTTTCCGATTTTTATTTTTAACCACTCGCGCGAACGCATTCCCGGCGTATATACTGAATCTGCATGCTTTGCCACAATTCCTTCCAGTCCCAGTTCAGACGCGGTTTTATAGAACGCCTTCCCTTTTGTATTAAATGACTTACTAAGCTGAACGATGTTACTTTCCGGAAGAATTTTTTCCAGCAACTGTTTTCTACTGGAAAGCGGCTGCTTTAATAGCGACTTACCTTTGAATTCCAAAATGTCAAAAACATAATATCGCAACTCCCCGTCTGATTCGCTTCTCCAATTCTGCAATCGACCAAAATCAGAAATACCCGATGCCCCAATAGCGACGATCTCGCCATCAAAAACGGCCTCCAATTTCATGCGCGCCAGATCGTTTCTTACAGGATAGAATTTATTATTGAACGACTTGTTATTCCTTGAACGGATTTCAACCTTTTCCCCCTTTAAGAAGGAAAGGGCCCGATAACCATCCCATTTGACCTCATAAAGCCAGCCTTCCGCATCAATGGGTTGATCCGCAAGCGTTGCGAGCATCGGACTGAACTGGTTAGGAGTTAACGCCATGGCAAGTTTAATGTAAAAACTGAGCCAACTTCCCCATGCTGTTGCCGCGGTTCCCCAAAAAAATTGGAAGATTCTGGTTGAAACTGTCGAAAAATCCAGATTATGGTGCACTGGCGCACCTGACAGAGCCTGAATGAATTTTGGCACGCCATTTTTGATAGCCAATACGAGTTTAGTTTGACCCGGCTATGAATTCACCAACTCAAGAAACTTAATTTTATGAAACTAACAGAATCAAGATTCGAAGTAGCCGATGCGCTAACCAGGTCGGCGATTAAGGTATGGTTGATCGGAGAAGTCGTTCAAAAATTCGAACTCGATAAAGCCAGCCCGGACTTGCAGCTCATCGAAGCCTGCAAAATCTGCGGCTCTGTTTGCCTTAGAACGGTAGGCCTGTTGTTGAAAGATGAAAACATGGAGATCACTTCCATCCTGATGCTTTCAGCGATGAAAATTGAAGAAGTAGTCGAAGGATTCAGCAAACACGAAGGTGAAGTTGCAAAATACTGGATCGCCACCTGTGCCGACTGCTGCGAAACTTTTCAGGGTCATTGCATGGCCACATCACTTAATTGACACTTGTTCCTGGATTTCTTCAAACAGGGGAATCGAAACGAGAAAGCTCGTTCCTTCCCCTGGAGTTGAATTTACCTGTATTTTTGCGCGATGGCTCTGAAGAATGTTCAATGTGGCCGATAAACCAAATCCCAAGCCATTGCGTTTGGTCGTAAAATATGGATCGAACAATCGCTTCTGGTTTTCCTCTGTAATACCCGAGCCATTATCACTAATGCGAATTTCACAAAAGTCGCGCAAGACTTCGACCTCGATGGCCAATTTTCCTTTTACGTTTTCCATGGCTTCAACTGCATTCGTAATTATATTTAGAAGTGCGATGGAAAGCTGGCTCTTGTCGGCAACAACCGGTATCTCCCGATCAGGATAATTTAATTCCAATTCAATTTCGCGCAGTGTAAGCCTGTCCCTGGCGCCATCTATTGCATCGTTCACGATACCTTGAATTGTGGTTGGCTCGTGTTTACCCAATTGCTCTCCCGAGGAAAACATGAGCTGGGTCAGGATCGCGTTTATTCGGTTGTTGTTCCGAATAATCATATCAAAATACTGCTCCTGAAATTCGTAGTGATCCTCCTTCCCGAGTTGTTGTGAGGCCAGCGAGACATTGTTAAGTGGATTTCGGATTTCATGAGCAAGCGTTTGCACCAATTTGCTGAACAAGGCCGTCTTTTCCATTTGAAGAAGAGACTTTTCAGCAATCCGGAGCTGCGTGATATCATGAAGTATGCCCTGGATAAACTCCTTTTCGCTGTAGCCTGAACTGGTGACAATACTGAGCAGGCAGGTTTTTACATCACCACCTTTGCAAACGAGCTTTACTTCCCTGTCCCTGACCTCACGAAGCGCCTGAAATTGTTTACTCAATTGCTCCGCCTCTTCAAACTCTTCAATCAGGTCAGTGACATACATGCCTTTCAATTCCTCCTCGGTATATTCAAGCATCCCCGTTGTCGCCTTATTTACAGTCACCAGTCTCAATTCGTCGTCCAAAAGGAAAATGGCATCCATGGAATTCTCGAAGATCGACCTGTACTTTTGCTCATTTGTCCTCAGGTTCTTTATGTGGTGTGATTTCTCCAGCGCATACCTGATGCTTCTTTCCAATTTTTCGGGATTCAGCTCACTTTTTATGAGGTAGTCGGTGGCTCCGCTACGCATGGACTCCATGTCTATCGCCCGGTTACCCTGACCCGTTAGCATAATGATGGGCTCCATGCACTCCTGGGTGATACTTTCTTTTAGCAGGTCCAACCCGGTCTTCCCACCCAGGAAATAGTCAATGAAATACAGATCATACTTCCTTTCACAAAGGTGTTGGAGCGCATTCTTGTAATTGTAGCACCAGTCGATGATCCATTTTTCTGAACCCGGAATGGAACGAAGCGTCTGCGTGGTCAGAAAATAATCGTCCTCATCATCTTCAATCACTAATATTTTTATGCTTCCACTGACGCCGTACATGGGGCAAATTTAGCTCGTCAATTCAAATAACATACCGATATAATTCCATGATAACCGTTTTGGCTGCAACTGTAATAAATAAATTTTCGATCCAAAAATTCCCGTTCATTAAGTTTGTAGATATGGCGAGTCGTTGTGAATTTCTTTATTCAGCTAAGCAGCAATTGTCGCACTTCGGGGAAGTAATTCCCCAAAAAGCCTTACCGGAGAATAAGGTTAATGAAATTACGTTGAGTTTATTGAAATTCAAAGCGCTTTCGTGGTTGATACAATCGGTGCAGAAAGGAGAATTTAAAGAAAAAATTCAAAGTATTTTTAAAATGATTCATGCAAAGTAACAGTGTTATCAACCGGGTACTTATTTGGACTTCGCTCACGGTCATTGCAGTGACCGCGATTTCGTATATGCGAATAAATGCGCTGATCAAAGCTTCGGAATGGGTTAACCATACAAATATGGTAAAAGAAAACCTTGAAAAGCTGGGTTGGAATATAAGCAGTGTTGAAAGCAACCAGCGTGGTTACCTCCTGAGCCGCGACAGTTCCTTCCTTACTTTGCGGGCTGCATCCCTGGCGGATCTGAATCAGAATTTTATATTGCTTGACTCTCTAGTTGCGGACAACCCGATGCAGGTTGCTTCATCTGAAAACCTGCGCAAACGAATAAATACAAGGGTTGAAGCCCTGGACTCCGTTCTCAGGCTTAATGAACCCCTCATCGAACCGGGGCTTCAGAAACAAATCGTAGAAGGGAAAAGATTGATGACCGGAATAAAAAGGGAAATCGGTGGAATGACCATGGTTGAAAATATCTTGCTGGAAACGAGGACACACACGTTGAAGCGTCAGTTCATATTAACTCCCGCGACGATCCTGTTCCTTAGTTTACTCTCTTTGTTCGCACTGTTTTGGTCGTTTCGAAGGCTCGCACGCGCTCTACGCGATGCAGCAGCGCTTCAAAAAAGTCAGGAGCAAATGACTGAGATGATCTCCCACAAAAACACAGAACTGGAAAAACGGAATCTTGCCGTGGAAAGGCAAAATCAAGACCTCGAAAAAATGAACGAGGAATTAGAATCCTTCGCATATATCGCGGGGCATGATCTGCAGGAACCCTTGAGAAAGATCCAGATCTTTTTGGGGCGAATTACTGAATCCAAAACACTACAGCCGGAGGTGCTCCAGGACTTTGAAAGGATTGAACGATCTGCAAAGCGCATGCAAATGCTGATCAGTGATCTCTTGTCCTATTCACGAACATCGAGAGGTGAGAAATATTTCGAGCAAACCAATTTGAATGATATCATCGATCAGATCAGGGACGAATTATCTGACAAATTCGCAGCGAAGAAGGCTACTCTTCATGTGGAAAGACTTCCCATTCTACCAGCAATTCCTTTTCAGATCAAACAACTCTTCACGAATTTAATTGAGAATTCGCTGAAATTTTCCAGGCCGAATGTGAACCCCGTGATTAATATCTATTGTACCACCATCGAAGGTGCAATGAATGGAAAAAATTTGCCGATGACCAAAGCAAAATATTATCAAATCACTGTAAGCGACAATGGGATTGGCTTTGAACAAGAATATAATGAAAAAATATTCGGTGTTTTTCAGCGATTACATGGCAGGAAGGAATACGAGGGGACGGGAATCGGGCTTTCTATAGTAAGAAAAATTGCTGAAAACCACCAGGGCACGATCATCGCCCAGGCAAAGCCGGACGAGGGCGCCGAATTCATTTTATTCCTTCCTGCCGTGAACTAACTGCCGGCGCCACGAATAACGCGAAGCAAAATCGCGATAATCGCGATTACCAGCAAAATGTGGATAAGGCCACCTGCATGGTAACCCAGAAATCCAATGGCCCAGGCTATAATAAGTATCACCGCGATTAAATAGAGAAGATTTCCCATAACTGTTGTTTTATTTGTTCAAAAAGATTTACTGTAATAAATAAAATAGAGTGCCAATTTCTTTTGGGTAACAATTGAAAGACAATATGAATTTTCGGGGAAATATATCCTCAGTCTGCGGATATTAATCGTACAAATCATGCAACGTGTTGTCGAGTTCATCGACTATGAATGGTTTCGGCAAAAATTTCTGCGCGCCAAATTGAATCGCCCTTCGCTGATTAGCGGCACTATCCTGGGCGCTAATCATAATAATTTTTGTTTGCGGAAAATTGTCTTTGACGTATCGGATGAGGTCCATACCAACACCGTCGGGCAGATAATTGTCGAGGAAAACAATGTCTGGTTGTTGACGGCTCAATTCGGCCTTTGCCTGGTTGATGGTACCTGCACATGCGACAGAGGTGTCCTTCAATTTCAGAATACTTTTTAAAAGAAAACAAACGTCTAATTCGTCATCTACTACCAGGGTATGATATGCTGGCTTGTCATGCGTCATCCATGTAATTAAGAATGTTATACATTACAAATACCCGGCCACCGTAAATTGTGTGGATAATAGCTGGCATTGGGTAGATTTCAGGTCTTTCACTCATTTCAATTCCACGATTAGGGGAAAAGGGCCTCACCTTCCAATCCTTCCTGGGCTTCCGTGGCCATGCTGGTAAGCAGTATGCACGCATTGGAATTGGCCTGGATCAAATGATCCACTTCAGGATGCAAAACAATCAGATCTCCCTTTTCCAGTCTCACTTCACCACCCTGCAATTCTAACTGCACGTTGCCAGCCAACACCTCAGCCATGAAAAAACGTTCAAGCTCCTTGTTGCCCATCATGGCGCCCTCATGTAACGCAATAAGCGTTACTGTAATACGATCAGATTTAGCAACGGTTACCGCATTGCGGTCACTGTCTTTCCAGGATTCCTCACGCATGAGCTGATCCAGCCAGGACGGAAGGTTTACAACGAGTGCCGGGCTGTCCAGGAAACGATCGCCCGCCGGGCGTTGCCTTGTGGCTTCATTTTTCTTGATTGACATGATGTTTTTAGGAGAATCGCTGAAAAAATTATACCAGATACCGGATACCAGATACCGGATACCGGATAGTTTGGGTGAGTGTGTGTACCACTCCCAAACTCGCGCTATCTGGCATCTGGTATCCGGTATCTGGTATCCGGTATCTGGCATCTATATTCTAAGAGAGTATCCTTAATATTAATTCTTCCTCCACACTCCAATGCTCACTATTCTCGATTTCTGAAATTTTGTCGGAATTGAACAGGTATTGATCTAATTTTCGTTGCTGGTACATTTCGAAGATTCTTGGATGGACATAATATTTCTTGCAAACGTTTGGAGTATTGCCTAAATGCGTAGATACAACTTTTAGTGCAGACACGACTTTCGACTTCGCTTCCGAATCGGTTTCGAAGGCTCCCTGCTCCCGCAATGCCTCAATGGCGCGCACTGTGCCAGCCCAGGTTCTGAAGTCTTTAGCTGTGTAATTGCCGCCGCTAATCTTTTTGATGTATTCATTCACCATTCCTGAGTCGATTGATTTTCTTGCACCCTCTTCATCATAGTACTGAAACAATTCCTTTCCGGGAATATCCTTGCATTTCTGTACGATGTTCGCCAGCTTCTTGTTCTTGATGCTGATGGTGTGCTGCACCCCTTTTTTCCCTTTGAATTGAAAGGCCAGGGTATGCCCCTTAATGTTTACGTGACGATCCTTCAGCGTGGTGAGTCCGAATGAACCATATAACTTCTCGTAAAAATTATTTCCAATCCTGATGTGCGTCATCTCCATCAAACTTACCACCACGGCCAGCACTTTATCCTGTGGCAATCCAATGAGGTCGAGATCCTTCTTCAATTTCTTCCTCAGATCGGGAAGCGATTTTCCAAAGTCAAGGATGTGAAAAAATTTTGTCTCATTCCTGAACGTATTCCATGCTGGATGGTAACGATATTGTCTCCTTTGTTTCACATCGAGACCCGTGGCCTGCAGGTGACCATTTGGCAGCAGGCAAATCCACACTTGTTCCCAGGCCGGCGGAATGACGAGGCTCTTAATACGCTTCAAGTGCTCCTTGTCGGTCAATTTTGAATCGCCAATAAAGTAAGAAAATGATTTTCCGCTCTTCACACGGCTGATTCCGGCGTCCTGGTTGGAAACATAAACCAACTCAACGGCCGCGGCAGCTAATGCCGGGTCTTTCATGATTTTTCTGAGTTTGGTTCTGTTAAGCTTCATCATTGTCAGAATGTTAAAAACTATGCCTGCAATGCACGGAAAAACAAGATAATCAACGCCATTTGGGCATAGATATTGCTACTTAACTAAATATGATTAAGACCACCAGCTTAGAAGAGAAGGTATTGGCGCTGATTAAAAAGGTCGGTATCAGTGAAATTCTGCCGTTCAGAGAGTTGCCTTCAGAAGACAAGAAGGACAAAGAGGAGCAAAAGATCGAAGCCTTTGACCTTTTTTCCATGTTTACAGCCGATATCATCAAAGAAGAGGTTGTTTTTACGCGCTGACTTTTTACCAATTATCGAATACCAATCCAAAGCTCTCCTCATTCAGGATCAACTTCCAGTCCTCTATTAGTTTTTTGTAAGCCTCCCCCACCGGCATGATGTTTCTATTGAGGTCAAAAAGCCCCAGCTCGTTGACCACACCTGCATCATTTCGAAGTGCAGAATCCCAATCTACCTGGTGTTGCAAACTATACCAAGTAAATCCAATGATGGGTATGCCGTCATTTTTCAGGCGATGCACATTAGCCCATTGTTTCAACAGCCATTCTTTTGATGCCGGCATTTTCAAATTTGTCTCCGTATGCATAATGGGCAGCTTGTAGCGCCTGTAGTATTGATTCGTGATCACATAGTAGCCAAAAATTTCGCCCGCCGCCTGCGTCCTCCCATCAGGAAATACAAGATGTTCATTCGTGACATAGTAATCATTCCCCATAATGCATTTTGCCTTCACCTGGTTTTGAATGAACCACTGATACTCCTCCCTGCTCATGCCGTGCCTCAGTAAGTACTCGTACATGCCCACACTTAACGGATAACCATATGTGAGATCGAGGGATAGAAATCTCTTTTGATTCAGAAACCTGGCCAACGGTACGGCCTTAGGATCCATGGCATGAAAATATTCAGAGGATTCGCTTTGAATAAATGTTGCCTCCGGCTGAACCTTTAGAATTTGTTGCATCGCCATCACATTGGCCTTACAAAGATGCTTGAGTGCAGTTACAAATGCATGATCTGATTGCTTGCACTCATTCCACCAACCATACTGCGCGGAAAACAAGGCTGTAATAAATATTTCGTTGACCGGTGTGTACAGTTGCAATTCCGGGAACCGTTTCGCAAACTCCCGGGCATATTCAGCAAAATGAATCGGGAAATCCGGATTCTGGAAATTGCCCAGCCAGTCGGGTACACCAAAATGACAGAGGTCAACAATAGGCGTGATGTGAAGCTCCTTCAGTTTATTAAAAGTACTATCTGTAAATTCCCAATCATACTTGCCCGGTGCCAAATGGGTCTTATAATATGGCGGACCGTATCTAAGAAACTCAATTCCCAGCTGAGTCACCAGGTGAAAATCCTTTTCCCAATTCTCGTAATGAAATGTCTTGGCCATTTCATCTATGCGCTTGCAGCCGCCGTCGGGCAGCGTGATGGTGGGATAACTATTTTCAATCCCCGTAGCAAACATGAATTTATTTCCAGCCATATCTTCCTTTAATGCACCGCCTCTTCCAAATATCGATCAATCGCATTTTCAAGCGACGGTAAGTGACCAGCTTTTGAACTGCTCAATACACTATATCGCGGTCGCTCAGCCGTCCAACCGAAATGATGATACGGTTTCGCAATTATTAATTTCTTTGAATACCTGCTTCTTTCGGCGACCTCGCGGGCAAATTCAGCCCAGCTCAGCTGCCTCTCACCCACAATATGCCAGATGCCTTTTTCTTCATCAATGAATAAGTCCAGGGATTTGTTTACAAGATCGGGCACATAAGTGGGTGTCACCACCACATCCGCCGCCGCCTTGAAATGCTCATTGCGTTTCAAAGATTGCAATAACTTGGAAACAAAATTGAATTCGTCCCAGGGACCGAAAAATGCACTCGTTCTAATGACCAGCGCAGATGGATCCTCCGCCAGCACATTCTGCTCTCCTCTCGCCTTGCTGGCTCCATAAATACTTAGCGGACAAACCTCATCTTCCTCATCATACGGCTCGTTTTTTTCGCCGTCAAATACCAGGTCAGAGGAAAATGTCATTAACCTGGTTCCTGTTTTTTTGCAAAGGGATGCCAACAGGCCCGGCCCTTCAGCATTAAGTGCAAAGCATTCACGGTAGTTCGTCTCAGCATCGTCCACGCTTACATAACCAGCTGCATTAATAATTCCCCAGGGCTTATATTTTTCAATGGCACTACAAATGTCAGCTTCACTTAAAATATTCAGCTCTGAACGGGAAACGCAAATGTGGTGAATACCCCGATTTGAACAAATCCTGCTCAATGCCGTGGCCAATGCTCCAGACTGACCCACGATAAGAATCGGACTGCCCTCAAGAAAGTTCTCCCCACGTGTACAATGCCACCAGCCCTTTGCAGTGAGCAGAGGATGTTCGAAGCTTCCTTTCGCGGCATACCCTCTGATCATATCGACAAGAATGGTCTTTCGCAATCTCCCATTGATGATTTCGAATACGCCAGGTTCATAATGATTATTCTGGCAGGTCAGCAGGCTGTTCCAATCGAAAGCACCCATCATGGCCCAAACGGTCACAGCTTTCATATCAATACCTTCGGCACAGAGTTCGCAACAAGCCGTCCAGATACTGTTCAGCCAGCGCATCTGTTCTTCCCGGCTGCAATTCAAATGACATTCGGTAACGGCCATGGGCAGTCGATATCGCTCCCAGGCCTCGCGAAGCAGGGGCCTGATGTCAATGGAATGGCCCGTTCTCACGGCTTCAATATCAACATACCTGTCGCGACCATTGCCCCCTTGTTGGTGCGGGGGATATCTTTCAATCTCTGTGTCAAGGTATCTTTCAGATGTTACATAATAATTAAATCCGACGATTTCAGGAACACAGTAATTCTTTTCAAAAAAATGCAACTCTTCCGCCGAAATGCCGAGTCCAATGAAATAATTCCAGAAGAAATGCCCCGGACCAAAATTTCCGGTCAGCAAATCGTAGGTCAGCCAGCGACGTTCATTTTCAAATTCAGCCTGGTAGTGAAGGGATGACGGAGCATGAATTTTGCAAAGATCTTCAGTCTGTACCAGCTTCGCATCTCTATTCACCGTCCTGATGGCCTCCATTGAAAGCACGATCGCCTTAACCTCGTTCAGGAATATTCTTACAAAGCTCAGTTCATCGTGAAGATGCGGATACCAATGACCATATAAACCACTAAAGCGTGCTGTTGTCAGCGGTTCATTGACCGGCGTATAAAACTTCACCCAGGGAAATCTTTGCGCCACCTGCAAGGCAAAGCAGGCCAATTTTTCCGGGAAAGCAGGATCATCCAGGCTGGTGAATACTGGGCCGCTCCCATGATGCAACAAGGTTACAATGGGATCAATGTCAGAATTTCTTATTGCGTTCAGATTTCCTTCTGTCACATCCCAATTCGCGGAACTCTGTTCCGGGCCGTCGGTATGTCTTTCCCACAAAACCGGATACCGCAATTTGGAAATGCCTGAGCTGGCCAATATTTGGATGTCGCCTTCTCTGGTATAATGACCGGCTTTCGAAAGCTGATCATGAAAAACATTCCCAATTCTGTTGATTGTGCATTCAATTCCACCCCAAACTTCAGGAATGGGTGAAAGAATACTGGCTTCCGTTAACATGATTGCTGTTTTCTTTAGAAGAAAGGATTTTCTTATAAAGTGTCAGCGCCTGACCCACTACCTGGTCCATATTGTAATAGCGGTAAGTTGCCAGCCTTCCTACAAAATGCACTCCCTGTTCTAGCGAGGCCAATTGCTGATACCTTTTGTAGAGTTCAGAATTTTCGGGGCGGGGAACCGGGTAATAGGGATCGCCGTCGTCTTTGGGATATTCGTACACCAGGCTGGTCTTAGGATGTTTTTGTCCCGTCAACCACTTGAATTCGGTCACCCTCGTGTAGGGATGCTCGTTAGGATAGTTCACCGTGCCGGTCGGTTGCACAAGTTCTGTCTCTACAGTTTCATGTCTGAATTCGATGGACCGGTACGGAAGCTTGCCATAACAGTAGTCAAAATAATAATCAATCGGTCCAGTGTAGATCATTTCATCATACATAATTTCTCCTTCCAGCTCTTTATAGTCTGTATTTAACATCACTTTGATATTGGGATGAGAAAGCATGTTTTCAAACATCTTTGTATAACCATGAAGGGGCATCGACTGGTAGGTGTCTGTAAAATACCGATTGTCTCTGTTGGTACGCGTCGGTATGCGCGCTGCAACAGATGCATCAAGTTGAGAAGGATCCAGTCCCCACTGCTTTTTTGTATAATTCTTAAAAAATTTTTCATAGAGTTCCCTTCCAACCTTTGAAGTCACTGCATCTTCGGAACTTTGAATCCTTTCTTTTTTCTCTGCTTTTGATTGCAGAAAGGCTTCCACTTCACAGCTCGACAGATGCAACCCATATAATTTATTAATCGTATCCAGGTTGATGGGGATGGGAACTAACATGCCGTCCACGCTGGCAAGAACCCGGTGTTCATAAGGTCTCCATGGTGTAAATTTTCCCAGGTAATCGAAAATTTCTTTTGAATTGGTGTGAAAAATGTGCGGACCATACTTGTGTACGAGAATTCCGTGTTGATCGAAATAGTCAAAAGTATTTCCGCCAATATGAGGACGCTTATCCACCACCAGCACTCTCTTGCCGGCATCGTTCGCAAGGCGTTCAGCCATCACAGCGCCGGCGAAACCCCCTCCTACGATTAAGTAATCAAACATAATCACTCTCCTTTTTGGAACTTAGATGCTCCTTTTTTTGGGTTAATTTTCTTTCGATCTCAGTCATGATCTTCCCTGCGCTTAAATCCCATGAAGTCTGTGCCAGGGCCTGGTCAACCTTACTTAACCACTTAGATCGGTCGTTTTCTTTTAATATCGAATCAATATCTCGTGCAAACCCGGCAGCATCGCCAGCAATATAAACGAGTCCGCGACCCCCATAGTCGTGTACCACATCATGGATGGGTGTGCTTACCACCGGCCTTCCGGCTGCGAGGTATTCAGGTGTTTTGGTCGGACTTATGAATCGCGTTGCTTCGTTGATAGCAAAGGGCATTATTGCCACTTCCCATCCCGATATATAATCAGGTAGTTGGCCGTATGACCGGGATCCAAGAAAATGCAGATTGTGAGCCAACGGTAAAGACTCGGGGCTGATTTTTACAACCGGTCCAATGAAAATGAAATGCCATTCAGGTTTCATTTTCGCGAGCTCTTCCACCAATTCCAGGTCCATGCGTTCATCGATCACACCAAAAAATCCAATTCGGGGGTGTGGAATAACGGATTGTTCAAACGGTTCAGTTGTCCTTTGTCTTGCTTTGGCGAAATGTTCTTTATCAATGCTGCTCGGTAATAGAAAAACTTCAGGATGCTTTGATTTTTTAGCCTTATACAAACTGTAGCCTCCTGTGAACACAAGATCGGCTAAGTGGAAAAGTTCTTCTTCCTTCCTGCGAAGTTCAAGTGGGGCATTCTTAAATGCTGAAAGTTCATCCATGCAATCATAAATCACCAGGGAAGGTTTGAACGATTGAGTATAGGCTAACGCCATAGGTGTATAGTACCACGCTATGTGTTCTTCTATATGATTGGTTTCAAAATAATTTTTCAACAGTTGCCCCTGCATTTCATTGACCATCTCGCCCGATATGCCAGCAGGAAGATGTGGAACCAGGATCCAAAGGTTGGGGCTCATAACCTGGTGTTCAAGCATTGGAACAGCGGCGTCAAAAACGGGCTCCTCCACAAATACAACAGGAAATTGCTTCGCAATGCGCGACATCAGGTGTTGTGGCCGCTGGTAAACAAAATTCCATCTCAAATGTGAATAACATATTACATGCATAGTTTACTTCTTCTGGTTGGTGATGAAATAAGAAACAAATTCTCTGCCGATCAATAGCAGGAGTTATAAAAACAGGGGACCAGCAAGAATGTCATTCTTGATTGACCCCCTGTGCATTCACTATTCTCCAATCCTATATGATGATTAACTGGATACGCGTTGGCGGTCTCTCAAAGATTTGATGTAGTTATGAGATTCATTCAGGCTCATCTTTTGGTCCTCAATCACCTCTCTTTCTTCAGCCGTAAATTCAGCGTCTGCATCCAGCGCCGCTTCATAAGACTTCTGCGCTGCATCTTCACCGTATTCACAAGCTTCGAGGATTGATTTCCTGTCGTTGCCTGAAAATGTTGTCTTAAAATCCATCCATACGCGGTAGATCTTTCCGCTGGCAGTTGTGCCTTCAGCGGGTTTTACACCTTCGCGTTGCACATATTTTTCAAGCTCTTCTACATTTTTAGAGCTTTCGTTGGCGAGATCTTCAAACAGATCGCGCAATCCGTTGTCCTTACTTTCTATAATTTTTGCTGCTTTTCGATAACCCTCGGTACGATCGTTATTGATCCTGATCAGGTCGTTGAACACTGCAGCATTTTTTTCACTTGTTGTTTTCATGATTAGTATTTTTTAGATTTATCAGTAGTTGGGAAGTATAAAAAATCGTACCACAGCTTTTTATGGTCGCGACTGACATATTAACAGAAAAAATGGGGAATATGGAACGGAACAAATCGTGAATGACAAAAAGCTGGGGAGCTTATTCCACAGATTGAGAGTATAAAAACATTTTAAATCTATGCCAAATCCTTTACGTGTTTCTTTTCAGAATCCGTCTTAACATGTTCTGCGAGTGGAAGTGATACCGTGAAGATAGCACCGTTCTCCGGCTGGCTTTGTGCAGAAATATAACCATGGTGCTTTTCAACAATCTTCCTGCAGAGTGCGAGTCCGATCCCTGTGCCGCTGAATTCGGAACTCCCGTGCAGACGTTTGAAAATTTCGAAAATCTGCTCGGCATACTTTTGCTCGAATCCTATTCCATTGTCCTGCACCAGGATGTTGGTAAATGGAATCGATTCGGTCTTGCCCAAATTACGCACGACATTATTCTTTGCGTAAATTCTGATCTGCGGTGGCATTGATTTCTTCCTGTACTTAATAGAATTATGAATGAGGTTGTAAAAAAGTGAGCGAATCAATCCGGCATTCCCCGGAACCTGGGGAAGCGTTTCCGCTTCAATCATACCTCCTTCTGTTTGCAACACTTCCTGAAAATCAGAAACCACTTCTTCCAGGACGAGGTTTAAATTGACCGGTTCAACCTTGAACTCCTCTCCCGCAACTTTACTAAAGCTTAAGATATCCGCAATCAAATCCTGCATGCGGTCGGCTGAATGGTGAATGCGGGAAATAAAATTTTGAGAAGACTCGTCCAGACTGCGTTCGCAATTCGAACGAAGGAGGTTTGAAAAGGTCTTGATCTTACGTAAGGGTTCCTGCATGTCATGCGAAGCCATAAAAACAAAACTGTCCAACTCTTTGTTGGTGGCTTCCAGCTGTGCAATATTTGCCATCAATTGCTTATTCAACTCAAGTATTTTTCCTTCAAACACCCGTTTCTCGGCAATTTCCTGCTCCAGGCTGATGTTCATCGAAATCAATCTTTTCTCCTGTGCGCGAAGCTTTTCAGTTTTCCGGTACAATTCTACAAAGACAGAAACCTTGGCTCTCAAAAGTTCCGGATTAATGGGTTTGTGAATAAAATCCACGGCACCTGCCTTGTATCCGTTATATACGTTTTCGTCCCCCGAATCAATTGCGGTAATAAAAATGATGGGAATGTTCTGCAACTTTTCCCTTTGATAAATCATAGAAGCGGTCTCAAACCCGTCGAGACCAGGCATCTTCACGTCCATCAAAATCAAGGCAAAATCAGTTTCATGTAAAAGCACCTTCAGGGCTTCCCTGCCCGAAAATGCATGTACGAGCTTATAGCCGTCAACATCAAGTATTGCTTCGAGGGAGAGAATATTGTCCTCTCTGTCGTCTACCAATAATATCTTTTCCTGCATAGTTCAACTCATTTAAAGAACCACACCCGCATCAACGACATCAACTGATCAATCTTAAGTGGCTTTGTGATATAATCTGAAGCACCGGCTTCGATACACTTCTGACGGTCGCCCTTCATGGCCTTCGCTGTAACAGCAATAATAGGCAGACTGTTATTCCGGTGCTCGCGCCTGATCTTTTGCATGGTTTCATATCCATCCATTTCGGGCATCATGATGTCCATCAGAACCATATCAATATTCTCGTTCTCATTCAGCAGGTCAATGGCCTGCTGTCCGCTTTCTGCAGTGAGGATATTAATATCGAACCGTTCGAATACAGTGGTCAGTGCAAAAAGATTTCTCACGTCATCGTCAACGATCAACACTTTTTTGCCCATCAGGATGTCCTGCTTCTTCCGAATATTTTCAATAATACCGCGTTTCTCTTTGCTAAGGTCGTTTGGATGGATATGCAAATGGAGAACCGTTTGTTCCAATAACTGGTCGAGGGAGTCGACACCTTTGGTGAGTACATTGTTGCTATTGTTGTTCACGAGGTTCAATTCCGACTTGTTGAATTCCTTCGCAGAATACACGATGACCGGCGTCAGCTTTTTCTTAGCCTTTGAAACTTTCTGTAGCAGTTCCGGCCCCGAAATATCGGGAAGTGAATAATCCAGGATGATGCAATCATATTCCTGCGCTTCGATAGCCTGCAGAGCTTTTGCCCCTGTATCAGAAATGTTTACACTAATTTTCTCCCCTGCCAGCATTTTTGCAATCTGTGAAGAATCGAGTTCATTGTCTTCCACCACCAGTACTTTTCGCTCGTCTTTTTGAGCATAGTGTTGAATGTCCTGAAACAATTCATTCAACGACTCATTGTCAAGCGGCTTGAGGTGGAAACTACGGGCACCTCGTTTGAATGCGAGATGCTGGTTTTCCTCTCCGGAAATGACGTGCACCGGTATATGCCTGTAATTGAAATCGTTCCTTAGCAGGTCGAGCACACGCCATCCGCTGGTGTCGGGCAATTTCACATCAAGCGTAAGTGCGATGGGAGAAAACCGGTTGATAAAATCAAAGACCTCGATGTAATTAACCGCAAGCACGGCTTTCATTCCTTCGTGGTGTGCTTTGTCGATGATAATTCTTCCAAATCGCACATCGTCCTCTACAACCAATACTACTTTGTCATTTTGTTGAATATTGTTTCGGTCGTCGCCGGTGTCATTGATCATTTCGCTGATGATATCCAACCTGGGTTCATTAATCTCATTGCTGATCCGGCTAAGCAGCGAATCAATGTCCTTTGACACCGTGGTTTGCCGGTCGGCCTTTCTTTCAAAACTGGTCTGCGAACCCCTGTTAACATTGTGAATCGGCAGGTAGAGCGTAAATATACTTCCCATGCCTTCTTCGCTCTCCAGTTCGATACTTCCGCCCAACAAATCAGCCAGTCCCCTGCTGATGGAAAGGCCCAGTCCCGTACCACCGTATTTACGACTGGTAGAACCCTCGGCCTGCTGGAAGGCTTCAAAAATGATACCCTGCTTTTCCCGCGGAATTCCGATGCCCGTATCGCTAATCATAAAGGCCACCACCTCATCGGCATTGTCGAGTGTTGGAATACCCTGCTTCCATCCCTTCCTGGGCTGAAAAATTTTAAACTTGACTTCACCTTTTTCCGTAAACTTAAACGAGTTGGAAAGTAAGTTTTTCAGAATCTGGTTCAAACGCTGCAGATCTGTTTCCATAGAAGCTGGCAGTTCCGGATCCACTTCGATGGCAAAGCGAAGATGCTTCGCTTCCGACAAGGGTTTAAACGTGGTTTCTGCAAAATTGGTGATCTCCGTAAAATTGACCGGAAGAATATTTGTGGTGATAAAACCGGATTCGATTTTCGAAAGATCAAGAATGTCATTAATCAATTGAATCAGGTCATCGCCGCAGGAGTGGATGGTTTTCGCATACCTGATCTGCCTGTCGTTAAGATTTCCTTCCTGGTTTTCGTAGAGTTGTTGCGCCAGGATCAACAAGCTATTAAGCGGCGTACGAAGCTCGTGCGACATGTTTGCCAGGAATTCTGACTTATACTTTGACGTTAGTGTTAGCTGCTCCGCTTTTTCCTCCAGTGAAAGTCTGGCTTCTTCTACTTCCCTGTTTTTGGCTTCAACTTCATTTTTCTGTTTCACCAGCAACAGCGCTTTGTCCTGCAACTCGTCATTTGTCCTTCTCAACTCTTCCTGTTGAATCTTTAACTCATTTGCGAGGGATTGTGATTGAGACAAGAGCTCTTCTGTACGTGTATTCGCCTCGATCGTGTTAAGCACAATACCAATACTTTCGGTGAGCTGTCCCAGGAAATTCAAGTGTATCTGGCTAAATTCATCGAGCGAAGCCAATTCGATTACAGCCTTTACATTGCTCTCGAATATCACGGGAAGAATAATCAGGTTGGCTGGATTAGCTCTGCCAAGGCCGGAAGTGATTTTTATATAATTGGAGGGCACGTGCCTTAAAACAATTTTCTCTTTTTCCATGGCAACCTGACCAACAAGTCCTTCTCCAATTTCAAATTCCTGTGGCACATTTTTGTCCGCCCTGTAACCATAAGATGAATACAATGCAAGATGTGTTTGCTGACTTTCATCGTCCTGCTTTAAAACATAAAAAGCTCCATAGTGCGCCTTCACCACGGGAGCAAGCTCAGAAAGGATCTTCTGCGTCACTGCGCGCAGATCTCTCTGGCCTTGCAGGATCTGACCAAATTTCGCCAGGTTGGATTTCAACCAGTCCTGCTCGTGGTTTTCAAGTGTGGTTTCGCGCAGGTTAATGATCATCTGGTTGATCGTATCCTTCAAAGCTTCTACTTCTCCCTTCGCTTCCACGCCAATTTTTCGTGTGAGGTCACCTTTGGTTACCGCAGACGCCACTTCAGAAATGGCACGCACCTGCGTGGTAAGGTTTTGAGCAAGCTGGTTTACGTTGTCGGTAAGGTTCTTCCAAATTCCGGAAGCGCCCGGTACGCCGGCTTGTCCGCCCAATCTTCCTTCCACACCCACTTCGCGCGCAACGGTTGTTACCTGGTCGGCAAAAAGTGCAAGCGTGTCGATCATCTCATTGATCGTATCCGTGAGTTGTGCCACTTCACCGTGTGAAACAATGGCAAGTTTTTGTTTCAGGTTTCCGGTTGCCACGGCGGTTACCACTTTCGCAATTCCCCTCACCTGGCTGGTAAGGTTCGACGCCATCATGTTCACGTTATCCGTAAGATCTTTCCAGGTACCCGCAACGCCCTTTACCTGTGCCTGTCCCCCAAGCTTTCCTTCTGTACCCACTTCACGTGCCACGCGTGTAACTTCAAATGCGAAGGAGTTCAATTGACCCACCATGGTGTTGATGGTATTTTTCAAATCCAGGATCTCTCCTTTTACATCAATTTGCACGGTCTTCGACAAATCACCGCTGGCAACCGCTTTCGTTACTTCAGCAATATTTCTCACCTGCGCCGTAAGGTTACTCGTCATTTGGTTTACTGAATCGGTCAAATCTTTCCATGTACCCGCAACTCCGGGCACAAACGCATAGCCACCTAGTTTACCATCCGTACCCACTTCCCGGGCCACGCGCGTCACTTCCGATGCAAAGGCACGTAGCTGATCCACCATGGTGTTGAGCGTTTCTTTTAATTGCAGGATTTCACCGCGCACGTCAACCGTAATTTTTTTCGACATATCACCATTCGCCACGGCGATCGCCACTTCAGCAATATTTCTCACCTGGTCTGTGAGGTTACCAGCCATCTGGTTTACTGAATCGGTCAAATCTTTCCATGTTCCTGCAACACCTGGCACGCTGGCTTGTCCGCCGAGCTTACCTTCAGTACCCACTTCACGAGCCACGCGCGTCACCTCAGAAGCAAAACCGCGGAGCTGATCCACCATCGTGTTGATCGTATTTTTCAGTTCAAGGATTTCTCCTTTCACGTCCACCTCAATCTTACGCGAAAGATCACCCTTCGCAACAGCCGTCGTCACCTCTGCAATATTTCTCACCTGTGAAGTAAGGTTGCTGGCCATTTTGTTTACAGAATCAGTAAGGTCTTTCCAGGTACCCCCAACATCCGGGACGTCGGCTTGTCCGCCCAGCTTACCTTCGGAGCCTACTTCACGCGCCACGCGGGTTACTTCCGAACCAAATGCGTTCAACTGATCCACCATGGTATTGATGGTGTTCTTCAATTCCAGGATTTCACCTCTTACATCCACCGTAATTTTTCTGGACAGGTCACCTTTAGCAACGGCCGTTGTTACTTCGGCAATATTTCTCACCTGGCCTGTCAGGTTCGAAGCCATTTGGTTTACAGAGTCAGTCAAATCTTTCCAGGTTCCGGCCACGCCTTTCACCTGTGCCTGACCGCCAAGTTTTCCTTCCGATCCCACTTCCCTTGCAACACGCGTTACTTCCGATGCGAAGGCGCGAAGCTGTTCCACCATCGTGTTGATGGTATTTTTCAATTCAAGAATTTCACCTTTCACATCCACTTCAATCTTACGGGAAAGGTCACCCTTAGCAACGGCTGTTGTTACCTCGGCAATATTTCTCACCTGCGAAGTGAGGTTACTTGCCATTTTATTTACGTTATCTGTAAGATCCTTCCATGTTCCACCTACACCTGGTACATCGGCCTGTCCGCCGAGCTTACCCTCCGAGCCCACTTCACGTGCCACGCGCGTTACTTCCGAACCGAATGCATTCAACTGATCCACCATGGTATTGATGGTGTTCTTCAATTCCAGGATTTCTCCCTTCACGGATACGGTAATCTTTCTTGACAGGTCTCCCTTAGCAACGGCTGTTGTTACTTCTGCAATATTTCGTACCTGACCCGTAAGGTTAGACGCCATTTGATTCACCGAGTCGGTCAAATCTTTCCATGTTCCGGCCACACCTTTCACCTGTGCCTGGCCGCCAAGTTTTCCTTCTGTACCTACTTCCAATGCAACACGCGTTACCTCCGAAGAAAATGAGTTGAGCTGATCCACCATCGTGTTGAAGGTATTTTTCAATTCCAGAATCTCACCCTTCACGTCCACCGTAATTTTTCTCGACAGGTTACCTTTCGCCACGGCGGTCGTTACCTCAGCAATATTTCGAACCTGGCCCGTAAGATTTGAGGCCATCTGGTTCACGGAATCTGTCAGGTCTTTCCATACACCGCCCACCCCTTTCACTTTTGCCTGCCCACCCAACTTACCTTCCGAACCTACTTCACGTGCCACGCGCGTTACTTCTGCAGAGAAGGTATTTAACTGATCCACCATCGTATTGATGGTGTTCTTCAGTTCAAGCATTTCACCCTTAACGTCAACCGTGATTTGTCTGGACAAATCACCCTTCGCAACAGCCGTCGTTACTTCTGCGATGTTTCGTACCTGGCCCGTAAGATTTGATGCCATCTGGTTCACAGAATCAGTCAAATCCTTCCAGGTTCCTGCAACGCCTTTCACCTGCGCCTGGCCCCCAAGCTTTCCTTCAGTACCCACTTCCAATGCCACGCGCGTCACCTCCGAAGAAAATGAGTTGAGCTGATCCACCATCGTGTTGATGGTGTTTTTCAATTCAAGTATTTCTCCCTTTACATCTACAGTAATTTTTTTCGACAAATCCCCTTTTGCAACTGCCGTTGTCACCTCGGCAATATTCCGCACCTGTGCTGTCAGGTTGCTACCCATTTGGTTTACTGAGTCTGTCAAATCCTTCCATACGCCTGCAACGCCTTTTACTTTTGCCTGGCCGCCCAGCTTTCCTTCGGAACCCACTTCCCTCGCCACACGTGTCACCTCGCGCGAAAAAAGATTGAGCTGCCGCACCATGTCGTTCACTTCTTTCGCAATGGTTGCGAATTCACCTTGCACAGGGTGATCTTTGATCTTTAATGACATTTGTTTAGAGAGATCGCCCTTTGCAACAGAACTAATCACGTGTGCAATTTCGATTGTGGGATGAACCAGGTCAGAAATGAGGTCGTTGAGGGCATCAATCCCTTCTGCCCATGCACCCTGTGACGAAGGTGATTCAATGCGCTGATCAAGTTTCCCTTTTTTACCGATGGTTTTTCCAGCAACCATGAAGGATTGCATCATATTCTCATTGAGCTCAACAATGTCATTTAGTGTGTCAAAAATTTTTCCAGTCATGCCGATCTGGTCCTGTGGCAACCGAACCGAAAAATTTCCCTTCTTCATCTGGGTGAGGACGCGAAGCAATTCGTTTTGAACAAAATGGTCATGTGGAAATTCTCCGTGTCCATTTTGTTTTGCCAATTCAATCATTTTGTGGTTGTCATTGGCTGTTTTAGTCTTATGCAAGGTGATGGTTGGGTTGACATCGTTCGTCAAATTCGGCCTGGCCTTTTTTTGACGCGCAATTTTGTTTTTACTCATAGAAAATCATTGAGATATATGAACGGGGAATAACAATTCGTTGGGGAACAAGTTCCCCATCATGTGGAGTTTTGGTATTGTCTTTGCATATAATTACTGGTTAGGGACTGTACTTTGTGGGGTGTTTGGGGGCTAGCATGTGAATTAGCGTAAAAATTGTACCAAAATGGGCAGGGAAAACCTTAACTTGTGTAGGGTACCGCGATCGTTGATACTTCGACCATTAGATTCCCAGAAAATACATAATTTTTTATTCAAATGATGAGTGCAAAAGCATTCCTCGAGGACTGGATTTCGAAAGAATTAAGCCTATGATCAGTTTGAATGAGAGAAAAGATTGTTTACTGGTGGACGATGACAGGGATGACCAGGATATTTTCAAATTTGCATTGAGCAAGGTTTTCCCTGAGTTCCGTTGCATTATCGCTGATGATGGTGACATCGCGATGAGAATCTTGCAACAGCAGGAAACCTCACTGGAATTTATTGTCATGGATATCAATCTGCCCAGGTTGAACGGTCTGGACTGCCTTGCTACCATCAGGAAAATTCATGAGTTGCAGGAGATTCCAATATTTATGTATTCCACTTGCGGCCAATCCGATGTTATTCAGAAATGTATGAGTCTGGGTGCATCCGGATTTTATACAAAATCTTCCAATCTTGCTGACCTCGAAAATTCGCTGAAAGACATTGTTTCGCTGCTTAAAAAAAGTCGAAGAAAGCCGGCGTAGTTGCTGTTTTGTATCCATCAGGAACTTTCATTCATTTCCGCACCACCCTCCGCCCGGGCATTGAATTTGCAGATCACCGATCCTTTGATACCTCATAAAATCAAGGAAATGAAGGCAATCAGTTTAAAGAACATGAAATGGTGGCAAATTGCATTGGTAGCCTTTGCAGTGGTGTTTATTGGTACACTGTCACAGATCAGGGCAGGCGGTGACCCTGGAGAACAATTCGAAACGGAATAATTGGCACCCCCGCCAAAATAGATACCGGATTTTAGTCATCAACAGCATTGCTGTTTAATGCGCGAATCAAGAACCTGGCGGGATGTGGGTACCCTTGGGAGGAACCTGCATACCTGCCTTTTTTTCAATAAAATGCGGCGTGATTGTTGCGCCCGTCGGTAAACATGAAAGGTTACGCGCAAGACTGGATCATTGACAGCAGATCAAATTTCCTGATCAATATCAGGGAATTATTTGCCTATAAAGACTTACTATTCCGATTGGTAAGAAAGGAATTTCTCAGCTCCTACCAACAGACCCTGCTCGGCCCACTCTGGGTATTGTTTCAACCTATTCTCACCGTACTTACCTACGTACTTATATTCAAAGGCGTGATCGGGCTTACAACGGAAGGCGTTCCTTCGTTTCCATATTATCTTACAGGAATCACGTTATGGAATTTGTTTTCCGAGCTTTTTCTGAATACCGCGAGTACGTTCAGTAACCATATCGACATTTTCAACAAAGTTTATTTTCCCAGGCTTATTGTTCCATTATCGATGGTGATATTAAACCTGATACGTTTTACAATTCAACTGGGCCTGGTGGTTGTGATCGTCGTTTATTATCATTTTACAGCAAATCTGCCCGTCGATTTTTTTAGATCGCTTTTGTCCCTGCCCGCGGTGGTTGTTGTGACCGGAATTGCGCTGGGATCAGGATTGATCTTTGCCGTTGTAACCACCAAATACAAAGATTTAAACGGACTGTTACAGTTTATCATCCGGCTGATGGTTTTTGTTTGTCCCATCTTTTATTCATTGTCCATGGTGCCCGGTAAATTGAAATGGCTTGTGAATCTTAATCCACTTTCCGCCCAATTTGAACTGTTTCGTTCCTCCATACTTGGCACCAGCGGCATAGACCACGGCCAGTTCCTGTACGGTTTTATTTTTATGCTTATCACTTTAGCTGCCGGCATCCTGATCTTTAATAAAATGGGCGACAAACTGATTGATGTTGCCTGATGAAAATAAATTGTGATTAAGGTCGAAAATATATCCAAACGATTTCAACTGGGCACCATCGGCTCTGGTTCGCTCCGCCGTGATTTGCACGGTTGGTGGGAAAGGTCAGTCCTGAAAAAGAAATCGGATTTTGATGATGCGCAAAATGGATCACAATTCAATGGCAAACGCGAATTCTGGGCCTTGAAGGATATCAATTTTGAAGTGAATGAAGGAGAAGCGCTGGGCATCATTGGCAGAAATGGCGCTGGAAAAACAACAATGCTCAAGATCCTGTCGCGAATTATCAAGCCCACGAAGGGCCGAATCATTGGCAGGGGAAAGGTGAGCAGCCTGCTTGAGATTGGAACGGGTTTTCACCCGGAACTCACGGGAAGAGAAAATATTTTTATCAGCGGTCACTTACTGGGCATGACGAGGTCCGAAATTCTGAAGAAGCTCGATGAGATTATTTCATTTTCCGGCATCGAGTCCTTCCTTGATACACCCGTAAAGAGATATTCTTCAGGAATGTACGTTCGGCTTGCATTTTCGGTTGCCGCGCACCTTGAGCCCGACATTTTATTGATTGACGAAGTATTGGCAGTGGGAGATGCTGAATTTCAGAAGAAGTGCCTGGTAAAGATGAACGACACCACATCAAATACAGGCAGAACCATCATATTCGTGAGTCATAATCTGCAGGCCGTTACGAATTTGTGTCCACGATGCCTTTGGTTCGACGAGGGTGTGATCAGGCTGGAAGGGGATTCAAGATCTGTCGTTGCCAAATACCTGTCGCGTTTGCAGGAAAAGGTCTGGAAGCAGGACTATAATACCTGGGAAATTGCGCCGGGTAATGAATATATCCGAATGGTTTCAGTAGAACTTATTCCCCATCTTGATGATCCCGAGGCTCCTATAGATATCCGAACGCCGCTTACCATCAGGTTCAGGTTCAGAAATTGCCAACCAAAAGTCAATCTATCCGTCGATTTGCTCTTGTTTACAATTTCGGGGGAATGTATTTTTGACATCCAGTCGAAGGCAGTGGTGTTGAACAATGAAATTGTGGAGGGTGAATGCACCATACCCGGAAACTTCTTAAATGATGGCTCGTATTATTTCTCCCTATACTTTGTTAAAGACACATCAAGTGAACTTTATGCGTACAACGAGTGCTTGATGTTTGAAGTGGCCGACTTCCGTGAAAACAATAACTGGTATGATAAGTGGTGGGGGTTTGTAAGACCCAACTTCCCCCTGACGATGAAGAGAAATTCCGACATCCTCTTGAATCTCAAGCAAACTGAACTTTTTTAGTGACCTCTGATCTGGGAAACTAAGATCTGCATTGCAATTTGCATTTTGCAAATTTCAATTCTGCGCAAGGCTTTCGCAGCGATTGGCATATTTTATGTAAAACTTCCATCGGCTGCCGGCAGGATGGTTCTTAATTGCCCCGACCCCAAATTCTGGATGAAGCGAAATAACTGACCATGAGCAACAATCAAATTAGTCATGTAAAGGCCCTTGCACCCGGCAGGTTTATCAGCTCCCGGCCCACAGTTTCGGTTATAATTCCCTGTTATAACCAGGGCCAGTTTATTAAGAAAGCAGTAGACAGCGTGTTAAGCCAATCCTTTAACGATGTTGAAATCATCGTTGTTGATGACGGCTCTACCGACAACACACGGGAGGTAGTCAGATCATATCCTGATGTAGGTTATGTATACCAGCCGAACAGGGGCCTCTCCTCTGCGAGAAATACGGGTGTGCAATTCAGCAAGGGAGAATACCTGGTTTTCCTTGACGCAGACGACTGGCTTTTTGACGACGCACTTAGAACCAATGTGAACATCCTTGATAGATCAAAGAACCTCGCCTTCGTGTCGGGAGCCCATCTTAAAATAGCTGGCAAGAAAGTATTTGAGATTGGCAAGACGCGGGTGATGAAGAATCATTACCAGCATTTTTTGGTTCACAATTATGTGGGAATGATTGCAACGGTTATGTTCAGACGCTGGGTATTTGATCATTTTAATTTTGATACGAGGTTGAAGGCTTGTGAAGACTACGATCTCTACCTGAGAGTAGCCAGGCATTTTCCGGTAAAGCACCATACCCGGATCATTGCCAATTATTTCTTTCACAGCAATAACATGTCGAGAAATATTCCGCTCATGTTAAACTCAGCGCTAAAGATCCTCAAGCGCCAGGAGGTGCTTTTGAAAGATCAATCGGAACTTGACTCCTATGAAGAAGGTCTTCGATTCTGGAAGGATTACTATTGCGGCAACCTGTACAAGGACTTAGCGGCAAAGCCGTTTCCAAATATTCTGATCAATGCCTCCGCGCTTATAACCCTATTACGATTTAACAGGAAATACTTTCTCAAAGCAATCCTATCGAAGCCAGTAAATATGATCAAGAAATTTTTCTCGAAAATGATCACGGCATTTTCGACCTCAATCCCCTCCCCCGGCTTTGTGCACCTTGGAGATTTCAACCGGACTTCTCCTTTCAGCAAGGATTTTGGATATGACCGTGGGGGCCCTGTTGACCGATATTATATTGAAGGCTTCCTGGAAGAAAATAAACATTTTGTCAAAGGCCATGTCCTTGAGATTGGGGATGATGATTACACCGAGCGCTTTGGAGAAGAAAAAGTTGAACGGTCCGAAGTACTTCATATCAACGACCAAAATCCAAAAGCCACTCTGATTGGCGACCTGAGCCACCTCCCAGACGTTCCTTCTGATAGCTTTGACTGTATTATTCTCACGCAAACGTTGCAGTTGATCTATGAATGCAGGGAGGCCCTACGCACCTGTCATCGCATCCTGAAGCCCGGTGGCGTATTGCTGCTCACCGTTCCTGGAATCAGCCATATTGACTACCATGATTGGAAAGATGTGTGGCTCTGGTCCTTTACGGAGACTTCGATCAGGCAGATGCTTCATGAAGCTTTTGCGAATGAGGATATTCACACCAAGACATATGGTAACGTACTGATCGCCTCCGCATTTCTTTACGGTATGGGAAGGCCCGAATTGAACAAGAGACAACTTGACAAAACCGATCCAAATTACCAGGTTATCATTTCAGCCTGGGCTCAGAAGAAATACGAATGATCAATGGCACAAGGCGCAACAGGTATGGTTTCTGTCATTATCCCATTTTTGAATGAGGAAAAGGTGCTGGCCGAAGCAATCGAAAGCGTATTACAGCAAACCTACAGGAATTGGGAGCTGATCCTGGTTGATGATGGCTCAACAGATCAAAGCAGCGAAATTGCGAAGTCTTATGCTGCATCTGCTCCTCTGCAGGTCAGGTATTTTGACCACGAAGGTCATCGCAACAAGGGCCTCAGTTTCAGCCGGAACCTGGGAATGGAAAAAGCGAAAGGTGATTTTATTGCGTTCCTGGACGCCGATGATGTTTGGCTGAAACACAAGTTGGCATTTCAGATAAAGCTTTTCAAAATCAATCCAAGAGCAGCCATGATTTGTGAGGCATCTGAATACTGGTTTCATCAATGGGATGACCCAACAACCGAAAACGTTGTAAAACAGATTGGCAAGCAAAGAGACCGGCTGTTTGAGCCACCGGAGCTATTGCGTCAACTTTACCCGCTTTCCGATGGCTGCGCACCGTGTCCGTCCGGTGTGATTGTTCGCAGGGATATTGCTTTGAAACATGAAGGATTTGAGACGCATTTTTTAGGAAATTATCAGCTTTACGAGGACCAGGCATTTTTTCACAAGATCTATTTGAACGAGCCCGTTTTTATTTCCTCCCTCTGCAATCATCGTTACCGTCAACGGAGAAACTCAATTGTGCAAACGATCAGGAGAGAAGGCAACTATTATGCGGTTCGACTCTATTTTCTTGACTGGCTAAGTGCGTATGTAAAGCAACATCACCTTCAAAGCAGGACAATGTCCAGGCTGATGAATCGTGCGATGATGCCTTACCGCTATCCTAAATATTATTACCTGAAGTGGCGACTGTTGCTAATGATGCGCAGGGTCCAAAAAAAGCTCGCACTATGAAAGCCCCTGAAATATCTGTCCTTATGCCTGTCTACAATGCCGAAAAACATTTGCGGCAGTCCGTTGAAAGCGTGCTGGGTCAAACGTTCGGTGATTTCGAGCTCCTGTTGGTTGACGATGGCTCAACAGATTCAACCCTGAAAATTGCAATGTCATACCCCGACCCGCGCATCCGCATCCTCCGCAACCAGACAAACGAGGGGATTTCAGCCTCCCTGAACAAAGGCATCGATCACTGTGCGGGAAGGCTGATCGCACGGATGGACGCAGATGACATTTCCTACCCTTCCCGCCTTCAAAAACAATACGATTACATGAATGACCACCCGGAGTGCGGATTGGTATCTGCTGCCGCGCGCGTTATTTCCGAGGGCGGGGAATTTGTGAGGCATGATCATTTCCCTCCGGAATTCTTTTATTACAACCTCAATTTTACCTGCTGGATATATCACCCAACGGCAATGTATAGACGCGATGTAGTGTATGAAGCCGGAAAATATGGAGCGGCTTACTCGGAGGATTTTGACCTCTGGTGGAAGATCTCCCGGGAACACGTCATCCATCATCTCAACGAGGTGCTGCTTGACTACCGTGAGTCAACTTCCAGTTTGAGTGCCGTCGTCAGGCAGGCGGAATATGAGGAAGCACAACACCACCAGGTGATCAGGAATATTCTTTATTATGCCGGCGCCGATTTTAAAATGACCTTTGAAGAGGTGGAAGCGCTCCGCTGCAATTTTACTCCCCTCATTAATTTACGCTCTGGTCTCGCCATAAAAACCTTCTTTCGCAAACTGCAACACATCAGTTTTTGTATCGCAGCAACTCCAAATATCAATTGCAATGCGGGTGATGTCATGCAGGCTTACCGGGAAAAAAAGAAACAGGCGGTGGGTTACCTCAAAGCCGGTATGCGCGCAGTCAAACTGTTCTTTACGCTCGTTAGAATGGGGCAGGTTAAGGAAGGACTGGCCATCATGAACCAAAGGGGATTCCAATATATTTTTCGCTCATTTCTTTCCTGAACAGTCATCACTAAATCAGTGAAATCGACTACAAGCTTCCAACATGGTCAATTTGAAAAGATTGAGGTCAAAATTTGAAAATCTTTTCAACACGGGCGTCCCCGTGCTCATGTACCATAGAATTTTTACGCCCGATGCTGATCCCTGGCAACTTTCTGTTTCACCAGAAAATTTTGAAACCCAGCTCCAATTTCTTCAGAAACGGTATACGATCATCTCCATGGAACAACTCGGGGAGCAACTTTTACATGGGAAAATAAACAGCAGGAGCCTTGTCATGACTTTTGACGATTGTTATACAGACAACTATCATTTCGCCAGGCCCCTGCTTGAAAAATATGAGTGCCCGGCTACTTTTTTTGTTCCTTCGGCCTTAATTGGCCGAAATCAATTGTATTGGTGGGACGAATTGCAGGAATTGATTCTAAATACACTTGTACTACCAAACAAATTAGAATTATTCATCGGGTCGGAGCAATTTGAACAACAGGTTCACTCCGTTGTGCTTAAGCAGGATGAAGCAGAGGCGCAAAGTAAATGGACCTTCCATGACCCTCCGGCAACGGAACGATGCGACCTTTACTTCCGGCTTTGGAAACTGTTGCGGCCCTTGCCAGCCATGCAGATCAGAAATGTGCTCAACCAGATTAAACAAAGACTGGCCCGCGAAATTGAACCCGGTCATCATGATTTACCGATGAATTTTTCACAACTCAATGAGATCAGGAATTCGGCACTCTTCACACTTGGCATCCATACGTCTACACATCCCCTGCTTGAGAGTCATCCCGAAGCCATGCAGCGCGAAGAAATTGTGGATTGCAAAAAATGGCTTTGGCACCATTTCGGCGAATCCACTCCTGTGATGGCCTATCCTTATGGCAGCTACAACGCCACTACGCTGAAAATTCTTCAGGAGGAAAATGTGACACTGGGGTTTACAACGGAAGCTGTCACGGTCAAACGAAACAGCTCCCCGCTTGAACTGGGGCGCTTTCAAATATTAAATTGGAACGCGGCTCAATTGGAGGAATTTCTAAGAAGGAATAGTTGACGAATCTTAGGATAGGAGTCCAACGACGAGCTCTTTCCACTGAAAATCGGCGATACCGTTTATCGCAACTGCCGAAACAATCTTGTTCCTTACTTTATCGCGCTCATTATTCACTTCAAGATTGGGCTTTTCATTTCTTCCGTGCACTTCAGCCGTAACCACTTTCCCAATTCTTCGAATAATAAATGTACTGGTGGCTTCAGGTGAAAAAAAATGTGCAACGGGGTTGTCTTCTTTTTTCGGAGGTGAAGAAGGTCGCACTCTCATGCTTATCGAATCCTCATCCTTTTCTTCATCCTGCCTGATCGAGATCTTTTCGATCTTTACCCAGTCAAAACCAGCTCCAGTCGCTGGGCCGGGACCGGGAATATCGATTCTCATAAAATCTCCCTCGTCCGCAAGACGGCTTACAACATTCCCTTTTGAGTCGTTTAAACTAAAACTTGCCGAAAGCGGGCTCTTACTCAGTTTTTGCCAGCTGTTAACATTCAAAAGACGTTTACGCGCCATGTAATAGAGCACAATGGCGTCTGCCTTATTATCACACACCACGTTATGGGAATTATTTGACTCGTCTCCCTCAACCTGCGGCGGCACAATACCTTCTTTCATCATCCTGCTTTACTATTCATTGACAATTTTGATGCCTGCACCTGTATACAATTCAGTGAGGCCCAGGGGGCGGCAAATTGCATCTGAAGGCATTTTTAACCGATATTTATTTATTCATCTCTAAATCTGATAAATCATGAAACTGAATCTCAAGCTACTGGTGATTCCGGCCATGGCTATCTGCCTTCAGGTCCTTGGACAACCTCTTCGCACACCAAGGTTTAAAGTGCTGGCCTTTTACAGCAATACCGTAGAAAGAGCACATATCGACTTCTCAGACGCTGCAATTAAATTCTTTAAGGAACTGACTGTGGGAAATGGATTTGTTTTCGATACCACAAGTCACATGGAAGACTTGAACGACGAAAAGCTGAAAGATTATCAACTTGTGATGATGCTTAATGATTTTCCGCATAATGAAGAACAAAGGCGAGCATTTGAAAGGTACATGGAAAGCGGCGGTGGCTGGTTTGGTTTTCATGTATCCGGATACAACGACAAAACCTGGCATTGGCCTTGGTTTGTTGATTTTCTTGGAGGGGCCGTTTTCTACAACAATAACTATCCGCCAATGCCCGCTAAATTAATTGTAGATGATACTACGCATCCCGTGATGAGAGGCATGCCGAAGACCTATATTGCCCCCAGCAGCGAATGGTATCAGTGGAGGCCCAGCCCGCGGGAAAACAAAAAAGTAAAAGTGCTGGCGACTTTATCCCCGGAAAACTTCCCCTTTGGTATAAAGGATATTATCAGGGACGGAGATATTCCCGTGGTTTGGACAAACACAGATTTCCGGATGATCTATCTCAACATGGGACATGGCGCGCATGTATTTGAGGACGCCACGCAACAAAAAATGATCATCGCCGCATTGCGCTGGGTGATTTCAACAGACAAAAAAGGAGATCCTTTCGAAAGAAAAAATTAATTATTGATGATCCAGTTCAGGATCACCAGTCTGGCGCTTTTCAATTCTGGGAAATTGTTGGTTGATAAAATCCGGATTGCTGATGCCAATGGTTGGATTGGATGAAAAGAACCCAAACGGCATTAGGGAAAATCCCATGCGGTGCACAGACATGATGGGCCATTCTTCAGGCCTTACAATGTGCGTGATGCCTGCAACATACCAAAGCACTACGTCATTGCTATCGATTGAGCGATTCTCCGCGGTCCAGCCCGGCAGCCCATCATAAATCCTGTTGCTTGCGGGGTAGAGTCCGGCAGGATATTCTTCGCCTTCCTGGTATTGAGTAACCCAAACCTGGTGAGCCAGGAATCCCGCTTTTTTGCGGAGCATGGAATTGGGTGAAACAAAGGTTTTCGCCTGGGTGCCGGGCATAAGCATGTAGCCCGAATGCTGGCCCTGCTGATTGTGCACACTATTGTTTATCACATGCCAGTTTCTTGCTGACTCGTAATTGATGTTACGTTGCGCTTCAATCTCTTTCTTGAATTTCCTGTGCTCAACATAGAATGCATTTCCATATGGGTTGCTCTTCCCCTCCGGTACAGGACGGGCATTCATCTCCATAACGCTGTTCCCGTCATTTCCATCGATATCCATGTCGAGACGGAAAACAAAAAAATGCTGATGGTTGATTGCTTCGACGTGAGGTCGCACCAGCGTCCCAAAAGAATGACCCATGTAAGAAAGGTCATTTTTATCTGCAGGCTCCATTTCATTGGTGCGGTGCACGCCTTTGATTTCCACAATACCTGTGAGTTCAATATCTACTTCAATGGTGCCATCCTCCTTGAATCGCCACACAAATCCGTAGTCATAGTTTTCAATCATCGTATAATACTTCAGCACGAGATTAGTTGCTCTTCGTGAAATAATATTGTGGCGCCAGAGTGGCCCACCATATTCTTCGTAAATGGCCACCGCCCTGTCCATTTGAAAAGGTGAACCGTCCTCTCGGTGAAGTATGGCCGGTTCATAAACTGCATTCTCCGGCGCGTCGGCACCCGGACTCATAGATCGCGCGATGCCTTGTCCAAGGCGGTATTCCCCCGCATCAAAGAAATTGTAAGCAGCCTGGAATAGATTGGGAGAGCCATAAGGCACCACCATCTCCGGCATCGAGCCGCGGTACATTATGGGTCGTTCCTTACCGTGGTCCAAATAACGCACGTCATAGATCACGAGGCCCTCCCGATTATCCACCCCATAACGCAATTTCCAGTTCTGCCAAATGATCTCGTGACCTTTGATCTCAAAGGATCTCCCCTCGGGCTGGCTGATCACTAGTGGTTTGGGGCCCTTGAACATATCAGTAATGGTGTCTTTATTGAAATAATCAAGGTCTATCTTTTCAGCGAAAGCATTTTCTTCATCAACAATTTTGAGGATTTTACCCGCGGTAAGGTCGGTGTAAGCGATCAAGCCCTCTACGTCCACAAAATTGCTTTTTCTTCGTGCAATGACCAGTTGCTCACGGTGACCAATAGGTGCAATGCCCATATCTCCTGCAAAAATACTCCGATGCGTTACGGAATCGGGCGTGAGTCCTCTCTTCAACAGGGCTGCAACCCATCGTTCGTCATTCAATACAATAGCATGCACAACCGAGTCGGCGGCGAGACCCATCCCGATAACAAAGGGAATGTATTTAGTCGAGAGGACTCTCTCCTTGTTCAAATCTATGACAGCTTCTGACACCCCTTTTCTGGCAAAGTCAAAATAGCTCGCAAATGCCTCGCGCCTGAAGGGTTGGCCATCTTGATAAAGCAAAACCTCCTGCTTCGGAGGTTCTTTCAGATTGATCACGTTGAAGAGTTCCTTGCCACTGATGGTGTTGGTTTTTTTCAGGATCTCTACCACCTTTCTGATTTCCGCAGCCGTCAATGGATCCAGTGGATGTGTTGCTTTTTGTTGCGCGTTTACCAAACTGGCAAGCAATGTGGCCAGCAGCATTAGGGAGAAACGAGTTTGCATAATGTGAGTTGATTAAAATTGCATTTTTACGTTATACCATATACCGCATACCTTATATCCTAAACCTTAACATAAACAGTTTTTATATTCACCAATTCCTTAAATCCATATGTTCCCAACTCACGGCCATAGCCCGAGTGCTTCACGCCACCAAAGGGCAGACTGGGATCTGATTTCACGGAAGAATTTACAAAGCAGGCACCGGCCTCTAATTTTTCGGCGGCAATTTTTTCACCACGATCGGTGTCTTTTGTAAACACAGCGGCTCCCAGCCCAAACTCGGAGTCGTTAGCGATAGCGATCGCTTCCTCTTCGTCTTTGGCGACAATCACGGCAGCTGCCGGCCCGAACAACTCCTCATCATACGCAGGCATCCCTTTCGTTACACCCGTAAGAATCGTTGGTGGGTATAGTGCGTTATTCCCCTCTGGAACGGCGCCACCCAGGATGCACTTCGCTCCTAATCGAATACTTTCCTGCACCTGCTTGTGCAATTCATCGCGAAGATCTTTGCGGGCCTGTGGGCCGATATCTGACTTTGGATCGAGCGGGTCACCCATCACCTTCGCTGCCATTTTCTTTGTAAATAATTCCAGGAAGGCCTGGGCCACGGGCTCAACAACAATCATGCGTTTGGCTGAAATGCAACTTTGCCCGCTATTGATCAACCTGCTGTTGGTGCAGGTTTCAGCTGCCAATTCCAGGTCAGCATCTTCGAGTACGATATATGGATCACTGCCTCCCAATTCCAATACCGATTTCTTGATGAGGGAGCCCGCTTTCTGCGCAACTTTCTTACCGGCCGCCACACTGCCCGTCAGTGTCACAGCCTGAATCAAAGGATGCTCAATCACTTCATCCACTGCAGAACTGGGAATCAATAAGGTTTGAAAAACGTGTTTGGGAAAGCCTGCTTCCTGGATAATGTTTTCAATTTCTATGGCACAGCCAAATACATTTGACGCGTGCTTCAGCACCGCACAATTGCCAACCATCAGCGCCGGACCTAAAAACCTGAAGACCTGCCAGAATGGAAAATTCCACGGCATCACTGCGAGTATCACGCCAATGGGTTGGAAATTCACATAACTTTTTGAAGCATCCGTTTTGATAAATTCATCGGTGAGGGCGGCCTCTGCATTTCGGGCAAAATATTCGCACGAGTCGGCGCACTTGTCTATTTCAGCAAGTCCGCCCTTCAGGTTCTTGCCCATTTCAAGAGCCATCAATTCTGCCAATTCATTCCTGCGTCGTCTCAGAACATGCGCAGTTTTTAAAAGATAATCCCCTCTTTCGGCGAAACTCAGCTTTTTCCAATTTGACCAGGCAGCATGTGTTTCGCGGATTTTCTGATCTACTTCGGCCGAACTATGGGATTGATAAGATTTCAGGAGCTTCCCATTGAAGGGATTGATGGATTCAATGGTCATGGCTTTGATTTTTCGTTGAATGATCAAATTAACGAATTCCGCGCAATGACACAATGTGTTCCTCCCCTGCCTCTCCATGATGTACCTCATGCTAACGACGGATTGAAAACGCTCACGCCCAACGAAGCGGTCTCCGCCAGCCGAAGCTCATTCCGAGCGTAGACTAGACACCGGGTTAGCAAGCGCCGATTTGATCGTTTGAAAACTCACCGTGAGCATTGCTAACAATAGTGAGCCGAAACCCACAACGCCAAACATCCACCATTCCATCCTGATATGATATGCAAAATCGTTCAACCAGTTGCTCATAAAGTACCCGGCGATGGAAATGGCGATAACAAAGGCAATGAGCACGAGCCACATGAATTCCCTGCAGAACAACAGAATAATATTGTATACCGATGCCCCCAACACCTTCCTGATCCCAACCTCCTTGATGCGCTGTATGGTCATAAACAAAATCAATCCATACAAACCGATGCAGCTGATGAAAATGCCAATGCCGGCAAAGAGCATCGATAAGTTTGACAGTTTCTTTTCCTCGCTGTAAAATTTGGCAATCGCTTCGTCCAAAAAATTATAATCAAAAATATAGGCAGGAAAGTACTGGCCGTATAATTTCTCAACCTTTTTCATCACCGGGCCCATAGCAGTAGGGTTAAATTTGACACTGGCAATTCTGTAATAATCATTTTGAGAAATCAGCACCATGGGTAGTATCGCGCTTCGTAAAGAACCCTGATTAAAATCCTTCACCACGCCAACAACCGGCAGGTGAATTTTGTCGAGCACGATGAAATTGTTGATCGCCTGTTCAGGTTTTGAAATACCCAACTTCTTCATGAGCGTTTCATTGATCACTACTTCCTGCGCGGTATCTGACGCCCTGAACACACGACCTGCCAAAATCCCAAGTTTATAAGTCTGAAAGAATGAGGTGTCGACAGAATTGAGGCCAATTTCATAGGGTTCATCTTTCAGCGATTGGTTATACCTGAAAGTAGTTGTATGCCTGCCTTCGGCAGATGGAGCACTGTATCCCAGGCTTACATGCTGAACACCAGGCACTGAGGCGAGCTCGTCCCGAAAGGCTTTCCAATTGAGTTTGTTTACACTGTCGCGCGGCAAGCTAATGTTTACGATGGCTTCTTTATCAAACCCGATTGGCGCATTCTGAAAAAACTTAAGCTGGTTCATGACGATCAAAGTTGAAAAAATCAAACCCTGAGCGATCATGAATTGCGCAACAACAAGGACCCTTCTCAGGGAGACTCCGGATGCAGTTCTTGCCGAAATTTTATTTTTCAACGCCTGGATGGGTTTGAATCCCGAAATGATTAGCGCCGGATAAAAACCGGCAAGGATGGTCACCACCAACAAAATGGAAAATGTTGCGATGAGCGTAGAAAAAGATTGCAACGGGTTTAGCAGTATTGTTTCATGTACGATCCGGTTGGTAAAGGGTTGAAATATATTAAGCAATACAATGGAAAGTATTCCTGCGCCAAGGACGAGCAACAAGGTTTCGCCCATGAATTGAAGAGCCAACTGCCAGCGTCTGCTACCCAATACTTTCCTGATGCCTACCTCCTTCGATCGCCTGGAAGCCTGTGCAGTAGCGAGATTTATGAAATTTATGCAGGCGAGTCCCAGCAGAAATGCACCAATGAGTGAAAGCGATACGAGCGTACTTCTGTTAATGGTGTACCGATTGAAATTTCCGTACCTGTCATTAAAGTGAATATCGGCCAAAGGCTGAAGCGTATAAAAATCAGTCTTGTTGTTTTTGCCCAAGTGCACATCGCGGAATCCTAAAAGTGCCCGGCTCACGCTTTCGGCCTGCTTTTTATCTTTGAGTTCAATAAAACATTGCGACCTGCTGCTTACGGTTCCCCAATCGGCCACCAGCTGTCTTCCATTTTTTGAATTCAACAAGTTCGAGGAAGAGATGACGAGCTTGATGGGAAGATCCGTATTTGTGGGAGGTTCGTCAATGATGCCATTGATCTGGACGCGTTCGTTGTTATCCTTTTGGATCATTTTCCCGAGGGCGTCTTTCCAGGAGCCAAAATATTGCTCGGCCAGGTCTTTTGTAATGGCTGCCTGGTTTGGGTTTGCCAGGATGGAAGGATCGCCGGCGATCCATTTAAAGTTGAAAATATCAAAGAAGGCAGGAGTGGTATAAAACACGCCCGTTTCAATTTTGAAACGTTTCGGCGCAGCGTCCCGGTTTTCGCCGATGATATCGACCTGGTTGTTATAACCGCCGAACAGGCCCGCTATATGTTTCACCTGCGGAAATTCCTGGCGCATGGCCTCGGGTAATCCCAGGGGTACACCCGACTGATATTCTGTATTGCCTTCGTTGTACCTGAATTCCGAAACGACACGGAATATTTTTTCATGATTTGGATGAAACCGGTCATAACTCATCTCATGGCGAACGATCATGAATATACCCAGTCCGCAGGAAATTCCCAGTGCTAATCCCGTCAGATTGATACACGTGAAAGTTTTGTTTTTCCAGAGATTACGGAAAGCAATTTTCAAATGGCTGAATAGCATCGGCAGTTGGTTTGTAGAATTGCCACCAATAAAATGCCATGGCGATACCATTCTGAGTGCCAAAGCCTAGTACATGTAAAAAAAATTCCGGTTGCCCGGTTATGATACAGTTAGTGTTCAGTTGTAAACCATAGAAAATAGGAAAGCCTCCAGGGAGGCTTTCCTTTTCTCTTTATGGTCTTGTTGTAATTCTTATGGCTTCGCAGAAATTTGTCCGCGAATTTCCCCTGTAGCATTTGTTGGGGTTCCAAGGCTGTAGTACCAGTTACCACTCATCAGGTCCTTGGCCTGTTCCGGAGTTAATTTTACTTGCCCGGAATATGAACCCGTGTTTTTCAAATCTGCCCCCAGCGCCCATGGATCGCCAGCAATTGATCCGGCAGTTCCCGCGGCACCTGTATAAAATCCACCCGTCGTTGGAGCACCAGAAAGGTCTTTCCAATTGGTTGTGTATTTTAAAATGCCGGTTGAAGGATCGTAGGTGCCAGTTAATGTTGCATTGCCATTTCCGGTTACAGTAGGAACCATGTCCTTGCTGGTTGCATTGCCGCTAATTTTTACGAGCTGTTGAAATTTTGCATTTTCAACAAAGCGGCTGCTCATCAAAAGTGTAGCGACTGCAAAGCTTGTCACGACCATTATCGTACCAAGCAGGATTTTTCGTGTTTTCATATATCAGCACATTTTAAGGTTATGATTCATGTTTAAAACTCCAGAGAATTTCTGCAAATAAAATGCCTTAAGAAATACAGGATCAATCTACTCAGCGTCTACACGTTCTGCGCATTTTTTTCCTCAAAGAATATTACAGAATTAAGTCCGGCAAGTGTAAAACTCACAACCCTTTACGGAGGGCATATGGTTTGCGTAGCCAACTATTCTAAAAATATTAATCTACAAAATCAATTTTATGCAGACTAAAAAACCAAGTTCGAAGACATCCTCCACTTCGAGTCGAAAAACGAGGGCCAGCAGATCACAAAACAGAGAGAATGGGTCTGCCCTGAAGGAATTTTTCCTTGAGGAGTTGAAAGACATTTATTGGGCAGAAAAGCATTTAATTAAAGCACTACCCAAAATGCAAAAAGCGGCCACTTCTGAAGATCTGGCTAGTGCTTTTGAGGACCACCTTGGCGTGACGCAGGAACACGTATCCAGGCTGGAACAGGCGTTTGAATTGTTAGATGAAAAGCCCATGGCAAAAAAATGCGAAGCCATGGAAGGATTGGTAAAAGAGGGTGAAGAAATCATTGATGAAACTGATGAAGGAAGTGCCACCAGGGATGCTGCGCTAATTATAGCGGCGCAAAAAATCGAACACTATGAAATCGCAACCTATGGCGGGTTGGTCCAACTGGCAAAGAGCATTGGAAGGGATGATGTCTCTGAAATTCTTGCAGAAACCCTGGGCGAAGAGAAAGAGGCCGACGAAAAGCTGACATCTATCGCCGAATCCTCCGCCAACCAAATGGCCAGCCAGGAAGACTCCGATGATGATGAAGATGAAGACAAAGACGACGAAGACACTGATGACGAAGATGAAAAACGCAAATCACCCGGGGCCGACCAACGCCGCTAATGCAATACGTTACCAAATAATAAAAGCCAGATCTTAAAATCTGGCTTTTATTATTTCGCCAGCTCAGCGACAACAGGCCTGGAAAGATCTTCCTTCTCATCTTTCGATTTCAATTTCACGCCAAATAAGATGCGCGTAAGGATAAAGGGCCTGATCAGGAATTTATAAATGATGAACAGCATCATGAAAGTAACGATGACAAGCAGGACAAGTTTTATCCAGATGGAGGTATTTAATTGCACAATATAGTATCCCGCAGCTACGATTAAGGTTTGATGCAAAATGTAAAATGGGTATACCGCCTGGTTGGCGAATTGCAAAAAACGATTGGTGAAATTGAGATGAGTCTTAGCAAAGCCAAGGATCGCAAGAATGAGGCACCAGATCTCAATCGAATTTAATGCGCCGTAGAGATCCAGGTTGATGCCAGCCTCCTTTGGCATTTCAAGCTTCCACCAGTACCTGGTATAGAGTACGACAATACATGTAACTGCGACGGTCAGGTAGATCCACCTGTATTTCGCGGAGGTGACCCAAAATTTTTCAGAGCCACCCAACAGGTACCCATAGAAAAACAGGGTCAATGAAAATAGGAATAAAAACCAGTCGTCAAGCAAACTCATTTGTTCCGGGAACCGGATGTAAAGTTTGAAATAATATAAAACTAATGGGATGAATAACAACAGCAACATGAAGGGATTCGATAGTTTGTCGGCAATAAATATTTTGACGCGCTGCATGATCTTGATTTTAAAAATGGCAAACACGGGCATCAACAAAATGCAATAAACGAAGAGGTAAACCACGAACCACATATGACTCCACGTAAGCGACCCTTCGGGATAGGGAGTGAGTTCCCAAACCCGGGGATAAAATTTTCCATACCCAGGTGTAATTTTTCCGAGCTGAAGCCACTCAAAGTAAACCTGGAAGGGAATGGTGAAAAACATCGCAAACAAGAGAGGGATGAGGAGTCGGGCCACTCTTTCTCCTTCAAACGCAAATACTGATCTTTTCCTGAGTGAAAAATGAGTCCCTACGCCCGACACAAAAAATAACAAGGGCAAGCGCCATTGGTGGAGCCACCAGATGAGTCTTGATAACCCGATCGACTGATGGCTGTCTTTGATTTCCCAGCCAAAACGCACAAAGGGCATCGCGCAATGAAAGAAGATCAATAGGAGAAATGCCAGCACTCTCACCCAGTCGATGAAATATTTCCGATCCGTCATGTAGTTATTTAGAACAAAATACGGATGGATGGAGAAAATGTTACAAAATGTATAAGGCATCCCGACACGCGTTTTGCGCGTCGGGATGCCTTATTTACGTGGAATCTAAACGTCGAACATTTTATTGTGCAAACTTGTCGGGATATTGCTTAATGATCCCGGCAGCCAGCATGTCTGACATATCCAGGATCTCCGCCTTCACCTTATCATATGTTTCAATGTCATTTTTATAGTCCTTTTTAAGCCTGGCCACGGCCTCCTGCGTGGTCAATGATAAGTGATCATGCATCATTTTCTTCATGTCATCGACGGGCCAGTTTTTAGGATTCGCGGAACTGAGAAACGCAGAAATATCATCTGCATTCTGCAGCCATTTTTTGTTGACGGCGTCGAAATCCGCCTGTTTGCCTGCTTTGGCGGCCTTCAGCAGATCCGCTGCGATCGTAATGTGATCGTGCAATAAGCTGGTCAGCTTATTCCCTGCGGCCTCGCCATAAACAGGTTTTATGGCATTCCCAATATCATCCTGGTTTTTCAACAGTCTGGCCACGGCTTCATTGGTGCCTGGCAGATCATCAATGATGTTAAATATTACATTTCGAGTATACATGACGTGATCTTCCCAAAGCACGCGCAGGTTAGTCCGCAGCGTATTGGCTGATTCTGTTTTAAAAACTCCGCTGGAATTCATGGCCATTTGGGCCATGGCAGGCGTGGCCATTATTGTCGTAACGATGATGGCGGTGACCCAATAGCGAAAGAATATTTTTTTCATAACCATAAGTTTTTACTTCCTTTTGAGTAAAATGAGCGTATTTGGTTACAAAAAAATGGGGAAATCGTCAATGGCTGAAAACCCTATCGCCTGGTGAGCCTTGAAATCATTTCAACCAGTTGAGATATTTCAAATGGTTTCATCAAGAATTCATCGGCAAGGGAATTCTCTTTCATGGAATTAGCATGAACATTTCCAGCAGAGTAAATAATAATGGGAATGTCCTTGAGCGCGGGAGTGGTTTTAATCTCCCTGCTAAGTTCTTGTCCATTGGTATTGCCCAGGAACACATCCAGAAGTATGACGTCTGGCCTCTTTTTTGAAAGATAGGGTAAAAGCAAGGCCCCATTGTCCAAACATTCAACCTGCATGTGATGACGCTTCAAGACGAAGGATACCATTTCCAACAGATCTTTATCATCGTCGACGATCAAAAGATTCATTCGAACAAAATTTAAACGTCATAACAAGTTTGGCGGGGGAAAATGAATGACGAGAATCAATAATTGTAAATTTAAAACATACTGCGCACAATCACCATCTATTTCCCTTTAAAGAAAAAAATTAATGGCAATTATCGATATCGAGCAGAAAAATTCAATGTTGGCAGCCATCATTGAATTTTCCGAAGACGCAATCATTAGTAAAGACCTTAATGGTACGATCACAAGTTGGAACAAGTCCGCTGAAAAGATGTTCGGCTATACTGCTCAGGAAGCGATAGGCAGAAATATCGAACTCATCATCCCGGAAGATCGAAAAGAGGAGGAGAAGCTTATCATTTCAAATCTCCGCGAAGGCAGGCCCATCGAGCATTTCAAGACCATCAGGGTGACCAAGTTCGGGGAGTTCGTTCACATTTCCCTCACCGTTTCTCCCATCAAGAATGCGTGGGGGGTTGTCACGGGCGCATCCAAGATTGCCCGGAATATTACACGCCAGGTTCGCGATGAAGAATTGATCAATCAGTATGCCAGGAGACTGGAAATAATTAACGCGGTAGGCAGGAAGATCGTCTCTCACCTGGACGTACCAACCATTCTCCAAACCGTTGCAGATGCATGCACACAACTTTCAGGCGCTGCATTTGGAGCCTTCTTTTATAATAAGATCGATCAAAAAGGCGAGGCGTATATACTCAATTCTGTTTCCGGCGCACCCAAAGAAGCTTTTGAAAAATTCGCCATGGCCCTTAACACTGATGTTTTCAAAAACACCTTCGCCGGACAATCCTCTGTTCGAAGCGACGATATTACCAAGGAACCGGGTGGGCAAAATTCTCCCCATATTGGCATACCAACAGGACATCTTCCGGTTGTAAGCTATTTGGCGGTGCCCGTAATTTCACACTCGGGCTCGGTCATCGGGGGACTGTTTTTTGGACATCCAAAAGCAGGAGTTTTTAAAGAGGAGCACGAAGTATTGGTCTCGGGTATCGCGGCTCAGGCTTCCATAGCACTTGATAATGCCAAGTTATATGAAGACATTAATGCATTGAATAGCAGAAAAGATGAATTTATTGGTTTTATAAGTCACGAATTGAGAACGCCACTAACTACGCTCAAGGGATATCTTGAAATTAGCCGCGACGACGCGAATTTGATACCTGAAATTCAGCCCAGGTTGTCCAGGCAGGTAACCAGGCTGGAAGAGATCATTTCCGACTTGCTTGATATATCCAAAATAGAAGCAGGCAAATTGGATTTTTCTTTTTCACCAATCGGGCTAGGCGAACTTGTCAGGAAGGCCCTGGACGCTGTCAACCATACTGAGCACCACGTTGACTTCAAAATGCCATCAGGTAAGATTACCGTGATGGTTGACATTCAGAAAATGACTCAGGTTTTGGTGAACCTCATCTCAAACGCTATGAAATATTCGCCTAAAGGTTCAACGGTTAAATTAGAAGCCGCCCAGTTTGGTAGCGAAGCCATCATCAGCGTGAGGGACGAAGGCGCTGGCATTGCGAAACAGGAACTTGAACGGGTATTCAACCAATTCTATCGTGTCACCGAAACCAAGAACAGCACTCAAGGTATCGGGCTTGGCCTTTACATTTCACGGCAGTTTGTGGATGGCCACCTGGGTAAAATTTGGGCCGAAAGTGAAGTAGGCAAAGGCTCCATATTCTTCGTTTCCTTCCCCGCTGAGCGGCCCTGATTAGCAATTCGGCACACCTGTATGAAATTCCCTGCTTTACATCCTCTTTTTGATGACCTGGATTGAGTCAAGATGTTTTTGCAGCACTGGCAAAGTGTTCGTTGCGAATGCCTTCAGGTCGGGATCCTTACACTTGTCAGCCGCCTTTTTAAATTCCTTGATGTCCTCCTGGTGATCATCCAACATTAGTTTCACATATGCTTTATCAAAATCTTTTCCTGTCTTCTTCTGAAGATCTTCCAGTCGCTTTTGTTCCTTATCTCCAAGCGTGGCGGGAAGTGTTATATTTTTCTGACCCGCAATTTGTTTCAACTTGTCTCCCGCTTCCCCATGGTCTTTCACCATCATAGAACCAAATTCCTTTACGTTTTGGTTCATTGCATTGGTTTGTGCCAACTGGCCCATTGCAACTTCAGCCATCCCCCCATTTGCAGCCTTCACTGCGAAATCAGCATCGTCTTTATCAACCGGAGTTGTTGCGATCGGCTGTGCAGAATCTGGTGCCGCTGCCCGGGTGTTATCCTTCGCATTATCAGCGACGGAATCGTTTGCATTTTTTGCGCTGTCTACGCTATCCTGTTTGCCACTGCCGCATCCAGGCGAAATAAGAAGAATTGAGAAACCTGCGAGAACGATAAGAATTGCTTTCATACGAATGATTTAAAATTAAAAAATGCAATAACCTGGGAAGATAAATTTCCAGATATGTATCAATTTTAAAGCCACAGCGCCGATCCGTGAAATCCAATCCCCTCCTCGTATCCGGGATATCCAAACGGGCATAAACTTCCCCATTTACCGGCGTAAATTGTATGCGGATCGTGGAATTGGAGGGGAGGAAAACGGCACAGTTTTTTGGCAGGCCTGAATAAGAATAATAACGATGACAACAAAAAAAGGAAAGAAGACAAAAATGCCGGTTAAGGTTTCGCCCATGTTGTGCACCCTCACGAAGGAAGTTCCTGAAGGAGACGAATATCTTTTCGAAATTAAATGGGATGGTTACCGCATCATAGCGTTCGTTGGAAAGAAGGAAATTATCCTGCAGTCCCGAAGTGGTCTCAATTATTCAGCGAGGTACCCGCTTATTGCAAATGAATTAAGCAGACTAAAACATCAGGTTGTTTTGGACGGTGAGGTCGTAGTTTTCAATGAAAAAGGACTACCCGACTTTGACGCTTTGCAGGTTTATAACGCCAATGATCAACCTATTTCATATTGCATTTTCGATATCCTTTGGTTGGATGGATATGATGTCCAATTGCTTTCATTGGAAGAACGCAGGAACCTGCTCTCTTCGCTTATCCATAAAAGTGAGGTCTTGCGCATGAGTGAATTTTTCGAAGATGGTCAGGCGCTTTATCAGGAAATGCGGGACATGAACCTGGAAGGCGTTGTGGCCAAGAAAAAAGGCAGCCCTTATCACCAGGGCGAACGCGCTGGGGACTGGTTGAAGACGCCAACAAAAAAAAGGCAGGAATTCGTTATAGGCGGATGGGCAGAATCAGGAAATGGCCGTTCTTTTAAGTCCCTTTTATTCGGGGCTTATAAGAATGGAAAACTCGAATGGATCGGCCGTTCAGGTGGTGGCTATAAATTAAAAGAGATGCCCGGAATCCTAAGCATGCTTCAAAAGTTGGAAACCGAGCACTCGCCTTTTGCGAATGAAGTACTGGACACGAAAAACGCGCCGATTCACTGGGTCAAGCCAAAGCTGGTCGCCAATTTTGAATTTGCCACCTGGACAAAATCCGGCCGTATCAGGAAACCCGCTACCTTCCTGGGTTTCCGCAAGGACAAAAAGCCAAGCGATGTCGTTCGCGAAATTCCATCTCCTCGTCTCCTGGAGAACGAAAAGGCAAACGTAAAAAAGAAAAGAGCAAGGCGCAAGTCCACTGGTTAAAATGCCGGCTCCATTGATTCTCTTACCATACCGGTTAATTCATCCACTTTTTCTTCGGTTTCATCGACGAGGTCTTCGATGGCTTTCCTGATCCTTCTACGTGTTGTGGAACCTTTCGCGGGGGCGAACAGCATACCAATGCCAATACCCATGATTAAAATGAACAATGACTTTTTCATGCGATTTTTAAATCATTGACATCAATTTTCGGGCCCGTTGTCTATTTTAAAAGGAGGAGGGGGACCGGCGAAAGAGAAGGATCGCCCCAGATTACTAATGCAAATCCAGGTCGGGATCAAGCCAGCTAACTTTCTGTTCAGATTTATGTGGTTTAGAAAGGATGGGGCCATACAGTTCGGGGCGTCTTGCCTTGCGATACCTATAGCCGCCCGCCTGCATCAACTTATCATGCGTGAAGCTCGCCATTACAAATTCATCATCAAGTGATCGGCATTCTGTCATGATATCACCGAATGGATCCAGGATCATGGAGCAACCATTTTTCAACTGATCGTCGTCCATGCCAATCGGATTTGAGAACACAACATACACACCGTTATCATAAGCTCTTGCCGGGAGCCATTTCATCAACCATTTCCGTCCCTTCAGCCCGTCAAATTCCTGTCGCAGGATCTCGGGGTATTTGCGTTTGTTTTCCCACAGTTTGGGATCTACGAATCCCGCGCCGGGCCTGGTTGAGGGCGTGCACATGGTAACATGGGGCATGAAGATCACGTCGGCACCGAGTAATGCGGTTGCGCGAACATTTTCAATCACATTGTTATCATAACAGATGAGAATGCCCAGTTTCCAACCGAACAATTCAAACACGCAAAATTCCTTTCCCGGTGTGAGGTAGGGATTGATAAAGGGGTGAAGTTTTCTGAATTTGGCCACAACGCCGCCGCTGTTAACGCAAACCTGGGTCTTGTAGAGATTATCGTCCTCGTCTTTTTCAAACAATCCGGCGATCACCACGATATCGTATTTCGTTGCAATTTGTTTGAGCCTGTGGATACTGGGTCCGCTGGGAATCTCTTCTGCAAGGTCCAGCATTTGGGCCCTGGACAGGTGTCGGGCGAAGGTATAGCCGGAGATGGAGCATTCATGGAAGAGGATGATTTGTGCGCCTTTTGATGCGGCGGACTTTGCAAGTGATTCGATACGGCTTAGATTGTAGTTTTTGTCGCCACTTTTATGTTCAAATTGAGCGGTAGCAACCTTGATAGTGTTCATGGGAGAATGTTTTGGGAATTTTGTTGTTCTAACATTGAAATAAAGTTAAGACAAGGAGGCGACTCAATTTTTCGTTGAATGCCGGAAGGTTTGAATTGAGGTCTTGAGGGGTAGGAACAAATGTACAAATGGCGGAAGCGGGGGGCCAAAAACGACGCATGCGGGTAGTGAGGATTACAAGATATGGGGCCGCCCCGCCTGCGGCGGGGCGGCCCCATCATATCTCTAATAATTCACAACCAAACTATCAGCCAGGTTCAAAGTCGTCTGCAACCTCGAAAAGTTTTGCGTGGCAAAATCCTTCAATTCACCGTTTGATCCAAAATTCATTTCATGCTGATAAAGAACAACCGCGTTATCATGACTGGTAATCTCACTGTGGATATACACCGAATCAAATTCCCGGCCGCTCAAAGCCGACAACTGGGTCTTGAGTACAGCCTGTTGCGCATTCATTGTGTCCGGCGCCGAAATTTTAAGCCGGCTCGCAATATCCTTTAATTGGGCTGATGCCTGTACCCGCTCGGCAATGACCTGGTCGGCATATCGAACGATTGCGGTATCTGCTGCTTTGGCCTTAGCCAACTGGCCAAGCGAAATCTCGGTAAAATTGTCCATCGAAGCCTGTGAAGTAAAATCCTGGTCAGTGGAACTGCCACCGCCGGATTGGTTATCCTTCTTGCATCCGAACGCAATGAACGCGATCAGAAGACATGCACTCACTAGGGTTCTCATCTCATGTTTTTTTAAGAATTTCTTAATATGGTTTTTCGGAGCAGTATGGCATTGAAAAATGAAAAAAACCATGCCTGCCTTTGATGCCTTAGCCCGGATGTGCACATGTTCCCATTGCTTTTTCGTGAAGAAAATCCTAATATTTGCGTCCCTCCCTGATGAAGACTAAAGGGATGCCGAAAACTTTACAGAGTAGGCAATTCACAGCTCAATAACATTTTATGACAAACATTATCATTGCTTCGTACAAGGACGAAGCGAAAGCCATTGAGGCTGCGCAAAGGTTGCATGAACTGGAAACACTGGGTGATATCACAGTCTATGATAGTGTACTGCTAAGAAAAAATGCCGATGGGAAAGTTGAGGTATTGAATGCCAAAACTTCTGATGGTTTGAGGACCGCTGCGGGCATGGCCATCGGTACGGTGGTTGGCGCTTTGGCTGGACCGATTGGCATGGTGGCAGGCATGTTCTCAGGTGTTCTGGGCGGTGCCATCTGGGAAGCCGAATACTTCAGCTTTTCAGAAGAATTCGGGATGAAGGTGGCAAATAAAATGCAACCAGATACGACCGCGCTCATCGCAGAAATTGATGAAGACAACGTGGTGTTTGTTGACGGCACATTGAATTCGTTGGGAGGACAGTTAATGAGAACACCTGTCGACTACGAATACGAAAAATATGATGACGAGCAGATCGAAGCCATTGATGAGGAAATTGCCGCCGAAAGAGCCAATTTGAAAAAGGCCGCCACGGATCGCAAAGAAAAAATCAGGAGTAAGATTGAAGAACTAAAAGAAAAAAGAAAGAAAAGAATCGCCGAATTCGACAAAAAGAGGAAAGAGGCAATGGAAACGGGAAAAGCGAAGTTAGCAGCGCTGGACGACGAAGTGAAGGCCCCTCTCAAGGAATTGAAAATTTCAAGGATCAAGGGAAAAATCGAAAGGCACCAGGCAAGGCTGGCCGAATTAGAAACCGAATTGAAACAAATTCAGAGCTGATGTCATGGGCAAAAACTCCGTCCCGCCAGTCGTGTCGGGACGGAGTTTTTAATCATCAAAAATATTCTTATCCCATCCCCTGAAATCATAATACCTGCCCTTCGGCTCGCCGGTCCAGCCATTGATGCCTTTTCGTGGCAACAAAATACCGTGCACGTAAATGATGGGAAGTATTGAGAGCCCAAGGAGAACAAAGGCCGCGATTCTTCCAAAAAAATGAGAGACCAACAGGATGATTGCAAGGGTAACGATATACTTTGCCACCTTTCTCCATTTCGGTGAACGCTCTTCAAAATGGCCAAAATAAATATTTCCGAACAAAAAGAATATCGTAACAATGGCCACCTCGAGCCATAAAGAATCTGTATTCCACATATGATTGCAGTTTTCTGAGTTCAAATTTAAAAGAACAGCCCGGGATTTAGCAACCGCTTTTCAGACATGATAGATTACGAATACACGACTTGCATCCCAACAATTAATTGCTCAATTTTGTGAGCCTGGCCCCAGAAGACTGGTATACTCCCCTTTCACAGCAAAATGAGTCTAATGAAATATCTAACCTTATTTCTGTTCTCCGTTTGCCTGGCGCCATCATTTGGTTTGCGGGCGCAGAGCTCTATGCTCATACTTCGCAATGTAAATCTCATTGACGGCAACGGCGATTTAAAAAAGCGTGTAGATGTCGTGATCCAGGGGGGAAAGATCAAGGCCATTGACGTACACCTTCCTACAAAAGGCGCCAGGGAAATTGACCTCTCGGGTAAGACCATCATACCCGCCCTGATCAGTACCCACTCCCACCTGGGTACCATCAAAGGCAATACAACGAATGGATCCAACTACACGCGCGAAAACCTGTTGGCACATTTGAAGCGATATGAAGACTACGGCGTGCTTACCGTACTCGCCATGGGAACAGATCATCCGCCGCTTTTTGAAAATGGATTGTATGATTCCATCCGGAACGGCCTGCTACCCGGAGCGCGACTATATTCAGCAGGATATGGATTCGGCGTGAATGAAGGCGGACCTCCGCTGGAATTTGGGATGGACAAAGTCTACAGACCCACGGATCCTGCACAGGTAAAAGAGGAAGTACAGGAGTTAAAGCGCATACACGTAGCCGTAGTAAAAATGTGGGTGGATGATTTCGCAGGAAGATTTCAGAAAATGAAGCCCGAGGTGTATTTCGAAATCATCAAACAATGCCATGCCAATAACCTCCGGGTGGCATCACACGTGTATTACCTGGATGATGCGAAAGACCTTGTGAAAGACGGCGTGGACATCCTGGCTCATAGCATCAGGGATAAGGAAATTGATGACGCATTGCTCAACGAAATGAAACAAAAGCATGTGGTGTACATTCCTACCCTGGCACTGGATGAATATTCGTTTATATATGCCCGTGAGCCTGATTGGCTCAATGATCCCTTCTTTAAGGCTGCCCTGGAGCCTGGCGTGTATGAGGTGATCAGTTCTAAGGATTACCACGACAATGCGGCGAAATCACCCCAGCTGCAAAGGAATGAGAACGGTTTTCAGATGGCATTGAAGAATTTGAAAAAAGTTTACCAGTCAGGATTGTTGGTGGCCATGGGCACCGATTCCGGCGCCCAGCCGGTAAGGGCCCAGGGCTTTTCTGAACACCTGGAACTGCAGCTCATGGTACAGGCAGGGCTTACGCCCCTCGAAGCGATCACCATTGCCACCAAAAACGCGGCAAAAGCTTTGAACATCGAGAAAAATTTCGGCACCCTGGAACCTGGCAAAACAGCAGACTTCATCGTGCTTTCCGAAAATCCTGAAACAGATATCAGAAACACCAGGAAAATTGAATCGGTGTGGAAGGCGGGTATAAAAGTAAGCGAGGGACCCTTGAAATAAGTCAGGGTATTGGGTATTGGGTATTAGGTATTAGGTATTAGGTATTAGGTATTGGGTATACGGTATCTGGTATCGAATATCCAGTATCTAGTATCCTATTGCATTTTAATATCATTCATATTCTCGAACCTCGCTATGATTCCCCAACCATAAAAATAATTAGCCAACCCGATCAACAATTCATTCTTTCCCTCTTTTAGCGGCAGGTTGAAACTGCTGTTGTCAATGGTGCACCTACCGTCATTCTTCATCTGGGGCATGCCGAAATAGTTTTTGCCAACGAAAACAATTTGCCCATTTAAGAACACCCAGGCTTCGTCGCTGAAACCAAATTGCAACAATTTGTTCTGCGCCTTGGCGGAAGTGATCGTCGTTCTGAGCCAGGCCATGCGGCGGCGGTCATTGTCGGCCGATCCATATTTTCTGCTCAGGTTTACAACGGCGCGGCTCTCGGCCCGAATGGGCACCCATTTCGTAGAGCTGTCGGGCAATTCTGATTTATTTAAGGTGCCATGCATGCTCGGCAATGGCATAACAATATCCCTGCCGAACGGAAATTCCTGTTGCGGACTGAGTTCCCAATTCCTGATATAACGGGTATCGTTAGCCGAAGTCTGGTAACCCGGCGAAGCCGGGAGGCCTTCATTTGCGTTTGGACGAATAACTAAGTTGGCGTAAATGACATTTCCCGATAATGAAATGCCCCCTGACTCATTCAACCCTTCCAATTCAGGCACACTGAGTGCCGGCCTGGACATGTCATTCACATAAGCCTTCATCTGTTTCCCATTGATCACCAGCTTTACGTGATTCCAGGCACCCTGGTTGATCACCGCACCACTTTGGTATTCATCCGACAAATCCCAAATGCTCATCCCATCCATAATGGCCGCATATTGCAACGTGTTCCGTGCCTCCGGAGGAACGGGGCCAAAGGACCGTATGTAAAAATTATCTCCGTTTTTTCGATCCGGCGACATCCTGAAATTGATGCCAGGGAATCCTGCTCCCGTCAATTCCACATCAAACTCAATGGTGCCGTTTGAGAAAACCCGGTCTTTCAGGAAAACCTGGTAATAGGATCCATTCCTGCCCTGAATAGCCGGTACGCCGCGATGCGTCACAAATTCGGCAAGGCTGTCGTGCTCCCAATTTGCGGCCTGCATCGGGACCTTGATCTCCTGGCTCCTTGCGCCGATGGTAAGCATCACGCACATTTTAAAAACGATACCCTTTCTTAGATTCCTTAAAATAATGGCCGTTGCTTTCATGAAATGCAGTTTGGTGCTAAGCTAGGCTGCATCGCTGTGACAACTAAATTTTTTCGACAAATGAGGTTCAATAAAAGACGAATTTCAAGCCGCCATAAGAACCAAAATATTAATTCATGATTTCAGTTTGAATTGATATATTTGATTTCTCCCTCGCTGTTCGATTCCGAACGATTGAAGCCCGGCACATAAAGGATAAAGAAAATGATGTATCTGCCTTTCCTGGCCGGAAAATATTCTACTGCTCCGGGTTTAACCCCCATTTCCAAAGTGAAGGATCATCTCGATTCCCTCATTTTCCAAATAGATGACACCTATCCCGTTTACATTCAAAATAAAATGGAATGCAGGAAGGAAAATATGGGGAAGTATTATTGCGAGAAGCGATTCTGGAACACCACCCTCACGCGTATCAACCAATACCTGGTTGACACGCTGCTCAGGGAACATCCCGACAAATTCAAATTGCGCAGAACAGAGGGCGGTTTCGCACTGCTCAACCTTATCAGCGGCGACCTGGTGGAGTGGGATTATGCGTGGAAAGACGTAAGGCACCACAAATACGGCTCCCTCTTTGATGCACTCTGCTGCCAGGTCCAGGAAGATATTGCCATCTGCCAACTGGATCATGGGAACGATTGGCTTGCAGCACTACACTTGTGCGCACCCAATCACTGGTCGGCCGAAGAAAAGATCGGTCATCCGTTCTCGATCGTACATGCACCTGTGCCGGAGATGGACAAAACGAAGGCCCAGTCCTACAAACTCCTGCAATCCGTTTTACACAAAGGCCCGTTCACGCGTTTCGCCTGGGGAATCTCAACCGATTCCCGATTGAATCACCATCCGAACCCGGGGCCAGGTTTGACAGAAGATGAATGGCACGGGAGAAAGCCATTGACCAATGGTGCCGGCATTTACATTCGCTCAGAAAGGCAAAACCTGGTCGGATTTCCGGAAGTGCAGGCGTTCCTGTTTACCATTCGAACTTATTTTTATACTGTGGACGATTTAAATGCAGAAGAAAAAAATGCGCTTCTGCAGGCCGTCGAAACCATGTCAACAGATACGATCAATTACAAGGGTTTGGGCAGCATTCTTCCGGCGCTGAAAGAAAAATGTTCGGCATGAAAGAGCGGGTTGAACTAATAAACGAGGTTGCTTAGCTTGTCGGGATCTGTAATTCGTATTTTCCCTTCCTTGATCTCGATCAGCCTTTCGGACTTAAAATCACTTAGTGTTCGTATTAACGACTCAGTGGCTGTCCCCACGTATTGCGCAATATCTTCCCTCGAAATATCGAGCTGCCGATTCGTCGACTGTTGTGCGTTGAACTTCTGATGAATCACCACCAGAGCCTTTGCAACACGTTTGCGCAATGAATCATAAGCAAGGTGAAGTAACCGTTCCTCCTTTTCTTTGACTTCCTTACTAATCAGTCTGATGAAACGGGATGCAATGCTCATATCTTTATAAATAGCATTCAAAAAAACATCAGCAGGAATCATTGCCACATCCGCCTCTTCCAGCACCTCCGCATTGTCCTCGTAATTTCTGCCCTCAAGAAGTGGAATATATCCCAGGAAATCGCCGATGCTGTACAAATTCGTAATATATTCTTTTCCATCTTCATGCACCCGGAAGACTTTGATTTTACCCCTCTTGACATAATAAAGGAACTTCGGTCGCGTCCCGGAATTATAAAGGTTCATTTTCTTGGGCATCACCTGCGTCTCATAGTCGTCAGGATTGAGTTCGATGATACCTGACTTGTTCAATTCCTGTAACAATTCACTTGCACCCTTGTCGCCAGGCGCAAACTTCGACTGAATGATGTCGAATTTCTTAAACCGCATTTCAATGGCGTTCAGGAGTTCAATGTCATCAAAAGGTTTGGAAACATAATCGTCGGCGCCCATTTCCATTCCGCGTCTAAAATCACTTCGTTCTGCCTTTGCCGTTAGAAAAATAAATGGAATGGCCTCGGTCGCCGGATTTTTCTTTACGAGGTGAAGCACTCCATAACCGTCCAATTCGGGCATCATGATATCACAAATGATAAGATCAGGAAGGTTTTTAATTGCAGCTTCCACGCCCTTCTTCCCATTTTCGGCAGTGATGGTCTTGAACCCTGCCAGGCTGAGTATTTCGGCGGTGTTCTCCCGTATATCGTTGTTGTCGTCTATGACCAGTATCGACTTCATGATCGCGATTTCGTTAAAAGTAGTGTTTACCGCCGAAGAAATTCGGCGGCATGACGAAAATCATCTTTTGGACTGAACCTGATCACCTTCCTCTATAAAGTCCGTTCCACTTTTATCGCGGCAAACCTCTTATGATAAAATGAAGGAGCAAACCCACTATTAAGTCCAGCTCAATGTCCTTGGCTGGATCCGCTATCTCTTGTCATCGACATATCTTTAGTCAGGCAGGAAGGGAAGGTCCATCGTCACTGTCGTCCCCTTCCCCAATTCGCTGTTTAATTGCACTCTTCCGTTCAATAATTCAACATACCGCTTAACGATATGAAGCCCCAGCCCGGTCCCCTGGATATTCGTCACATTTTGAGCACGGAAAAAGCTGGAGAACATGTGTTTTAGATCTTCATACGGGATTCCCATTCCATTATCGATTACTTCAATTTTAAGGGAGTCGCTACCGGTAAACGCCTGAACGATGACCTCAGAATTTTCGGGAGAGAATTTCATAGCGTTACTTAACAGGTTGAGCAGAATATTCCTGAGAAGTTTCTTGTCGGTCCTGAATTCCTCAATATTGCTATTGAAGATTATGTTCTGACCCGGCTTTTTCAACTCCTGCATTTCTTCCAGGATTTCTTCTATGAATGGCTGAATTGTAAAATATTCCGGCTTGACCAGAACCTTTCCTTCTTCCAACTTGCCCAATGAAAGAAAATCTTCCAGCAGCATGTTCAGATGCCTCACAGAATCTTTAATTCTCCTGATATGCCGGTCACGATTTCCCTGTTCATCTTCCTTTGTATATCGCGACATCAATGCGGCAGAAGACAATATGGTACTGAGGGGCGTTCTAAACTCATGAGATGCCATCGATGCAAATCTCGATTTAATTTCCCCCAATTCCTTTTCCTTACTCAGCGCTTCACTCAGTTCCTTCTGCGATTTCTCCAGCTCATGCAGTGCTTCCTGCAGGATCCTGGTTCTTTCTCCCACTTTTGATTCGAGTTCGGCATTCAGGCTCCGTATATCTTCTGTCACCCTTTCCAGTTGTTCCTTTTGTTTGATCAGGTTTCGCTCATACTCTTTGCGCTGTGTAATGTCTACCAGAAAAGCAATAACAAACGTCTCATTCTTTTGCCGGTAAAAACTGAGACTCACTTCAACCGGGAATTCTCCACCACTCCTGGTTTTTGCGAAAAGGTCGCGCCCTTGACCCATGGAACGATGGGAAGGATGCTCATAGAACATTTCCCGGTAATTCACATGACTGTGACTATACCGTGTGGGTATCAGCGTTTCAATTTTCTTGCCCAACAAGTCATCATATTCATATTGAAACATTCTTAATGCCGCAGGATTGATTAAAACAATCTCCCCTTTCTGGTTGGTAAGAATCATTCCTTCAGTCGCGTTGTCAAAAAGCGCTTTTACCTGATGTTGATCCGACTCCATAGATGAGTATAGACGTTTTATATAGAGTACCGAAATAACGGTCAACAGAATCAAAGCTGCAGAAAACGAGCGCTGCATAACCACCTGCCGGATACTCAGGTTTTCACGCGGATAAAAGGCAGATAGAAGAATCAATAGTATTCCAATAATACCAAACAAGATGGTGAAATAATCCTTCTTGACGAACATGGTCAACAACACGGCTACAATCAAACCTCCATCCAGGAAACCCAATTCGGGAAATAAAAATTGAAACGCAGCTGTGACAAGGGTCAGGGCCGTGCAGAATAAGATCAGGTTTAGTGACTTTTCCTTGAACATCTTTCGAAATTATAAGAAATAAGTTGATTATTCTATCCCTTGACACATGATGAAGATCATTATTTTTCTGTGTGGCTTCAGCTAATTTGTGATCAATAAACAAAGCCCTTAAATGAAAAAGATCGATCAAAATGCATGGGTTACTGAACTGGTAATACAGGATTACAGGATCGCCAGTGTGTTAAGCAGGTATGGCATCAATTACTGCTGTGGCGGTAAATACCCTTTGAAACTCGCCTGCGAAGAAAGAGGACTAAAGGTTGACAATGTCATTGCCGAAATGGACGCGATTCGTCGGCCTTTACAGATTTCACCAACCACGAAATTTGCTGAGTGGCCTCTTGACTTTTTGACTGACTATATTGTCAACATACATCATGAATTCTTAAAACAGCGACTGGATCAAATAGGTGTAGGTCTTTCAAGCTTTGTGGAAGGCCATAAGAAAAAATTTGGCGGCCTCGTTGAATTGGAAGAGGAATTCCGGGCGCTAAGTGCCAGGTTACGATTACATATCCTGCACGAGGAAAATATGATATTTCCATATATTAAAACTTTATTCCGCGCTTATTCAAGTCACGAACCTTATGCTGGCATTTTGGTGAGAACGCTTAGAAAACCAATTGAAGATGAAATAAGTGGGAACAGCGATATTGGCAATAGACTGAATCGGGTCAGGGAACTTAGCGAAAATTACCAAATTACCGAAAAAGCTTGCGCTTCACAACAGGTAGCGTTGATGAGTATGCAGGAACTGGACAGTGATTTGGTGCAACACATGCATTTGGAAAATAACATTCTCTTTCCTGCGGCAATTGCCATGGAGCTGGAACTTTCTCAGAAAGTTGATTGTTAGTAGAAAAAAATCCAGACAAGTTCTCAATCGGATTACTTCCCAATGGTGGAATACAGGTTGTCAACATCTTCTGCATGACACAATTCCGTCCCGGGATTCATCGTTGCGGCAGTACCACAGGCCACACCAAATTGCAATATGTGTTTAAAATCGCTTCCATTTGCAAGACTATAGACAATTCCGGCCACCATGCTGTCTCCGGCGCCCACGGTGCTTATTGTCTTAACATCGGGTGCCAGCGTCTGATGGATTTCATCATTACTAACAAGTACGGCTCCATCTTTACCAAGCGAAACAACAATAACTTCGCATCCATATTTTTGAATTACAGACCTGGCGGCGTCTGCGATGTGTATATTCTCTATGCTATCCAATCCCGCCAATGCACAAAGTTCGGCCCGGTTGGGTTTAATCAGGTAAACACCTTGTTTAACGGCTTCTCTTAATGCGTCTCCGGAGGTGTCAACTATTAGTTTTGCATTCTTCCTTGCAGCTATTTTCTTTAATAGCCCAAATACGCTGAAAGGAACACCAGGCGGCAACCTTCCGCTTACAACGATAAATTTTACATCAATGATCTTATCGAGCGCTTCCAGACACTTTTTCCATTCGTGCTCACTTAATTCAGGTGGTGGCATGCCAAATCGATACTGGTAGCCTGAACTTTCATCAAATATGATGATGTTCTCCCTGGTCTCACTTGACGCTTCTATAATACTCGTTGGAACATTTTCTTTTTCGATAAGATGATTGAGGTGTTTGCCAGTATAGCCGCCCGAGGGGAAGATAGCGGTAGCATAACCGCCGATTTTCTTTATCGCCCTTGCCACATTGATGCCGCCGCCGCCTGGCTCGGACTTGACGGCATAGCACTGCAATTTTTTTTCGGGAATCAAGGCGGCTATGGATGCACTCTGGTCAATACAAGGACTAAATGTGATGGTAACAATAGAAGACATAGTGGCAAATTAACTGCCATTTTTCAATATTGGCTTAGACAGGTTCAAGGGCTGTCAACAGTTTTGTAGTATCCCGCTCCGCCTTTCCAATATTTTCCATGCCTTTCAGCAAAGCATCAGGGTTGAAGGAAATACTATCAATCCCCTGCTCCACAAGAAAGCGCGCAAACTCAGGAAAATCACTTGGAGCCTGACCACAGAGGCCAATTTTTCTGCCCGCATTTTTTGCCTTGTGAATCATGGAAGCGAACATTTCCTTTGCAGCTTCATTTTGTTCGTTGAATAGCGCACTAACAATAGCCGAATCCCTGTCAATTCCAAGTGTGAGCTGGGTAAGATCGTTTGACCCGATGGAAAAACCATCGAAAATTTGCGCGAATTTTTCTGCCAGGATAACATTACTGGGTATTTCGGCCATGGCATATACTTCAAGGCCATTAACGCCCTGTTGTAATCCGAAACTTTTCATCACGGACAATACCTTGCTACCCTCCTCAAGGGTTCGGCAAAATGGAATCATTACTTTCACATTGGTTAAACCCATTTCATTCCTCACCTTTTTGAGGGCCTCACATTCTAACCTGAACCCTTCTTTATATAAGTCATTATAATACCTTGAAGCGCCGCGGAAGCCAATCATCGGATTTTCTTCATTTGGTTCGAAATCTTTCCCGCCAATCAGATCGGCGTATTCATTTGTCTTGAAGTCGCTTGTCCGTACAATGACTTCTTTAGGATAGAAAGCAGCAGCAATTGTGGCTACTCCCTCGGCTAATTTTTCAATAAAATATTTTTCCTTATCTGGATAATGATGCGTCAATTTTTCAATTTTCTCCTTAACCGACGCGTCTTTCAAATCTTTAAACCTTACGAGCGCCATCGGATGAATGGCGATGGCATGGGTAATAATGAATTCAATGCGCATCAACCCTACACCGTCGTTTGGATAAAAAGAAAGTTTGAAAGCTTTATCCGGGTCACCAACAATCAGCATCACTTTCGTCTTCCCGGGTTTTGTGACCTTCGAAAGGTCAAACTGCGTTTCCCTGAAATCTGACCGCCCTTCATATACGAATCCGGTTTTGCCTTCACAGCAGGAAACCGTGATCATTTGTCCGTCGGCGATTTCTTTGGTTGCGTCTCCGCATCCTACGATAGCCGGCACTCCCAGTTCCCGGGCAACGATAGAAGCATGACTGGTTCTTCCACCCTTGTTGGTGATGATGGCTGAGGCATTTTTCAATATCGGATCCCAATCCGGGCTGGTCAAATCCGTAACCACAATCTCCCCTGTTTTCAATTTATGCGAATCCTTCGGCGACTCGAGGACCCTTGCAATACCAGTAGCAGCTTTCGACCCGATGGCCTCACCCTGTACTATAACTTTGCCTTTGTTTATAAGGCTGTATTCCCTTACCAGCAATGGATTTTTCTGAGAGTGCACCGTTTCCGGCCTTGCTTGAATAATAAAAATTTCATTGGAGATACCATCTTTTGCCCATTCTATATCCATAGGCTTTTGGTAATGATCTTCGATAATCAAGCACCATTTTGCAAGCTTTGCTATTTCGTCGTTTGTAAGAACGAATTGCTCCTGCTTCTCCTTTGGTGTGGCAACATTGACTACCGGTTTAGATTCGTCGTTATTATAGATCATTGTCTTTGCCTTTTCGCCGAGTTCTTTCCTAATAATCGGGTTCTTCTGTAACCGAAGCGTGGGTTTAAAAACAAAAAACTCGTCAGGCGTGACAGTACCCTGAACAATATTTTCTCCCAAACCCCAGACGCCGCTGATATGAATAATATCCCGAAACCCTGATTCAGGTTCCAGGGTGAAGGCGACGCCTGATGAGGCCTTGTCTGAACGAACCATTTTTTGCACACCCACCGAAAGGAAAACGCTTTCATGGACAAAGCCATTATCCTCACGGTATTTGATGGCTCTGTCGGTATACAACGATGCGTAACATTTCTTGATCGCTTTCAAAAGGGCCTCGGGGCCTTCGATATTGAGGTAGGATTCATGCTGGCCAGCAAAACTTGCCTGTGGTAAGTCTTCTGCAGTAGCGCTGCTGCGAACAGCAACTTCAGTTTCTTTGTTGCCACATAACTCCCCATAGGCGCTTAAGATGGCCACTTTGACGTCGTGTGGAATTTCACCACTCATGATCAGCTCCCTTGCCTGGCTTCCGATCTCTTCCAGGTTAGTATATTGCGTTTTGTCAAGCTCGAATATTAACTTATGCAAGGGCAAATGCAGGGAATTATCCGTAAGAAATTTTTCAAACGCAAAAGCAGTGGTGGCAAAACCATCAGGTACCTGAATACCTTTTGATGACAATTTGGAAAACATTTCACCCAGGGACGAGTTCTTGCCTCCCACTGCTGCGGTATCAGCGATACCGAATTCTTTAAATTTTTTTACATAGCTATCGATTCTCATTTCTTTGAAGTTATAAATTGAATCAAATCAAAGTATGTTTGATGCTCAATGGTATTTTACCAATGCGATGTGTTGGTACATTTTCAACACGTCATTGTCCACAAACTCCACATCGCCGCCGCTCTCAAGCACTGCTTGTATAATGTCATCCACAGCATCTTTAACATTGGAGAATTTATTGTATCGCTTCGCAGGCATGTAGATCGCCGGTTGATGCAGTCCGCGCTGTAATGCACGCATATAATCTTTTTCCACAACCAACAAACGGCCCTGGCGGTTCGTCGCTTCCTTCCAGACATCACGCATGCCGAAAACCAGTTTCTTCTTATCCGCAGCATCTTCCAATTGATTCAACAAATCCTTTTGAATGATAGCATCCCATTTCTCCATATTAGGTTTTAGCACTCTCATGATTTCATCTGTCGAAGCCTTTTCGTAATTGCCAGGTACAAAGCCTACAACTGCCTTTGCGTGCCTCGTGTGGCTCTTAAAATGTCCGGATATCTTTTCAGTGCCCAGCACAAAAAGTGGTACCCGGTAAGCACCCAGAATAATATCCAGCGCATTGTCGACCTGGAGTAGGAACTTGTCCATCACTATTTCCTTTCTGGATGAAACATCAGTAAAATTTGCCACTTTTTCCGGCACGTCATTGATATAAGCATAAACCGACTCAGGAGTATTTGAAATTATCCTTTTGAGTGTGTTTGAAGTGCCGAGGAACATTCCGAATTGCTTTGCGCTGAGCATCAAGACAAGATATTGACGCAATTGCTTCTTGTTATGTACAAGGTCTCGTATCTCGAATGAACCAGACACTACCACTTTTTCTTTAACAGGGATATCCAAATACAGCACCTTCTCAAATACAGGTGATACAAAAATTGCAACGCTTTTTTTATGCGTACCAAAATTAAGATTCGAGATGATGGCGGCAAGTTTGTCCATCATCAACTCAGCTATTTCGGCCGGGTAATTGCTTTCCAGTTCACGTTCAACTTGGGCAACCGCACCTTTAAGCGACTGATTCAACACTGACTTTAAGCTCATCTTGGGTTCAAAAGGCAGAATGATGGAAATAGCCGGGCGATAAATATCTGCTCCTATAAGCCCATTCAATTCTGATGCAAGAGCTGGAATCATAGTATATGTTTTGTTAACCAAAGCTAACCATGTCGTCCATGGAATCAAATGACTCAAATCATTGCGCAGGCTGACTCGCGTCATGTTTTCCTGAGGTTCTATAAACTTATCTTACATAAAAACAATCATGGAAAAGATCCTTCTTGCAATTGATGGTGTTGAGCTGAACAATGAGGCTCTCAACTTTGCATGCTACATCTGCCGGGTTACAAAGTCAAGGTTGGTTGGTGTTTTCCTTGAGAATTTGGTTGCCGAGCAAAGGCAGGAATACAAAACAACACCGAATTTGGCTTACGCCGATTGGCCAATTGAAATCGAATCTGCCGGCCATCGCAAAAAAGTTGAGCTCATTGAGCAAAATATTATCACGTTCAAAAACAGGTGCTGTGAAGAAGGCGTAAATTGTTTGGTTCACAGAGATCGCAGCCTACCTGAGAGTGAACTCGTGGCGGAGAGCCGTTATGCCGATCTGCTCATTGTCGATGCTCAAACTTCATTCAAAAGAAAATATGAAGGCAGTCCTTCAGATTTTGCGAGGCAAATACTAAAAGAATCTGAGTGCCCCGTTGTTATTGCGCCCGAGACCTTTACTGAAATTGATGAGATTGTCTTTGCTTATGATTGTTCTGCATCTTCCATATTTGCAATCAAGCAATTTACTTATCTGTTCCCCGAATTCAGAAAATTTAAGCTCACGATCCTAAACGTGAATGAATCGGGCAAATGGCAGGATTTTAATAAAACCAAATTCTCTGAATGGCTGAATGACCATTATGACCTTGTGAATTACCAGGCGCTTAAAGGCGACCCTGAAACCGGATTGTTGGATTTCCTTATCAAAAAACAATACCAATTTGTAATCCTCGGTTCCTTCGGGAGAACTGCTTTTTCAAATTTGATTCACAAGAGCAAGGCGGAAATTTTAATTGAAACAATTACACAACCGATTTTCATCACCCATTTCTGAAAAGAAATTTGAATTTGTCATTCATGAACGGTTCCGACAATCACCTTTACCTGCTGCTGCTCTTGTTAGCCAACCTGATAGCAATCGTACAACTGAGTCTTGCGCTTAAATGGCCCAGGATCTGTAGAATCAGTTTCTTCCTGCTTTTTGCCTGGGCCTCTTGGAAAAATTGGACGACGGTCAACAGCAACGAACGGGAATATTTGATTTACGCTGATCTCACCTGGAGCCACACTTACGCGAATTTTATCCATGGATGGTTTGCTCTTCATATCACACCATTTGTTAAAACCATTGCGGTGTGCCAGGCGCTGATAGCGGTTTCGATGTCCCTGCCTGGAAGATTTTTCAAACTCGGTGCCATTGGCGCTATCGTATTCCTACTGGCCATATTGCCCCTCGGCGTGGGCGCCGGATTTCCATCAACATTTATTATGTCACTGGCGCTTCTCACCCTCCTCCTGAGAACAGATTTAGATCGGGCCATTTTTAAGCTACACAGTCAAAAAGGGGTTAAGCAAACTCAGCACGCCAATTGATCAGAATTCATTACTGAAATTTATTTTTATGAAACATATTATTGCTGCCACCGATTTCTCAGATAATGCAAATAATGCGGCCAGTTTTGCTGCCGACCTCGCATGCAGGTTGCGCGCTCACCTGAATCTATTGTATGTTTTTCCAACTGCCGTTCCTTTTGCCGATGGGTCAATGCCCCCATTATACATTGAGGATGCACAGGAAGAGGGTGAAAGGCAGCTAGCCGAACTTAAGGAAAGGTTACTATTGCAAACCGGCGAAAAAATCATTGTCCACACTGAGGTTCAGGGGGGAAGCTTCATGAATGAACTGAATGATTATTGCCAGAAAATCGTTCCATATGCCGTAGTGGTGGGCACCGAATCGGAAAGCACGATCGGGCGGCTCGCATTTGGGGGTGAGGCTGTATCGGCGCTTAAACATTTATCATGGCCGCTGATTATTGTGCCGCCAAATATGCGATTTACAGATTTTAAACGTATAGGGCTCGCTTGCGATTTGGAAGATGTAGTGGAATCTGTCAGGACCAGAGAAATTGAAGATTGGGTGGAAGAATTCGATGCCGAACTTCATGTGATTCATGTGAACCCTTCGTTCGATCAACCACTAACCAAAGTCAAAGCCGCAGAATCATCCTGGCTAAGATCGATATTGGGAGATATGAGCCCAAAATATCATTTCCCTCATCGCGCAGACCTTGACGAGGGCGTTGCCGAATTCGCGGCCAAACTAAAGCTTGATTTGCTGATCGTTATTCCGAAATCGAGGAATTGGTTTGAAAGCATTTTCAAGACCAGCAAGTCGAAAGCTGTCATGTTACATACCAACGTTCCCATATTGTCTTTGCATGCATAGGGCCGCTAATTCTTAATTATTTCAAAAGCTGAAGCATTGATGGCAACGAGGATTGTATACCTTTCAGCGATCAAATCAAGATGCAAGTTCCCATAACTGCCAGCGAAACCCTCTCAAGTCTTCCTTCCATTCAAGGATTGCGGTCTGACGAGATCCCAGCCCTGCAACAGAAATTTGGGAAGAATATGCTGCAAGCCAACAAGGCTGGACGCATTTTGACCTTTGCGAAGGAAACGGTTACAGAGCCCATGTTTCTCCTGTTGGTACTATCTGCCATCACCTATTTTGTTCTGGGCAGCGATTCTGAAGGCATCATGATGATTGCGGCGCTCCTGCTGGTTTCAGCAATTGCATTTTTCCAGGAGTTAAGATCTTCATCCGCGATTACTGCCCTGAATGAACTCTCAGAACCTGCCATATCCGTCGTACGCGATGGAAAGATTTCGCAGATCGTTTCTGCCGAGCTTGTCCCGGGCGATATCATCCTGCTGGAGGAAGGAATGAAAATTCCCGCAGATGCTGAGGTACTTGAATCAAATGATCTTACGTCAATTGAATCAGCCATAACAGGAGAGTCTTACCAGGTGGAGAAAAGGCCGGGAAAAGAAGATTCTCTTTTATACCAGGGTGCCACGATCAATAGTGGTAAATGCACAGCAAGAGTCATTGCCACAGGCA
>Ga0097621_100000024_pt1 | contig 81390 bp, 85 predicted proteins | sample KBSMisM72_FD_73165 | JGI IMG/M metagenome (GOLD analysis project Ga0097621, IMG submission 73165) | Miscanthus rhizosphere microbial communities from Kellogg Biological Station, Michigan, USA - KBS Miscanthus M7-2 (version 2) (version 2) | ecosystem: Host-associated > Plants > Roots >... | reverse complement strand
GTTCTCGGCGGTGAGATGCGGGGTGGTGCCGGCGCCGGGCGAGGCGAAGGCGAGCTTGTCCTGCGCCATCGCCTTCTTCAGCTCGTCGAGCGTCTTAGCCGGGAACGAGCTGTTGACGAGGATGATGTTCGCCTGCTGGGCGACCACTGCGATCGCCAGGAGGTCCTTGACCGGGTCGTAGCCCGGGTTCGAGAAGAGCGTCGGGTTGACCGCGTACGCCGACGAGTGCGCGAGCAGCGTGTAGCCGTCGTGCGCGGACTTGGCGACTTCCGCGGTCGCGACGTTGCCGCTCGCGCCGACCTTGTTCTCCACGACCACGGGCTGGCCGAGCGTTTCGCTCATCTTAGGGCCGATGAGCCGCGCGATGATGTCGACCGGCCCGCCCGGCGGAAAGGCGACCAGCATCCTGATCGGCTTGGAGGGATAGGGTTGCGCCCCAACCATCGAAGCGAACAGGGTCAGTCCTATTCCCGTCAAGAGTTTTTTCACGGAAAACCTCACTTGATGGCGAGCGGGTTGGTCGGCGAGCCGACCGCGCCGGTGATCGGGATCGCGGGCGCGACGAACATGAACTCGTAGACGCCGTCCTCGGCGCAGTCCTTCGCCAATTCGGCGACGTAGAAGATCTCGCCCATGGTCATGCCCATGATCGGGATGGTGATCCAGTGCCAGGGCTGGTTGATGCCGGGCTCGGTCTCGTTCGGCCGCACCTCGCAGCCCCAGGTGTCGGAGGCGAGCGCGGCGAGCTGGGTGCGCTGGATCCAGGCGAGCGTCTCGAAGGCGAAGCCCGGCGCGTCGCCGCCGGGATAGCCGTCCCAGCTCCCGGCCTTGAGCTTCGCTTCCATCTGGCCGGTGCGCACGACGATGAAATCGCCGCGCCTGAACTCGACTTTCTGTTTTTTTGCAGTGAGGTCGAGCTCCTCGGTGGTGATGGCATGGCCGTCGGGCAGGATGTCCATGCCGAGCGCGCGCGGCACGTCGAGGAACACGCCGCGGCCGACCATCCGGTTCTTGGTCTTCTCGATGCCGCACTTCTGTGCGCCGGCGGTGGTCACCTCGCGGCAGTCGTAGCCGTTCCACATGTTGTTCTCGTAGAACACGTGGCCGAGGCCGTCCCACTGCGTGCCGCACTGGAGCGGCATCACGACCATGTCGTCGGCGGCGCGGATGCCGCGCTTGTCGAGCACGCCGGAGTAGGCGTCGGTGCCGGTGCGCAGCATCGTGTGCACCGGGTTGATCCGGCCCATGGCGGGATATGTGCTCTTCGCGCCCTGCGGCCCGTTCTGGTCGAAGTTGAGCGCGAGCGAGATCACCTTGCCTTTGCGCACCAGGCGAGCGGCGGCGACGATGTCCTCGGGCTGGGTGAAGTTGAGCGTGCCGATCTCGTCATTCGGGCCCCAGCGGCCCCAGTTCTTGAACTTCTCGGCGGCGTCGCGCAGGTCCTGGCGGGTAAGCTTGCGGGCGGGCGAATGGGTAGCCATATGGGTAGAAATCAGGGTCACCAACGGGGATGAAGGGGAAATGAGGCGGCTAGGGTATCAGGCCGCGGCGGTCGCCGTCGCGCTCATCGTGGTCGGCTACCTGGTGCACAACGCCTCCGTGAACCTGGAGGCGCGGCGCATCGCGAGCGGCTTCGCCTTCCTCGAGCGGGAGGCCGGGTTCGAGATCAGCGAGTCGCCCTTCCTGCGCTATAGCGCCTCGAATACCTACCTGAGCGCGCTCCTGGTGGGCATCGGCAACACCCTGAGGGTGGCGGCGGTCGGGATCGTGGCGGCCACGCTGCTCGGCGCGGCGGTCGGCTTGTTTCGCCTGTCGAAAAATTTTTTGCTGCGCACACTGGCCGCCTGGTACGTCGAGTTCATCCGCAACTCGCCGCTCCTGGTGCAGCTCTTCTTCTGGTACGCGGTGATCACCGAGGCGCTGCCGATGCCGCGCGAGGCGCTGCAGCCGCTGCCGGGCGTGTTCCTCACCAATCGCGGCATCTACTTCCCCGCGCCCGGAAGCGTCCCGGTGCTCGAAAGCTTCAACTTCGCCGGCGGCTTCGTGCTCACGCCCGAGTTCACGGCGCTGCTCCTCGGGCTCACGGTCTACACCGCGGCGTTCATCGCCGAGATCGTGCGCGCTGGGGTGCTCGCGGTGAGCCTGGGGCAATGGGACGCCGCCTTCGCCATCGGCCTCACGCGCGGCCAGGCGCTGCGCCGCGTCGTGGTGCCGCAGGCGCTGCGCGTCATGGTGCCGCCCATGGGGAGCCAGTACCTCAACATCACCAAGAACAGCTCGCTCGCGGTGGCGATCGGCTACCCCGACCTGGTCTCGATCGCGAACACCGCCATCAACCAGACCGGGCAGGCGATCGAGGGCGTGGCGATCATCATGGCGGTGTACCTCACCATCAGCCTTTCGATCTCGGCGTTCATGAACTGGTACAACGCGCGGATCGCCCGGCGATGAGGTGGCTGCGGACGAATCTGTTTCCGGACCCGTGGACGGGCGCGGTGACGCTCGTGCTCGTCGTCCTCCTATGGAAAATCATTCCACCGTTTGTCGACTGGGCGTTCATCGACGCGGTGTGGCGGCCCGACGCCAGGGCGTGCCACGACGCTAGCGGCGCGTGCTGGGGCTTCATCGCCGAGAAGCACCGGTTCATTCTCTTCGGCACCTATCCGTTCGAGCAGCATTGGCGGCCAGCGCTTTCTACCCTCTTGTTGATCGGGCTTTGGGCTTTCAGTCTGGTAAGACACTTCTGGCGCTGGTGGCTCACACTGGTCTGGCTCGCCGGCCTCACCGTCATCGGCGTGCTCATGTGGGGCGGCCTGATCGGACTGACGTACGTGGAGAGCGGGCGCTGGGGCGGGCTCATCCTGACGCTGCTCCTCGCCAGCTTCGGCATCGCGTTCGCCTTCCCGCTTTCGATTTTCCTCGCGCTCGGGCGCCGCTCGGAGCTGCCGGTGATCCGCGCACTGTGCGTGGGCTACATCGAGCTGATCCGCGGGGTGCCGCTCATCTCGGTGCTCTTCATGGCCTCGGTGATGCTGCCGCTCTTCCTCCCGTCCGGCGTCACCATGGACAAGCTGCTGCGTGCGCAGATCGCGCTCATTCTCTTCGCCGCGGCGTATTTCGCCGAGGTGGTGCGCGGCGGCCTGCAGGCGATACCGAAAACGCAGTACGAGATGGCCGATGCTCTGGGACTGACCTACTTTCAAAAAACTTTCTACGTCGTGCTGCCTCAGGCGCTGCGCATCGCGGTGCCGCCGCTCGTGAACACGTGCATCGGGTTCTTCAAGGACACGTCGCTCGTCTTGATCATCGGGCTGTTCGACCTGCTGACGACGATCAAGGTCTCCATGACCGACCCGCGCTGGGCGGGCTTCGGCGTCGAGGCCTATGTCTTCGCCGCGGCGGTTTACTTTGTGTTCTGCTTCGCGATGTCGCTCTACAGCCGCAAGCTCGAACAGCCTGCTATTTCTCGAAGATGAGCATCAGGTAGGCGGCAAAGAGGAGCAGGTGCACCGCGCCGAGGAGGACGTTGGTGCGCACGCTGGCGAACGTCAGCATGCTCACCACAAGGGTCAGGACGAGCAGCGTGACGTCGGCGGGGTCGAGGCCGAGCACGATGGTCTGGCCGGTGATGAAGCCGATCGCGAGCACCGCGGGAATCGTCAGGCTGATGCTGGCGAGCACCGAGCCGAGCAGGAGGTTCACCGAGCGCTGGAGCTGATTGGCGAGCGCGGCGCGCGCGGCGCTGAGCGATTCCGGCGCAAGCACCAGTACCGAGACGAGAAAGCCCGCGAGCGCGCGCGGCGCATGCATCACGTCGATGCCGTAGTTGATCGGCACCGCGATCTGCTTGGCGAGAAGCAGCACCACCGTGAGGTAGAGGAGCAGCAGCGGGACGTGAAGGGCGAGCGGGCGCGCCGGGGCGCCGGCGCCGCGGCCGGCGTCCTCGCCGCTGGCGTGGACGAAGTATTCGCGGTGGCGCAGGTTCTGGATGGCGAGAAACACGCCGTACAGCACCAGCGACATCGCTATCAGGAAGGTGGCATGGAGCGGCGAGTAGGTCGGTCCCGGCGAGGACTCGGTGAAGTTCGGCAGCACCAGGCCGAGCACCGAGATCGGCACGATCACGGCGAGGAAGGCGCTGGCGCCCTGCAGGTTGTAGGTCTGCTCGTGGTAGCGCAGCCCGCCGAGGAGCAGCGACAGGCCGACCATGCCGTTCAGCACGATCATCACCACGGCGAACATCGCATCGCGCGCCAGCGTGGCGTTGCCCTTGCCGCCATACATCACCGCGGCGATGATGGTCACCTCGATCGCGGTCACGGCGAGCGTGAGCACCAGGGTTCCGGCCGGTTCGCCGAGCTGCTCGGCGATGCTGTCGGCGTGGCGCACGGCGGCGAAAGACGCGAGCATGATCACGCCGAAAAGCCACAGCGACATCAGCGCGAACCAGAACGGGTTGGACAGATCCCCAAGCCATCCCGCGCCGAAGGCGACGAAGAGCGCCACCGTCGCCACGCAGACGGCGAGCGGCCATTCGCGCGCCAGCGGGGAAAACGTGGTCCGGCCCTGTTTTTGAGTCTTGTTCAGTCGCGCTTGACGCCGGCCGCGGTCATCTGCGCCCAGGCGCGCTGGAGCGAGCCGTCGAGGTCGATCGCGCGGCAAGCGTTCTCGATGACGGTGGTGTCGAACCCGGCCGCGCGCGCGTCGAGCGCGGTCCAGGCGACGCAGAAGTCGGTCGCGAGGCCGCAGACGTACAGCTTCTCGAGCTTGCGCTCCCGGAGATAGCCGGCGAGGCCGGTGGCGGTACGGCGGTCGGCCTCGAGGAAGGCCGAGTAGCTGTCGATGTCCGCATGATGGCCCTTGCGGATGACGAGCTGCGCTTTCGTCAAGTTCAAGTCCGGGTGAAAAACAGCACCCGGGGTTCCCTGGACGCAGTGGTCGGGCCACAGGACCTGCGAGCCATAGGAGAGCTGGAGGGTCTCGAAGGGCTTCTTTCCCGGATGCGACGAGGCGAAGGAGATGTGCCGGCGCGGATGCCAATCCTGGGTGAGCACGATGTTGTCGAAGCGCACCGCGAGCCGGTTGACGAGCGGCACGACCTCGTCGCCGCGCGGAACGGCGAGCGCGCCGCCGGGCATGAAATCGTTCTGGAGGTCGACGACCACCAGGCAGGTGCCGGACACGGCTACTTCTTTTTCTCCTGGGCGAGCTCGGCCGCCAGCCGCAGCGCGGCGAGGTACGAGCGCCAGCCGAAGCCCTGGACGGTGCCCTTCACCGCCGGAGAGATGATCGAGTGGGTGCGCCACTCCTCGCGCGCGTGCAGGTTCGACATGTGCACCTCGATCACCGGGAAGGGCATCGCCTTGATGCAGTCGTGCAGCGACACGCTGTGCTGCGTGAGCCCGCCCGGATTGAGGATCGCGCCGGCGGCGTCGTCCATATGCTTGTGGAAGAGGTCCACGAGAGCGCCTTCGTGGTTCGACTGCAGGATCACCAGCTCGACCTTGAGCTCGCGCGCGAGCGCCTGGAGCTTCTCGTTGATCTCCTCGAGCGTGGTGGTGCCGTAGATGTGGGGCTCGCGCCGGCCGAAGAGGTTCAGGTTCGGCCCGTGCAGGACGAGGATTTTCATCTTGTTAGCTCCGGTTGGCGGCGTTCCAGTTCTTTTCCAGATTGGCGACGAGCGCCTGGCTGAAATGGCATTGTGCCTGCTCCCGAGCGTACACCGCCATGTAGCGGCGGAACAGCTCGAGCGGCTCCTCCCCGACGCGGATCGCGCGCCGGTTGCCCGCGGCGCTGACGACACCGGAGCCTGTGAGCTTCTCCACTGTTTCTGAAATCGCGCGGTCCATATCGCTGGGGGAAACCACCGCGTCGCAGAGCATTCGTCCTACGGGGCTCGCGCATTCGATGCGCAGCTCGGCCAGGATCGCCTGGCGCGCGATGCGGTCGCCGACGAAGCGCGGCAGGCGCAGGTTCGCGGCGCCCGGGATGATGCCTTCCTTGCGCGCCGGCAGCGTGAGGTACGCGTCCTCGGCGGCGAGCGTGTGATCGATCGTGAGCAGGATCTGGCAGTGCCCGCCGATCGCGAAGCCCTCGACCGCGGCGATCCAGAGCTTCTCGGCCGAAGCGTTCTCCGGAGATTCGTTTTCGAAAGCGACGCCGCGGTAGAGCTTGTTCACCAGGCCGAGATCGCGGATCAGGTACCAGAGGTAGCGGATCCTGCCCTGGTAGAGATGCGTGAGGTTGATTCCGGCGCCGAAGAGGCGCCGCCCAGCGTACTTCGGGTGCTCGACGAAATCGCCGCGCAGCACGCAGACCTCGGTCTTGCGGTCGAGCAGCGCGACGTCGACGGCGACCTCCAAACCCTCGAGCGTCGACTCGTCCTCGGCGTTGAGATAGCGCGGGTTGCGCATCGTCACCACCGCGGCCTTGCCCTGTCGCTCGAGGCGGGCGCCGGGCAGCTCGAATCTCCCCGTGCGATCGAACTCGGCGAGCCTCTCCGCGGTTTTGGGATGCGGAAGCAGCATCGCGTGGCAAAGGTGCGTGCCGGCGGCGGGGTCGGCGAGGATCTCGGCGAGGAAAGCGCCATGCGCCTTCTCCACGCCTTGCTTCTCCTTGAGCGGCAGACGCGCTTCGGCCGCGAGCTCGTCCACGGAGGGCAGCGCCGCTTTTTCGGCCGCCCGACGGCACAGCTCGTCCACGCGCACGAAGCGCGTGCGCTGCGCCGTGAGCTCGTCGTAGAGGGCTAGCGCGTCCATTCCCATAATGTAAGGATAATCGCACATGATCCGCGGCTCGACCGAGCTCGTCGCCCACATCGGCTACCCGACCCATACGTTCAAGTCGCCGATGATCTATAACCCCTACTTCGAGCAGGCGGAAATCGACGCCGTGGTTGTGCCGATGAGCTGCGAGGCCGAGCACTATCCGGCGTTCCTGAGATCGGTGTTCACGCTGACGAACGTCCGCGGCGCGATCATCACGATGCCGCATAAGGTCAGCACCGTCGGCCTGCTCGACGAAGCGACGATCGCGGTGAAGATCGCGGGCTCCTGCAACGCCGTGCGGCGCGCGGCCGACGGGCGCCTGCAGGGCGATCTCTTCGACGGCGAGGGCTTTGTGCGCGGCGTGCGTCGCAAGGGATGCAGGCTCGAAGGCGCGCGTGCGCTCGTCGTGGGCTGCGGCGGCGTCGGCTCGGCGATCGCCGCGTCGCTGGCTGCCGCCGGCGTGAGCGCGCTGACGCTCTTCGATGCGCATGCCGACGCTGCCCGGGGCTTGGCGCGGCGTCTCACCACGCACTACCCAACAATAGAATTGAAAAACGGATCGAAGGACCCGGCCGCCCATGATCTGGTCGTCAACGCCACGCCGCTTGGCATGAATGCCGGCGACCCGCTGCCGATGGACGTCGCGCGCATTTCATCCAAGACCTTTGTCGGCGAGGTGGTGCTGAAGGAGGAAATGACGCCTTTCCTCGAGGCGGTGCGGATGCGCGGCTGCCGCTACCAGGTCGGCGCGGACATGCTGTTCGAGCAGGTCCCGGCGTACCTGGAATTCTTCGGCTTTCCTGCGACCACGCCGGAGGCATTGCGCTCGGTCGCGCGGATTACTTACTGAAATTGAAATGAACCGGCCTATCGGACTCGCGGCGCTCACGGTTCTCGAGCTGCCGCACGAGGAGCAGATCCGCGTCGCGGCGCAGGCCGGCTACACCCACGTGGGACTGCGCCTGGTTCCCGTGGCGGGGCAGCCCTACCAGCATAGCTTCGATGTTTCTGCAGTCGAACGAACCCTGGTGGAGCACGGCGTTCGGGTGCTCGACGTCGAAGTCTTTCGCCTCACGCCGGAAACCAAATTCGCCGACTTCGAAGCGGTGCTCGAAGCCAGCGCGCGCCTGAAAGCGACCGAGCTCCTGGTGCACGGCGCCGATCCGGACGAATCCCGCCTCGCCAAGACGTTCGGAGCGCTTTGCGATCTCGCGGCGCGCTATGGGCTTGCGGCGAACCTCGAGCCGATGCCGTGGGTCGACGTGTCGAACGTGGCCAAAGCCATGCGCATCATCGACCTGGCCGCGCGGCCGAACGGCGGCCTGCTGGTGGATGCGATCCACTTCTTCCGCGGCGGCGACACGCCGCAAGTGCTTTCCAGCGTGCCGTCGACGCGCCTGCGCTATGCGCAGCTCTGCGACGCCGCGCCCGGCCGGCCGGCGCAAATGGAGGAGATTATTCGCCAGGCGCGCTCGGAGCGCCTCTTCCCGGGCGACGGCGGGCTCGATCTGCGCGGACTGCTGCGCGCGCTCCCCGCGGGCATTCCGCTCAGCCTGGAGGTTCCGGTTTCGCAAAAGCTGCCGCCGCTCGAGCGGGCGCGGCGCGCGCTCGATGCGACGAAAGCTATACTCGTCTCCGCGGAGGGGACATGATTTTCGATCTGCGCATCTACACGCTGCACAACAACAAGTTCGCCGCCTGGCTCAAGCTTTACGAGGAATACGGCCATCCGACGCAGGTGAAGCATTGCGGCGAGCCGGTTTTCTACGCCACGACCGAGGTCGGGCCGCTCAACCAGGTGGTGCACGTGTGGAAGTACGCGAGCCAGGCCGACCGCGAGAAGAAGCGCGACGCGCTTATGTCGGATCCGGCGTTCAAGGAATACCTCGCCAAGAGCCGCGAGCTCGGCGCGCACCAGAGCCAGGAGTGCCGCATCCTCAAGTCGACCTCTTTCTCGCCGCTGTAATGAAAAAAGCCTGTGTGATGGGCCATCCGATCGCGCATTCGCGCTCGCCGATGATCCATGGCTACTGGCTCAGGACGCTCGGCATCGAGGGAGCGTACGAGCTGAAGGACCTCATGCCCGAGCAATTTCCTGGATTTGTGGGTGAGCTGGGAAAGAACGGTTATGTCGGCGGCAACGTAACCGCGCCTCACAAAGAGGCTGCCTACCGCGCGGTCAGCGCGCGCGATGCGGCCTCTGAGGCGGTCGGCGCCGTGAATACGCTCTGGCTCGAGAACGGGAGGCTGATGGGCGGCAATTCCGACGTCCACGGCTTCATCGCCAACCTCGACGATCGCGCGCCCGGCTGGAACGTGCCAGGCTGCAACGTGGTGATCCTCGGGGCCGGCGGCGCCAGCCGCTCGGCGGTCTATGCGTTCCGACAGCGCGGCATCGAAGTGCACGTCGTGAATCGCACCGTCGCGCGCGCGCAGGAGCTGGCGCAGCGCTTCGGTGCGAGCGCTCATCGGTGGAATGACTTGGCGAAACTGCTGTCTCAGGCCGACGTGCTCGTGAACTGCACCTCGCTCGGCATGCAGGGCAAGGACCCGCTGCAGATCGATCTCGGGCCGCTCAGGAAGAGCGCCGTGGTCTACGACATCGTCTACGTCCCGCTGGAGACGCCGCTTCTCGCGCAGGCGAAGAAGCGCGGCCACCGCACGGTCGACGGCCTGGGCATGCTCCTGCAGCAGGCGGGATTCGGTTTTCGCAAATGGTTCGGCGGTGAGCCGAAGGTCACGCCGGAGCTGCGCAGCATGGTCGAGGCGGACATCGCCGCCAAGGCACCGACCTGAACGATGAACCCCGTTTCGGCGCGCAATATCCGCTTCGTCGGCCATTCGGACATGAACGGCAAGGGCGACGGCGTGCAGGTCATGGTGCACCGCGGCTACGCCTACGTCGGCCACGGCTTCAGCAACGGCATCACCACCCTCGACGTGCGCGACGCGAAGCACCCGAAGGTCACCGATTTCATCGCCTGCCCGCAGGGGACGCGCGCCTTCCACCTGCAGACCCACGAGGACCTTCTTCTGGCGGTGAACGCGCCCAGTGTCTGGACGATGCAGCAGTTCCAGCAGAGCGACCAAAACTATTTCGGCGGCTCGCCGGCCGACCGCCTCAAGGGGACCGGGATCGAGTTCACGGCCGGCATCCGGGTCTACGATATTTCCAAGCTGGAGAAGCCGCGCGAGATTGGTTTCATGCCCGTCGACGGAGTGGGGCCGCACCGGATCTGGTACGTGGGCGGGCGCTATGCCTACGCCTCGATCCACTTCGCCGATTTCACCGACCACATCCTCGCGATCATCGACATGTCGCAGCCGAGCAAACCGCAGCTCGTGGGGCGCTGCTGGCTCCCCGGCATGTGGCGTGGTGGCGGCGAGACGCCGAGCTGGCCCGCCGGCAAGCGATACGCGCTGCATCATGCGCTGGTCGATGGCGAGCTCGCCTACGCCGCCTGGCGCGATGGCGGACTGACCGTGGTCAGCGTCGCCGATCCGGCGCGGCCGAAGATCCTCGTCCACCGCCTTCCGCAGCCGGGCGGCGGCGGCACGCATTCGCCGCTGCCGCTGCCGGAGCGCAAGCTCCTAGTCCTCGCCGACGAGCCCACCTTTGCCAACTGCAAGGAAGGGCGGCGCCACATCTGGACCTACGACGTGCGCGAGCCATCCGACCCGAAGGTCATTGCGTCCTTCCCGGAGCCCGGCGAATCCGACTATTGCGCGAAGGGCGGGTTTTTCGGCCCGCACAACCTGCACGAGAACCGGCCGGGCGCATTCCAGAGCTCCAAGCTCATCTTCGCCACCTACTACAACGCGGGCGTGCGGGTCTACGACATCGCGGACCAGTCCCGGGCGAAGGAGATCGCGTTCTACGTGCCGCCCAATCCCGCGAAGATGGTGGATCCGCGGCCAAACCGGCCGCAGGTGCTCCAGACGGCCGATTGCTATGTCGACCGCAACGGGCTCATGTACCTGACCGACCAGAACGCGGGTCTTAACATTCTGCAGTTCGAGGGTCTCTGACAGAGGAGGGGAACGTGAACGCAAGGTGGAGGGGAGTAGCGGCAGCCGGCATGCTCGCGCTCGGCGCGGCGTCAGCGCAGGCGCAGCAGACGGTCTTCATGCCGATCGTGATCGAGGTGTCGGGCAACGGTGCCGTGTCGGGCACCAATTTCCGCGACGGCGCGCTGATGGCGATCGACGAGATCAACGCCAAGGGCGGGATCCTCAAGCGCAAGATCAACGCGCCGGTGAGCGACACGCAGAGCAACGCCGGCATCTCGCGCGCCCAGGTGCAGAAGGCGATCGACGGCAACCCGTATGTGATCCTCGGCCCGGTGTTCTCCGGCTCGGTGAAGGTGAACATGATCCTTGCCCAGCAGGCCGAGATCCCGCAGATGACCGGAGCGGAGGCCGCCGAGATCACGCAGATGGGCAACGACTACATCTTCCGCACGTCCTTCGGGCAGCAGATGAGCATGCCGAAGATGGCGATCTTCGTCGCACAAAGCCTCAAGGCGAAGACGGTGGCCTTCCTGTGGGTGAACAACGATTACGGCAAGGGCGGACGCGACGTGTTTTTCAAGGAGATGGCGGCGCGCAAGATCAAGATCGTCGCCGACGTCTCGACCGAGTCCGGCCAGGTGGACTTCGCCGCCGACATCGTCAAGCTGAAGGCGGCGAACGCCGACGTCATCTTCATCTACACCAACGAGGAGGAGTGTGCGCGCGTGCTGCGCGAGGCGCGCAAGCAGGGCGTGAAGACGCCGATCATCGGCGAGACCAACGTCATCAGCCAGAAGGTGATCGAGCTCGCGGGCGACACGGCCAACGGTGTGAAAGGGCACGTGGGCTTGACCGCCGACGCGCCGATCCCGGCGGTGCTCGAGTTCCGCGACAAGTTCCAGAAGCGCTTCAAGTACCTGCCCGACCACAACGGCATCAAGGGCTACACCGCGGTGTACGCGGTCAAGCACGCGACCGAGAAAATGGGCAAGTTTGACAGCAAGGCGCTCGCCAAGCTGATGCACGGCCTGACCATCACGCCGCAGCAAGAGCCGGGCATCCTGATCGAGACCACGTGGGACGCGAAGGGCGACATCGACCGCATCAGCTTCCTGGTCGAGGTGGTGGACGGCAAGCAGAAGGTGGTCGAGATCGTGCCGAAGCTCGGTAAATAGCGAGGTCGTAGGTCGCTAATCTGGACAAGTAGTCCTGGCCGACTTCCTGCAGCTCGCGGTCGCGGGGATCGCGACCGGCGGCATCTACGCGCTGGTCGCGGTCGGCTTCGTGCTGCTGTGGCAGACCTCGCAGACGATCAATTTCGCGCAGGGCGAGTTCGTCATGCTGCCGGCGTTCTTCGTGCTGGCGGCGATGAAGTTCGGCGGGCTGTCCTTCCCGCTGGCGCTCGCGGTCGGCTTGCTGGTCGCGCTTCTGGTGCTCGGCCTGCTGTTCAAGCAGATGGTGGTCGATCCGATATTGCGGCACGGCGTGCTGCCGCTGGTCATTTCGACCCTGGGCCTCGCCATCCTCATGAAGGAGGGCGTCAAGGAGTTCTACGCCGCCGAGGCGCAGGCATTTCCGGGCGTCTGGCCGACGAGCAACCTCACGCTCGGCGGTGCGGTCATTTCGGCGCAGAGCCTGGTCATCATTGCGGTGGCGGTCGTCGCGGTCGGCGCGCTGCAGTATTTTCTCGGCGCGACGCGCACCGGCCGCCAGATGCAGGCGACCGCGCAGAACCCGCTGCTGGCGCGGGTGCTCGGCATCCCGGTCGAGCGCATGATCCTCTATACGTTCCTGGTGAACGCCGCGCTCGTGGCGCTCGCTTCCTTCCTGGTCAGCCCAATCTACCTGGCCAAGTTCACCAATGGTGAACTACTGGGGCTCGCTGCGTTTGTCGCCGCTATTGTCGGCGGCTTCAACCAGGTGCGCGGCGCGATCGCCGGCGGCGTATTGCTCGGCGTCGCCGATAACTTCGTCGCCGCGTACTGGTCCGCCCAGTACCGCGCCGCGATTCCGCTGTTCCTGCTGATCGCGGTAATCCTGTGGCGACCACAGGGTCTGCTCGGCCGTGCGGAGGAACGGACGGTATGAAGAAGGTTTTTTTCGCAGGATTAATTTTGTTACTTGTAGCTGCGCCGTTCTTCCTCAAGCCCTACGGCATCTATCTGCTCAGCCTGTGGATCGTGATGACGATCGCCGCGATCGGCCTCAACCTCACGCTGGGCTATGCGGGGCAGATCTCGCTCGCGCAGGGCTCGTTCGTGGGCATCGGCGCCTATGCCGCGGCGCTGCTGACAACGACCGGATGGCCGTTGTGGGCCGCTTTCGTCCTGGCGGTCGCGCTTAGCCTGGCGATCGGCTGGGTGCTGGGTTACCCGGCGTTGCGCGTGCAGCACCACTACCTCGCCTTCGTCACGCTTTCCTTCGCGACGCTGGTCTTTCTGGTGCTGCGCAACGAGGAATGGCTCACCAAGGGCGTCTACGGCATCTCCGGCATCCCCCGACCGACGCTGCTCGGCTGGTCGACCAAGGCGCCAATCGACTTCTACTTCTTCTGCCTGGGAGTGCTGGCGCTGGTTGGCGGCGCCACTTGGTGGCTGGTGCGCTCGCCCTGGGGGCGCGCCTTCACCGCGCTGCGCGAGAACACGGTGCGCGCCGACTCGCTCGGCGTCGATACACGGCGCTACACGCTGATGGCCTTCGCCATGGGATCGACGCTCGGCGGAGTTGCGGGTGTGCTGTACGCGCCGCTGGTGCAGTTCATCGAGCCGACCGCGTTCAACCTCAACCTGTCCCTCAACCTGCTGCTGATGGTGATGGTCGGCGGATCGGGCTCCTTCCTCGGCCCGTTTCTCGGCGCCGCGGTCTCGGTGCTGCTGCCCGAGTGGATGCGCTTCGGCAGCGAGGGCCTGTACCTCATCTTCTACGCGATTGCGGTGATGGTATTGATGGCGTTCTGCCCGTCGGGACTGCTCGGGCTCGCAGAGCGCGCGAGAAGGCTGGTCCGGTGAGTGCCGTTCTCCAGGTCAATGGATTAGAAAAAGCATTCGGCGGCATCCGCGCAGTAAACGGCGTTTCTTTCGAGGTGCATGAAGGCGAGATCCTCGGCCTGATCGGGCCGAACGGCTCGGGCAAGTCGACGCTGTTCAACTGCATCCTCGGCCAGCTGCCGCCCTCGGCCGGCGAAGTGCGCATCGACGGGCGCGCCATCACCGGGATGCGGCCCTGCGAGCTCAACCGGCTCGGCGTCGGCCGCACCTTCCAGCTGCTGCAGGTATTCCCCCAGCTGACGGTGCGCGAGAACCTGATCCTCGCCGGGCAGGAGCACCGCGGCTCGATGTGGTCGCGCCTGGTCGGACGCCGCGACGCCGGCCTAGGCAGCGCCGCCGACCGCATGATCGAGTTCTTCCGGCTGGCGCAGCTGGCCGGGGAGAAGGCCGGCACGCTGAGCTACGGCCAGCAGAAGCTGCTCGACGTAGCGATGGCGTTCATGGCCGGGCCGCGGCTGGTGCTGCTCGACGAGCCCGCCGGCGGCGTCAATCCGACGATGCTCGCCGGGCTGCGCGAGCGCCTGCGCGAGATCAACGCGAAGGAGCGCGCCACCTTCGTCGTCATCGAGCACAACATGGAATTCGTCATGTCGCTGTGCACCCGCGTCCTGGTGCTCGCCGAGGGCCGCATCATCGCCGAGGGCACCCCGGACGAGATCCGCGGCAATCCGCAGGTGATCGAGGCCTACCTCGGTGGATAACCGAACGATAGAAACGGCAGACCCGATCCTGGTGCTCGAGGACGTGCTCGCCGGCTATGGCGGGCTGACCGTCCTCAACGGCACCAGCCTGCAGGCGGCGCGCGGCGCGATTACCACCATCATCGGCCCCAACGGCGCCGGCAAGTCCACCGTGTTCAAGGCGGTGTTCGGGCTGCTCCCGGTGCGGCACGGCCACATCGCGTTCGACGGGCGCGACATCACGAATCGCGAGCCCCGCCGCCTGCTCGAGCTCGGCATCACCTACGTGCCGCAGGGGCGCAACGTGTTTCCGGAGCTCAGCGTGCTGCACAACCTCGAGCTCGGCCTGACCGCCGCCGGGCGGGGCGCCGACGTCGCCGGGCGCGTCGAGGCGATGCTGCAGCGCTTTCCGATGCTGCGCGAGAAGGCGCGCGCCCAGGCCTCGACGCTTTCGGGCGGCCAGCAGAAGCTGCTCGAGATCGCGCGCGGCCTGCTGCTCGAGCCGAAGCTCATGCTGATCGACGAGCCCTCGATCGGCCTCTCGCCGCTGCTCGTGGGCGAGACCTTCGAGATCCTCCAGGGACTGCGCCGGCAGGGCGTCTCGATCCTCATGGTGGAGCAGAACGCGAAGCGCGCGCTCGAGATCTCGGAATTCGGCGTGGTGCTGGAGCTCGGCCGCGTGCGCATGCAGGGGCGCTCGTGCGACCTGCTCGCCGACCCTCGGATCGGCCAGCTGTTCCTCGGCGGCGCCACGCTCTAGATCCGGCGCCCGGTCTTTTCCCAGTACGGGGCGCGCAGGCGCCGCTTGAAGATCTTGCCGCTTTCCTCGCGCGGCAGCTCGGCGTGGAAGGTGACAACCTTCGGCACCTTGTAGTTCGCGATCTTTTCCTGAAGATATCGCCTCACGTCTTCGGACTGAAGTAATGAACCTGCCTCGGTCTGCACTGCGGCGGCGAGGGCTTCGCCGAACTCCTCGTCGGGAATGCCGAATACCGCGCAGTCGCGCACGCCGGGCATCAAGGTGAGCACGGCCTCGATCTCGGCGGGATAGATGTTCACGCCGCCGGAGATCACCATGTCTGAGGCCCGGTCGCAGACATAGAGGTAGCCGTCGTCGTCGATGAAGCCCATGTCGCCGAGCGAAAGCAGCCCGTCGCGCTCGATCGTTCGGCGGGCCTCGGGATTGTTGTTGTAGGTGAAGTCCGGATACGCGGGCTGGCGGGCGTAGATGAGGCCCACCTCGCCGCGCGGCAGCTCGCGTCCGCTCTCGTCGAGGATGCGGAGCGTCGCCGCCCCGACGGGTCGCCCCGCGGCGCCGGGCTTGCGCAGCGCCTCCTCGGAGCCGATCGAGGTGACGTAGCCGAGCTCGCTCGCGGCGTAGCTCTCGTTGAACACCGGCCCCCACCAGTCGATCATGGCCCGCTTCACCTCGGCGGGGCAGGGCGAGCCGGTGGAGGCGACGAACAGCATCGAAGAGAGGTCGTAGCGGCGCTTCACCGCCTCGGACAGGCGGAGCAGCCGCACGTACATCGTCGGCACGAGGTAGGCATGCGTGAGGCGATGGCGCTCGATCAGGGAGAGCGCGCGCTCGGCGTCGAAGCGCTCCTCCAGCACCAGGAGCTCGCCATGGAGGGCGGCCTGCACCGCGTAGCTCGAGGGCGCGCTGTGATAGAGCGGCGCCGGATGCAGCGCGCGCATCCCCGGCTCGATGCCGAGCACCTGCCTCATGCCTTGCTGGAGCTGCGCCAGCTGCTCCGGCGTCTGCGGCAGTCGGCGAATGCCCTTGGCGCGCCCCGTGGTGCCCGAGGTATACGGCATCAGCGTGCCGGGACGGCGTTCTTCTGCTTTCCACGGAACCTGCCCGTCCAGGAACTGCTTCCAATCATTCACCACCGGCAAGCCCGGCGGGATGCCGGCCCCGGCTTGCGCGCGCAACGCGTCATCGGTGACCAGTACTTTCGCGCCGCTGTCGCGCAGGATCCAGCCGGCTTCGTCCGCCTTGTAGTGCCAGTTGATCGGGCACCAATAGGCGCCCAGAAGCCGTGCCGCGAGCTGCGCTTCCAGGAATGCGGGGCCGTTGTGCAGCAGGATGCAGACGACATCGCCCTGGCGCACACCGAGGCGCTCGAGAGCGCCGGCCGCGCGGCGAACGCGTTCTTCGAGCGCCGCCGGCTCGATCTCGCTTGCATTGAAGACGAGGCGTGCGGTCATTTGGATGCCGGGTCCTTGCCTTTCCCGCGGCTTCCTGCGGGGTCCTGTTTGTAGAAGAGCTTTAGCTGCTCGTACACATCAGGGTAGCGCCGCCGCGTCTCGCCGGGGTCCTCGAAGAAAGCTTCGCTGATCACGGCGAAGAACTCGGAGGGATGCTCGGCGGCGTACGGGTCGAGCCAGGTATCGCGGCCGCGCTCCACCGCGTCGCAGAAACCCCCGTAGGCCTCCTCGAAGGCGCGCGTCCAGACGCCGCGGTCCATGCCGGGATGCAGCGGCGGCAGGCCGTCGGCGACGCCGTCCAGCATGTCGAGCTTGTGGGCGAACTCGTGGATCACCACGTTGATGTAGCGATCGTTCGCCGCCGCGTCCCAGGAGATCACCACCGGCCCGCCCGGCATCGCCTCGCCGGCAAGCTCGTCGTCCCATTCGTGTACTACTCCGTCCTCGTCAACCTCGGTGCGCCGCACGCGGAAGTCGCCCGGATAGACCACGATTCCGGTCCAGCCAGCGTACCAGTCGAGGCCGAGCTCGAGGATCGGCACACAGGCCTGCGCCGCGATTGCGACGCGCATCTCGTCGGTGACCTCGACGCCGTGGGCGCCCGCGAACTGCTTCTCGGCAAGAAACAGCAGCACGAGGTCCTTCAATTTCTGGGTTTGAGGAACGAAGGGAAGCGCACGCGTAGCGCGCCGCCAAAGCGCGGCGTCGATCGCGTGCTTCTGCAGCACGCGCCTGCGCCTCCACTCGGTGATCCAGCCCATGAGACCGTAAAATACCGCATGGTCACGGTCGTCCAGCTGCATCCGGCTAACGCTTCCGCCGCGCTCGGCCCGCTCGCCGAGGGGCTGGCGCCGGCCGAGCGCGACCTCGTCGCCCGGGCGCTTCAGTTCGCCGAGCCGCTCTACGCCGGAGAGCTGCTCTCGACCGGCGAGCCGGTCTGGCCGCACGCGCTCGGTCTCGCGTCGAGCCTCGCCGAAATCGGGCTCGACGCGCCAGGGCGCGCGGCGGGCATCCTGTTCGCGGCGCCCAAGCGCCTCGGGACGACCGACCGGCTGCGTGAAGCCTTCGGCGCCGAGACCGCCGGGCTCGCCGAAGGCGTCGAGCGGCTCTACCAGCTTCGCGTCGCGACCCGCGCCAACCCAGTCGAGCAGAACGAGGTGCTGCGCAAGATGGTCCTCGGCATGGTCGAGGACGTGCGCGTGGTGCTGATCCGCCTCGCGAGCCGGACGCAGACGCTGCGCTGGTTCGCGAAAAATCCCTCTCCCGACCGGAACGACTACGCGAAGGAAACGCTTGACATCTACTCGCCGCTCGCCAATCGCCTGGGCGTGTTCCAGCTCAAGTGGGAGCTCGAGGATCTTTCGTTCCGCTACCTCGAGCCCGAGCTCTACAAGCGCATCGCGCAGATGCTCGACGAGCGCCGCGTGGAGCGCCAGCAGTACATCGCCGACTCGATCGCCACCCTGGCCCGGGAGCTCGAGGCGGCCGGAGTGAAGGGCGAGATCAGCGGGCGGCCCAAGCACATCTATTCCATCTGGAACAAGATGCGCAACAAGGGCCTCGATTTCTCGCAGGTCTACGACGTGCGCGCCCTGCGCGTGATCGTTCCCGAGGTCAAGGACTGCTACACCGCGCTCGGCGTGGTGCACAACCTGTGGCAGCCGATCCCGAAGGAGTTCGACGACTACATCTCGCGTCCGAAGGGGAACCTGTACCAGTCGCTGCACACCGCGGTGCTCGGCCCGTCGGGCAAGACGCTCGAGGTGCAGATCCGCACGGAGGCGATGCACCGGCAAGCGGAGTACGGCGTCGCCGCGCATTGGCAGTACAAGGAAAAGGCCAAAGCCTCGAAGCAGTTCGAGGAGAAGATCGCGTGGTTGCGCGAGCTGCTCGCGTGGCGCGACGAGGTCGCCGACTGGTCCAAGGCGCGCGGCACGCGCCTCGACGACACGGTCTACGTCCTCACCCCGCAGGGCAAGGTGATCGACCTGCCGGCCGGGGCGACGCCGGTCGACTTCGCCTATGCGCTGCACACCGACCTCGGGCACCGCTGCCGCGGCGCCAAGGTCGACGGCCACATCGTGCCGCTCGACACGCCGCTCGTAAGCGGGCAGCGGGTCGAGATCGTTACTGCAAAATCGGGCGGCCCGTCGCGCGACTGGCTGAACGCCGAGCGCGGCTTCGTGAAGAGCCCGCGCGCGCGGCAGAAGATCCGCCAGTGGTTCAACGCGCAGGCGATCCAGGAAAGCGTCGCCGCGGGCCGGGCGCAGGTGGAGAAGGCGCTGCGCCGCGAGCGCGCGGCCAACGCGAACCTGGACCAGCTCGCGTCCAAGCTCGGCTTCAAGCAGCCCGACGAGCTTTTCGCCGCCGTGGCGCGCGACGAGGTCAATCTGCGGCAGCTTCATTCCGCCCTGCACGGGGATCAAACGCCCGCGGAGCAGGTTGAGGTTCCCAAACGGAAGAAACCCGCGGCCGCCAAGGGCGGCGTGCTCGTCGTGGGGATGGACAGCCTGCTCACGCAGCTCGCCCGCTGCTGCAAGCCGGTGCCGCCGGATCCGGTGCGCGGCTTCGTCACGCGCGGCAAGGGCGTGTCGGTGCACCGCGAAGATTGCGCGGCGCTGAAGCGCCTGGCAGAGGCCCAGCCCGAGCGCCTCATCGACGCAAGCTGGGGTAAAGGCGGGGCTCTGGGCGAAGCAGCTTACGCGGTCGAGCTCGCCGTCACCGCCACCGACCGCAGGGGGCTGCTGCGCGACATCGGCGATGCGCTCGCGCGCGAGAAGATCAACGTCACCGCGGTGCGCACCCAGAGTCGCGACGAGCTCGCCTTCATGCGCTTCAGCTTCGAGGTCGCCAACATGGCGCAGCTGAAGCGCGCGCTGGCGCAGGTGCGCCAGGTCAAGGGCGTGATCCGCGCCGCGCGCGCGTAGTAGTGGGGGAATTTCTCGAAAACCCGTGGATCCAGGGCGGCGTCGGCCCTGCGCTTGCCGGCATCGCCGCGGCGCTCGCTCTCTATCCGCTGCGCCTCAGCGGCCTCGCGGCCGGGTTCGGGTTCTTCGCAGCGGTCTACCTCACCGGCCAGCTCGACTTCGAGAAGAAGCTCGTCCTGTTGTCGGCCGCCGCCGCGCTTCTCGGAGCGATCGTGGATCTCGCCTTCAGGCCGACGCGCAAGACGGGCTTGGTCCTCGGCCTCGCCTTTGGCATCGCCGCTTGCTGGATCTTCATCTCCCTCATCGGGCGCATGCCGGCCGAGCGGATCGCGCTCTATGCAATGGGCCTGGGCGGCATCGTTGCTGCGGGCGTTGCCTTCTCGGTGCTCTCGTACGACGAGCCGCCGCGGGCCGCCGCGGCCGGAATGGGATTGGGACTCGCGACCGGCGCCATCGCGTTTCTCGGCGGCGCCAAGACGCTTGCCCTGTGGAGCTTCGGGCTCGCCGCGGGCGCGGCCGGGTTCCTGATCGTCGCCATCGTCCTGGCGAGGGGCATCGTCGCGGGGGCGTCCTTCACCCTCTCGGTCGGCGTGATCGGCGCGGGGCTCGCCGCGACCGTGACGCTGCAGCGAGGACTTCACTGGTACGAAGCCGCGCTGCTCGCGCTCGTGCCGTTGGCGGTGCGCCTGCCCGTACCCCAGGGCAGCGCCATCGCGCAGGCAATCGTGGCCCTCTTCTATGCGCTTGCCGTGGGCGGAGGCGCGTGCGCGCTGGTCTGGATGCGCTAGCCCAGCAGGATAAAGATCCAGATCACGCCGGCGTTGACGAGCGAGAGCCCCACCGCGGCGCTGGCGATGTCCTTGGCCCGGCCGATGAGCGGATGATCCTCGAGGGAGACCCGGTCGAGGGTCGCCTCGAGCGCCGAGTTGAGCAGCTCCACGATCAGGACAAGGAGCAGGCTGCCGATGAGGAGCGCGCGCTCCACCGCGGTTTTTCCTGCTAGGAAGCTGAGAGGAATCAGAACTGCAAAAGCCACGACCTCCATGCGGAAGGGAATCTCGTGGCGCCACGCCGCGGCCAGTCCCTGCGACGCGACGCGCAGGGCGATGAACGGCCGCAGCAGAAGCGGCTTCGACTTGTAACGGCTCGCCTCCACTCAACTCGGGATGGCGAGGGTGTAGAGGAGCTCTTCCTGCGCCGAGCGGCGCCGGCCGCGCCGCGGCTTGAGCTGCTCGTAGCTGCCGTCGGGGCGCATCTCCCAGGCGTGACAGTTGTCGTCGAGGTAGGGCTGCAGGCCTTCGCGGATCACGCGCCGCTTCAGCGCCGGGTCGAGCACCGGGAAGCACAGCTCGATGCGGCGGAAGAAGTTACGGTCCATCCAGTCGGCGCTCGCGAGGAACACGTCCTCGGCGCCGCCGTTGCGGAAATAGAACACGCGCGAGTGCTCGAGGAAGCGGCCGACGATCGAGCGCACGCGGATGTTGTCCGAAAGACCCTGCAGCCCCGGCTTCAACGCGCACTGGCCGCGCACGACCAGGTCGGTCTTCACCCCCGCCTGCGAGGCGAGGTAGAGCTCCTCGATGATCTGCGGCTCGAGCAGCGCGTTCATCTTGGCGATGATGCGGCCCTCCTGCCCCTCGGCGGCGAGCCTGGCCTCGTTGCGGATCGCCGCGACGATGCGCTTGTGCAGGGTGAACGGCGACTGCCACACGTGCCTCATCTTGCTCGCGCGCCCGAGGCCGGTGAGCTGCTTGAACACCTCGGCCACGTCGGCGCACAGGTCCTCGTTCGAGCTCATCAGCCCGAAATCGGTGTAGAGCCTGGCGGTGCGCGGATGGTAGTTGCCGGTCGCGAGGTGCACGTAGCGGCGCAGGACCTTGCCTTCCGCGCTTTCCTCGCGGCGCACCACCAGCGCCATCTTGGCGTGGGTCTTGTGGCCGACCACGCCGTAGATCACATGCGCGCCGACCTCCTCGAGCCGCGCCGCCCAGTTGAGGTTCGCCTCTTCGTCGAAGCGCGCCATGAGCTCCACCACCACGGTGACTTCCTTGCCCTTGCGCGCGGCGTCGACCAGGATTTCCATCAGCTCCGAATCGGTGCCGGTGCGGTATACGGTCTGCTTGATGGCGATCACGTTGGGATCGTTCGCGGTGGTGCGGATGAACTCGATCACCGGCAGGAACGACTGGAACGGGTGATGCAGCAGGACGTCGTTCTTCCTCAGCGTTTCGAAGAGATCGCCGCTGCCGAGCGAGCCCGGCATTCCGGGCTGGAACGGCGGGTACTTGAGCGCGGGCTTGTCCACCTGGTCGGGCACCTCGCGCAGGCGATAGAGATTCACCGGGCCCTCGACGCGGTAGAGGTCGGCCTCGTGCAGCGAAAATTGCTGGAGCAGGAAGTCCACCATGTGCTGCGAGCAGTTGTCGGCGACCTCGAGGCGCACCGCGTCGCCGAAGTGCCGGTGCAGCAGCTCGCCTTTCAGGGCGGTGTGCAGGTTCTTGATCTCCTCCTCGTCGACGAAGAGGTCGGAGTTGCGCGTCACCCGGAACTGGTAGCAGCCCCTCACGTTCATGCCGGCGAAGAGCTCGCCCATGTGGGCGTGCAGGATGGAGGAGAGAAAGACGAACGCGTATTCCGCCCCGGCGATCGCCTGCGGCAGGCGGATCACGCGCGGCAGGGCGCGCGGCGCCTGCACGATCGCGGCGCCCGAGCTCCTGCCGAAGGCGTCGCGGCCCTCGAGCTCGCAGGCGAAATTGAGGCTCTTGTTGAACACGCGCGGGAACGGGTGCGCGGGGTCGAGGCCGATCGGCGTCAGCACCGGAAGCAGCTCGCGGAAGAAGTAGTCGCGGATCCACTGCCGCTGGGCCGGGCTCCATTCCTCGCGCCGCGGGAACACGATGCCTTCCTTCGCGAGCGCAGGAAGCACGACCTCGTTCAGCAGCCGGTACTGCTCCGCGACCATCGCGTGCGCCTCCTGGCCCACGTCGGCGAACACCTCGCCCGGCCCGCGGCCGTCGGGGCCGGGCTCGGGCAGGCCGAGCTTGATCTGCTCCTTGAGCCCGGCGACGCGGATCTCGAAGAACTCGTCCAGGTTGGACGACACGATGGTGATGAAGCGCAGCCGCTCGAGCAGCGGCACCGAGTCGTCGGCTGCCTGAGTCAGCACCCGCCGCTGGAACGCGAGGATGCCGAGCTCGCGATTGAGGAACTGGGTCGGCGGCGGGATTCTGCGGTTCATGGGGGCCGCCTCGGACGAAGCGGTAAGAGCATTTTACCGTTCGATCAAAAAGGGGTCAGAGCAATTTTCCGGTAACACATAGTCCGCGTAGCTCGACGTGTTACCGGAAAATTGCTCTGACCCCTTTTGGGTTATTGGGTCATTTGTCATGTCGGATCAAGGGTGATACGGTCGGACCATGGCACGCCACGACACGCTCGCCGCGGTCGACCTGGGCTCGAACAGCTTCCACCTGGAAATCGGGCGCGTGGTCGAGCGCCAGATCTATCCGCTCGACGCGGTGCGCGAGGTGGTGCGCCTGGGCGCCGGCCTCACCGCCGACAAGCGCATCGACCGCGCCACGCAGGCGCGCGCGCTCGAGTCGCTCGCGAAGCTCGCCGAGCGGCTGCGCGGCTTCCCGCGCCAGGCGGTACGGGCCGTCGGCACCAACGCGCTGCGGGTGGCGAAGAACGCGCCGCAGTTCCTGCGCGAAGCGCGCCAGGTGCTCGGCTTCCCGATCGAGGTCATCTCGGGACGCGAGGAGGCGCGCCTCATCTACCTCGGCGTGGCGCACGCCATGCCGGCCGCGGTCGGCTCGAAGATCGAGCGTCGCCTGGTGGTCGACGTCGGCGGCGGCTCGACCGAATTCATCGTCGGCACCGGCCTCGAGCCGCAGCTCACCGAGTCGCTCTACATGGGCTGCGTGAGCTACAGCCTCAAGTACTTTCCAGACGGCAAGGTCGACAAGGCGGCGATGCGCGCCGCCGAGCTGGCCGCCCGGCAGGAGCTCGCCGGCATCGTGCGCGCCTACCGCGCGGCCGGATGGGACGAGGCGGTGGCGTCCTCGGGCACCGCGCGCGCCATCGAGAACATCCTGCGCGAGAACGGCTTCGCCGAAGACGGCCTGACCAGAGCGGGCCTGGAAAAACTGAGATCGCTGCTGGTGAAAAGCGAGAAGGCGGATCCGGACCGCATCGCCGGGCTGCGCCCCAACCGGGCGCCGGTGCTGCCCGGCGGCCTCGCCATCCTGCACGCGGCATTCGAGGAGCTCGGCCTGGAGTCGATGAAGGTCTCCGCGGCGGCATTGCGCCACGGCGTGCTCTACGACCTGCTCGGCCGCGTCGAGCACCGCGACATGCGCGAGGCGACGGTGGCGCAATTCATGCGGCGCTACCACGTCGACACGGCGCAGGCCGAGCGCGTGAAGCAGCTCGCGCTCACCATCTACGACGCGCTCACGCCGGGCGCCGAGCGCGAGGACGACGCCGACCGCCTGATGCTCGAGTGGGCGGCGCGGCTGGCGGAGATCGGCCTGTCGATCGCGCACGCGCAGTACCACAAGCATTCCGCGTACGTGCTCTCCAACGCCGACATGCCCGGGTTCTCTCGCCCGGAGCAGGCGCGGCTCGCGCGCATCGTGCTCGCGCACCGCGGCAAGCTGCGCAAGATGCAGGACGCCGGGCTCGACGGCTCGGACTGGAAGCTGGTGTTCGCGCTGCGCACCGCCTCGCTCATCCTGCGCAGCCGAAGCGACGCGAAGCTTCCGTTCCTGCGCGTCGCCGCCGACGCCGGCGGCTTCGCCATCGATTTGCCGCAGTCCTGGCTCGACGAGAGCCCGCTATCGGCCACCGCGCTGGAGGCGGAGGCCGATCACTGGAAGACGGTCGGCATGAAGCTGCAGGTGAGCGGCCTGTCCGATAAGAGGGTATCGGTCCTAAAGCAGGTCAGGTGACACGACCGCTCTGACGACGATCTTGGCGCCGTCCTCGCGCGCCCGGTCGTTGAGCCACCACAGCCCGCCTTTCTTGATGCTCACCTCGAGCTGCGTGCCCGAGACGAGAAACGCCGCCGCGTGGCCGAGGTCCGGCTGGTGTCCCACCAGCACCACCGCGCCCTTGTGGTCGGGCCAGGCCGCAGCCTTGATGATCGCCGACACCGCAGCGCCGGGGGCGAGCTCCTTGACGGTCTTTACCGGAACGTGCAACGCCTCCGCAGTCTGCTGCGCGCGGGCGGCGGGACTGGAGACCAGGGTGAACTTTGCCGGCAGACGCTGCAGCAGCCACTCGGCGACTCGCGCGGCCTGCTTCTGCCCCTTCGGCGTGAGCTCGCGCGCCAGGTCGTTTTCGCCCTCTTCCGCTTCGGCGTGGCGCCAGAGGATCAGGTCCATGGGGCCGGGCAGTTTACGTTAAAATTGTGACGGCTTTCCCACACCCCGGGATCACTGTAGTAGGGTTCGCTTGAACCCGGGAACATGCAGTAGGGTTCGGCTTCTTGAACCCGGAACCACTAGGCGCGTAGCTCAGCTGGTTAGAGCACTACCTTGACATGGTAGGGGTCGTTGGTTCGAGTCCAATCGCGCCTACCAATTTCCCCTCGTCGTACTTCCGTACTAGCGCTTTTTCGCCCTCGCGATAACACCACTGGCCGATTCAAAGGCGGCGGGAACGACCGCAGACTCCCGCTCGAGCGTCGGAGGATCGGCCTCCGGCGGTTTCGAACAGGGGGATCAGATGAAAAGGATGATTGCAGCAGGCTGCCTGGCAGCCGCGATGAGCGCCAGCGCACCGGTTCCGGGTATCGCATCTCCGCAGTCCACGCCGGTCCACCGTATCACCGTGGATGGCGCCGAGGGCGGCGCCGAAGCCCTCGAGAGGACCTTCTGGATTTGCGACTATGTCGCCAGCACGCGCGGGATGCAGTTCGTGTCCCTGGATCTGTGCGCGGCGATTACCGACCTGATCAAGACCGAGAAATTCGGCGGCGACTACGAGGAGATGGTCGAGTGGTGGCGCGAGCGCAAGCCCGCCGAGCACCTGAAGCTCGAGCTGGAAGAGAGCCACTGACGCCCCGCGGTACTAGTGCGGTTGAATGCCCGCCGCCTTGATGACCTCGGCGTAGTCGTGGATTTCGTTGCGGACGAAACGCGCGAACCCCTCCGGGGGCATGTCCATGATCTCGTTGCCTAGACCGGACAGTTTCTCGCGCACGGCGGGATCCGAGAGCGCTTTGCGCGTGTCGGCCGAGATCTTGGCGACGACGTCCGTCGGCGTGCCCGCCGGTGCCCACAGGCCGATCCACAGCGGTGCGTCCGCGCCTGTCACGCCGGCCTCGCCGGTTGTCGGGACGTGGGGCAGCAGGCTAGTGCGCACGCGGGTACTTACCGCGAGCGGGCGAACCCTGCCGCTCCTGATGTAAGGAATCGCGGCCGAGATCGGCGCCCAGAAGCAGTCCACCGAGCCGCCGAGTATCCCCTGGATAACCTCTGGCGTCCCTTTGTACGGGATTTGCGTGACGTCGATCTTCGCCGCGGCGATGAATTTCTCGGCGTTGAGGTGCGTGCCCGTACCGTTACCGGCATGACCCCAGTTCAGCGCGCCGGGCCTGGCTCTTGCGGCCTTGACCAGATCCATCAGCGTCCAATATGGCGAACCCGCGTCCACGACGAGCACGTTGGGTTGCATGGCGAGGGGCGCGATATCGACGAAGTCCTTCAGCGTGTCGTAGGGAAGCTTGGCGTAGATCGCCGGATTCACGCTGTGCGCGTTCGAGTTGACCAGAAGCGTGTATCCGTCGGGCGGTGCCTTGGCGACCGCCGCCGAGCCGATCGATCCGCCGGCGCCGACGCGATTCTCGACCACGACCGGCTGATCCCAATACTCCGAGAGCTTCTGCGCGACGATGCGCCCGACGATGTCGGTCGAGCTGCCGGGGGTCAACGTGATGATCACGTGTACCGGCCTGCTCGGATAGCCGCTTGCGAATGCCTGCGCTGCGCTCGCCGCGACGATGGCGGCGAGAATCCTCACCATGAGCTTCACTTTCTTGAGTTGCTCCAACGTTAGACGACGTAAGTCAGGCCGGATAGCAACAGGACACCCAGAAGGACGCGCCGGAAGGGGCCCTCGCGCACTTTGCCGAACAGGGCGAGTCCGATCAGAGTGCCTCCCGCGAGCGGTGCCAGAGAGAACACGAGGTTGTCGATCAACACGTCGGGCACGCCGCGCCGGGCCGCCAGGATCGCGAGCGCGGTGATCTGCATCGCCGTGATATAGGGTTGAACCAGACCTCCCTGGCGGTCCTTGGCGAGCCCACGCAAGTCGTACCAGATCGTCGGCACCGCGCCGGGCATTGCCGTCACGCCGCCGACGAATCCGCCCAGCAAGCCCGCTGCGGCGTCGTAGCCCGGCCCGTGTGCATCCTTGAAATAGTGCGCCGCGGGACGAAAGAGCATGCAGCCCGCGTAGGCGGACAGGAAAAGACCGAATCCGATCCGAAACCACGTCGGGTCCGCATGGAGCAGGACATAGAGAGCGGGCGGCAAGCCGAAAAGCCCGCCCGCGATGAGGATCAGGCTGCCGCCCCATTGAATATGGCGCCGGAGCGAGACCAGGCAAACGCTCTGCACCAGGACGCTGCACATCATCATGAGCGGTACGGCCTCGCTCGGCGGCAGCGCATGGAGCAGGATGGCTCCCGCCACCGCCGAGAATGCGAATCCGCAGAAACCGGATACCACGGCGCCCGCGAAAACGCCAAGCACCAGCAGGAGATGCAGTTGTGCAGGTTCTCCGGACACGCGCTCCCCCTCGAACATGCGTCGTCTAGGTGCCGCGCATCCTAGTCAGCGGCTGTATCAGCCGAGTGTCGTTGCAGGCCCTTCTCGTTTCCTTTGTTTCACCCACGAAAAAAGCGCGTGCTAAGCTGGGGCGCATGACGCTGCGGGCGCCCGCCCTCCTGGCCATTCTCTTTTCGGCAACGCTCGCCTGGGCGCAATTCCCCACGCGGCCGGTCACGATCATCGTGCCGATCCCGCCGGGCGGGGCGCCCGACATCGCGGCGCGCGTGCTCGCCGACAAGCTCGGCCAGACGCTCGGGCAGCCGGTCGTGGTCGAGAACCGCGTCGGCGCCAACGGCAACATCGCCAACGAGATGGTGGCCAAGGCGGCCCCCGACGGCTACACGCTGGGCTTGCTCGCCGACAGCCAGATCACGATCAATCCGCATCTCTACAAGAAGATGCCGATCGACACGCTGAAGGACCTCGTGCCGGTGACGCCGGTGGCAGTGAACCAGTTCGTCCTGACGGTCAATCCGTCGCTGCCGGTGCGCACCTTCCCCGAGTTCATCGAGTACGCGAAGAAGGCGGATCCGCCGCTCGCCTATGCTTCGGGCGGCAACGGCTCGCAGCATCACCTGACGATGGAGATGCTGAAGCAGCGCACCGGCATCAAACTTCTGCACGTCCCTTACAAGGGCGGCGCCCCGGCCGCGGCGGCCACCGTGGCCGGCGAAACCGCCGCGGTGTGGTCGGGGAGCTCGAACGCGGCGCAGATCAAGGCCGGACGGCTGCGGCCGCTCGCGGTGTCGGGTTCACACCGCTCGCCGCTATACCCGGACCTGCCGACCATCGGCGAGTTCTATCCAGGCTTCGAGAACTCGATCTGGCTCGGCCTGTTCGGCCCGGCCGGCATGCCGGAGGCGACGCTCGCCAGGCTGCGCGCGGAGATGAAGCGTGTGCTCGAGTCGCCAGACGTCAAGCAGAAGATGAACGCGGCGGGCGGCCTCGATCCCTACCTCGCGGGTCCCGAGGAGTTCGCGGCGTTGATCCGGCGCGACTACGAGAAGTACGCGAAAGTCGTGAAGGATATCGGCCTGAAGGTGGACTAGATCTTGTAGCTTTCCCGCGTTTCCGGCGCAAACAGATCTTCCACCCTGAGCTTGCGCGGTGTGACCCCCTGCTCGTGAGCGTACTGCACGAACGCCTCGAGCGTGGGCCGGTTCGGCTCGATGCCGTAGGGCCAGAAGTCCTCGCCGGCGAGCTCGCGCCAGCGCCGCGCCCGCTCCGCGACCCAGGGCATCGGCACGTGCGAAAGGCCGATCTCCACCAGGCGCTGCGTGCTTTCGCGCTTGGCCGCTTCGAAGGCCTTGAAGAGATTCATCGCGATCCAGCGGTCGCGCTCGTAGGCGTCGCGTCGCAGCACGACCACGTGCATGATCGGGTAGATGCGGGTCTTGCGGAAGTAGGCTTCCTCCAGCGCCTGGTAGTTCTCGAACAGCCGCCTGCCTCCCGGATCGCGCGCCGAGATCACGGCGTCGAGCTCGCCGCTCGCGAGCATCCCGGCGAGGCTCTTGTCCGGGGCCGCGGTGATGCGCAGGCCTTCGGGCAGGTGAAGCCTGACCTTCTCGATCCGCCCCGGCTGCTGCACGCCGGCCTGGACCCACTGGATGCGCGCGAGGTCGACGCCGTACTCGTGCTGCAGGAGCCCCCGCACGTAGATGCCCGCGGTCTGCGCCCATTCGGGAACGCCTACCTTGCGGCCTTCCAGATCCTTGGGTTCCCTGATGCTCGATTTTTCCCCGACATAAATCGCGGAATGGCGGAAGACCCGCGAGGGAAACACCGGGATCGGCATGATGGCGGGCGAGTCCTGAGCCATCAGCGACACGGTCTTGCCGAACGACATCTCCGAGGCATGCCACTCCTGGAACTTGGTGAAGCGGAAGAAGATCTCCTCGATCGGCAGCTCGAGCACCGCGAGGTCGATTCCCTGCGGCGCGAGGCCGCGCACGTGGTCGTACGGATGGATGGCGAGGGTGAGCGGTAGATGCATCGTGATAGTATGCAAGCTCTAGCGCGAATGCCCAACATCCGTCTTCCCGACGGCTCGTCGAAGTCGTTTCCGAACCCCGTAACCGCCGCCGAGGTCGCGCAGTCGATCGGCGCCGGGCTCGCGCGCGCCGCGCTCGCGGCGAGGGTGAACGGCAAGCTGGTCGACCTCTCGCATCGCATCGAAGCCGACGCCGACCTCGCCATCGTCACGGAGCGCGATCCCGAGGGCGTCGAGGTCCTGCGCCACTCCACCGCGCACCTGCTGGCGCAGGCGGTGAAGGAGCTCTTTCCCGACGCCCAGGTCACGATCGGCCCGGTGATCGAGAACGGGTTCTACTACGACTTCTCGTACAAGCGCCCCTTCACGCCGGACGACCTTTCTCAGATCGAGAAAAGAATGACGGAGATCGCGAAGAAGGATCTTCCCGTTCAGAGAAAGGAAATGAAGCGCGACGACGCCGTCGCCTTCTTCAATTCCATCGGGGAAAAATACAAGGCGGAGATCATCGCCTCCATTCCGGAGAAGGAAACGATCTCCCTCTACGGCCAGGGCGACTGGATCGACCTGTGCCGCGGGCCGCACGTCCCGTCCACCGGCAAGCTGAAGGTGTTCAAGCTGATGCGCGTGGCCGGCGCCTACTGGCGCGGCGATTCGAAGAACGAGATGCTCCAGCGCATCTACGGCACGGCGTGGGGGAAAAAGGAGGACCAGGACGCGTACCTCAGGATGCTCGAGGAGGCCGAGAAGCGCGACCACCGGCGCCTGGGCACGCAGCTCGATCTGTTCCACATGCAGGAAGAAGCGCCGGGCCTGGTGTTCTGGCATCCCAAGGGGTGGGTGATCTGGCAGGCGGTGGAGCAGTACATGCGAGGCGTGTACCGCGACAACGGCTATCGCGAGGTGCGCGGGCCGCAGATCATCGACCGCAGCCTTTGGGAGCGGACCGGCCACTGGGAGAACTTCAAGGAGAACATGTTCACCACTTCATCGGAGAACCGCGACTACGCGATCAAGCCGATGAATTGCCCCGGCCACATCCTGATCTACAACAAGGGCGTGAGGAGCTACCGGGAGCTTCCGCTGCGCTACGGCGAGTTCGGCTCGTGCCACCGCAACGAGCCTTCCGGGTCGTTGCACGGCTTGATGAGGGTGAGAGGGTTCGTGCAGGACGACGGCCACATTTTCTGCACCGAGGAGCAGATCCTTCCGGAGTGCGTCGCCTTCACCGCGCTCCTGCAGAAGGTCTACCGCGACTTCGGCTTCACCGACGTGATCTACAAGGTGGCCACGCGGCCCGTGAAACGCATCGGCTCCGACGAAAGCTGGGACAAGGCCGAAGCCGCCCTCAAGCTGGCTCTTGAAAAATCAGGGGTCACCTACTCGATCTCGCCGGGCGAGGGCGCCTTCTACGGTCCCAAGATCGAGTACTCGCTGAAGGACGGCATCGGCCGCGTCTGGCAGTGCGGCACCATGCAGGTCGACTTCAGCATGCCGGGGCGCCTGGGCGCCGAATACGTGGCGGAGGACAACACCCGGCGCACCCCGGTGATGCTGCACCGCGCGATCGTAGGCTCCATGGAGCGCTTCATCGGCATCCTGATCGAGCACTACGCAGGCGCTTTTCCGCTCTGGCTAGCCCCCGAGCAGGTGGTGGCCATGAGCATTACGGAGCGTCACGCCGCGTACGCCGCAAGCGTCAAGGAAAACCTGACAAAACAGGGCTTTAGGGTGTCCGCGGATTTGCGAAACGAGAAGATCTCCTATAAGATTCGCGAACATAGCCTGCAGAAACTGCCCTACCAACTGGTGGTCGGGGACAAGGAAATGCAGGCCGGAACGGTGGCCGTGCGCACGCGCAGCGGCGAGGACCTCGGGGCGATGAGCCTGGACGAGTTCGCCGCGCGCCTCCGGAACGAGGCGTCAGCGCGCTAGCACGGCCAATTTTTTCAACGCACTGAGGAGCTTTTCACCCATCGCACTCGACAGTCGGTCGCAACGCATCAACCGGGAAATCACCGCCCCGGAAGTGCGCCTAGTAGCGGACAACGGTGATCAACTCGGCATCAAGTCGGTTCAAGAGGCGCTCCGGCTGGCCGAGGAAGCCAACGTAGACCTGGTGGAGATCGCCCCGCTCGCGAACCCGCCCGTGTGCAAGCTGATGGACTACGGTAAGTTCCGCTACCGCGAGCAGAAGAAGGCCCACGAAGCGAAGCTCAAGCAGAAGCAGATCCAGGTCAAGGAGATCAAGTTCCGCCCGGGAACCGACGAGGGCGACTACAAGATCAAGCTCGGGAAGCTGGTCCAGTTCCTCGAGGAAGGCGACAAGGCCAAGGTGACGCTGCGCTTCCGCGGCCGGGAGATGGCGCACAAGGAGTTCGGCGAGCGCCTGCTGCAGCGGGTGCAGAAGGATCTGGACGCCGTGGGGATGGTGGAGCAGTTTCCCCGGCTGGAAGGGCGGCAAATGGTGATGGTGCTCGCGCCCAAGAAAAAGGGCTTGCCGCCGGTGAAGGAAAAGGCGCCGAAGGCGGCTCCGGACAAACCGAAGGCGCCGCCGAAGGTTGCAGCAAAGCCCGCCTGACGGCGGGACACACAAGTGATTGCCGTGGCTTTTGAAGCGTCCGCGCACAGGCGGGGACCGCCCGGCGTCATGCGAAAAGAGGAAAGTCAGTCATGCCCAAGATGAAGTCCAAGCGCGGCGCGGCCAAGCGCTTCAAGGTGCGCGCCAGCGGCTCGATCAAGCGCGCCGGCGCCTATAAGCGCCACATCCTCACCAAGAAGACCACCAAGCGCAAACGCCAGATGCGGCGCCGGAGCGCGGTCGACCACACCAACATGGCGGCGATCCGTTCCATGCTGCCCTACTCGTCCTAAGGAGCGCGCCATGCCGAGAGTCAAGCGTGGGGTAGTCGCGCGAGCGCGCCACAAGAAGGTCCTCAAGCAGGCGAAGGGCTTCCGCGGGCGCAGGAAGAACGTCTACCGCGTCGCCAAGCAGGCGGTGATGAAGGCGGGGCAGTACGCCTACCGCGACCGCCGGCAGAAAAAGCGCGTGTTCCGCGCCCTGTGGATCGCGCGGATCAACGCGGCGGTACGCGAGCTCGGAATGTCCTACAGCGTGTTCATGGCCGGGCTCAAGCGGGCGAACATCGACATCGACCGCAAGGTGCTCGCCGATCTGGCGGTCGCCGACAAGGCGGCGTTCGCCAAGATCGCAGGCCAGGTCAAGGCGAGCCTCGCCCACTAGCTGCCGGACGCGTTTGGAGGACCTCAGCGGCATCGTCGCGAAGGCGCTCGCCGCGTTTGACGCGGCGGGCGATGCTGCGTCGCTCGAGAACGCGAAGGCGCGCTTTCTGGGCAAGTCGGGCGAGCTGACTTCCCTTCAATCGACCCTCAAGTCTCTTTCCCCGGAGGAAAAGCGCGCCGCCGGTATCGCCTTTAACGGGGCGAAGCAGAAGATCGAAGCCGCGCTGGAGGCAAGGCGCGCCGACCTTGCCGACCAGAAGCTCGCTGCGCGTCTGTCCGAGCAGTCGCTCGACGTCACGCTCCCTGCCCGCGGCGCGGGGCGCGGCGGCGTGCACCCGGTGATCCGGACCTGGCAGCGCATCGAGGAGATCTGGCGCTCGATCGGCTTCGAGGTCGCCGACGGGCCGGAAATCGAGAACGACTGGTTCAACTTCACCGCGCTCAACAGCCCGGAGAACCACCCGTCGCGCTCCATGCAGGACACCTTCTACGTCGATCTCAACGACAGCGAGGGCCGGCCGCTCGTCCTGCGCACGCATACCAGCCCGATGCAGATGCGCTACGCGAGGATGCACAAGCCGCCGATCAAGGTGATCGCGCCGGGACGAACCTACCGCGTCGATTCCGACGCGACGCATTCGCCGATGTTCCACCAGGTCGAGGGCCTTTGGATCGACGAGGGCATCAGCTTCGCCGACCTGAAGAGCGTCTACACCGACTTCCTGCGGCGCTTCTTCGAGGACGACAAGCTCGAGCTGCGCTTCCGGCCTTCGTTTTTCCCGTTCACCGAGCCCTCGGCCGAGATCGACATGAAGTTCAAGGACGGCTGGCTCGAGCTCTCGGGGTCGGGACAGGTGCATCCCGACGTGGTGCGCAACTTCGGCCTCGATCCGGAGCGCTACACGGGATTCGCCTTCGGCACGGGGCTCGAGCGCCTCGCCATGCTGCGCTATGGCATCGACGACGTGCGCCTGTTCTTCGACGGCGACCTGCGCTTCCTCGAGCAGTTCGAATGACTCGTCCATCGTGAATATCCCCGAGAGCTGGCTGCGCACGTTCTGCGATCCGAAGCTTTCGGGGCGAGAGCTTGCGGACAAGCTGACGATGTCGGGCGTCGAGGTCGAGAACTACGAGCCCCTCGGCGGCGCGCGCCTCGACAACGTGGTAGTGGGAGAGGTGCTGTCCGTCGAGAAGCATCCGAACGCCGACAAGCTCACCGTCTGCACGGTGAAGGCGGGCGAGGAAACGGTGCGGCTGGTGTGCGGCGCGCCCAACGTGCGCGTGGGAATGAAGGCGCCGCTCGCCAGGATCGGCGCCAAGGAGATTCGCGGCGTGCAGAGCAACGGAATGCTGTGCTCGGCGCGCGATCTCGGCCTCTCGGACGATCACTCGGGCCTGCTGGAAATCGACGGCAAGCCGGGCAGCCCGGCGCGCGCCGCGCTCGGCCTCGACGATCACATCCTCACGCTCAAGCTCACGCCCAACCGCGCGGATTGCCTTTCGATTCTCGGGGTGGCCCGCGAAGTGTCGGCACTGACCGGCGCGCGCCTTGAGAACCCCAAAATCGAAAGGATTCCGGGCAAGACAGGCGCAAAGCACGCGGTCCGCATCTCGGCGCCGGAGGGCTGCGGCCGCTTCGCCGGACGGGTGATCCGAAACGTCAACGCCAAGGCCGCGACGCCGCAGTGGATGAAGCAGCGGCTCGAGCGCGCCGGGCAGCGCAGCATCTCGGCCCTGGTGGACGTTACGAACTACGTCATGCTCGAACTCGGCCGCCCGCTGCACGTGTACGACCTTGACAAACTGAGGGGCGCCATCGACGTGCGCTGGGGGCGCAAAGGCGAGAAGGTGCTGCTCCTGAACGAGCAGACCGTGCAGGTCGACGAGTCGGTACTGTGCATCACCGATGAATCCGGCGTGATCGGCCTGGGCGGCATCATGGGCGGCGAGAGCACCAAGGCCGACGAAGCGACCCGCAACATCTTCCTCGAGTCCGCGTTCTTCTATCCCGCCGCGGTGCAGGGGCGGGCGCGGCGCTACAACTTCACGAGCGACGCCTCGCACCGCTTCGAGCGCGGCGTGGACTTCCAGAACAACGTCGAGGGCATCGAGCGCGCGACGCGGCTGATCCTCGATATCTGCGGCGGCGAGCCCGGGCCTACCGACGATCTCGTCGCCCGTCTGCCGGAGAGAAAGCAGGTGGCGATGCGCGTCGCCCGCGCGCAGAAGGTGATCGGCGTTCCGGTTGCGCCCGACGACATGGCGCAGGTTTTTTCGCGCCTGCAGCTCCCCTTCAGGAAGGAGAAGGAGGGCTTCGAAGTTACGCCGCCGAGCTTTCGCTTCGACCTCGAGATCGAGGAGGACCTCATCGAGGAGGTGGCGCGCGTGTACGGCTTCGAGCGCATCGCGGAGCATCCGCCGCGCGCCGCGGCGACGATGCTGCCGGCGCCGGAGCGCAGACGCTCGCTGCACGCATTGCGCGAGCGGCTGGCTCAGGCGGGCTACCAGGAGGTGATCAACTTCAGCTTCGTGGAGCCGGCCTGGGAAGCCGACTTCGCCGGCGAGACCCAGCCGATTCGCCTGCTCAACCCCATTGCCAGTCCGCTTTCGGTCATGCGCACGAGCCTGATCGGCTCGATGGTCGACGTGGTAAGAAAAAACCACCAGCGCAAGGTCCCGCGCATCCGCGTATTCGAGCTCGGGCGCGTGTTTCTGCGCGACCCGCTGGCGCCGGACGGGCCTTTGTCTGTGCAAGGCGTGCGCCAGCCGATGCGCGTTGCCGCCGCGGCCTACGGGCCGGCCCTGGCGCAGCAATGGGAGGGCGCCGAGCGCGCCGTGGATCTCTTCGACGTCAAGGCCGACCTCGAGGCGCTGGCGGCGCCGCTCGAGCCGCGGTTCGAGCCCGCGGTGCATCCGGCGCTGCATCCCGGACGCTCGGCCAGGATTCTTCTCCACGGCAGGCCGGCGGGATGGATCGGCGAGCTGCATCCGAAATGGCTGCCCAAGTACGAGCTGCCCCAGCCGCCGGTGCTGCTGGAAGTCGAGGCCGACGCGCTGGTCGAGATTCCAATGCCAAGACCCGAGGTGCCTTCGCGGCTCCCCATAGTGGTGCGCGATATCGCCTTGGAGTTCGACGCCGGAACGTCCGTCCAGTCCGTCCTGGACGCAATTCACGCCGAAAGGCCGCCGATCGTGCGATCGGTGCGAGTATTCAGCCTTTATCGTGGCCCGGGGCTGCCTCCAGGGACAAAATCCCTTGCTTTCCGGGTAGTTATGCAAGATACTGCACGGACCCTCACCGATGCGGAGGCCGACGCTGCCCGAGATGCGCTGGTAGCGCTCCTCGGCCGAAGATTCTCCGCTAGATTAAGAGCTTAGGGACCAGGGGAGCTGCTTGATGACGTTGACGAAGGCCGAACTGGCCGATCTGCTGTTCGAGAAGGTCGGGCTGAACAAGCGCGAGGCCAAGGACATGGTCGAGGCCTTCTTCGAGGAGATCCGCGGAGCGCTCGAGCGCGGCGAAAGCGTCAAGCTTTCCGGCTTCGGCAACTTCCAGTTGCGCGACAAGCCTCAGCGCCCAGGGCGCAATCCCAAGACCGGCGAGGAGATTCCCATCAGCGCCCGCCGTGTCGTCACCTTCCACGCGAGCCAGAAGCTGAAGGCCATGGTGGAGAAAGCACGGCATGGAGCAAAGCCGCAGGAAAGCTGAACTCCCGCCGATCCCCGCGAAGCGCTACTTCACGATCGGTGAAGTGAGCGAGCTCTGCGGGGTGAAGCCGCACGTGCTTCGCTATTGGGAGCAGGAGTTCACGCAGCTCAAGCCCGTGAAGCGCCGCGGCAACCGCCGCTATTACCAGCACCACGAGGTGCTGCTGATCCGCCGCATCCGCGAGCTCTTGTACGAGGAAGGATTCACCATCAGCGGTGCCCGCAACCGCCTCGACAACGGGAACTCGCACGAGGAGAAACCCGAGCCCGCCGTGCGCGGCGGCCGCCCGGAGAGCGGCGTGGGCGTCGACATTGGTGCGATCAAACGGGAACTCCGCGCCGTCCTCGACCAGCTCCAGGGGTAAAATTCCACCCTTCGGGGCGTAGCGCAGCCTGGTAGCGTACCTGCATGGGGTGCAGGTGGTCGCGAGTTCAAATCTCGCCGCCCCGACCAGAACCCATTCACTGCGTGCAGTAGTTCGTACTGCAAAGAGCAGCTCGCGCTGCACCATCCCGCGATGCCGAACAAGCCGCTGAACGACGAATGGAAGACATGGATCCGGCACAACCTCGCGCGCGGCTGTTCCAGGGACGAGCTTTCTCGCATCCTGGTCAAGGAGGGGTTTGATCTCTTCACGGTCGGACGGGAACTCGGTCCAACGCCGGAAGCGGCTCCGGCTCCAATGGCGCGCGACGCGCCAACGACGGACACCGGGCCGAACCCTGCGCTTCTTCCAGGACTGCAGCGCCATGGGGCGCCACTCCTCGAGCTCTACACTGTCGAAAGCTTTCTCGACTCGCGCACCTGCGCCGCGCTGGTCGAGCTCATCAAGGTGGGCCTGAGGCCTTCGACGATTTCCTCAGAGGGCGCCCCCGAAGCGAGCTTCAGGACCAGCCGGACGTGCGACCTCGATGAGCGCTATCCGGTCGTGCGCGAGCTCAATCGAAGGATCTGCGCCGCGATGGATGCGAATCGGGCCTACGCCGAAGCGACGCAGGGGCAGTATTACGAAATGGGCCAGGAGTTCAAGGCGCATACCGACTACTTCGAGACGTACGAGCTCGAACGCTTTTCGACTGCAACGTGGGGCCAGCGCAGCTGGACCTTCATGGTGTATCTCAACGAGCCGGACGCCGGCGGCGAAACGCGGTTTGTCGACGCCGGGCTCGCCTTCAGGCCGAAGCTCGGCCAGGCCGTGATCTGGAACAACATGCAGCCGGACGGCTGGCCCAATCCGCACACCCTTCACCAGGGCATGCCCGTCACCTCGGGAGCCAAGGCGATCATCACCAAGTGGTTCAGGCGCCCGCGCTAAGGTCGAGCTCGACCAGCTTCGCCTTCACCGATTTGCCGGAAACGCTCAGCTCGGCCACGGCAACCGGAAGCTTGAACCGGCGCGGGCCGCAGCTTCCAGGATTGACGTAAAGCACGCCGCCGCGCTCTTCGATGCGCGGCTGGTGCGAATGGCCGGACACCACGACCTGAAAGCCGGCGGCTGCCGGGTCGACATCGAGCTGCGCGAGGTCGTGCAGGACGTGGATGAAGACTTCGCCGACCTGCAGGACCTCGGTTTCGGCGATGCCGCGCGCCCAGGAGTCCCGGTCGTTGTTGCCGCGCACCGCGGTCACGGGGGCGAGGGCGCGCAGCGTCTCGAGCACGGCGGGGTCGCCGATGTCGCCCGCGTGGACGATGAAGTCGCTGCCGCGCAGGAACTTCACCGCTTCGGGGCGCAGCAGGCCGTGCGTGTCTGAGAGAAGGCCTACGCGTTTCACGTCAACGGAGGTCTTTCAATCGTCGCCCCAGCGCCAGCGTGGCGGCTCGCCCTTGAGCCAGCATATTGCGATGAGCAGCGCGGTGAGCACCGCAATGCAGGCGAACAGGGCGCCGGGCTTGTCGTTCGGCGAAAATGCGAAGAAGGCGGCGGCGGACAGGGCAGCGAACGCGGCGAGCACCGCCCATCCCTGCCACGACGAAGGCAATCCCCAGCCCCAGCCGTAGCGCTTCGCGGGAAACCAGTAGGTCTCTCTGTCGGGAATGGCTAGGCCTTCCTGCCGTCGAGCTCGCGCAGCAGCGCGGCGAGGCGCTCGGCTTCCGCGGCGAAGCGCGCCATGAGGAGTGCGAGCATCACGGCCGCATCCTGCACCGCGCGCAACTCGGCGCGGGCGCGCTCGACGGCCTGATCGTCGCCGGGGGTCGGCATCGCGCCTGGAGTTTACCGCGCGGCGGATCCGCTAATCCCAGGAGAAGCGGTAAAGGAGCCCGACCCCGGTCGAGGTGCCTGTCTCGGTGCGCAGCGCGAGGCGCTGCGTGAGCGAGAAATCGAGCTTGACGAGCTGCGATGCCGTCGCCCCCAACCCTTGTTCGTAGCTGATGTACAGCCTGTCGGAGAGGCGCTTGCCGACCGCGACCACGCGGTCGGTGGCCTCGCCGGTGCCGCGAAGCGAGATCTCGTCCAGCCCGAAGGTGCGCGCGACGCGCCGGTCGAGCGGCACGCCCTCGTTGTTGGCGAGCAGCGCGCCGGCGGCGGCCTGCAGCATGCCGAGGTCACCCTTGGTCGCGTCGCTCGGCGCACGTCCGAGCACCAGCCAGGACAGCTTCTCGCCTTCGGGGACCTGTGGGTTCGAAACGAGCTGGACCCGTGGCAACTTGGCGTTGCCCGAGACCTGCACGCCGACCTCGACCTGCTGCTTGCGGCGCCACGCAGTGATCTGCAGCGACGGATTGTCGAGCGGACCGTCGAAGATGATGACGCCGGGATCGACCTGCAGGGACTGGCCATACGCGTAGAAGGTCGCATTCAGCGTCTCGATGCGGCCATAGGCGCGAAGCTCGCCGTCCTTCGTCGTCTCCACCTGGAGCTTGCCCCTGATCTTGCCCTCGAGGCCGTAGCCGCGCACCTGCAGGTCGTCGCCGAGGTCGAGCTGCATGTCGAGCGCCACCGGAACCTTGGCGGCCTCGCGCGGACCGGCAGACTTTTCGCCCACGATCACCACATCCTCGCCGAGCTTCGGCATGCGCCCCTTGTCGAGCTCGAAGTAGCCGCGGTCGGCACGCAGCGACCCGCTGAGCGAAAGGCGTTTCTCGACGATCTGCGCCTCTCCGCTCCCGCTCGCCACGAGCCGCAGGTCGGGCCTTTGCAGGAGCCCGAACTTCTCGGCGCGCCAGGAAAGGCGCGCGCCGCCCTCGGCGAGCCGCAAAGGCAGCGCGCCAGTGGCGGTGAATTTGCCTTCCCCACCCTGGATGGAGAACTCCTCGACCCGCAGGACGTCTTTTTCCAGCGCCGCGCGCAGAACTCCGCCCTTCAGGTACACGCCGAGCGGGGGCGCCTCGAGGCCGATTGCCTCGCCGCGCAATGTCCCCGTGAGCGTGGGTTCGCCGAGCGTTCCGCCGCCTTTCAGCTCCGCGGACAGGCGGCCATCGATGCGCTGATCGGTGAGGAAGGGCTGGGCGAGCGCGCGCAGGTCGACGCCGCTCACCCGCGCGACGAAAGCGAGCGCCGAGCGCGGAGTGATGCCGAAGCGCGGGGCGCCGGGCTCCGGCGTGATGTCGCCCGTCACCGTCGCCGTGCCGTAGCGCGACGCGACCTCGGCACTGGCGTTGATTCGTCCGTCGACGAAGCGCGCGTCGACGGAGGCCTTCTCCAGGCCCAGCGCGAGCTTGCTTGCGCCGCCTTGGGCGAGCTCGCTCGCGCCCCCTTTGGCAAGCTTCTCCGCGTCGCCCTGGGCGAGCGCCAGGTCGCCCGCCGTGCGCCGCAGCGTCGCCGTGCCGCTGAGCTGCGGGCTCGACGCGACGTTCCATTGCCCGTCGAGGAGCACGCTCGAGCGCATGTTCTCCGCGAAGCCCGCCAGGGTGACCAGCCACTGGGTTGGAAGCGCGTGGAATTCCCCGCTCGAGACGACTTTTTCGCCCGACCAGGTCAGCTCGGCGATGGTGACGCGCCCGCCGGCGAAAGTTGCGTCGAGCCGGCCGAGCTGCACCCGGCCCTTTGCCGCCTGCAGCGCCACCGGCGCCGTGAGCTCGAGTGGATAGGGGCCCGAATTACGCAGCGCTTGCACTTCGCCCGACCACCCGGCTTCCCCGTGCCAGCCGCCGCGCAGCCGCGCCTGCAGGTCGAGGCCCTCACCCTTCACCGAGAGCTCGCCGGCATGCTCGGCGAGGCTGCCGCTTGCCTTCGCGCGCGCGCTCTTGATCTCCATTCCGGTCGGCAGGACGAGGTCGCTTGCGTCGGCGGTGAAAGCGGCCCGCGGCTCCTCGAAGGTTCCGCTGAGCGTGCCGCTCGCGCGCAGCGCCCCGGTGAAATCGCCGAGGAAGTAGTCGATGCTCGGCACCTCCAGCGCCCAGCCGAGCTCGTCACCGGGCCGGCCGAAATCGCCGCGCGCGGTGAGCCGCGCGCCGCCGAGGCTCGCCTGCGCGACCACCCGCTGGGCGCGCGAGCCGGAGAGGCGCGCGGCCCCCTGGCTCGCGAGCGGCTCGCCTTCCAGTGTGCTGTCGCGCACGCTCCAGCGTGCGTCGATCGCGGGTTGCGCGCCGAGCGTTCCCGTGCCCGCGAAGGCCCCGTTGATATCTCCGCCCGGATACTGCCCGAACTTCGCCGGGTCGAAATGCTCGAGATTCAGCTTCGCCTCGAAGCGCATCGGCTCGGAAAGGCGCAGCCGCCCGCTGCCGGTCGCCGCACCGCCCTGCGCCTCGGCGCGCACGCTGCGGATCTCGACGAGCTCGCCGTCGCGCAGTACGTCCGCGGTGATGCGCATGTCGTCCTGTGAGAGCGTGCCTTGCAGCGTCTGCTTCGCGCCCGCCGCGAGCTTCAGGGGTCCGGAGAGCTTGGTGGAGTTAAGGGTGGAGCGAAAAGAGCGTAGATCCAGATCGACGACCTGGATGTCGAGCTCGGCGCGGCCACGCTCGAGCGCGCCCTTGCCGGCGAGCGTTCCGCCCGGGGCGAGCGCAATCCTGAGGTCCTGCAGCAAGGCCGATTCGAAGTCCTTGGCGGCGAAGCGCGTGTCGAGGCTCGCGAGCGGGATTCGCTTCTTGTCGAGCGGTCCGGGCGCGCTGTTGCGCGCAGAGATGGTTCCTGCGAGGACGTAGGCGGGGCTTGCCTTGCCCGAGAGCTTCACGCCGAGGCTGGTGCTCGGCCAGTCGCGGTTCAGCCTGGAGAGGTCGAGCGGTCCGGCCTGGGCGTCGATTTCGGCGAGCGGGCGCGGCGCGAAAGCCGTGACCAGCGCGCGGACCTTCGCCGGCACCTCGGCGACGCGGCCGTCGAAGGCCACGTCCAGGCGCTCCACGGTTCCGCCGAGCTTGAGCCGCGCGCTCACGGGGTAGTCTTCGTATCGCAGGTCGAACCCCACGCTCGCCGACACCGCGCCGGTCTGCACGAGGACTGCGTCGCGCAGCTCGAATCGCTCGATCAGGTAGCGCTGCGCGCCGAGCTCGAGCGAGATGCGCTCGAGATCGGCGCGATCCACGCGCAGGCCGAACGGAATCCGCGGTGGTGCGGACGGCTTGCCGTCAGATGGGCCAGGTGCGAGCGCTACCTCGAGCGACTTAGCGCGCAGCTCGCGCAGGCCCACGCGCGCGCCGAGGATGGCCAGGAGCTCGACGCGGACCATGCCGTCGCGCAGGTCGACGCGCGTCTGTTCGTCCTTGTACCGGATCGACCCGAACTCGATGTCGCGCGCAAGCGCGCCGCGCAAGCCCTCGAGACTGAGCTTGCCGTGGAGCGCCTCTTCCGCCAGCGCCGCCGCCCATCGCAGCCCGGACTCGCTGTAGAGGAGCCACCCGGCCGCGGCCAGGACGACGCAGCCGACCACGACCAGTACGGCGAGCAGCCACTTCATCAGAAGGTGAATCCTACGGAGAAATGCAGCCGCCACGACGAGACAGCCTGGCCGTAGGCGACGTCCAACCGGATCGGTCCGATCGGGGTGCGCACGCGCGGGCCTGCGCCGTAGCCGACCTTGGCCTTGAAGAGCGTGTTGTCGTCCCAGGCGTCCCCGGCGTCGACGAACACGCCTATCCCCCAGCTCTCGCCGATCCACTGGGTGTACTCGGAGCTCATCACCAGCAAACGCCGTCCGGGCAGGACCGCGTCGCCTTGCTGCACGCCGAGGCTGAGGTAATCATAGCCGCGCACCGTCGTGTCGCCGCCGGTGCGGAAGAGAAAGCTGCTCGGGATCTCGTCGCGGCTGGAGGAAATCACGCGCCCGACCTGTCCTCGCAGCAGGAGGTCGCCATCCCGCCTCACAGGGAAGAACAGCGAACCGCTGGCGATCCCGCGGAGGAACGGACGCGTGGCGAGCGCGTCGGGGGAGCCGCCAAGCTCGAACATCGCGAGATAGCCGCGGCGCGGCGAAACGAAGTCGTCGGTCCGGCGGAAGGTGCGGCGATAGCCGAAGTAGAGCGCGTAACGGTCGGTGAATTCGCCTCCGCTCACGCTTTCCTCCTCCCAGTTCGCGGAGACGATCACCGCGCTCGGTGGGATCTCGGCACCCCAGTTGCGCGAGAAGCCGGCCACGGCCTCGCGCGTGCGCACGTTTTGGATGTCGGTCTCGCGGTAGGGCCGCAGCAGGTAGCTGTTCCAGTAGCCGCCCGGCCGCGGCGGCGAATCCAGGTTGAATTCCAGGGTCTTCGTCGTGTCGTCCACGCGCAGCGTGCTGCGGAAGCGCCACGCCGAGTCGAACAGCGCCTGGTTGGTGTAGTTGAACAACCCGCCGATCCCGGTATCGGTGGCGTAGTTGATGCCCGCCTCGACATGGTGCTTCGGGGCCTCGATGACGACCACGCGCACAAGGGCGCTGTCGGTACTGCCTTCGTTTCGATCGACGTCGGCCTGCACGCTCACGAAGTAGCCACTCTCGAGCAACAGCCGCTGGTAGACGACCAGCTTGTCGCGGTCGTAGTCATCGCCCGGACGCACCGGGCTCAGGTTCTGCACCAGCTCGTCCGTATAGCGCCGCGTGCCGCTTACCCGGATCTCGCCGATGCGGTAGGGCGGGCCGCTCTCGAGCTCCACCATGAGCGAAGCGCGCCGCGCTTCGCGGTCGATCCGCGCCTCGCTCGCGGCGATGCGCGCGCCGGCGTAGCGGAAAGACGACATCTCGCGCAGCGCCCGGCGTTTCGCCGCGTCCCACTCGGACTGGCGGAAAGGCTGCCCGCGGCGCAGCGGCCAGGTGTCGCGCACGCGCTTGAAGATGGCCGCGGAGCGCGGGTCCTGCACCGCGGGCCCGCTGAAGCGCAGGTCGATCTCCGCCACCTCGGTCCTTTCCCCAGGCACTAGCGTGAGCCGCACGATCCAGGGCTGCTCGCCTTCCTCGATCGCGACGTCGGCGCGCGCCGAGAAGTACCCCTCGGTGGCGGCGAGCTCGCGCGCCTCGCGCACGCCTTCGTCGGCAAGGCGCCGCAGCTGCTCGGGCGTCATCTGCGGATCGTTCTGCCAGCGCTCGAGGTTGAGCCCGTTGGAGAGCACTTCGGCCATGTCCTTGGGAGCGACGATCTCGACCCGGTACTTGAGGCCGGTCTGCGCCAGAGCGGCGCTCGAGATGAGAAGGAGGATCGCCGCGAGAATGCGCATCGGGGGCCGATAGCATGCCATGCAGCGAGTTGTAGAATCGCCCGCATGAAAATCCTGGTCTCCAATGACGACGGCTACTTCGCGCCGGGCGTCACGCTGCTCGCCGAAGCCCTGGGCCGGTTGGGCGAGGTCACGGTTTTCGCGCCGGAACGGGACCGTTCCGGCTCCTCCAATTCGCTCACGCTCGACCGTCCGCTGACGGTGCGGCGCGCGCCGAATGGATTCTTCTCGGTCAACGGGACGCCGACCGACTGCGTGCACATCGCGGTGACGGGAGTGCTCGACTTCACGCCCGACCTCGTCGTCTCGGGCATCAACCTCGGCGCCAACATGGGCGACGACACGATCTATTCGGGCACCGTGGCGGCGGCGGCGGAAGGGTTCCTCCTCGGCATCCCGGCGCTCGCGATCTCGCTCGCCAGCAAGGCCGGGGAGCACTTCGAGAGCGCCATCGGCGTCGCGCTCGAGCTGGTCGAGCGCCTGCGGCGCGACCCGCCGCGCGAGCCGGTGCTCTACAACGTGAACGTGCCGGATATTCCTCCGGCCCAGCTCGCCGGCGTGGAGGTCACCCGCCTGGGCAAGCGCCACAAGGCCGAACCGGTCATCAAGCTGCAGACGCCGCGCGGCGAAACGGCGTACTGGATCGGGCCCGCCGGGGGTGCCCAGGACGCGGGTCCGGGCACCGATTTTCACGCGGTGGAGAACCGCAGGGTCTCGGTCACGCCTCTGCGCCTGGATCTCACGCACCAGGGGCAGCTCGATTCGGCGAGGCAATGGCTCTCGAGGTAGCGGACGAAACGAGGGCTGCCGCTGCATGAGGGACCTGCGCGGCATCGGCATGACCTCGCAGCGCACGCGCGCGCGCATGGTGCAGAGGCTGCGCGAAAAGGGCATTCGGGACGAGCGCGTCCTCGGCGCGATGGCGCGGGTGCCGCGGCACCTGTTCGTCGAGGAAGCGCTTGCCAGCCGGGCCTACGAGGACACGGCGCTGCCGATCGGCTTCTCGCAGACCATCTCGCAGCCCTTCGTCGTCGCCCGGATGATCGAGCTGGTCCTCGGAAACGGGAAAACGGGGAGGGTGCTCGAGGTCGGGACGGGCTGCGGCTACCAGGCCGCGGTGCTTGCCGAGATCTTTCCGGAGGCCTACTCGGTGGAGCGGATCAAGGCCTTGCACGAGCGGGCGCGCGCCAACCTGCTGGCGCTGCGGCTGAAAAACCTGCGCCTGGTCCACGGCGACGGCTACGCCGGGCTCGAAAGCGCGGCGCCGTTCCAGGCGATCGTCGTGGCCGCCGCCAGCCGCGAGGCGCCCAGGGCGCTGTTACGCCAGCTCGCGCTCGGTGGCAGAATGATATTGCCGCTGCACGAAGGGACGGGACAAAGACTGATGCTCTACGAGCGTGGCACGCGGGGCTTCGTCGAATCGGAGCTCGATCCGGTACGCTTCGTGCCGATGGAAATGGGAAAAGCTTGAAGAACGTTCACTGTTGGGTCCTTGCCGCCGCCGCAGCTGTTACCGCAGGGTGCGCGACGCAGCACAAGCCCGCGCCGGTGGTCGACGGACGCATTCCGAGGCAGGCGGCCCCGAAACCGCTCGCCACGCCGGTGGCGGTGACGCCGAAATCGGTCGCCGATTACTACAGCGTGAAACGCGGCGACACGCTCTACAGCATCGCGCAGGAGCACGGCGTCGACCAGCGCGACGTGATGCAGTGGAATGGCCTCGACGATCCCACGCGCCTGCGGGTGGGCCAGCAGCTGCGGGTGAGGCCGCCGCTCGCCGTGGCTACCGCTCCGGGTGTCGCGCCGGTCGCGGTGGTGGAGCCTCAGGGCAGCGCCGCGCCGCAGGTCGGCTCTGCGCGCATCCTCGGGCGCGTGGAGTCGCGGCCGCTCGATACGCTGCCGCCGCTGCCGCCGCGCGTGTCGGCGAAGCCCGAGCTCGCCAGGATGGAAGCGCCCGCCAGGGTCGAGCTGGAGAAGAGCGGGGCGCCGAACGCGACCAGCCAGTTCATCTGGCCGGTGAAGGGCAAGGTGCTCGCCGAATTCGCCGAGCCGCGCCGCAAGGGCATCGACATCGACGGAAAACCGGGCGACCCGATCGTCGCCTCCGCGCCCGGGCATGTCACCTACATCGGCAGCGGCATCCCGGGCATGGGCAAGCTGGTCGTCCTCAAGCACGACAACGGCTTCATCACCGTCTATGCGCACAACCGCAACATCCTGGTGAAGGAAAAGCAGGCGGTGGCGCGCGGCCAGAAGATCGCCGAGCTCGGCAGCACGGATGCCGAGCGCCCGAAGCTGCATTTCCAGATCCGCAAGGGCGCCGCGGCCGTCGATCCACTTCTTTACCTCCCCAAGTAAGCCTCTAGTTCCTGTTTTGCTTGAGCGCTTGGGCGAGGTCGTGCACCGCTGAGGCATAGAACGCGCTGCGGTTGTAGCGCGTGAGCACCCAGAAATTGTGCAGGCCGATCCGGTAGTCGCTTGGCTTGTCCGGCGTCTCGAGCTCGACCAGGACCGCGCGTACGCCTTCGGGCATCCCCTCGACCTCGACGCCGGCGGCTTGCAGATCGGCCTGGGCGTGCTTCGGGTCGACCGAGCCATCGGCGAGAGGGCGCCATGCGTCCCCGTCGACCTTCGCCCCGAGGAGCACTTCGCCGCCTGGCTGCCAGCCGTGCTCCTTGAGAAAATTCGCCACGCTGCCGATGGCGTCGGCCGGGCTGCGGCGCAGGTCGATCGCGCCGTTGCCGTCGAAGTCGACCGCGTAGCGCCGGGTGCTGCTGGGCATGAACTGGGGGATGCCGATCGCACCGGCGTACGAGCCGCGCATCGCGAACGCGTCCTTGCCCTGTTCGCGCGCCAGCAGCAGGTACTGCTCGAGCTCGCCCTTGAAGTACTGCGCCCGCGGCCCGTAGTCGAAAGCGAGCGTGGTGAGCGCGTCGACCACGCGCCAGCGGCCGGTGTTGCGCCCGTAGAAAGTCTCCACCCCGAGGATGGCGACGATGTATTGCGCCGGCACGCCGTAGCTGGTCTCCGCGCGCTCGAGCGCGCGGCGGTGCTTGCGCCAGAACTCGATCCCGGCGGCGATGCGCTTTTCGTTGACGAAATTGCCGCGGTATTCCTCCCATGAGCGTGCTTTCGGCGGCTGTGGCTTGATCGCCTCCAGCACCGGCTCGGCGCGGCGCACGCGGGAAAAAAGGTAGCGCAGATCCTGCTCGGCGAAGCCGTGCTTGAGCGCCAGGCTGCGGATGAACTCCTGCACCTCCTCGCGTTCGGCGTAGCTTCCCTTGGCCCACGCGGGCCACGCGAGCAGCGCGAGCACTACGAGCAGCGTTCTGGTCGGCGTCATGCCACGCGCAGCTCGCGCACCAGGCGTCGCAGGTCTTTCATCCCCCGCGGATCGCGCTCGCGGCCGTAGCGCAGGCCGATGTACAGCTCGCCGATGCGCAGGATGGCGCGGCGCGCCGAGGGCAGCGCGCGCGCCGCGCGCTCGGCGTAGTCGCGCGGACCTTCGCTCGGCGAGCGCTCGACGCCGCGCGCGGCGAGCTTGAGGCAGAACGCGCGCCAGGCGCGCTGGACCGGATCGGGCCGCGCCACGCGGCGCAGCGACCAGGCGAGGAGGAGCACGGTCAGGATTCCGAGCACGGTGAAGAGCGTTGCCACCAGCGCGCGCCAGTCGGAGCTTCGCAGGCCGACGTAGCTCATGAGCTCGCGCTGGCGCTCTGAATTGTAGCCGAGCACCCACACGTTCCACTTGTGCGCCGCGGCCTCCCACTGGTGGCGCAGCGAACGCAGCCATTCGAAGTCTCCCCGCATGAGCAGGGGCTGCTCGGCCTGCTGGATCGAGCGGGCGAGCCCAGCGTCCAGGCGGCTCGGCGCCGCAGTGGCGGTAGGGTCCACTCGCACCCAGCCGCGGCCGCGCAGGTGCACCTCCGCCCAGGCATGGGCGTCGGACTGGCGCACGGTGATGATGCGGTCGACCGGGTTCAGCTCGCCGCCCTGGTATCCGGTGACGACGCGCGCGGGCACGCCGGCGGCGCGCATCAGGAACACGAACGCCGACGAGAAGTGCTCGCAGAAGCCCGCCTTGAAATCGAACAGGAACTCGTCGACGCTGTCCTGCCCCAGGAGAGGAGGCTCCAGCGTATAGGCGTAGCGTCCCCGGCGCAGGAAGGCGATGGCGCGGGTGACGATCTCGTCGTCGCCGCGCGAGGCGAGCCGCAGCTCCTCGGCGAGCGCGAGCGTCCTGGGATTGACGCCCGTCGGAAGGCGCAGCGCGCGCGCGAGCTGCGCGGGCTGCTCTTCCGGCGCGCCGCGCGGAGCGATGGCCGAGCTCATCTCGTAGCGCACGCGGGTGCGAACCGGCGCGGCAGCGAGGACGATCCCGTCGGCCGTATAGCGGGCGTCTTCCGGCAGGCTCGTGGGAACCTCCAGGGCGAACAGCCAGCTCTGATTGTGCGGCTCGAGCACCACGCTGTAGCGGTAGGTCGCGCTGCCGCCGCCCGGTGGCGCGAACTTGCCTAGGGACTGCCCCCCGGCGCTCCACGTGCGGCCATCGAAGTCCCAGAGCACCGGTCCGCGCCAGTAGCGCACCTGCGAGGCCGGAGGCGTCCCCTCGAATTCCGCGCGGAAGGCGATCGTGTCGGAGAGCACGAGGCGCGAGATTCCGCCGGGGGCCATCGTCTCCGAGAGGCCGGTGCGCGCCGAGTAGGCGTCCTGCGGCAGGCCCCACAGCGGCCCCTGGACACGCGGAAAGAGCAGGAACAGCGCCGCCGCCGCGGGCACGCCGTGCGCAAGCACGAGGGCGGCGGTGCGAAGGTTTGCCCGCGGAGCACGGTTGGGGGCGGAAAAGCCGATCAGGGTGGCGGTGATGGCGAACAACGCCACCGCCATGCCGAGCGCCGTGGCAATGGACTGCGTATACAGGAAGTTGGTGATGATGAGGAAGTAGCCGAGGAAGGCGGCGGCCGCCGCGTCGCGGTGCGTTCGCGTTTCCAGCACCTTGAGTCCCGAGAACAGCATGAGCAGCACGATCCCGGGCTGGCGGCCGAAGATGGTGCGGTACTCGACCCAAACGCCGAGCATCGCGATCCCAGCCACGGCGAGCACCAGCCAGCGCGAAGGCAGCGGCACCGCGTTCATGGAGTAGTGGATGCGCCAGGCGTAGAGGCACAGCGTGAGCAGCGTGAGCCACCACGGCGCCCGGGTCGCGTGAGGGATCACCACGAGGGCGAGCGACCCGCAGAGCAGCACCAGGTCGCGCGTGCTCGCGAGGCGTGCCTCGGGCAGCAGTGGATGAGCCGCGGCGCTCTTCATCTCAGCTCGTACAGCGCGAGCGCCTGCAGGCAAGTACCGGCGTGGGCATCGCCGCGCCCGGGCGCGATCTCGATGCCCGGAAGCCGCAGGCCGTAGAACGCGCCGGCGCGCTCGGCGGCGAGAACCCAGCCGGCGAGGAGCGACAAGCGCTGCTCCACGCCGGCCGTGGCGGGAAGCAGCCGCCAATCGAGCCAGAGCTGCGCCGCGGCCTCGCCCGTGAACTGCTTGGTGAGCAGCTCGTCGCTGCGCGCGACGGCCTTCCACGCCACGTGGCGCGGCGAGTCGGAAAGCTGGTAGGTCCGCAGCCCGGAGAAGTCGTCGTTGCCCGCGGACTGCGAGCGCAGCGCGCCCGCCGCCGCCTCGGCGAGCGGCGCCGGCAGCGGCGTGCGCTCAGGCTGCGGATAGACGAGGCAGCGCGCGTCGGGCTCGACGTAGCTCCAGGCGCGGAACAGCCCCAGCGGAAAGCGCGTCTCGAGCAGCACGCGCCCGAGCGCGAGCCAGCCGCGGCGCCGCGCAGGCACGGCGAGCACCACTTCCGCGAGCGCCTGCGGCGGGATATCGATCACGAACTGCGAGCCCGAGCCGACATGGCGCGCGAGGATCGCGGGACGGTCGTATCCCGAGCGGCCGTCGAGGTAGATCCTGAACTGTGCCGATTCGCCGGCGAACGCCGGCTCGGCGCGTCCGGTGCTCACCGCGATGCGCGCGAGGTTGCGCGCCGTGTGCACCATGCCCGCCAGCCCGGCGCCGGCGAGGAGGAAGGTGAGCGCGAAGCCGAGCGCGAGCGCGTAGTTGATCGAGCCGACGAGCAGGACGAGCAGCGTAGCGGCGAAGAGCCATCCCAGCCGGGTGGGCAGGATATAGACGCGCCGGTGGACCAGGATGATGGTGCCGCGCTCGGGCGCCTTGAAGCCCCAGATCCACTGGGCGAGGCGCGGATTGCGCTCGAGCAGGCCGCCGATCATGCCCGCGGCGCGCTCATGCGGTGGGGCCGTCGTATTTCCATCGGCCCCTCCACGCCCCGAGCACCAGGTTGGGGTATTCGGGCCTGCCCAGGGTGCCGTTGTAGCGCCCGAGCGCCCTGAAATAGTCGCCTCGCTCCATGTCGAGATAGTGCCGCAGAATCGCGCAGCCGTAAGCGAGGTTTGTCCTGAGATGGAACAAGTTGTGGTTGGGCTGGCCGAGCAGCGGCACCCAGAAAGGCATGACCTGCATGTAGCCGCGCGCGCCCGCGCGGGACACGGCGTACTTGCGAAAGCCGCTTTCCACCTCGATCAGCCCCAGGACGAGCTGCGGATCGAGCCGCGCACGCACCGCCTCATAGTGGACCGCACGCAGCAGCTCCATGCGGCTCTGGCGGTCGGGCATGCGCGGCGCCAGGCGTTTTTCCATCTCGTCGATCCAGCGCTGGCCATCTTCGGGCGAGCGAAAGTACAGCCGCGCAGGCGCCCGGTCCGACACCATGGCCGACAGGCGCTGGCGCACGCTGTCGGCGAGCGGCTCGTAGATCTGGTTGCCCGCATGTCCCCGGAAAGAGGCCAACAACAAGACCAGGAAAGCGAGCCGGGTCATGCCTTCTTGAGAAAGGCTACGACCTCCTTGAGCGGCAGATCGCGCGGCTTCTCGTCGCGCCTTCCCTTGTATTCGGCGTTGCCGGCGGCAAGGCCCCGCTCCGAGAGCACCACGCGGTGCGGAACGCCGATCAGGTCCATGTCGGCGAACAGCACCCCTGGGCGCTCGTCGCGGTCGTCCATGAGAACGTCGATGCCCGCGGCGCCGAGCTCGTCGTGCAGCTGCTCGGCGGCCGCGCGGACGCCGGCGCTCTTGTGGTACCCGATCGGCACCAGGGCCACCGCGAAGGGCGCGATCGGCGCCGGGAGCGCGATCCCGCGCTCGTCGTGGTTCTGCTCGATCGCCGCCGCCACCACGCGCGTCACGCCGATGCCGTAGCACCCCATTTCCATCGGCCGCGCCGCGCCTTTCTCGTCGAGGAAGACGGCGCCCATCGCGCTCGAGTATTTGGTGCGCAGCTGGAAAATGTGCCCGACCTCGATGCCGCGCACGATCTCGAGCCTGCCCTTGCCGTCGGGGCTCGGGTCGCCCGCGACCACGTTGCGCAGGTCGGCCACTTGGGGTTCTGCTAAATCTCTCCCGAAATTGACGCCGGTGAGGTGGTAGCCCTCCTCGTTCGCGCCGCACACGAAGTCGCTCATCAGCGCGACGCGGCGGTCCGCCACGACTTTCACGTTCCTGGCGCCGACCGGGCCTATGTAGCCCGGCCTGGATCCGAGCGAGGCTTCGATCTCCTTGTCGCCGGCGAAGCGGAAATCGCCGATCACCTTCTGCGCCTTGATCTCGTTCAGCTCGTGGTCGCCGCGCAGCAGCAGCAGGTGGAACTCACCGTCGTGCATCACCGCCACGGCCTTGACCGTCTTCTTGAGGTCCATCTTCAGGAGCGCGGCCACGTCCTCGCACTTGGTCTTGCCCGGCGTGGCGACCTTCCTCATGTTTTCATTTGGGGAAGAACGGGAACCTGGCGCCAGCGCTTCGGCGAGCTCCACGTTGGCGGCATAGTCGGACTCGGGCGAGAACGCGATCGCGTCCTCGCCCGAGTCGGCGAGCACGTGGAACTCGTGCGAGCCGGTGCCGCCGATGGCGCCGGTGTCCGCGGCCACGGCGCGGAACCGCAGGCCGAGGCGCGTGAAGATGCGCGTGTAGGTATCGTGCATGTTGCGGTACTCGCGCTCGAGATCGGCGTGATCGGCGTGGAAGGAGTAGCCGTCCTTCATCACGAACTCGCGGCCGCGCAGGATGCCGAAGCGCGGCCGCCGCTCGTCGCGGAACTTGGTCTGGATCTGGTAGAAGTGCACCGGCAGCCGCCGGTAGCTCTTCAGCTCGCCGCGCGCGAGGTCGGTGATGACTTCCTCCGAAGTGGGCTGGAGCACGAAATCGCGCTCGTGCCGGTCCTTGAAGCGCAGGAGCTCCGGGCCGTACGCCTGCCAGCGACCTGATTCCTGCCACAGCTCCGCCGGCTGCACCACGGGCATGACGAGCTCCACCGCGCCCGCGCGGTTCATTTCCTCGCGGATGATGGCTTCGACCTTTTGCAAAACTTTCAATCCGAGCGGCAGCCAGGTGTAGATGCCCGCCGCGAGGCGCCGGATGAGGCCGGCGCGCAGCATGAGGCGATGGCTCGCGATCTCGGCCTCGGCCGGAACCTCCTTCTGCGTGGAGATGAAGAACTTCGAGGTTTTCATGGACCTTCCGGCATCGTCGCCGCAACCGGCTGCACTCGCCGGATTGTCATAGCCGGTGCGGTATGGAAAAATCGAAGGGCGATTCTAACCGAACGCTAACTTGAGGCGGTGCGGCGGTGCTCGACAAGGAAGGCTACAGGCCGAACGTCGGCATCATCCTTGCCAACCAGAGGAACGAGGTGTTCTGGGGCAAGCGCGTGAACCAGCACGCCTGGCAATTCCCCCAAGGTGGCATCAAGCACGGCGAAACCCCGCTGCAGGCGATGTTCCGCGAGCTCGAGGAGGAGATCGGCCTGCAGCGAAGCCACGTCCGGATCCTCGGCCGCACGCGCGACTGGCTGCGCTACGAGGTGCCCGAGAGGTGGGTGCGCCGCTCCAAGGAGGCGGGCTGCGCGTACCGCGGACAGAAGCAGATCTGGTACCTGCTGCGCATGACGGGGCGCGATTGCGACGTGAAGCTGCGCGCGAGCGGCCATCCCGAGTTCGACGCGTGGCGCTGGCACGACTACTGGGTGCCGCTCGACGCCGTGATCGATTTCAAGCGCGAGGTGTATCGCCAGGCGCTGATCGAGCTGCACCGCTACCTCCAGGCCGACCGCCGCGGGCGTGTCCGGCGTCCCGAAGTCGTGCCGCAGGGTTAGGTCCTCAGGTTCCCCTCAGGTTCCTCTCAGGTTAACTAGGCCACTCTCAGGTTACCCTCAGGTTACTCATGGAGCGCGAATTCGACCCGCTGCCGATTCGAGAGCTCGGCGCCGGCGCGGGATTCCGTCGGCCGAACCAGGCCGAGGCCGCCCGGGTGACCCCGGATTCGCCGGCGCTGCACGTCATGACCGATCTCGCGCGCGTGAGCCCAGCGACCATCCGGCCGCAGGCGCCGCTCGCCGGCGCGAACCAGTTCATGATCACCCGCGGGGTGCGCCTGCTGCTCGTGGTGGACGAGCGCGACGTCATCCTCGGTCTCATTACCGCTACCGACCTTCTCGGCGAGCGGCCGCTGCAGGTCGCCACCGAACGCGGCTTGCGCCGGGACGAGCTCAGCGTGGCCGACGTCATGACGCCCGCGGCGCAGATCGAGGTGGTTGCGCTCGCCGACGTGGAAGGCTCCCGAGTCGGGCACGTGCTCGAGACGCTGCGGCGCCTGGGTCGCCAGCATGCGCTGGTAGCGGATCGCGCGAACACCGTGTGCGGCATCTTCTCCATCTCGCAGATTGCGCGCCAGCTCGGCCTCGCGCTGCCCTCGGGCGGCTCGGTGGCGCGGACCTTCTCCGAAATCGAAGCCGCTCTCGCGAAATAGCCTTACTAAATCAGTCGAATAATAAAATTCGATTTGATCTATGGGGCGGGGGCTCTTAGGCTGCTAGTTCCCCCGCAAAGGAGAGACCGATGAAACCCCTGAAAGGCACCCGCACCCACGACAACCTCAAGGCCGCGTTCGCCGGCGAGTCGCAGGCGAACCGCCGTTACCTCTACTTCGCCGCCAAGGCCGACGTCGAGGGCCACAACGACGTGTCGGCGCTCTTCCGCTCGACCGCGGAAGGCGAGACCGGCCACGCCCACGGCCACCTCGAGTACCTCGAGGTGGTGGGCGATCCGGCGACCAACCTGCCGATCGGCCGCACGCGCGAGAACCTCAAGGCCGCGGTGGCGGGTGAGACCCACGAGTACACCGACATGTACCCCGGGATGGCGAAGCAGGCGCGCGACGAGGGCTTCGGCGAGATCGCCGACTGGTTCGAGACGCTCGCCAAGGCCGAGCGCAGCCACGCGAATCGATTCCAAAAAGCGCTCGATGGCCTGAGTGATTAGAAGAGACACCCTGATGTCGCTCGAAACCTACGCCCGGGAGCGCGCGAGCTTCCGGGCGAAGGTGCTCGCGCACAAGCAGAACCGCACCGTGCGCCTCGGCGAGCACGTCACGCTGCAGTTCGAGGACGAGCTCACCATCCGCTACCAGATCCAGGAGATGCTGCGCATCGAGCGCATTTTCGAGGACGACGGCATCCAGGGCGAGCTCGACGCCTACAACCCGCTCGTGCCGGACGGGTCCAACTGGAAGGCGACGATGCTGATCGAGTACCCCGACGTCGACGAGCGCCGCCGCATGCTCGGCATGCTGAAGGGGATCGAGCGCCGCGTGTGGGTCGAGGTGGAGGGCTGCGAGCGGGTGGCCGCGATCGCCGACGAGGACCTGGAGCGCGAGAACGACGAGAAGACCGCTGCGGTCCACTTCCTGCGCTTCGAGCTCTCCGCGGCGATGCGCGAACGCCTGCGCCGCGGCGCGGGCGTCGCGGTGGGGGTGGATCATCCCGGCTACCGCGCGCGCGCCGAGCTGCGTCCGGAAGTGCGCGGGGCCCTCGCCGCAGACCTGAACTGAACCTTTCCGGCTTTGCGAGTCTTTTTCCTAACTTCCCTTTTCCTGGCTAGCGTCGCGCAGGCGCAGATGCAGAGCGACTGGGAGCGGGCGAACGAGGACCGCCTCAGGCAGTCGGGCGAAAAGCTGGTGCCGCCGCCGCCGCTCAACCGCGGGCGGCTGGTGGAGCTCAAGCAGAATCTCTCGTCCAGCAGCGATTTCCGCTACTACGTGGATTGGGGCTCGGTGAGCGCCGACGACGACCGCATCGTGCGCTACGTGCTCGTGGCGCGAAGCCCCGCCGGGGTCGAGAGCGTTACCTTCGAAGGCCTGCGCTGCCAGGGGGAGTACCGGGTCTACGCCGTCGGACGGCCCGAGGGCGGCTGGGGTGGCCAGCCCTCGGAGTGGCGGCAGATCCCGCGCAATCCGAACGCGGCGCAGCCGATGCTCGTCAAGGAGTACTTCTGTCCCGGCCGCGCGGTGGTGCGCACGAGCGCCGAAGCCCAGCAGGCGATCCGCGCGGGCGGCCATCCCGGGACGCATCGCGAGAATCGCGGGGTCGGCGAGCAGTACTAGAGCAGCACCAGGTTGTCCCGGTGGATGAGCTCGGGCTCGTCCACGTAGCCGAGGATCGACTCGATCTCGCCGGAGGGCCGGCGCATGATGCGGCGCGTCTCGTCGGCTGAATAGTTCGCGAGGCCGCGCGCCACCTCGCGGCCGCCGGGCTCGAGGCAGGCCACGACCTCGCCGCGCAGGAATGCGCCCGACACCTCGACCACGCCGATCGGCAGCAGGCTCTTGCCGTCGCGCGTGAGCGCCTTGACCGCGCCCGCGTCGAGCCGCAACCGGCCGCTCACGCTGAGGTGATCGGCGAGCCACTGCTTGCGCGCAGCGAGCGGTACGGTGGCGGCGCTCAGGAAGGTGCCGATGCGCTCGCCGCGCGCGAGTCGCACCAGCACCTCGGGCTCCCGGCCCGAGGCGATGACGGTGTGCGCGCCGCTGCGGGCCGCGCGCCGCGCGGCCAGCACCTTGGTGAGCATGCCGCCCTTCGCGAGCGCGCTGCCGGTTCCGCCGGCGAGCGCCTCCAGGCGCGGGTCCGAGGCGTCGGCCTGCGAGACGAGCTTCGCACCCGGGTCGCGCCGCGGGTCGGCCTCGTAGAGACCCGCCTGGTCGGTCAGGATGACGAGCGCGTCGGCCTCTATCAGGTTGGTCACCAGCGCGCCGAGCGTGTCGTTGTCGCCGAGCTTGATCTCGTCGGTCACTACGGTGTCGTTTTCGTTGATGACCGGGACGACGCCCATCGCGAGCAGCGTGCGCAGGGTCGAGCGCGCGTTCAGGTAGCGCTGGCGGTCGGCGAGGTCGGCGTGCGTGAGCAGCACCTGCGCGCTGTGCAGCCCGTGGCTTCGGAACGAGCTTTCGTAGCACTGCGCGAGCCCCATCTGCCCGACCGCTGCCGCTGCCTGAAGCTCGTGCATCGCGTGCGGCCGGCGCGCCCAGCCCAGGCGCTGCATGCCCTCGGCGATGGCGCCGCTCGAGACGATGATGGCGCTCTTGCCGAGCCGGCGCAGCTCCGCCACCTGCCCGGCAAGGCCCCCGATGGCGGCCGTATCGAGGCCCCGGCCCTCGTTTGTCACGAGCGAGGAGCCGACTTTCACCACCAAGGTTTTTGCTTGGGGAATCATTTCTTGGCCAGCTCGCGCGCGACCGCCTTCATCACGGCCTGGGTCCCTGCGCCGCTGATGGCCGAGACTTTGAACCACGGCCGCTTCCAGCGCAATTGGGACAGGATCTTGCGGATGCGCTCGTCCGGGTCCTCGACCGCGTCGGCCTTGTTGAACACCAGCCACCTCGGCTTGTCCCCGAGCGCCTGAGCGTATTTCTTGAGCTCGGCCGCGATGACCCGGACGTCGCGCGCCGGCTCCTCGGCGGTCAGATCCACGATCTGCAAGAGCAGCTTGGTGCGCGCGAGATGGCGCAGGAACTGGTGGCCGAGGCCCGCGCCTTCCGAAGCGCCCTCGATCAGCCCGGGGATGTCGGCGACGACGAAGCTCGCCTCACCCACGCGCACCACGCCGAGCGACGGGTTGAGCGTGGTGAAAGGATAGTCGGCCACCTTGGGGCGTGCGCTCGAGACCGCGCGGATGAAGGTCGACTTGCCGGCGTTCGGCAGACCCGCGAGCCCGACGTCGGCGAGCACGCGCAGCTCGAGGGCGAGCTTGCGCACTTCACCCGGCTCGCCGCGCGTGAACTGGCGCGGCGCGCGATTCACGCTCGACTTGAAGTGGATGTTGCCCAGGCCGCCGGAGCCGCCGCGCGCGAGCAGCGCCCGCTCGTTGTCCTTCGCCAGGTCGGCGACCAGCTCGCCGCTGTCCTCGTCGCGCACCAGCGTTCCGACCGGCACGCGCAGCTCGACGTCGGCGCCGGCGCGGCCGTTGCAGTCCGAGCCCATGCCGCGCGCGCCGTTCTCGGCGCGGTGGATGCGCGCGAAGCGGTAGTCGATCAGCGTGTTGACGTTGCGGTCGGCGCGCGCCCACACGCTGCCGCCGCGGCCCCCGTCGCCGCCGTTCGGTCCGCCGAAGCGGATGTATTTCTCGCGGCGGAAGGTCGCGGCGCCGTGCCCGCCGTTGCCGGCGTGCACCTCGATTTTCGCTTCGTCGATGAATTTCATGGGCTACAAATGAAAAAGCCCTACCGGCTGCGTAGGGCTTTTCGAAGCCTGAAGACCGGTCAGGCTTCGGTGACGCTTACGGTTTTCTTGTTGTTCGCGCCCTTGATCGCGTACTGCACCTGGCCGCCGACGCGCGCGAAGAGCGTATGGTCGCGGCCGATGCCGACGTTGTGGCCCGGGTGCACCACGGTGCCGCGCTGGCGCACCAGGATCTGTCCGGCATTGACCCGCTCGCCGCCGAACACCTTGACGCCCAGGCGCTTTGCCTGCGAATCGCGGCCGTTCCGGGAGCTGCCGCCTGCTTTCTTGTGTGCCATGAGCTTCTATCCCTGGACGATGTCGTCGATGCGCAGTTCCGTGTACGACTGACGGTGGCCCTGCGTCTTCTGGTAGTGCTTGCGTCGGCGCAGCTTGAAGATCTTCACCTTGTCGCCGCGGCCGTGGGAAACCACCGTCGCCTTGATCTTGGCGCCCGAAACGAGCGGCGCGCCGACCTTGACGCCGTCGCCGGTGCCGACGAGGAGCACCTCCTCGAGCGATACGGTGCTGCCGACCTCGGCGGCCAGCGCTTCGACCCGCACCTGCTCGCCGGCCTTGACGCGGTATTGTTTGCCGCCGGACTTGATGATCGCGTACATGGGAAATCCGAAATGTTGGTGAAACCCGGGCTAAGTACGGGTTGCGCGTGCAAAGACTTGGAATTATAAGCGAATCATGAGCTTCGTGACAATGCTGGCGCCGGTCGCCGAGGACCTGGCGCGGGTCGACGCGCTGATCGCCGCGCGCCTGGACTCGGACGTGGCGCTGGTGCGCGAAGTGGCGCGCTACATCGTCGCCTCCGGCGGCAAGCGGCTGCGGCCGGCGCTGCTTCTGCTAGCGTGCCGCGCGCTCGGCTACGGTGGCGAGGCGCGCCTGCAGCTCGCGGCAGTCGTGGAGTTCATCCACACCGCCACGCTGCTGCACGACGACGTGGTGGACGAGTCGCACCTGCGCCGGGGCCGCAGCACCGCGAACGCTGCGTTCGGCAACGCCGCGGCCGTGCTGGTCGGCGACTTCCTGTATTCGCGCGCCTTCCAGATGATGGTCGAGCTCCACGACATGCGCGTGATGCAGGTCCTGGCCGAGGCCACCAACACCATTGCCGGCGGCGAGGTGCTCCAGCTCATGGGCAGCCACGACCCCGCGGTGGACGAGGCGCGCTATCTCGAAGTGATCCGGCGCAAGACCGCGAAGCTGTTCGAGGCGTCGGCGCGCCTCGGCGCCGTGCTGGCGCGCTCGGCCGCGGCGGTGGAGGCGGGCCTCGCCGACTACGGAGTGCATGTCGGGACCGCGTTCCAGCTGATCGACGACGTGCTCGACTATTCGGGTGACGAGGCCACGATCGGCAAGAGCCTCGGCGACGACCTCGCCGAAGGCAAGCCCACCCTGCCGCTCATCTACGTCATGCGCTGCGGCAGCGCCGAGCAGGCCGCGGTGGTGAGAAACGCCATCAGCGCCGGAGGACGCGAAGACTTCGGCGCGGTGCTCGAGGTGATCCGGGCGAGCGGCGCGCTCGACTATGCGCGCGAGGTCGCGCGGCGCGAAGCGGCCGCCGCGCGGCTCGCGCTCGGGCCGCTGCCGGCCTCGGAATACAGGGAATCTTTGCTAGAATTGGCGTCCTTCTCGGTGACACGGCGCAGCTAGCCGCGGGATCCAGCTTCAGGAACTATTTCCTCCGATTCGGGGTGTAGCTCAGCCTGGTAGAGTACTGCGTTCGGGACGCAGGTGTCGCTGGTTCAAATCCAGTCACCCCGACCATTCCCGCCCGAATCCGCATCCAGGTAGATAATCGCGCGATGGGTCGCCTCATCGTGCTCGTGCTGCTCGTGGTGGTCGCGGTCTGGCTGGTGCGGCGGGCGCTGCGCGGCCCGGCCGAGCAGACCCATCTGCGCGAGCGCGCCGAGGCCGCGGGGCAGCTCGTGCGCTGCGCGCATTGCGGCATGCACCTGCCGCGCGCCGAGGCGCGCGAGGCGGGCGGGCTGCTCTATTGCAGCGACGAGCACGCCCGCCTCGGCAAGCGCTGATGGACGCGCACGTCCGCTACCCGGAGCTGTTCCTCGAGGGCGAGGCGCGCACGCCGCGCGCCTACTGGACCTCGCTCAGCTACTTCAACCTCTACCGCATCGCGCTCGCCACGCTGTTCTTCGCGGTGACGCTGATCTACGGCGACGCGCTCAGCATCGGCTCGCATGCGCTCGACATATTCCGCTACACCGCGCTGGTCTATCTCGCCGCCGCGGTCGCCTTCCACACGGTGCTGCGCAGCGTGCACGAGCGCTTCAACGTGCAGCTTTCGCTCCAGGTCGCGCTCGACATCGTCGCGATCACGCTGATGATGTACGCGAGCGGCGGCATCCGCAGCGGCCTGGGCGTGATGCTGCTGGTGTCGCTCACCGGCGCGGCCATCGTGGCGCCGCGGCGGCTGTCGTACCTCTATGCGGCGCTCGCCGCGATCGCGCTGCTGCTCGAGCAGGGCTACTGGGTGCTGGCGCAAGGCGCGCCTGAGGCGAACTTCCTGCAGCCCGGGCTGCTCGCGATCGGCTGCTTCGCCACCGCGGGGGTCACGAGCTGGCTGGCGCAGCGGGTCGCGGCGAACGAGGCGCTGGCGGCGCAGCGCGGCCGCAGCCTGGAGACGCAGACGCGCGTCAATCAGCTGGTGATCGAGGACATGCACGACGGCGTCGTGGTGCTCGACCACGACGCCCGCGTGGTGCAGCACAACCCGCAGGCGCAGCGCCTGCTCGGCGAGCCGCAGCTGCTCGGACGGCTGATCGCGGAGGTGCTGCCCGGGTTCGGCGCCGCCGGCGACTTCGAGGTGCGCGGCCGCAGCCTCGGAGTGCGGCTGCTCGACGTCGGCACGGAGGAGGTGTTCCGGGTGCTGTTCCTAGAGGACACCACCCGCTCGCGCGAGGAAGCGCAGCAGCTCAAGCTCGCCGCGCTCGGCCGACTCACCGCCAACATCGCCCACGAGATCCGCAACCCGCTGGCCGCGATCAGCCACGCCGCGGAGCTGCTGAGCGAGGAGCGGCGCGACGCGCAGCGCGTGCGCCTCACGCGCATCATTCACGACAACACCCAGCGGCTCGAGCGCCTGGTCGCCGAGGTGCTGCAGCTCTCGCGCCGCGACCGCCAGTCGCCGGAGCGGATCGGCCTGCGCCGCTGGCTGACGCCGTTCATCGAGGAATTCGTCGCCAACGAGTCGGTGCCGCGGGAGCGCTTCCTGCTCGAGGTGCCGGCCGAGGCCGCGATCGAGTTCGACCCGGGCCACCTCCACCAGGTGATCTGGAACCTGCTCACCAACGCCGTGCGCTACGCGCGCGCCGAGCCGGCTGCGATCCGCCTCTCGGCGCGCACCGCGGGCGATCGCGTCGAGCTGAGCGTGGTCGACAACGGCCCCGGCGTGCCGCCATCCAGCCTCGGCCAGCTCTTCGAGCCCTTCTTCACCACCGACAGCCTGGGCACCGGGCTCGGCCTGTACCTCGCGCGCGAGCTGTGCGCCGCCAACCGCGCCGTGCTCGAGCACGTGCGCGAGGCCTCCGGGGCGCATTTCCGCGTCGTGGCGCGCAGTCCCGCCAGGCCATGACGCGAGTCGAGCGACGCCAGAAGCCGCGCGATCACCAGGTGCTGGTGGTCGACGACGAGCCCGACATCCGCGAGCTGCTCGAGCTGACGCTGCTCAAGATGGGCCTGGGGGTGACCAGCGTGCCCACCATCGCGGAGGCGAAGGAGCGGCTGAAGGACGGGCGCTTCCAGCTCTGCCTCACCGACATGCGCCTGCCCGACGGCGAAGGGCTCGACCTGGTGCGCCATATCTCCAGCCTGCGCTCCGACCTGCCGGTGGCGGTGATCACCGCCTTCGGCAGCGCCGAGAACGCGGTCGCCGCGCTCAAGGCCGGCGCCTTCGACTACGTGTCGAAGCCGGTGGGCCTCGAGCAGCTGCGCGCGCTGGTGCGCTCCGCGCTGTCGCTGCCGGGACAGGCGCCGCCCAAGGACCAGCAGCTGCTCGGCGAAAGCGCGCCGCTCGCGCAGGTGAGGACGCTGATCGCGAAGCTCGCGCGCACCCAGGCGCCGGTCTACATCTCGGGCGAGTCTGGCAGCGGCAAGGAGCTCGCCGCGCGCCTCATCCACGAGAACGGCGCGCGCCGCGACAAGCCGTTCGTGCCGGTGAACTGCGGCGCCATCCCCGAGAACCTGATGGAGAGCGAATTCTTCGGCTACAAGAAGGGCGCCTTCACCGGCGCGGGCGAGGACCGCGACGGCTTCTTCCAGGCCGCCAACGGCGGCACGCTGTTCCTCGACGAGGTCGCCGAGCTGCCGCTGGTGATGCAGGTGAAGCTGCTGCGCGCCATCCAGGAGAAGCGCGTGCGCAAGGTGGGCGAAACACAGGAGGACCCGGTCGACGTGCGCATCATCAGCGCGACCCACCAGAACCTTGCCGCGCTGGTCGCGGGCGGGCGCTTCCGCCAGGACCTCTTCTACCGCTTGAACGTGATCGAGCTCAGGATGCCGCCGCTGCGCGAATGCCGCGACGACATCGCGGGGATCGCGACCAGCATTCTGGAGCGGCTCGCGCGCCAGAACGGCATGGCGGCGGCGCGCCTGGACGACGCGGCGCTGCAGGCGCTCACGGGCTACGACTTTCCGGGCAACGTGCGCGAGCTCGAGAATATCCTCGAGCGCGCGCTCGCGCTCTCCGGGCGGGACCTGATCAGCCCCGAGGACCTGCAGCTCGGCCCCGGGCGCGAGGAGCGCGGGCCGGCCGAGGACGCCGCCGCCGACTCGCTGCCGCAGTACCTGGACGAGGTCGAGCGCAAGACGATCCTCGAGGCGCTGGGCAAGACCGGCTTCAACCGCACCGCCGCGGCCAAGCTCCTCGGCATCAGCTTCCGCCAGCTGCGCTACCGGATGCAGCGCCTCGCGATCACCGATGAGGATCGTTGATTCGCCGAATCAGGACGCCCGCCCGCCGGGCGTCGAGATCAGCCTGGTCGTGATCCACTCGATCAGCCTGCCGCCCGGGGAGTACGGCGGCGAGCACATCGAGCGCCTCTTCACCAACCGCCTCGACCCGGCAGCGCACCCCTACTTCCGCGAGGTGCACGCGCTCAAGGTTTCCTCGCACTTCCTGATCCGTCGCGACGGCGAAGTGGTGCAGTTCGTGCCGCCCGAGCGGCGCGCCTGGCACGCCGGCGCCTCCTCCTGGCGCGGCCGCGGCCGCTGCAACGACTTCTCGGTCGGCATCGAGCTCGAGGGCGCAGACGATTCGCCTTTCGCGGACCCGCAATACGCGGCGCTGGCTTCTCTGCTGACGGATCTGCGGACGCAGCTGCCGCTGCGCGCTATCGCCGGCCACAGCGAGATTGCGCCCGGGAGGAAAACCGACCCGGGCGCGCAGTTCGACTGGTCGCGCCTGCTCGCCGCGCTCGCCCGCCCGCCGGCACTGTAGTCGTCGCCGCGCCGTTTCGCATACTAGATGTAGCGTCAGTCGCATTCATCACCCGGCCCTATAGTCGGCTGCTGCGCCGCGCGCCGCGGCGAAAACCTAGATCTAGTTGTTCCATGTGGTGCCGGTCCAACATTTAGTAGATCGCCGCCGCGCCGCCGCTTGCAAAAAGAAATCTGCGCGTGTACTGTGGTCCCACAACATGTAGGCGCGCAGTAGGTACGACGTACTAGATTTAGTAAAACGCAGTCCGAAGGTCGTCATAGAACCGCGCCACGCGGCGGGACGGCCCCGAGCGACGTCAGGCGAACAGGAGAGGAACATGCAGATCGCTCAGGACAACGCCACCGCGGTCCGCGCGCCCGGGGCCGAGCTGCCGGTCGAGGCGGCGGCGCGCGGCGCGTATGCCGAGTACAAGGTGATCCGCAGGAACGGCGCGGTGGTCGGCTTCGAGCCGGCCAAGATCAGCGTCGCCATGACCAAGGCGTTCCTCGCGGTGAACGGCGCGCAGGGCGCGGCGTCGGCGCGCATCCGCGAGCTGGTCGCGGGGCTGACCGACGCGGCGGTGGGCGCGCTGATGCGCCGCCAGCCGCAGGGCGGCACCTTCCACATAGAAGACATCCAGGACCAGGTGGAGCTCGCGCTCATGCGCTCGGGCGAGCACGACGTCGCCCGCGCCTACGTGCTCTACCGCGAGGAGCGCGCCAAGGTTCGGGCCCAGGAGAGAAGCGCGAAGAGCGAAGGGGGGATCCACATCGTCGAGGGCGGCCAGAGAAGGCCGCTCGACCGCGGGCGGCTCGCGCGCCTGGTCGAGTCGGCCTGCGAGGGGCTCCCGGACGCCTCGGCGCAGGCGATCCTCGAGTCCACCCTGCGCGACCTCTACGACGGCGTGCCGATGGAGGAGGTGCGCAAGTCCGCGGTGCTGGCGGCGCGCGCGCTCATCGAGAAGGAGCCCGCGTACGGCTACGTCACCGCGCGCCTCCTGCTGCACACCATCCGCCTGGAGGTGCTCGGCGAGGAGGCGAGCCAGGCCGAGATGGGCTGGCGCTACGCCAGCTATTTCCCGCAGTGCGTCCAGCGTGGCGTCGAGGCCGAGCTGCTGGATCCCGAATTGAAGAAATTCGACCTGGAGAGGCTCGGCAGGGCGCTCGACGCGCGCCGCGACCTGCAGTTCAACTACCTCGGCCTGCAGACCCTGTACGACCGCTACTTCCTGCACGTGGGCGGCCGGCGCATCGAGCTGCCGCAGGCCTTCTTCATGCGGGTCGCGATGGGGCTCGCTCTCGGAGAAAAAGACCGGGAAGCAAGGGCCATCGAGTTCTATGACGTGCTGTCGAGCTTCGACTTCATGAGCTCGACGCCGACGCTGTTCAACGCCGGCACCCAGCGCTCGCAGCTCTCGAGCTGCTACCTCACCACCGTGTCGGACAATCTCGAGGGAATCTACGAGGCGATCAAGGAGAACGCGCTGCTCGCCAAGTACGCCGGCGGCCTCGGCAACGACTGGACGCCGGTGCGTGCGCTCGGCTCGCACATCAAGGGCACCAACGGCAAGTCGCAGGGCGTGGTGCCGTTCCTCAAGGTGGTGAACGACACCGCCGTCGCGGTGAACCAGGGCGGCAAGCGCAAGGGCGCGGTGTGCTCGTATCTCGAGACCTGGCACCTCGACATCGAGGAATTCCTCGAGCTGCGCAAGAACACCGGCGACGACCGGCGCCGCACCCACGACATGAACACGGCCAACTGGATCCCCGATCTCTTCATGAAGCGGGTGATGCAGAACGCCGACTGGACCCTGTTCAGCCCATCCGACGTCGGCGAGCTGCACGACAGGTTCGGCGCCGAGTTCGAGGCGGCCTACCTGCGCTTCGAGGACCGCGCCGCGCGCGGCGAGCTCAAGCTCCACAAGAAGATCCCGGCGGTCCAGCTGTGGCGCAAGATGCTGTCGATGCTCTTCGAGACCGGGCATCCCTGGATCACGTTCAAGGACCCCTGCAACCTGAGAAGCCCGCAGCAGCACGTCGGCGTGGTTCACAGCTCGAACCTGTGCACCGAGATCACGCTCAACACCTCGGCCGACGAGATCGCGGTGTGCAACCTGGGCTCGGTGAACCTGGTCGCGCACATGACCGAAAAGGGACTGGATTTTTCCAAATTGAGAAAAACCGTCTCGACCGCGATGCGGATGCTCGACAACGTCATCGACATCAACTACTACGCGGTCGACAAGGCGAAGAACTCCAACATGCGCCACCGCCCGGTAGGCCTGGGGATCATGGGGTTCCAGGACTGCCTGCACCGCATGCGCGTGCCCTACGCGAGCCAGGAGGCGGTGGAGTTCGCCGACCGCTCGATGGAGATGGTGGCGTACGCGACCTACTGGGCCTCGACCGAGCTCGCCGAGGAGCGTGGCCGTTACTCGTCGTTCGAGGGCTCCCTCTGGGACCGCGGCATCCTGCCGCAGGACACGCTCGACCTGCTCGCCGCCGAGCGCGGCGGCTACGTCGAGCTCGACCGCTCCTCGGCGCTCGACTGGGAGGCCCTGCGCGGCCGCATCCAGCGGCACGGCATGCGCAACTCCAACTGCATCGCCATCGCGCCCACCGCCACCATCGCGAACATCGTCGGCGTGTCGGCTTCGATCGAGCCCACCTTCCAGAACCTGTTCGTGAAGTCCAACCTGTCGGGCGAGTTCACGGTCACGAACGAATACCTGGTGGCCGACCTCAAGCAGGCCGGGCTGTGGGACGAGGTCATGATCGCCGACCTCAAGTATTTCGACGGCAACCTCGCCCGGATCGACCGCGCGCCCGCGGCGCTGAGGCGCCTGTATGCCACCGCGTTCGAGATCGAGCCGAAGTGGCTGGTCGAGGCCGGGGCGCGGCGGCAGAAATGGATCGACCAGTCGCAGTCGCTCAATATCTACATGGGCGGCGCCTCGGGCAGGCGGCTCGACGACACCTACAAGCTCGCCTGGATCCGTGGCCTGAAGACCACCTACTACCTGCGCGCGATGGGGGCCACCCACGCCGAGAAGTCGACCACCAAGACCGGCCAATTGAACGCGGTTCCGGCGATGGAAGAGCCCAAGGTGTGCTCGATCGAGAACCCCGACTGCGAGGCATGTCAGTGATTACCCTCGGCAGCCGGCAGTTCGCGGGTCCCTTTATCTCGCGGCTGTGGTCGCCGCCGCGGGCGCCGGGGCTCTATGCGGTGATGGTCCCGGGCTGGCGCCTGCTCATGTTCCATGCGGTGCATTTCGGCCACGCCGCCGACCTCTCCGCGCCGGGGCTGATCAGGGAGCACCCCAAGTACGGCTACTGGATGACGCTCGCCGGCAGCGAGTGGAACCTCTACATCGCCACCTGCGAGATGCACCACTCGACCGAGGGCGACCGCAGAGCGGCCTACGAGGAGCTCCTCGCGCTGCCCGCGACGACCACCCGAGGACAGGCCCATGCTCAGCTTTGACGAGGAGGCGGGATTGACCACCTCCATTTCCTTGACCCCCCCCATTCCCGGCTTGGCGATCCAGCCGAGCACCGGCTTCGTGCCCACGAGCGCCGCACAAAAAGAAGAGCTGGCACCGGCCGGGAATGCCTTCCGCCGCGTCACCGTCGACGACAAGCGGGTGATCAACTCCAAGGCCGACCTCAACCAGCTGGTGCCGTTCAAGTACAAGTGGGCCTGGGAGAAGTACCTCTCCGCCTGCGCCAACCACTGGATGCCGCAGGAAATCAACATGAGCCGCGATATCGAGCTGTGGAAGGACCCGCGCGGCCTCACCGAGGACGAGCGGCGCGTCGTGAAGAGGAACCTCGGGTTCTTCGTCACCGCCGACTCGCTCGCCGCGAACAACATCGTCCTGGGCACCTACCGGCACATCACCGCCCCCGAGTGCCGCCAATACCTCCTGCGCCAGGCGTTCGAGGAGGCGATCCACACCCACGCCTACCAGTACATCGTCGAAAGCCTGGACCTCGAGGAAAGCGAGATCTTCAACGCCTACCACGAGGTGACCTCGATCCGCGAGAAAGACGAGTTCCTGGTCCCCTTCATCGACACCCTCACCGACCCGGCTTTCAAGACCGGCAGCCCGGAAGCCGACCAGCAGCTCCTGAAGAGCCTGATCGTGTTCTCCTGCCTGATGGAGGGCCTGTTCTTCTACGTCGGCTTCGCCCAGATCCTGGCGCTCGGGCGGCAGAACAAGATGACCGGGGCCGCCGAGCAGTACATGTATATCCTGCGCGACGAGTCGATGCACTGCAATTTCGGCATCGACCTCGTCAACCAGATCAAGCTCGAGAACCCGCAGCTGTGGACGCCGCAGTTCCGCGAGGAGCTGAACGCCCTCTTCCGCCGCGCGGTGGAGCTCGAGTACCGCTATGCCGAGGACACCATGCCGCGCGGGGTGCTCGGGCTGAACGCTCCGATGTTCAAGGAATACCTGAGGTTCATCGCCAACCGCCGCTGCCAGCAGATCGGCCTGGAGACGCTGTACCCGGGGGCGACCAATCCGTTCCCCTGGATGAGCGAGATGATCGACCTCAAGAAGGAGCGCAATTTCTTCGAGACCCGCGTCATCGAGTACCAGACCGGCGGCGCGCTGAATTGGGATTAGCTGCTCAACGGCAGGGATTGACCCACATGAACGAGGAATGGGAAGAGATGCGAATCACCGCGTGCAAGGCGGAAGAAGACTACAAGCTGTGGCTTCGGTTCGAGGACGGGTTGGAGGGGAGCGTGTTCCTCGGCAACCTGCTCGAGATCGGCGCCTTCCAGCTGTGGCGCGACGTGCGCGAGTTCGAAAAAGTGAGCGTGGACCCCGAGACCGCGACCGTAACCTGGGAAGGCGGGATACGCTTGGACTCCGACATCCTCTATCATGACGTCAAGCAGAACCAGATTCAGCAGGCCGGTGCGGGGGAACCTTCGCCGGCGGTTGGATAAGTCCGGCGCTTCAAGGCCGGGCTTCTTTTTGTTCAACAACCTGAAGGAGTATCAAGATGGCGAAGAAGAAAGCGAAGAAGGGCGGCAAGAAAAAGAAGAAGCGGAAAGCATCATCACGAAAGAAAAGGAAGTCGTTAAAGACAGCTGGTAAGAAGAAGGCGGCAGGCAAGAAGAAATCCGCCAAGAAGAAGAAGAAGGCGGGAAAAAAGAAGAAAGCAAGCAAAGCCGCCAGCACGGCCAGCCCTGCGGAGACGATGGCGAGCACTCCGGAAGTACCGGCGCCATCCACCGCTGAGACTTCGGGCGCGCAAGCGCTGAATCCAGCGGCCGCGTGGCCGTTCCCGACCGGTTCCAGGCCGTAACCCGGGACCGGGGGGACGAGGCGAGGGGCGCAAGCCCCCCGCCGGCCCTCGAAGCTCGCGGACCGGCTTGGTCAAGCGGCCCAAGACTGAAGACTTAGGCCGGTCCGCGAGGCTTCCCTTCGAAGCCCCCTTTCGGGGGAGCTTCGCCTGCTGTCGGCATTCTACCGGCCGGCGCGCTACGGCCTCACCAAACGTAAAAATACCTCGGCGAAACGCCAGTCGGGTCTCCGTGGCTGGACGCAAGCCATTGATATCTTGTGAGAATAGAAATTTGTTGCGCCGCAGTGGTGAAAATGCCACAAACGGGCGCGATGGTACTTTTTCACGCATGGCGCCTATAGAATCAGTCCCGGCAACACGCAACCCAGGGAGCACGGAGGAACAAGATGAAGGCTTTCACCTTGCATCTGTCGCGCCTGTACTCGCTGACCAAGGCCGCGCTTGCCCTCTTCGGCCTTGCCGCCGCAGTGGCAGTGATCCTGCTGCCCTCGGAACGCTACCTAATTAGAAACACGCTACCGGCGCTCGGGTCGGCGGAGGCCGCCGACGACGCATCGGCGGGGAGCGGCGTCACGGCCGACCCGACCCTTCCTGAGACGCTGCAGGAGCGCGAGCAGCAGGCGCTCGCCGAGTTCATCGCCAAGCGCTGGCGCATTGCCGAGACCGCCGCGACCAGCTTCGTCTCGATCGCCTACCGCGCCGGCAAGCGCTACTCGGTCGACCCGGTTCTCATCCTGTCGGTGGTCGCGATCGAGTCGCGCTTCAACCCCGTCGCCGAGAGCGTGGTGGGGGCGAAGGGGCTGATGCAGATCATCCCGAAATACCACCTGGACAAGCTTCTCGACCACGGCGGGGAAGAAGCGCTGCTCGACCCCGAGGTCAACATCCACGTCGGCGCGCAGATCCTGCACGAGTACTACCGGCGCCTGCAGGATCAGGAAGCCGCCCTGCAGCGCTACGCCGGCGCCTTCGACGAGCCGACCTCGCGCTACGCCGCCAAGGTGTTCGAGGAGCGCATGCGTCTGGAGCCGATCAGGCAGAAGGCGCGTCGGTCGCAGGTTGCGCAGGCGAGCTTCTAGGAATTCGCCCCCGCGAAGGAACGTCACCCCCGAATGCTTTAGTCGGGGGCGGGGGCCCGGTTTTTCCGTTCCCTAGCGGCAGAACCGCGCTATCCCGCGCGCCGCTTCCTCGATATCGGCCATGCTGCGGGTGTAGGCGAAGCGGACGTAGCGCTGGGTCTGGTTCGCGCCGAAGTCGGCGCCGGGCGTCGCGGCAACCCCTTCGCTTTCCAGCAGATCGCGCGCGAAGGCCTTCGAGTCGCGGCCGCAGTCGGCGTACACGTAGAAGGCGCCGCGCGGCTCGGCGGGAATCGCCAACCCTGCTTTCGTCAGAGCGGGGACGAGGAAGTCGCGCCGGGCCGCGAATTCCCTTCTGCGGTCTTCCAGGATCGAAATGCTTTCAGGGGAAAAAGCGGCCACGGCGGCATGCTGCGCGGCCGCGGGCGCCGAAATGAACAGGTGCTGGCCCAGCTTCTCGAACCCGCGCACCGCCCCAGTCGGCAAGACCACCCAGCCCAGCCGCCAGCCGGTCATGCAGAAGTACTTCGAGAAACTGTTGACGATTACCACTTCGCCCGGCAGGCCCAGAGCGGTCGTGGGCTCGGCGCCATAGACCAGCCCCTGGTAGATCTCGTCGACGAGCAATACCCCGCCTTTATCCGCGACGTAGGCCGCGATCCGGTGCAGCTCGGCGCCGTCGATCAACGTACCCGTGGGGTTCGAAGGCGAGCCGAGAAGCAGGCCCTTGGTCCGTGCCCCCCAGGCCGCTCGCACCATGTCCAGCGTCGGCTGGAAGTTCTCCGCCGCACCCACCGGAAGAGCGCGCGCGACGCCTTCGAAGGCGCGCACGAAGTGGCGATAACCCGGGTATCCCGGGTCGGGCACGAGGACCTCGTCGCCCGCGTCGACGTAGAGCGCGGCTACCGTCAGCAGGCCTCCGGAAGCCCCTGCGGTGACGGCCACCCGGTCGGGGTCTACCGGGGTTTTGAATTTGTCTCGGTAGTGCTTTGCAATGGCCTCGCGAAGCGCGGGCAGCCCCAGCGTCGCGGTGTAGGCGGTCCTGCCGTCTCGCAGCGCGCGCACGCCGGCCTCGACCACGGGCGCGGGCGCGGTGAAGTCGGGCTCGCCGATCTCCATGTGCACCACGCGCCGTCCCTGCGCTTCGAGCGCGTGCGCGCGGGAGAGCACGTCCATGACCTCGAACGGCTCGATCTCCATCGCGCGCCTTGCCGTGGGGACCCGCATGGGACCGGGGATTATAATTTTTCGGTGGACGAGCAGCTCAAGGAAAGCGCGCTTGAATACCACCGGCGCCATCCGCCGGGGAAGCTCTCCATCCTGCCGACGAAGCAGCTCACCAACCAGCGCGACCTCGCGCTCGCCTACTCGCCCGGGGTAGCCGCGGCGTGCGAGGAGATCAGGAACGATCCGGCGACGGCGGTGCTGTACACCTCGCGCGCCAACCTGATCGCCGTGGTGACCAACGGCACCGCGGTGCTCGGCCTTGGCGCCATCGGGCCGCTCGCCGCGAAGCCGGTGATGGAAGGCAAGGCGGTGCTGTTCAAGAAGTTCGCCGGAATCGACTGCTTCGACATCGAGCTCGACGAGCGCGATCCGGGGAAGCTCATCGACATCATCGCCGCGCTCGAGCCGACCTTCGGCGCGATCAACCTCGAGGACATCAAGGCGCCCGAGTGCTTCCAGATCGAGCGTGCGCTGCGCAGGCGCATGAAGATCCCGGTCTTCCACGACGACCAGCACGGAACCGCGATCACCGTGGGCGCCGCCGTCTACAACGGCTTGAAAGTCGTCAACAAGAAACTGGAAGAGGCGAGGCTCGTGGCTTCGGGCGCTGGCGCCGCCGCGCTCGCCTGCCTCGAGCTCCTCGTCAAGATGGGGATGCCGCGCGCCAACATCACCGTCACCGACATCAAGGGGGTGGTGTACAAGGGCCGCCGCGAGGAGATGGACCCGGACAAGGAGCGCTTCGCGATCGAGACGCGCGCGCGCACGCTCGACGAGGTCATCGCGGGCGCCGACATCTTCCTCGGCCTCTCGGCCGGCGGCGTGCTCAAGCCCGAGATGGTGAAGAAGATGGCCGAGCGCCCCCTGATTCTCGCCTTGGCGAACCCCGAGCCGGAAATATCCCCGGAAAAGGCAAAAGCGGCGAGGCCCGACTGCGTCATTGCCACCGGGCGCTCGGACTACCCAAACCAGGTCAACAACGTCCTGTGCTTCCCGTTCGTTTTCCGGGGCGCGCTCGACGTCGGCGCCACCACCATCAGCGACGACATGGAGATCGCGGCGGTGCGCGCGATCGCAGAGCTCGCCCAGGCGGAGACCTCGGAGCAGGTGGCGCTCGCCTACGGCATCGAGTCGATCAGCTTCGGCCCGGACTACATCATCCCGAGGCCATTCGATCCGCGGCTCATCGCCCGGGTCGCGCCGGCGGTGGCCAAGGCAGCGATGGACTCGGGCGTGGCGACGCGCCCGATCGCGGACCTCGACGCCTACCGCGAGTCTCTCAGCCAGTTCGTCTACCAGTCGGGCCTGATCATGAAGCCGCTCTTCAGCGCGGCCAAGGCGGCGCCGCGGCGCGTGGTCTACGCCGAGGGCGAGGACGAGCGCGTGCTGCGCGCGGCGCAGATCATCGTGGACGAGGGCTTGGCGAAGCCGATCCTCATCGGGCGGCCGCAGGTGGTCGAGCAGCGCCTGCAGCGCCTGGGGCTGCGCGTGCGTCCCGGCAGGGAATTCGAGCTCATCAACCCCGAGTCCGACCCGCGCTACCGCGACTACTGGACCACCTACCACAAGCTCACCGAGAGAAAGGGCGTGACGCCGGATTTCGCGCGGGTCGAGATGCGCCGCACCTCGACGCTGATCGGGGCGGTGGGCATCTACAAAGGCGAGGCCGACAGCATGCTGTGCGGCACCTCTGGCGCTTTCGCGATGCATCTGCATTTCATCGACGCGGTGCTCGGGCTGCGGCCAGGGCTGCGCGGCTACGCGGCGATGAACGTGGTGATGATGCCCGCGCGCACCGTGTTCATCTGCGACACCTACGTGAACCCGGATCCCGACGCCGACCAGATCGCGGAGATGACGCTGCTCGCGGCCGAGGAGATCAGGCGCTTCGGCATCGTGCCGAAGGCGGCGCTGCTCTCGGCGTCGAACTTCGGCTCGCTCAAGACCGGCTCGGCCGTCAAGATGCGACAGGCGCGCGAGCTGATCGTGCAGCGCGCCCCCGAGCTCGAGATCGAGGGCGAGATGCACGGCGACGCCGCGCTCTCGGAGGTGATCCGCCTGCGGGTGTTCCCCAACTCCCGGCTGCGCGGCGAGGCAAATCTCCTCATCATGCCGACGCTCGATGCCGCCAACATCTCGTTCAACCTGCTCAAGACCGCCGCTGGCGGCGGCGTCACGGTGGGCCCGATCCTGCTCGGCGCGGCGCGCCCGGCGCACATCCTCACCCCCTCGGCTACCGTGCGGCGCATCGTCAACATGACGGCGCTCGCCGTGGCCGACGCGAATGCTCCGCGAGGCCAGGAGCAGACTCTGCTCTGATGACACCCTGATGTCAGAGCACGCCGTCACCAACGTCGCGACCTTCCCGGCGAGCCGGATGAAGCCGCGGGCGGGGCTGGTGCTCACCGGCGGCGGGGCGCGCGCCGCCTACCAGGCGGGCGTGCTCAAGGCGGTGCGCGACATCCTCGGCAGGCCCGCGCGCAACCCGTTCCCGATCCTCGCCGGAACCTCGGCCGGCGCGATCAACGTCGCATGCCTTGCCGCCGCGGCCGACGACTTCACCGGCGCGGTGTCGCGGCTGCTCGCCTTCTGGGAGCGCATGCGCTGCCATCACATCTATCGCACCGACGCCTGGAGCGTTATGAAAAGCGGCGCGCGCTGGCTCACGGCCACGATGCTCATGTCGCGGCGCAACCCGGTCTCGCTGCTCGACAACACGCCCTTGCGCGCCCTCCTGGAAAAAAACGTCGCGACCGAGAAAATCCAGATGCACCTGGATTCCGGCGTGCTTTACGCGGTCTGCGTCACCGCCTCGGGCTATACATCGGGCCAGAGCGTGTCCTTCTTCCAGGGGGGCAGCGGCCTCGAGGGCTGGGAGCGCAACCAGCGCATTGGCGCGGCAGTCTCGCTGAAGGTCGACCACCTCCTCGCCTCGGCGGCGCTGCCGTTCATCTTCCCGGCGGTGAAGCTGCACCGCGAGTACTTCGGCGACGGCTCGATGCGCCAGATCGCGCCGGTGAGCCCGGCGCTGCACCTGGGAGCGGACCGGGTGCTGATCGTCGGCTCGGGGCGCCAGAGCATCGAGCAGCCGCGTGCCCGCTCGAACGTGTACCCGTCCCTCGCACAGATCGCCGGGCACGCGCTGAACAGCATTTTCCTGGACAGCCTGATGGTCGACATCGAGCGCCTGGAGCGGATCAACCGCACGCTCGCGCTCATCCCGCCCGAGGCGCTCAAGGACTCGCAGCTGCGACCGGTCAAGGTGCTGTTCATCACCCCCTCCCAGCCGCTCGAGCGCATCGCCGCGCGGTTCGTGAACGAGCTGCCGCCCACCGTGCGCTTCATCCTGCGCCCCACCGGCGCGCTGAACCGCTCTGGCTCGAACCTTGCGAGCTACCTCCTGTTCGAGGAACCCTTCTGCCGCGCGCTGATCGAGCTCGGCTACGATGACACCCGCCGGCGCGACGCCGAGGTGCGGCAGTTCTTCGACTACAGCGAAGGTCGCGTCCATGCCTGACCAGCCGCCGCCGCAGGATCCGTTCGAGCTCTTCCGCAGGCTCTGGGGCCCGCTCGGCGTGCCGATTCCGGGCATGGCCATGCCGACGCTCGATCCGGCCGAGATCGAAAAGCGCATCGCCGACCTGCGCTCGATCGAGGGCTGGCTCAACATGAACCTCAACATGGTCAGGTTCTCCATCCAGGGCCTGGAGTTGCAGCGAGCGACGCTCCTGGCGATGCGCGAGGCAACCAGCCCCCCGAAGAAGTGATGCAGACGTTTGCTTTCGCGCACGGGCCCGACTGGCGCGCCTGCGTCGAGGCGCTGGGCCGCCCCGGCCGGGGTTTGGGATTCGTCTACTTCACGGATGCGCTTGTCGACGCTTCCCAGGAAATTCTTTCCACCCTGAAAAGCGAGACCGGGGTCGACGACTGGATCGGTACCGTCGGAACCGGAGTCCTCGCGACCGGCACGGAATACCAGGATGGCCCGGCCCTGGCTGCCATGGTCGCGGATGTGGACGCCTTTTCGGTGTTCTCCGGCCGCACACCGCTCAAGTCGAGCGGCAGCTTCGCCGTGGTTCACGCCGACCCGGCTGCGCCGGATCTGCCCGGGCTGGTGGCCGACATGTCCGCCAAGGTCGCTGGCCGAGGCGCGCGAGGAGCCGCGCGAACGGCAGGTTATATCGTCGGCGGGGTGTCGAGCTCCCGCTCGCGGACCGTGCAGATCGCCAACGAAGTGTTGACCGGCGGCCTTTCCGGCGCGGTTCTGGGAGAGGAGGTCGCCGTCGCGACGCGCCTGACGCAGGGCTGCACCCCCTACCCGGGACGTTTCCGCGTCACGGAGGGGGAGGACAACCTCATCGCGCGACTCGACGGTCGCCCCGCGCTCGAAGTGATGCTCGAGGCGGTCGGCGGGGAACGGACGCAGCTTCTGGTCGGTTTGCCGGTGCCGGGAAGCGACACTGGCGACTACACCGCGCGCAATATCGTCGGCGTCGACCCCAAGGCCGGGCTGCTCGCGATCGGCGACCTGGTCGAGCCCGGCATGGAGATCCTCTTCTGCAAGCGCGACGCGGCGGCAGCCGGAAAGGACCTCGAAGGCATCCTCGCCAGCCTGAAACGCGATGCGCCGCACCCCCGCGGTGCGCTCTACTACTCATGCGTGGCACGCGGCGAGCACATGTTCGGCAGGCGGGGTGCGGAACTGGACCTCGTCAAGCGATCGCTCGGCGAGGTTCCGCTGGTAGGATTCTTCTGCAACGGCGAAATCTCCCGCGACCGGCTGTACGGCTACACCGGCGTCCTGACCGTCTTCAGATAGGAGTGTTCCATGGCAAAGGCAGTCCGATTCCACAAGCAGGGTGGTCCCGAGGTCATGCAGTACGACGATGTCCAGGTCGGCGATCCCGGCCCGGGCCAGGCGCGCATCCGCCACACCGCCATCGGCGTCAACTTCGTCGACGTCTACCAGCGTTCGGGGCTCTATCCGATGCAGCTTCCGCAGGTCGCCGGCAACGAAGGCGCCGGCGTCGTCGAGGCGGTCGGGCAGGGCGTCACCGACCTGAAGCCGGGCGATCGCGTCGCCTACACCGGCCTGCCCGGCTCGTACTGCGACGTGCGCATCGTGCCTGCGGAGCGAATGGTCAAGCTGCCCCAGGGTATCTCGGACGAGCAGGCCGCTTCAATGATGCTGAAGGGCCTGACGGTGCACTACCTCATCCACACCACCTACCCTGTGAAGAAAGGCGAGACCGTGCTGTGGCATGCCGCCGCCGGCGGGGTAGGCACGATCGCCTGCCAATGGCTGAAGCACCTGGGTGTCACGGTGATCGGCACCGCCGGCTCGGACGAAAAGTGTGCCTTGGCCAAGGCGCACGGCGCCGAGCACGTCGTGAACTACAGCCGCGAGAACTTCGTCGAGCGCGTGCTGGCGATCACCGGCGGCAAGAAGGTGCCGGTGGTCTACGATTCGGTCGGCAAGAGCACCTGGGAAGGGACGCTCGAGTGCCTGCGGCCGCGCGGCCTGATCGTGTCCTTCGGCAACGCCTCCGGGCCGGTTCCGCCGGTCAACCTGGGAATCCTGTCGACCAAGGGCTCGCTCTACGTCACCCGGCCGACTCTGGCCACGCACATCGCGAGTCGCGCCGACCTCGTCGAGCGCTCCAACGATCTGTTCGAGGTGGTGAAGAGCGGCAAGGTGAAGATCGAGACCAGCAAGCGCTACAAGCTCGCCGATGCGCAACAGGCGCACCGCGACCTGGAAGGCCGGAAGACGACCGGCTCGATCGTCCTCCAGCCCTAGCCGAAGTTACTTGATCCCGAGGATGCCCTTGGCCTTGCCGAGGGTAGCCATCGATTCGTTGTGCTTGCCGGCCTTGTGGAGCGACTCGCCTTCGTCGCGCAGCTTCTTCACTTCCGCGGTCTGCTTGGCGTCGAGCTTGGCCTTGGGCAGCGCCGCGTCGATTGCCTTCACCTCGTTGGGGCAGTTGTGCGCCCACGCCATGGAGGCGAATGCGAGTGCTGCAACGGTCAATGCAATGCGCTTCATGTCCCTGTCTCCGTATGGTTCTTGATGTCGCGGGCCTGAGGGAGCGCCTGAAGCGCACCCCGCCCGCGTTCTCAGTATACGGCGACGACGACCGTCGGGAATCGGTCGTGGCGACTCCGACCGCGGCCGCGGTGCTGGTGCCGATCGTGGACCATCCGTCGGGCCTGACGGTGATCTTCACCAAGCGCACCTCGCACCTGAAGGCGCATTCCGGGCAGGTCAGCTTTCCGGGCGGCCGCGCCGAGCCCGAGGATCCGACGCCGGAATTCACCGCGCTGCGCGAGGCGCGGGAGGAGATCGGCCTGGCGATGGAGCGCGTGGAGGTGCTCGCGCGGCTGCCCGACTACCACACGCGCACCGGCTTCCGGGTCGCGCCGGTCGTGGGCCTCGTCACCCCGCCGCTCGCGCTCGTCCCCGACCCTCGCGAGGTGGAAGAGGTCTTCGAAGTGCCGCTCGCGTTCCTGCTCGACCCCGGCAATCACCGCCGCGAGACCCGCGAGCTGCAGGGGCGCACCGCGGGCTACTACGTGATGCGCTACGGGACTTATACGATTTGGGGCGCTACCGCGGGAATGCTGATGAACCTGTACCGGCACCTGGCTGAATAGAATGCCGCCATGAGCGTGCTCGCCATCGTCGTCGCCCTGCTCGCCGAGCAATGGCGGCCGCTCGACAGCCGAAGGACCGTGCAGCCGGCGCTCGATGCCTGGGCGGGCTGGCTCGAGCACGCGTTCAACGGCGGCGAGAAGAGCCATGGCATGGTGGCCTGGCTGGTGGCGGTGCTGCCGCCGCTCGCGGCGGCGATCGTGATCCACCATCTTCTCGCCTCGGTCCACTTCCTGCTCGCGGCCGCGTTCAACGTCGCAGTGCTCTATCTCACGCTCGGCTTTCGGCAGTTCAGCCACCACTTCACCGAGCTGCAGCTCGCGGTGAAGTCGGGCGACATCGAGCGCGCGCGGGCGCTGCTCGAGGAGTGGCGCGGGGCCTCGGGCGTGGTGCGCACCCGCGAGGAGGTGATCCGGCTCGCGATCGAGGAGGCGCTGATCTCCTCGCAGCGGCACGTGTTCGGCGTGATCTTCTGGTACGTGCTGCTGCCGGGACCGAGCGGCGCCATCCTCTACCGCGTCGCGGCGTTCCTGCGCGAGCGCTGGAAACCGCTCGGCGGCTTCGGCCGCTTCGCCGAAAACGCCTTCGAGCTGATCGAATGGCCCGCGGTGCGCCTCACGGCGGCCTCGTTCGCCGTGGTGGGCGACTTCGAGGATTCGATCTATTGCTGGCGCACGCAGGCGCGCGCATGGTCCGAGCCCAACGAGGGCGTGGTGCTCGCCGCCGGCGCCGGCGCGATGGGCCTGCGCCTGGGAATGCCGGTGCAGGAGGTCGAGGGCATGCAGCCGCGTCCCGAGCTCGGCGTCGGCGAGCCCGCCGACGGGCCGTTCCTCGACAGCACCGTCGGCCTCGTCTGGAGGGCGCTCGTCCTGTGGGTGTTCGTCCTGCTGGTGGTGACGGTCGCGCGCCTGCTCTAGGCACGCTCGGTGCTTGGAACGTCCAGGTGAGACGCCGCAGACGCAGTCGATCCCTCGTGAAGCTCGCTGAGCTGTCCATTGCCGCGCCCCAGGTTGTCGCACTGCGCGCAGCGCGCATGCTCGCCGCCGGAGGCAACCCGAGCGCGCGCGACCGGCGCGAGCTCGAACTCATGGGGACGGAGAAGGTGCTTGCCTTCTGGGAATCGATGAACGCCATGGGACTGGAGATGGCGAAGGCGCAGCAGCAGTACGCGCTCCTGGCGATGCGCCAGTGGTGGTCGCCCTGGCCAAGCCCATGGTCGGCGGCGGCGAGCGCGACCAGGGTCCTGGAAAAAGGCCTGGGGCCGGTGCACCGCCGTGCGTCGGCGAATGCCCGCCGCTTGCGCAGGCCTCGTCGACGCTGAGCTAGCCTTTCCGATAGGCGCCGCAGCGCCAGCACTGGCTGAACTGCGCTCCGAGCGTCTCGCCGCACTCGCAGGTCCAGTCGGGCCCCGCGGGAGGGCTCCAGCGCAGGATTTCCTCCGCCCGGGCGAGGTCCGCATCCTCAAGAACCCAGATCTGCGCCTCGCATTCGGCCGGCGGCAGCTCGCCCATCGCGGAGGACAGATACTGGTTGCGCACCAGCACCGGGATGCCCGCGGCCTCGAGCAGGTTCTTCGCGTGGTGGACGAGCTGCTGATTGTAGGAGCCGAAGACTCGCTTCACTACGCGGTCTTCAGTCGCGCGATGCGCGCCGCGGCCGGCGGGTGCGAATCGTAGAACGCCGAGTGCACCGGGTCGGGGGTCAGCGTGCTGGCGTTGTCCTTGTAGAGCTTGACCAGCGCCTGCTCGAGGTCGGCGGACTGCGCGTAGCGCACGGCGTACGAATCGGCCTCGTACTCGCGCTTGCGCGAGTAGCGGCTCATGAAGGGGTCCAGGAAGAAGGTGAACTCCGGTATCACCAGCAGGAACAGCGCGAGCGCCGCCGCCATGCTGGGGGTGGCGACGCCCAGGCCCGAGAAGAACCATGGCTGGTCGAACACCTGGCCGAGGATCCAGAAGCCGGCGAGGCTCAGGGCCGCGCTGAGCGCGATTCCCTTCGCGATGTGGTGCAGCTTGTAGTGGCCGAGCTCGTGGGCGAGCACCGCCTCGACCTCGGAGATGCTGAGCCGCTGGATCAGCGTGTCGAACAGCACGATGCGCTTGCCGGCGCCGAAGCCGGCGAAGAAGGCGTTGCCGTGGCTCGAGCGCTTGGAGCCGTCCATGACGAAGAGCCCGCGGTACTTGAAGCCGCACTTCGCGAGCAATGCCGCCACCCGCGTGGAGAGCTCGCCTTCGGTCACCGGAGTGAACTTGTTGAACAGCGGCATGATGAGCGCCGGGTAGATCATCATGAAGACGACGAGAAACGCGACCAGCAGCACCCACGCGTATACCCACCAGAAGGTGCCCATCTTCTCCATCAGCCACAGGATCGCCAGCAGCAGCGGCACGCCGAGCGCGAGCGACACCGCGAGCTGCTTGGCGAGATCGGTCAGGAACAGGCCGAAGGTCATGCGGTTGAAGCCGAACTCCTGCTCGACGACGAAGATGCGGTAGATGGCGACTGGCAGGCCGACGACGAACTGGACTGCGAACATGCTCAGCAGCAGCGCCGTTCCATGCGGCAGCGATCCCGGCGCAAACAGCGCGCTCCAGGCGTCGGAGAGAAGCTGGATGCCGCCGCCGAAGGTAAGGCCCAGGACGAGCAGCGTGCCGACGAACAGGCCGACCAGGCCCAGGCGCGCCTTCGCCACGGTGTAGTCGGCGGCCTTCTGATGCGCCGCGAGCGGAATCGCCTCGGCGAAGGTCCGCGGGACCGCGCCGCGGTGCGCGCGCACGTGGCGGATCTGGCGCAGCGCGAGCCACAGGCGAGTCACGCTGGCCGCGACCAGCGCGGCGAGAAATGTCCAGGTCAGGGCGTTCGACATGTGCGTGAGAGAATAAGGCATGACCGCCTCGTCTTCCAGTTCGCCGAACAACCTGATCTGGATCGACATGGAGATGACCGGCCTGCAGCCCGACAGCGACCGGATCATCGAGATGGCGCTGCTGGTGACGGATTCGCAGCTCAACATCCTCGCCGAGAGCCCGGCGTGGGTGCTGCACCAGCCCGACGAGGTGCTCGAGGCGATGGACTCGTGGAACAAGGGCACGCACGCCAAGACCGGGCTCGTCGGCCGCGTCAGGGCCGCGTCGCTCACCGAGGCGCAGGCCGAGTCGATGGCGCTCGAGTTCCTCGCGCCGCTCGTGCCGGCGAACGCCTCGCCGATGTGCGGCAACTCGATCTGCCAGGACCGGCGCTTCCTCGCGCGCTGGATGCCGCGCCTCGAGGCGCATTTCCACTACCGCAACCTGGACGTCTCCACGCTGAAGGAGCTGGTGCGGCGCTGGAAGCCCGAGCTCCTCAAGGGCTTCAGCAAGGAAGGCAAGCACGAGGCGCTTGCCGACATCCTCGAGTCGATCGAGGAGCTGAAGTTCTACCGCAAGACCGTCATGACCATCTGAATTCCTATTCGACCTCGACGATGCACTCGATCTCGACCGGGATGCCCATCGGCAGCGAGCCCATGCCGACCGCGGAGCGCGCGTGCTTGCCGCGCTCGCCGAACACCTGGACGAAGAGATCCGAGCAGCCGTTGATGACCTTCGGCTGATCCTCGAAGTCGGGCACGGCGTTCACCATGCCGAGCACCTTGACGATGCGCTTCACCTTGTCGAGGCTGCCGAGCTCGGCGCGCATCACCGCGATGAGATCGAGGCCCACGGTGCGCGCGTGCTGGTAGGCCTGCTCGACCGTGTACTCGCGCCCGACCTTGCCCTTCGGCCGCTTGCCGTCCTTGCCCGCGCGCGGGCCCTTGCCGGCGAGGAAAAGGAGATTGCCCGTGCGCACCGCGTTCACGTAGTTGGCCACCGGCGCGGAAACCGCGCCGAGATCGATGCCGAGGTCCTTCAGCCGTTGTTCAGCGCTCATGGTTCGAGGGAAACCACCTTGCCGGGGTTCATCAGGTTGTCGGGATCGAACAGCTTCTTGATGTCGCGCATCACGTCGAGCACATCGTCCCCCAGCTCCATGCGCATCGAGCCGATCTTGCCCATGCCCACGCCGTGCTCGCCGGTGCAGGTGCCTTCCAGGC